>Ga0315284_10002540_pt1 | contig 26122 bp, 24 predicted proteins | sample YL17G09_16_MG_FD_203696 | JGI IMG/M metagenome (GOLD analysis project Ga0315284, IMG submission 203696) | Sediment microbial communities from Yellowstone Lake, YNP, Wyoming, USA - YL17G09_16 | ecosystem: Environmental > Aquatic > Freshwater > Lake > Sediment | place: USA: Wyoming | collected...
CGAGTTCGAGATGCGCAACCTCGGCCTTTCCTACAGGGAAATATCCGAGAAGGGCGGCGGCATCCACGCCTCCGTGCGGAGACTGCGCGAGATGAGCCGCGCGGAACTCATCAAGAAGTCCCTGCCCCACCTCGACTGCGCGCTGCTGCACGGCACGACCACGCTGGAAATCAAGAGCGGCTACGGCCTGACCCCAAAGGACGAATTCAAGATGCTGGAAGCCGTCGCCGAGCTCGACCGCAGCCACGCGATGGACGTGGCGGCGACGTTCCTCGGCGCGCATGAAGTGCCGCTGGAGTTCCGCGACGACAAGGGAAAATACATCGCGCTCGTCATCGACGAGATGCTCCCGGAGGTCGCGCGGAGGAAACTCGCGGAGTTCTGCGACGTCTTCTGCGAGGCGCACGTCTTCAACATCGAGGAGTCGCGCGAGATACTGCTCGCGGCGCGGAAGGCGGGCCTGAAACTGAAACTCCACGCCGACGAAATCGAGCCGCTCGGCGGGGCGGAACTCGCCGGTGAACTTAAAGCGGTCAGCGCGGACCACCTCATCGCCACATCCGACAAGGGAATCGAGGCGATGCGCGAGGGCGGCGTCGTGCCGGTGCTGCTGCCGGGGACGAGTTTCAGCCTGGGGACCGGCAAGCACGCGCCCGCGCGCAAGATGCTCAAGGCGGGCCTGCCGGTGGCGCTGGGGACGGACTTCAACCCGGGCACCTCGTTCACGGAATCGCAGCAGATGACGATGGCTCTGGCGTGCGTGAACCTGAAGATGACCGCGGAGGAGGCGTTGCGCGGCTGCACAATTAACGCCGCACGCGCGATACGGCGGGAAAAACTCGTCGGCGGCCTCGCGCCCGGCAAGCAGGCGGACATAATAATCTGGAGCATCCCCAACTTCCGCCACCTGGGGTATCACTTCGGCGTGAACCTTGTGCACACGGTCATAAAGAAAGGAAAGGTGGTCGTGGAAACCGCCGGCGCGGTTTTGAGGACGCTGCCGGTGTGAGAGATGTTAAGCGATAGGGTTCGAAAATGAAGCGCATAGTTGAATGTGTTCCGAATTTCAGCGAAGGCCGCCGCCCGGAGGTCGTTGACCGCATTGTGAAGGCCATGGCGGCCGTGGAGGAGATAAAGGTACTTGACATCAAGTCGGATGAGGACCATAATCGCAGCGTAATCACGCTGGTCGGCCCACCTGAAGCCATCACGGACGCGGCCTTCTCCGGCATCGCGCAAGCCGCGGAGTTGATTGACCTCAACAAACACGTCGGCGAACACCCCAGAATGGGGGCCGCCGACGTTGTTCCTTTTGTGCCGGTCAGGGGCGTGACAATGGACGACTGCGTGGCGCTCGCGAGAAAACTCGGCGAACGCGTCGGCGGGGAATTGAAGATACCGGTCTTCCTTTACGAGGCCGCGGCCACGCGCCCGGAGCGGCGGAACCTGGCCGATGTCCGCAAGGGGCAGTTCGAGGGGCTTAGGGAACTCATCGGCAAAGACCCCGCGCGGAAGCCGGACTTCGGGCCGGAGAAGATTCATCCGACCGCCGGGGCAATCGCAATCGGCGCGCGGGAATTTCTCATCGCGTTCAACGTGAACCTCGCGTCGCCGAACCTCGCGCTGGCGAAGGAGATCGCGAAGAAGATCCGCGAGTCCAGCGGCGGAATGCCGTGCGTCAAGGCAATCGGGCTGATGCTCGGCAACCTCAACGTTGCGCAGGTTTCCATGAACCTGATCAACTACAGGGTAACGCCCGTGCGCAAGGTCTTCGACGCAATCAGGGCCGAGGTCGAGAAGGCGGGCGAGAAGATACGGAACTCGGAACTCATCGGGCTTGCGCCGCAGGCGGCGATTTGTCCGAAGGACATGGAGCATCTCAAAATAGACGACTTCGATCCGAAGCAGATAATCGAGAACCGTCTCGATTAAAATAAATAGGACCCGGTCCCATTTTTCTTGTGATATTGAGATGAGGCGAATAACAGAACATCCGATTTTGACGTTCCCGCAGGGCAAGGCGATGCGTTTCAGCTTCGACGGCAAGACGATGGAAGGCCGGGAAGGCGACACCATCGCCAGCGCCTTGCAGGCCGCGGGAGTGCGAGTCTTCCGCGAGAGCATCAACCTGCGCCATCCGCGCGGATTCTTCTGCGCAATCGGCCGCTGCGCCAACTGTTCCATGGTGGTTGACGGCGTGCCGAACACGAAGGTGTGCGTGACGAGATTGAGGGAAGGCATGGCGGTCGAAACCCAGCATGGGCGGGGCAGTGTGGACATCAGACGTTAGACTTCGGACATTAGACGCGTAAACCATGATTAATACGGAAATACTCGTAGTTGGCGGAGGGCCGGCGGGCCTTTGCGCGGCCGCGGAGGCCGCGGAGCACGGCGCGAAAGTCATGCTGGTGGACGACAAGGACGTCCTCGGCGGGCAACTCATCAAGCAGACGCACATGTTCTTCGGCTCGCACCTCCAGTACGCCGGGACACGCGGAATTGACATCGCGAAAATCCTTATCGAGAACGCGAAGAAGGCCGGCGTTGAATTCGCGCCCGGCGCCACCATCACCGGCATATACGACGACGGCGTCGTCACCGCGCTCAACGGCGGCAAGTTCATCAAGATCAAGCCCGAGAAAATAATCGTCGCCACCGGCGCTTACGAAAACATGCTCGCCTTCCCGAACTCGGACCTCCCCGGCGTTTACGGCGCGGGCGCGGTCCAGACGCTCATGAACGTCAACGGGGTGGCGCCCGGAAACCGCGTGCTCATGGTCGGCGCCGGCAACATCGGCCTCATCGTCGCTTACCAGTTGCTCCAGGCCGGCATCGACGTCGCCGCGGTCATCGAAGTAACCGACAAAATCGGCGGCTACTACGTCCATGCGAACAAGATTCGCCGCATGGGCGTCCCGATCCTCACGCGCCACACCGTCAGCCGCGTGTGGGGCAAGACCAGCGTCGAAGGCGCGGCCGTCGTCGAGGTGGACAAAAATTTCAAGCCCGTCCCCGGCAGCGAGCGCAACTACGCGGTTGACACGATCTGCCTCGCGGTGGGGCTGACGCCGCTGACGGAACTTTTGTGGAACGCGGGCTGCGAGATGCGCTACGTTCCGGCTCTCGGCGGGCACGTCGCGTGGCACGACGAGAACTCGCGCACATCCCTCGAAAAAATCTACGTCTGCGGCGATGCCTCCGGCATCGAGGAGGCCAGCAGCGCGATGATAGAAGGCAAGATAGCCGGCCTGAACGCCGCCAACGCGCTCGCGCGCAAGACCAAACTCACGCAGAAAACATACGACGAGAGGATGAAGGATTACCGCGCGCAACTGGGCCAGTTGCGCCGCGGGCCGTTCGGCGAAAAAGTCCGCATGGGCACCAGCGTGCTGGCGGGCGAGGCGGCGGCGCTCGACGAGCCGATTGAATCGCTCCCGAAGGATTACCGCTCGTTTCCGAAGGGCGCGCGCGTCATCATAGAGTGCGAGCAGAACATCCCGTGCAACCCGTGCGAAACCATCTGCCCGCACAACGCGATAAAGGTCGGCAAAGACATCGTCAACTACCCGACGCTCGACCCGGAAAAGTGCACCGCGTGCGCGCTCTGCCTTACGCGATGCCCGGGGCTGTCGCTGTTCGTCGTCAACAGGGAATACTCGCCGACGGAAACGGAAATCTCCATTCCGTACGAGATGATCCCGCTCCCCAAAAAGGGCGACGCGGTTGACGCGCTCGACCGCGAAGGAAAATTCGTCTGCAAGGGGAAAATAACGCGCGTGCTCACCGGCAAAAAGTTCAACCGCACGTCAATCGTGTCCATCGCGGTTGAGCACAAATACGGCGATGTCGTCCGCCATTTCCGCGCGAGCGCCGCGGCGAAGCCGGAGGAAAAGATAATCACTCCGGCGGACATCCCCGACGACATGGACACGATAATCTGCGTTTGTGAAGACGTTACGCGGCGGCAGATAGAGGAGGCGATCGACCGCGACCGCGCGCAAAGCGTGGACGAAATCAAGCGGCTCCTGCGTTGCGGCATGGGCCCGTGCCAGGGCAAGACCTGCCAGCGGCTCATCATGCAGATACTGGCGAAAAAACTCGGCCGCAACGTCGCGGAATTTTCCCCGCAAACTTATCGCGGCCCGATGAAACCGGCCCCGATGGGTGTTCTTGCGAAGGCTCACGATGAAGAAAAAAACTGACGTGGTAATTATCGGCGGCGGGTGCATAGGAGCCGCGACCGCGTATGAACTCGCCAAGGCGGGCCTGAAGGACGTCGTGCTTGTGGAGCGCGACACGCTTTCGTGCGGCGCAACGGGCCGCTGCGCGGGCGGCGCGCGGCAGCAGTGGAGCGAACCCGCCAACGTCCGCCTGGCCAAGGCCAGCATCGAAATGTTCAAGCGCTTCGAGGACGAGATGGGCCGCGACATCGGGCTGGTCAACGGCGGCTACCTTCTCTGCGCGCACACGCCCGAAGAGGCCGAGCACTTCAAGAAGAATGTGAAGATGCAGCGCGAGAACGGCGTTGACGTGCGCATCGTGGACCCCAAGGAAATCCGCGAAATCACCCCGTGCATCAACACCGACGGCATGATACTGGGCGCGTACTGCCCAGACGACCTCCACGTGGACCCGTTCCTCGCCGTGCAGGGCTGGGCGGAAAACGCAATCCGGCTTGGCGTGGACGTGGAACTGCACACGGAAGTAACCGGCTTCAAGAGGAAAGGCAACCGCGTGAGCGCCGTCATCACCAACCGCGGCGACATCGAGTGCAAGACTGTCGTCAACGCCGCCGGGCCGTGGTCGCAGGACGTCGGCAGAATGCTCGGCATTGAACTGGGCACCTACCCGGAGCGCCACCAGATTTGCGTAACCGAGCCGGTCAAGCGCATGCTCTGGCCGCTCGTGGTCGATTTCTACGTCAGCATCTACTTCCGCCAGTCGGCGCACGGCTCGTTCGTCTTCGGCCACAGCGACCCCAACGAAAAACCGTCATACAACATCCGCGGCACGTGGCGCTTCCTCGAGGAAATCTCCAAGAAACTCACAACCCTCATGCCGTCGCTCAAGGACATCTGCATCGTGCGCCAGTGGGCGGGGCTTTACGACATGAGTCCCGACGCGCAGCCCATCCTCGGCAAGGTCAGCGAGGATGCGGAGAACTTCCTCGTCGCCATCGGATATTCCGGCCACGGCTTCATGCTCGCGCCGATGAGCGGCCTTCTCATGGCGGAACTCATCGTGTACGGCGAGGCGCGCACGCAGCCCATCGACGCGCTGAGCATCAAGCGCTTCGCGGGCGGCAGAAAGCACAAGGAACACAACGTCGTCTGACCCGTCGGACATGGCGGACGCGTCAGACTTCTCAGTACAGTTTGTGCTTCCCGATGTATTTTGCGACCGCGGGCGGCGTGAGGTGTGAAATCGGCTGGCCGGCGCCCGCGCGCTTGCGGATTTCCGTCGATGAGATGTCCACCTGCCGCACCACCGCAAGGTTCCGCTCAAGCCGCTCAAGGGTCTCCCGCTTGAGTTTCTTCGCCGCGATGCTCAACTCGTCCAGCATGAACCCCGGCCGAATCATCAGCACGAACGCGCATTCCTTGACCAGTTCGTCCACTTCCTTCCACTGCGGCAGGAATTTCACCGAGTCCGACCCGGCGAAGAAAAAGTAGTCCGCGCCCTTTTTTTTCTTGAGCGCGCGGATGGTGTCGATGGTGTACGAGTTGCCGTGGCGTTTGAGTTCCATGTCGGAGACCTCAAGCCCCTCTCGCCCCTCGACGGCGAGTTTCAGCATCGCCAGCCTGTGCCTGCCGGGCGCGATTGCCTTGCCGGCCTTGTGCGGCGGGACGCGCGCGGGGATGAAGATCACGCGCGAAAGGCCGTAAAACTCGCGCAAATCCTCCGCGATGATGATATGCCCCATGTGCACCGGGTCAAACGTCCCGCCGAAAACTCCTATCCGCTCTCTCTGTTTCTTGCTCATTGAAGTGCCTTTCCACCAATACTCAACGAAACCGCGAGACGAGCGCGGTCATCACGTCCGTCGCGGCGAAGCGCTCCGGCCCGGGCAAATCGCCGATGCACACCGCCATGTCCCGGTCGTCCGAGGGCACAAGCCCGTGAGAGCCCTTTACAAGGGCCGTGTTCGTCTCGATGCATTTTTTCTGCGAGTTGAAGAACAACTCGCATGGGTCGTAGCCCGGCTTGTTGTGGATGTCAACCGTGAACGCGAAGTCCGGCGCTTTCGCTTCGTCCAGCCACCAGTAGTACGCGAACCACTTGTCGCTCTCCGCGAGCGCCACGAAGTCGCCGCTGTGCGCGTGGTCAATGCCCGCGGCCTTCTTGCCTTCATCGTCGAGGAGTTTCGCAACGCCCGGCGTCGATTCCAATGCCTTCCGCACGGCCTCCTTCGCGGAAGCGTCGAGGAGATACACGTGCGCGACCTGGTGGTCAACCATAGCGAACGCGCGGCTCGCGGCGAAGTCGAGATATTCCTTGCCGGCAACCGTCCGCACGGCGAGCAGGCCCTTCTCGCGCAGAGCGCGGTTTATCAGCACCGCGCCCGCAACCGGCGTCATGCCGTATTCCGAAAGGACGACCGCTTCCGCTTTCTGCGCGCGGCACTCCGCGAAAACATCCGCGAGCAACTCGTCCAGCGCGCGCAAATCCGCCAGCGCCTCCGGCGAGTCCGGCCCGAATCTCTGCAGCGAGTAATCCAGTTCCGGCACATAAGTCAGAAGGAGGCTCGGCCTGAATTTTCTCAGCACGTAAAGAGTCGCGCTGCAAATCCACTCGGACGACGGCATCGACGCCATCGGCCCCCAGAAATGGTGGAGGGGGAAGGGCTTCAATTCGCGCTCGATTTCGTCGTAAAGCCCGGCGGGCTTGCTGTAACACGACGAAACAACTCCGCCCTGCGGCGTGTGGATGGGCGCGACGTTCATGTAAATGTCCGCGGAGGAGTAGAGCGTGTTCCACCAGAAAATCGCGGCGGCCGTGAGCGCGGGATTGACGGCCTTGAGCGCGTCCCAGATGCGCGGCTGCTTAATCATAAGCGCGGAATGTTCCCACATCGACACGGCTCTGCGGTCGGGGGGAAAATTTCCGTTCGCCACGACTCCGTGCTCGCCGGGCATGAGGCCGGTCGAGTACGTCGCCTGCATCGGGCACGTTACCGCCGGAAGCGCGGGCTTCACGATGCGCATCTGAGTCCGCCGCGCGAGGTCGGTGAGCGCAGGGCAATGCTCCACCTTCTCCAGCAGCCGCGCGGAAAGGCCCGGTATGAGGAATACGGCCAGATGCGTGTTATTCATTGTAATTCCGGAATTTCTCCGGGTAGATGTAAGCGTCCTTGTAGATTTGCGCGAGGAGTTCATCGCGCCGCTTCGCGCGCTCTTCCGCGACGATGCGGTCAATGATTTCCCTCTGCGCGTCCTCGAAAGAGAGGGTCGCCGCGGCCTGGCGCTCTTCGAGTTTCAGGATGTAGTAACTCACCTCGCCGGTGTCCTTCTTGTCGCCCTCGATGACGCCGCTGACCTGGCCGGCGACGGTCTTCTCGTCGAACAGGAATTTGTTCATGAAGTCCTTGAGGTCTTCGCGCGTGTGCCACTCGCCGCCGTCCATGCGCGTGCGGAGGCCGCCTTCCTTGTGCCAGGGATCCATCGACGCGCTCTGGGCGGCCTTGTCGAACTCCTTCTTGCCGGCATTTATGTCGGCCAGCAGGTCTTCGGTGAATTTTTTCGCGTCTTCGGCGTCGGCGAACTCGCGGTAATTCTCCGGCCTGTATTTGCTGTCCTTGGGGAGATAGATGATCTCGATTTCGCGGAATCGCACCCGCTCCGGCAGCGCCCATGCGCCTTTGTGCGCCTCGTAGTACTCTTGCATCCGCTGCGGCGCGATGAAAATTCCGGCGGTCGTCTTGCGGCTCACTATCTCGTGGATTTTCTGCTGCGTGCGGAATTCCTTCTTCACGTCCTCTATGGTCAGGCCCTGGCGCGTTATCGCCTGAAGCGGGAAGACGGCCTTGACCAGCGCGTCCTCGCTGCCGTATTCCTCCACGCGCTGGTTGACCTCCTCGTCAATCTTGGCTTCATCCACCTCGACTTTCTCTCTTTCGGCGTACTGCTCGAGGAGTTTCCGGTTTATCAGCGACCGCAGCGCGATGTCGCGCAGCGCCGCCTCGTCCGCCGACTGCGGATCGCGCATCATGTGCATCATTCGCAGGATTTCCTGGTTCAATTCGCCGAGCGTGACGACGTCCTCGTTCACGACGACGATGACGCCGTCAACGTAGAGCGAGGGCGCCTCAGAATCATCGGGCTTCTCCGCGTCCCCGGTCTTCGCCGTGTCGTCCGTCTTCGCCGTGTCCTCCGCGCCCTGCGGGGAGTCGTCCGCCCTGAGCGCGGGCATTGCCGCAAGCGAAAGGAGAAGCAGGACAAATATGAAGTATCTCATCGTCAAACTCCGTCAGGGCTCTTCGTCTTAAACGATGTGGATTATAGACGGGGCGACTGCGTATGCAAACACTTTTTGAGAAGTTGCAGCGCCGCCCGGCCGTTCATCTCCGCGGGTCTGAGCACGATGTGCGCGGTCCGTTCGTCCACAAGACGCACTCGGCCCTTCAGCCCCTTCAGCGCGCGCTCCACCTCAGCGAAATTCCGCACCTGAAGCATCAGCGTCCCGTCGGCCATCTGTATCTTGCTCACGCTGAACCGCTCCGCGCCGAGCCGCACAAGCGCCTCGTCCAAAAGGTCGCGCACCGCCTCCGGCGGCTCGCCGAACCTGTCCCGCATCTCCTCGGCCAGCGCCTTCAGTTCCTCCTCCGAGCGCGCCGCGCTGATGCGCCGGTACATCCGCATCCTCTGCTCGCGCCCCGGCACGTAGCGCTCCGGGATGGATGCGTCAAGCCCGATGTCGATGACCGCTGTTATCGGCCGGTCAACCTTGATGTCCTTCAATTCGCCGACGCTTGCCTTTAACAGGCGGCAATACATGTCGTAGCCCACCGCCGCGATGTGCCCGTGCTGCTCCGCGCCCAGGATGTTCCCCGCCCCGCGAATCTCCAGGTCGCGCATCGCAATCTTGAACCCCGCGCCAAGTTCGTTGAATTCCTCTATCGCGCGGAGGCGCTTCTCCGCCACGTCGCTCAGCGGCACGTGCGGCGGCAGGAGAAGGTACGCGTACGCCCGGTGCTTGTACCGCCCGACCCGCCCGCGCAACTGGTGCAAATCCGCCAGTCCGTAAGTATGCGCGTCATCGATGAAGATTGTATTAACGTTCGGTATATCCAGCCCGGATTCGATTATCGTTGTCGCCACGAGCACGTCATACGTCCGCTCCACGAACTCAACCATCACCCGCTCAATCTCGTCCTCCGGCATCTGTCCGTGGATTATCGCGTAGGTCGCCTCCGGAGCGATCTTCGCCAAATCATCGGCGACCTTGCGGATGCTCATCACGCGGTTGTGCACGAAAAAGACCTGGCCGTCGCGGTTGAGTTCGCGCAGGATACCGCCGCGGATTCTGCGCGGGTCGTAGCGGCACACCTCCGTCTGGATGGCAAGCCTGTCGCGGGGCGGAGTCGTCAGCGACGAGATGTCCTTGATGCCGAGCATCGCCATGTGCAGCGTGCGCGGGATGGGAGTCGCGGTCATCGTGATGATGTCCACCGTGGCGCGCAGGCTCTTGAGTTTCTCCTTGTGCGTCACGCCGAAACGCTGCTCCTCGTCGATGACGAGGAGGCCCAGGTCCTTGAATTCTATGTCGTCGCTCAGCAGGCGGTGCGTCCCGATGACGATGTCCACCGTCCCGGCCTTCAGGCCCTCGACCGTCCGCCGCTGCTCCGCGCCGGTCTTGAAGCGGCTCAGGACCTCGACGGTTACAGGGAAATCCGCCACGCGCTCGCGGAACGTCTCGTAATGCTGCTGCGCGAGCACCGTCGTCGGCACGAGGACCGCGACCTGCTTGCCGGCGCTCACCGCCTTGAAGGCCGCGCGCATCGCGACTTCCGTCTTGCCGTAGCCCACGTCCCCGCAAATCAGCCGGTCCATCGGCTTCGGGTCCTGCATGTCCTCCTTCACTTCCAGAGTAACCTGCAACTGGTCAGGCGTCTCCTCGTATTCGAATGCGCGCTCAAACTCGTGCTGCCATACGTCGTCCGGCGGGAAGGCCGTCCCCGCCTCTCCCGCGCGAAGCGCCTGCACGCGCAGCAATTCCGCCGCCATGCTCCTGACCGCCTCCTTCACCCGCGCCGTGCGCGAAGACCAGTACCTCGCGCCAACCCGGTCGAGACGCGGCACGAATCCCTTCACCCCGATGTATTTCTGCACCAACTCGATGTTCAGTATCGGCTCGTAAATCCGCGCGTTGTCCTGGTACTCGATGGCGAGGTACTCGCTTACCAGATTGTCCTTCTCGACGCGCTCCACGCCGAGGTACCGCCCGATGCCGTGGACTAGATGCACGACGTAGTCGTTCTTCTCCAGTTCAATAAAATCGTCCACCGGCGCGAAACGCGCGTATTTCCTGGACAGGCGCGGCTGAGGGCGGCGGTTGAACAACTGGTGGTAGGGCAGCCCGATGACGGAAATGTCGCGGAAGTCGAAGCCCTCTTCGAGCGGCGCGGTGACGATCTGGAATTTCTTTCCCGCCTTTGCGAGGACGTCGCCGAAAAGTTCGCCGAGCCTCTGCGCCTCGGCTTCGTTCGCCACGAAGATGACCATCTCTTCCTCGCCCGCGGCAATCTCCGACAATCGCGCGCGCACGTCATCCATGCTTCCCTCGAACCGCTGGACCGAGCGCACGTCGAAGTTCACCGCCTCCTCGTCCGCGTAGGGGAGAGAGGCGATTTCAAGCCGCGCGTGTTTTCCCACGTCGCGCGCAAGCGCCTCGAAAGCCGCCCGGTGCGCGGTGGAAGCGGCCGCGGCGTCGAGTTCCGCGACCTTGTCCTCGATGCGCGCCATCTCGCAAAAAACCACGAGCGCATCAGCCGGAAACTTCTGCGCGAGTGTCGCCGCGCCCGCCGCGGGCATGGGGCGGAAAAACGCCGACTGCTCCACCACGACAATCCGGCAATTCTCAACGCTCTCGGTCGAACGCTGAGTCGCGGGATCGAAACGCCTGATTGATTCAATCGTGTCGCCGAAGAAATCCAGCCGCACCGGCGTCATCTCGCCGCTCGCGCTGATGGGGAAGATGTCCATCACGCCGCCGCGGATGCTGAACTGGCCGGGGGAATCGACCATGTCCGTCCGCTCGAACTCGCGCTCCACAAGCCACCGGGCAATGTCCCGCATGTCGAGGCGCTCGCCCGCGCGCAGTTCCAGCACGCCGCGCTCAAGCGCGTCCGTTTCGCAGATGGGCTGGAGGAAAGCCTGCACCGAGCCGACAAGCACGAACGGCCCGCCTTCGGAGAGCCGCGCCACCGCGTTCAGCCGCCCCGCGTAGATGTCGAAGTCCGGCACGGTCTCTTCGTCTGCGAGCGATTCCCACGCGGGAAAATTCACGACCCGTCCAGAGAAAGCATGTAGCCCAGCCGCCCTCGGCTGGGAAACATGTGGCCCAGCCGCCCCCGGCTGGGGAGCATGTGGCGCAGCCGCCCCCGGCTGCGATGCGCCGGCTGTCTCATAAGACAGCCACGGCTCAAGTTCGCGCGTGAAAAGGTCGGCCTGTTCGATGGTCGGAGTGATTATGCAGACGGGTTTGCGCAGCGCGTTTGCGAGCGCGAGCAGGAGCGCGGAAGATGACGACGCAAAAAGTCCCCCTGCTCGGAACGCCTTTCCGGGGGCGAGGGCCGCGAGGACGCGTTCGAGTTTTTTCGCTTGCGCCAGTTTTTCCGCTATGTGCTTCATTAAACTGCGATGCCGCAGTCCGGGCATTATACCGGATTTTGCGCTTGCAGGCAACTGTCGGACGCGTCTGACCCGTTGGAGACCTCCACCGGAAAATCCGCTTGACCCGCAGCCCCCTCGCCGCAAGGGTCGGACCCCATTACGGAGCGCAGGCGAGCCCTGCGAGGCCAGCTCGTAGATGGGGTCTGACCCCGAACGCACTCCGGGTGCCGTCCCCGCATGCCTCTTGACACACCGGCCCTTTTGCGCGATGATTCAGTCATTGATGAATCGTTTCTTCTGCTTTGGAGGGAAGGCAATGTTCAAGTCATGGAGACCCCTGCTCGTCGTTTTGTTCGCGGCTTTATTGGCGGCCGGATGCCACGGAATCACTGCGGGACCGCCTGCACCGGCGAACAACCAAAATCCCCCCGCCCCAAAACTTAAAATCACCGAAACCTCCCTCGGCAAGGTCGGGGAGGGATATGTAGAGGATTCGCTGCGAGGCAGCCCGGACATGCGCCATGCGGCATGGGTTGTTAAACATGGCGGGAAACAGGCGGTCGTCGTTGACGGGGTCGAGGGCAAGGAATACGACTACATTGTCAATTATTCGCTGGTCTTCAGTCCCGACTCGAAGCGCGTCGCCTATACCGCCAAGCGCGGCCAGAAATGGCTCGCCGTCGTTGATGGGGTTGAGGGCAAGGAATACGACGGCATCGGCTTTGGCACGCCTGTCTTCAGCCCCGACTCGAAGCGCGTCGCTTATGCCGCGAAACGGGGGGAGAAATGGTTCGTGGTCGTTGACGGGGTCGAAGGCAAGGAATACGACGGCATCTGCATTGGCACGCCTGTCTTCAGCCCCGACTCGAAGCGCGTCGCTTATACCGCGATACGCGGAGATAAGAAACTCGTGGTAGTTGACGGGGTCGAAGGCAAGGAATATGACCGTTTTACCGGACCTCCTGTCTTCAGTCCCGACTCGAAGCGCGTCGCTTATGCCGCGATGCACGGGGAGAAGTTGCTCGTGGTAGTTGACGGGGTCGAAGGAAAGGAATACGACAGTATCGTCACTAATCCTACGTTTAGTCCCGACTCGAATCACCTCGCCTACACCGCAAGCCGCTGGGACAAATGGCTCCTAGTCCTTGACGGTGCCGAGGGCAAGGAATATGACGACATCGGTGAGGGCCCTGTTTTCAGTCCCGACTCGAAGCGCCTCACCTATTGCGCCCAGCGCCAGCGCGAGGAGAACGGGAAATGGTTTGTTGTGGTTGACGGGGTCGAAGGCAAGGAATACGATTGGCTCTCTTCTCTTGTCTTTAGTCCCGACTCCAAGCGCCTCACCTATTGCGCCCAACGCGGGGAGAACTGGCTCGTGGTCGTTGACGGCATCGAGGGAAAGGAGCAGTACGACGGGGTTCTCAAGGGAAGCAGTCTTGTCTTCGACTCGCCCACCAAACTACGCATACTGATGGTGCGCGATGGCGAAATCTTCCTCGTCGAAATTGAAATCACGGAATAGGGAATAGGGATGAGGGATTGGGGATGAGTGGACATCGGGCCGTCTGGACAACTGGAAATTTGGACATCTGGTCATCTGGATAACTGGAAATCTGGAAATCTGGACAATGGGATTATCAGGAGATAAAACAATTTCCCTTTTCCTTTTTCGTTTTTCTTTCACGCTCCGATTAACCACCAAGACACAAAGACACAAAGAGTTATAGATAAAACCTGAAATGTTTTCTTGGTGTCTTGGTGCCCCCGATAAGATCGGGGCTTCCTTCGGTTGCTTGGTGGTGAAATTTTTTTCGCGCGGCGGGAATTTTTCACTTGACAATGCACAGTTTATGGTGTATACTATGCACAGGGTGCGGTGGAAGGTGGTGAGGGGGGCGGTGAAAAATAAAGTTCGCGGAAAGTTACCGGAAATTCTCAAAATCGGGCTGATGAAAATCCTAACATCTGATGTGATAAGAAGTAACGATACTGGCAGATGCGGGATTTGTCTCACAGACTCTCAAAAATTCTCACTAATTCTCACTAATTCTCAGTAATTCTCACTAATTCTCATAAAGTCTCATAAATTCTCAAGAAGCCCGGGGGAATTCTCAGGAATTCTCACTGGATAACTGGATTAACTGGACAACTGGACAACTGGATTTCAGATTCCGGATTCCGGATTCAAGATTCCGGATTTCAGGACCCGCGGGATTGGGGGCCGAAATACATGCACATACCAGCACATTATGAATCCGGAATCCTGAATTATGAATTGAAAATCCGTAATCCATAATCCACAGTCCATTGTCCAGACTCGGCCGAATAGTCCGATTGTGCGGGACTGGCTCCGCCGCCGGAATCACGGGGCAGTGACGTGGTTAGACTTTGTGGGTTGAGTCTTCTTGCGCCGTGGCAATCTCCATCCAGCGGCCTTCGGCGACTTGCAGGCGGACGAAGGCTCGCCTGAGGGCGGCCTCGGCGCGTTCCACATCGAGCTCCGGGCGGTCGCGCTTTTGCAGCCGCTCCTCGGCGCGCGCCTTCGCTTTCTTCGCGCGCTCAAGGTCGATGGCGTCCCTGCGTTCCGCGGCCGTGGCGAGAATCAGGATGTCGTCCTCGTAAACCCGCAGGAATCCGCCGTGGAGCGCATAGACTTCTTCCCGCGCGTCCGCGCCGGGCGCGTCCTTTATGCGCAGGACGCCGGTGTCGAGCGCGCACAGGAACGGGATATGCTCTGGCAGTATCCCCATCTCCCCTTCCCACGCCGGAGCCACGACCATGGCGGCTTCGCGGTCGCAGAGGATTTTTTCCGCGGTCAATATTTTTATGTGTAATCTGTCAGCCATTAATCGATTCCAAAAGGGCGACCGGGTCAGCCCCCCCCTGTGCGATGGGGCGGGGACAGTCCCCATCTACGAGCTGGCCCCCGATCTTTCATTTATAATAAGAATAAGGAATGCGCCAAAGGCGCATAAATATCGGGGCCTGCGCTCCGTAATGTGGACAGTCCCCTTTGCTCCTCCTCAGCGTCTGACCCCCTCGCCTGCGCTCCGTAAACAGTATCAGGCCTTCGACATTTTGCGGGCCTTCTCGCGGGCGTCCTCGATGTTGCCGACCATGTAGAAGGCCTGCTCCGGCAGGTCGTCGCACTTGCCGGTGATGAGTTCCTCGAAACTGGCGAGCGTTTCCTCGAGCGGCACGTAGCGTCCGGGCGTTCCGGTGAACTGCTCCGCGACGAAGAACGGCTGGGAGAGGAAGCGCTGGATTTTGCGCGCGCGCTGGACGGCGAGTTTGTCCTCGTCGCCCAGTTCGTCCATGCCGAGGATGTTGATGATGTCCCGCAAGTCCTTGTATCTCTGGAGGATTTCCTGGACGCCGCGCGCGATGTCGTAGTGGCGCTGGCCGATGACGCGCGCGTCGAGGATGTTCGATGTCGAGTCGAGCGGGTCCACGGCGGGGTAAATGCCGAGTTCCACTATCTGCCTTGAAAGGACGGTGGTGGCGTCCAGGTGCGCGAAGGTCGTCGCCGGGGCCGGGTCGGTGAGGTCGTCGGCGGGGACGTAAACGGCCTGGATGGACGTGATGGAGCCTTTTTTCGTTGATGTTATGCGCTCCTGAAGTTCGCCCAAGTCGGTGCCGAGCGTCGGCTGGTAGCCGACGGCGCTGGGCATGCGGCCGAGCAACACGGAGACCTCGCTGTTCGCCTGCGTGAAGCGGAATATGTTGTCGATGAAAAGGAGCACGTCCTTGCCTTCCTCATCGCGGAAATACTCGGCGACGGAAAGCGCGGTGAGGCCGACGCGGGCGCGCGCGCCGGGCGGCTCGTTCATCTGGCCGTAAACGAGCGCGGTCTTGTCAAGGACGCCGGACTCCTTCATTTCGTGCCAGAGCGCCGTGCCTTCTCTCGTGCGTTCGCCGACGCCGCCGAAGACGGAGTAGCCGCCGTGCTCGGTGGCGATGTTGCGGATGAGTTCCATGATGATGACCGTCTTGCCCACGCCCGCGCCGCCGAACAGCCCGACCTTGCCGCCCTTGGTGTAAGGCTCAAGGAGGTCAACGACCTTGATGCCGGTTTCCAGCATCTCGGTTCTCGTGTCCTGTTCCTCGAAGGAAGGCGCCGGGCGATGGATGGGGTAGCGCTTCTGCGTTTTCACCGGGCCCATTTCGTCAACGGGTTCGCCGATGACGTTGATTATCCTGCCCAGGACTTCCTTGCCGACGGGAATGGTGATGGGTTCGTTGTCGCTTTCCACGGGCATTCCGCGGACAAGGCCGTCGGTGGTGTCCATGGCGATGCACCGGACGGTGTTCTCGCCGAGGTGCTGCGCGACCTCTATCACCAGGTCGGACGCGCCGGCGCGCTTGATGCGGCAGGCGCTCCGGATTTGGGGCAGTTGCCCGTGCGCGAATTCGACATCGACCACCGGCCCGATGACCTGACGGACCTTGCCGGTCATGATTTTTGCCCCAGTTGCGACAGCCATGTAATTGCTCCGAAAACTGTTCTTTCAATCGCTTTTTCCCCAGCCGAGGGCGGCCGGGCTACATGCGCCTGGTTTCATATCTGTGGCACAGCCGCCCACGGCTGTGCGTGATTTTCTTACCCTTTAAGCGCTTCCGTGCCGCCGACGATTTCCGTTATCTCGCGCGTAATCGCGGCCTGGCGCTCTTTGTTGAACGAGAGGTTCAAACTGGAAATCATGTCCTCGGCGTTCCGGGTCGCGTTTTCCATCGCGGTCATCCGGGCGGCTAGTTCGCTGGCGTAGGACTCAAGCAGCGCCTGGAAAATCATCGTGGACAGGTACCGCGGCAGGAGGGCGTTCGCGAACGCCTTCACGCCGGGTTCCATCTCGAACGCAAACGAATCGTCCGCCCGCTTGTCCGGCGGTATCAGCGACTTGAGGTACCTCATGTCCAGCGGCAGAAGTTTCCGCACGACCAGTTCCTGCGTCATCAGCGATTTGAACCGGTTATAGACAAGGTACACCTCCTGCAAATCGCCGTCGACGAAGCGCCTGTTGAGGCGTTCGGCCATTTTATTTGCCATAGTGTAAGACAATTCGTCGAAGATGCCGGTGTATGAGTCAAGGACTTTGGCGCTCCTTCTGGCGTAGCGCGTAATCTTCTTTCCGACGGCGATGACCGATATCTCCCTGCCCTTGTGCTCGCGCAGGAAAGCGCCGAATCTTCTTACAAGGTTGGAGTTGAACCCGCCGCAAAGCCCGCGGTCGCTGGAGATGACGAGCGCGCCGATTCTGACCGGTTTCTCCTCCTGCACAAGGAGGGGATGCTCAAGCGGCTCTATCGCCGGCAGGGTGAGCATCAGCAGGCGTTCCAGTTCCCCGGTATAGGGCCGCATGGCGAGCATGCGCTCCTGCGAACGGCGCAGTTTCGCCGCGGCGACCATTTTCATGGCCCGCGTTATCTGCTTGATGCTGCCGACGCTCTTGATGCGCCGCTTTATGTCGCGCACCGTCGCCATCCGTCAATCTCCGCTGATTTGCACTGATTCTTCCGCCGACGGGCCTATCTTCGGCCCTTCGCCGCCGCCGATGGTCCTTGCCACGCCGGCAAACGTTTCCTTGAACTCGTCCACGGCGCGCCCCAATTCCTTTTTTATTTCATCGGTCAGTTCTTTCTTTTCCGCCATGACCTGCATAAGCGCGGGGTACTTCGCGCGCAGATAGTCATGGAGTTCGGCCTCAAACTGCTTCACGTGCGCGACTGCGACGGAGTCGAGGTATCCCTGCGTGGCGCAGAAGATGGAAACAACCTGGTACTCCATGGGCATCGGCTCGTACTGGCCCTGCTTGAGGATTTCCACGGTCCTTGCGCCGCGGGCAAGTTGATGCTGCGTGGCCTTGTCGAGGTCGCTGCCGAACTGCGCGAACGCGGCGAGTTCCCGGTACTGGGCAAGGTCGAGCCTGAGCATGCCGGCGACCTGCTTCATCATCACCACCTGCGCCGCGCCGCCGACGCGCGAGACGGAAATGCCGACGTTCATCGCCGGGCGGACGCCCTGGTAGAACAAATCGGATTCGAGATATATCTGCCCGTCGGTGATGGAAATCACGTTGGTGGGAATATATGCGGACACGTCGCCGGCCTGGGTCTCTATAATCGGCAGCGCGGTCAGGGAGCCGCCGCCGCATTTCGGCGAGTACTTGATGGCGCGCTCGAGAAGGCGAGAATGCAGATAGAACACGTCGCCGGGATACGCCTCGCGTCCGGGCGGGCGCCTCAGCAGCAGGCTCATGGCGCGGTAGGCCTGCGCGTGCTTGGTGAGGTCGTCGTAAACGACCAGGATGTGCCTGCCCTGCTCAAGGAATTCCTCGCCCATCGCGCATCCGGAATACGGCGCGAGGAACTGGAGCGCGGCGGGTTCGCTGGCGGTCGCCGCTACGACGATGGTGTAGTCCATCGCCTTGTGGTCTTCGAATATCTTGACGACGCGGGCGACGCTGCTTCGTTTCTGGCCCACGGCGACATAGATGCACAGCACATCGGTGTCGCGCTGGTTGAGAATGGCATCCACGGCGATGGCGGTCTTGCCGGTGGAACGGTCGCCGATGATGAGTTCGCGCTGGCCGCGGCCGATGGGGGTCATGGAATCGATGCACTTGATGCCGGTCTGCAGAGGCTCGCATACGTCCACGCGCTTCACGATGCCGGGCGCGACGCGCTCCACGTTGCGGCGCTTGTCGGAGGCGATTTCGCCCTTGCCGTCGATGGGCCTGCCGAGCGCGTCAACCACGCGGCCGAGCAGGGCCTCGCCGACGGGAACGCTCATGATGCGGCCGGTGCGCCTGACCTGGCAGCCTTCCTTGATGTCATCGTCGGAGCCCATGATGACGACGCCGACGCTTTCGGCCTCCAGGTTAAGCGTCATGCCCATGACCGACTCGCGGCCGGGGATGATGAACTCCACGAGTTCCCCCGCCATCACGTTGTCCAGGCCGAACACGCGGGCAATGCTGTCGCCCACCTGCACGACCTCGCCGACCTCCGCCACGTCCATGCGCCTGCCGAGGGACTCGATTTCTTTCTTGATGATGCTGCTTATTTCTTCCGGTCTGATGTTCATAAAACTGCCTCGTGTTAATTCACTTTTCGCGCGCACAGGGCTGATTTTTTGTAAGACCTGTCGGACCTGTCACGCGTTCAGGGGTCAACTCACCAGTTCCCGCCGGAGCATCTCAAGGCGGCCGTGGACGCTTTCGTCAAACACCGTGTTTCCCACCCGGATTACCATCCCGCCCACTATCGACGCGTCCTGCACGTTTTCAATATATATGGTCTTGCCGGTCTTCTCGCGCAGAAGGCGGCTGATGTTTTCAAGTTTTTGCGGCGCAAGCGGCGTCGCGGTGGTTACCCGAACGCTCGCCCGGTTCAGATGCGCGTCGGCGTACCTGCGGAAAATGCGGGCGATGTACCTGAGTAGATGGAACCTGTCCCTCTCGACGAGCAGCCGGAGCGCGCTCTCGGAGAGTCCGGTTACGCCGCTCCTCCTGATGATCTCCTCCAGCGCGGCCTTCTTGCTCTCGCGCTCGACCATCGGGCTTTCCCAGAATTCCGCCATGTGCCTGTCCGCCACCGCAAGCGGCGCGACCCGTTCCAGCGTCTCGCCGACCTCTTCGACCCGGCCTTTCTCAACGGCCAGGTCGAACAGCGCTCGCGCGTATCTTGATGCTATGATTTCCTGGTTCATGCGCCGTGTCCTACTCGAATTTCACGCCTTCCTTCCCAAGCCCGGCCAGCGCCTCCTCCACAAGGGCGGCGTGGTCTTTGTCCGTGATTGAGCGTTCAAGTATTTTTTCCGCGATGCTGACGGACACCGCGGCGAATTCGCTCCGCAGCAATTTCCTCACGGCCGCCTCCGCGGCGGCGATTTCCGCGCTGGAGCGTTCCTTTACGCGCGCGGCGGCGTGGCGGGCTTCCTCGAGCATTTCCTTTCCCTTTTCCTCCGCGCGCCTGCGGCCTTCCTCAACGAGCCTGGCGGCGTCTTCGCGGGCGTCGCGCAGTTTTTGCCGGTATTCCTTGTCTATCTTTTCCGCTTCGGCTTTTGCGGCCACGGCGGCGGCCATTTCATCGGCGACCTTTTTCTTGCGGTCGTCGAGGAACTTGAGGAGCGGCGCCCACAGCAGGATGTACAGTATCGTGGCAAGCGCCGCGAAGTTGAGCATCTGCATTATCATCGTGAAATTTATCGCGATGGGGTCGAGTTTCGGCCCATAGACCGCGCCGTAGATTTCCTGCACCTGCTCTTCCGTGGGGGTGACGCCGTGATCTTCCGCGAAGGTCTTGATTTCATCCATCCGCGCGTCATGATTCGGGTCGTCCTGTTTTGCGCCGTAGAGGATGTTATAGATACGTTTCGCGTCCTCGTGCGTCGTCATGCCCTTTTCGCGGCGGAAGGTCTTGTTTATCATATCGAGGCGGAGTTCCTTGAGACTTTCCTCCTGCGACTCATCATTTGGGGCAATGCCGAACATCACCTCATATATCTTGTCAACCTGCTCGTCGGACAGCTCTATGTTCTGCTTGTAATCCGTCTCGGCCTTTTTCAACTTGTCGTAAATCTCGGTTCGCCGGATTTCGGCGAGGCTCCTCTGGTCGGGCGAGTCAACGAACTTGCGCTTCTGCGCGTTGAAGACCGCGAAGGCCAGCGAGATTACGAAGTAAACCGCCAGGAAAATGAGCAGGAATCTTTTCTTTGTCTTGGTCAGAGCCATAATCAGCCTCGCTAACCGGTCCCCGCGCGTGGGAATAAGGGAACCGCTGTTTGTTTACTTGCCTGCCACGAAGATGAGCAGGAGCGCCACGACGAGTCCGTAAATGCCGGTGGTCTCGCTGACCGCCTGGCCAAGCAGCATCGTGCGGGTAAGCAGGCCCTGCAATTCCGGCCTGCGGGAGATCGCTTCGATGGTCTTGCCGCCTATGAAGCCTTCGCCTATGGCGGGGCCTATCGCCGCGATGCCTACCGACAACCCCGCTCCGAGATACGCCGCGGCCTTCATGATTTGCGCGCCGGTAATGTCTGCAGCCATGTGTAAACTCCTCGAAATTATCAGGTCAAAGGTCAAGGGTCAAAGGTTACAGCCCTCTGGCCTCAAGTATCATGTCATATAAATGAGCAGTATCGCCACCACGAACGAGTATATGCTGGTCGTTTCCGTAACCGCTCCGCTTATGAGCATCGTGCGGGTCACGAGGGCTTGCGACAGCGGCCGCAGGCCAGTGGCGATGCACGCGCGGCTGGCAATCCAGCCGATGCCAAGCCCCGGTCCCAGCGACCCGATTGCCATTGCTATTCCCGCGCTGAGCAGCGCCACGGCCTTTTCGACCGTTTCGAACTCCTGCATCGGTATTACGAGTATCAGCGCGACGATGAACCCAAAGACGGACGGCGAAGTGCCGATCGCCTGGCCCAGGAGCATGGTGCCGGTTACTTTTCCGGTAACTTCCGGCTGGCGGGCGATGCTGCGGCACGCCATTGCCGAGACGATGCCGGTGCCTATTCCGCCGCCGACCGCGCTTGCCCCGACCGCCAGCCCCCCGCCGAGCATGGCGGCGGCCTGCGCAAGCGTGTTCGCTTTTTCGCCTGAAAAGAGCATTATCAGCGCCACGAGCAATGCGAATATGCCGGATGATTCGCAGACCGCCTGGCCCAGGAGCATCGTGCGCAGGAGTTCGCCCTGCATCTTGGGCTGGCGGCACATGCCCTTAACGGTTATGCCGGCGGTGTATCCCTCGCCCACGCCGGCGCCGATGGCGCCCAGGCCCATGGCCAGTCCAGCGCCGAGGTAGGTCAAGGCCATAACCAGTGTTGTAAAGTCTTGCTCCATGGTCCCTTAACTCGTGGCCACCGCTGTATAAGTCAGGGCAAGCATCGAGAACACAAATGCCTGTATCGTGCCCGAAAACAATCCCAAAAACAGGCCCAGGAACGGCGGCAGGCCGACGAAACTGACGAGGCTCGATACCACCAGTATGATGATTCCCCCGCCGAAAATGTTGCCGAAAAGGCGGAAGGACATGCTTATCGCCTTGCCGCATTCGCCGACGATGTTCAGCGGGGCGAAGAGCACGTTTGGTATCCAGATGCCCCTTATCCGGAGCGCCGGCTCGAAGTATTCCCTTACGTATTCCTTGACGCCCTTGATCCGTATGGCCGAGATGTGCGCCGTGAATATCGAGATCAGCATCAGTCCGATGGGGGTATTGGCGTCCTTGGTCGGCTCCTCGAAGAACGGGATTATGCCGATGATGTTGCTCATCCAGACGAAGAGGAAGAGCGATCCGATGAAGGGGAGGTATTTTCTGCCGCGGTCGCCGAGCGTGGATTTGCACAGGCTGTCAAAGGCGTCGACGACGGTTTCGAGCATGACCTGCAGCCGTCCCGGGCGCGCCTTGAGTTTCAGGCGGACGAATATCACCAGGATTGTCAGGAAGATGATGATGTACCAGGACATCTTGATCGTCGTGGGGTTGATCAGGAAGAACGGGTGCGGTATCGGTTGATAGACGTCAGTTGGGCCTATTTCGATGTCCATCTACTGCTCTCCTTGATGAGTCTGTCCCCGGAGCGCAAATCCGGCGCGGGCCAGCGCCTCGCGGACAACCATAACGGCGTTCGTCACGAAAAGCCCGGCCGCCGCCGCCCATCGATTTATCCCGTTTGCCGCAAACGCCGTCGCAAGAACGGCGGCCGTCGCCGCATAGAGCGCAAAGTTGCCCGCGAGGGCGTTCCGAACGCTTCCCCCGGTTCCCTCGTCGCTCGCCATGTTCTTCAAACGGCGCGCCCGCAGCCACAACTTCGCAATGCTCCAGCCCCCGCCGAGCGCAAGCCCCGCGGCAATGTCAAGCCTTCCGGCTTGGGCAAAAAACAAGACCGCCGCGCCCGCGAGCATGGCGGAAATCATTATCACGCTGTTTTTGTATCGAAGAAATTCCTGCATTTCGCCGTTTCCCGCCGCCTCAGCCGTGGCAGGCCTTTTTCGCAAGGGCGTCGTACCCGCCTACTCGTCCTCTATGCTCTTCATCACCATTTTATAAACATACCAGAATGCCGCCGCCACGCCTATCACAAATCCGGCTATCATGAAAACCGGCAGCGTTCCGAGCCATCCGTCAAGCGCCCACCCAAGTAAACCGCCGCCGACTATCGCGCCGACGGCTGCCCATACCACGCCAAACCACCCCAATGCTTTGAAGTCCGGCCCCTTGTTTTTCTCCTCTGATTGCATTATCTCACCCAACCCGCGCGGAAAGCGCTCTTCCCCGCCGACACTGCCCGGACGGCGGCGTTCCGCCGCCAAAGAAACCGGGATAGTATACGGATTGCCGGGGCCTTGTCAAGAAATGCCTGGTGAAATTCGTCTAACGGGGCGTTTCGGGATGGAATTCCGCCGCGCCGGATTCGGCCGGCGTTGCGTGATTTGGTTTCGTCTTGGCCGCGCCAGACCTCAGGCGCCGGGCTGAATCGCGAGCACCATGTCCTGCGCTTCCTTGCCGTCCTTGGCCGGGAAGAAATCCTGGAACACCAGTATCAGGTATTCACCTGCCTCACGTTTCCTTTCAACCGTAACCATGTTTTCGTCGCCATCCGGCCCGTGCTTTACCGCCACGGCCTTGAACGTGATGTACGTGTGAGTGTTGCCATCGGTGTCAGTCCACTTCTCTATCTTGATGACTGTTACCTTGCAGACGCAATTCATCCCATCAACCATGTCGTATTGGTCGGTGTCTCCTTCGGCAATGTTCTTCGAGCCGTTGTTCACCGCCTCGTAATAATTGTAGTCCAGCGACTTCAATTTCCCCTTGAGTTTGTCATCGTTGATGCCGACGTATTTTACTTCCTCGCCCTCGACATGCTTGGCCAGAATGCTGGTGAAGCGGAAGGCGGCCTTCGCGGGCTTATTGTCCGCCGCACGGCACAGCGCGGGTGGCGCAATCAGGCCGACGAAGAGGAGAAGCGCTGTTATGTGTAGCAAAAACCGTCTCATAATTCGCCTCGCTGTTTCTCTCTAACGACATTCCCGTGAATTAATTATTGATAAATGAATAGATAATGTAAAGTGGTTCGTTCCGCCGGCAGTTGTGGCACAGCCGCCCCCGGCTGTGATTTTGCTCTCCGTCGGCTCCACACCCGAGGGCGGGTGTGCCACATGCGATTACATTATCTATTCAGTACTCAATAAAACGTGCATCCTCCGCCTTGTCCCATTAGAAGACGGGCCTTCGAAATCCGCACCTCGTCGCCCCTGCCGCCCGCAATATCACGGGTTAGACGGAACCTTCACCGGCCCTTCGTCACCGCCCAACGAACTTTTCGTGGCGATTTTCACCACGCCGTCGCTGGTCGAGTACATGAAATCCCCCTCAGTCGATGCCCTGATATATTCAATCTTATCGACTTGCGCTATCACATATATTGAATCGGAAGATTCCGTCTTTATCGTCGTGTAAGCATATCCCTTGCCGGCCTGGACCTTATCGGCGGCAATCGTCGGGCGCGGAGGCGGAGGCTGCATCATGCTTATGACAAGGTATATGCCCACAACCACAACCGCCGCGGCAGCCGCAGCCGCAACCGCGTACCGCCACGAGAAACGCCTCCGCGCGGCTCGCACGTCGATGGTTTTCTCCTCATCGCGCTTCCCGAGCAGCGCCTCCCGCTCTATTCCCCGCCAAACGCCGGCCCATTCTTCCTCGCTCACCGGCGGCGGCTCCATCGCCACCGCGACGACGCGCAAACCGTCCTCCGCGCCGGCGGCCTTTGATATTTTCGTTTCCGCCGCGGCCCACTCCTCCGCGCTTACCTTCGGCGCGTCCACTGCGCGCAGCAGCCCGTCCGCGACCACCAGATACCCGTAATCGCGGGCGCACTGCGGGCAATCACGCAGGTGAGCCTCCAGCGTGCTCTGCTCCACCAGATTCAGCGCGCCGTCAAGACGCCGCATCATCAGGTCCGGGTATTGGTCGCAAGGTTTCATCGCGTCACTCTAAGGAACGACAGCGGCCCGGGGGTCTATTTCGTTTCAACGTAAGACTTCAGCGCCTCCTGCAATTTCTTCCGCGCGTAGAACAGGCGCGACATCACGGTCCCCTCGGGGCAGCCGAGCATCTCCGCAATCTCCTTGTATGAAAAATCCTTCTCCGCGAAAAGCGAAAAGACGGCGCGGTGGTCCTCGCTCAGCGCGCTGAGCGCGCGCGCCACCAGCCGCCCCATCTCCTTGATTTCAACCTGCTTCAGCGGGTTGGCCGCGCCCGGGTTCTTCGCCTCGGCAAGCTTCGCCTCGTCAAAAACTATTTCGTCAAAAGAGACCTTCGGCCCTTTGCCTTTCCGCCGCAAAAAGTCGATGCTCGCGTTCACGGCAATCTGGCAGAGCCAGGTGTAAAAACTGGATTCCTTCTTGAAGGTGTCAATGGCGCGGAGCGCCTTTAAGAAGACCTCCTGCGTCAAATCAAGCGCATCGTCCTTGTTGAAAACCACGCGGTAGCAGATCCTGTAAATGCGCTCGCGGTATTTCACGAACAGAGGCTCCAGGGCGGCCGTGCGGCCTGCCAGGATTTCCTCCACCAGTTTTCGGTCTTCATTATCGCCGGGATGGGCCACTGTTGATTGCGCTGCCAAAAGGTGTTACGAATTGCGCGGGCCATTCATTCAAAAAATTCCCGCGAACGGAAATGGATTATGCCCCGCCCGCCCTATTGTGTCAACTCCAAACCGCCGGTCAAACGGCCAGGCCCGCCTTCACCAGGAAAAAAGGCATCCCGAATGCGGGATGCCATCGCGCCACGCTTTGCGTTTCTGATTGCCCCCTACGGCGCCTTCGGTGGTTCGTATTTCGCGATCTCGAAGGTCAGGTAGCCCAGCGTGCCGTAGTCGCCGGTGCAGACGTGCAGCCGCCCGCTCCCGTCTATCCAGGCGCTCTCCGCCCACAGGATGTTGTTCGGCGGCATCTGCGTCAGGCCCTTGAAAATCTTCAGCGGCACGCGCGATACAAACCCGTCCTTGTGAATCACGTCGATCCCCTGGTCCTCGAAAACGAAAATATCGCCGCTGTCCTCGTCCACGAGCGAGCCGAGGACGAAACTTGAGAAGAGCGCCTTCGCCTTGTCAATCTCTGTGCGCTCGACGTTCTGCGAGGTGTCGAAAAGGCCCTTGTCGGAATACGTAACGGCGGTCTTGTCCTTGTGGATTATGGTCAGGCCGCCGGCCCGCGTGGGCCAGGTGGACAGCGGGTCGGTCGTGGCGACGTACAGGTCGCCGGTGGCCTTGTCAAGCC
>Ga0315284_10002541_pt1 | contig 26117 bp, 25 predicted proteins | sample YL17G09_16_MG_FD_203696 | JGI IMG/M metagenome (GOLD analysis project Ga0315284, IMG submission 203696) | Sediment microbial communities from Yellowstone Lake, YNP, Wyoming, USA - YL17G09_16 | ecosystem: Environmental > Aquatic > Freshwater > Lake > Sediment | place: USA: Wyoming | collected...
AATTCTGTTACAACTTCAACTGTTCCTGACATCAAGAAATTTGGATGATCATGCTTATGAATCTTTCCAACAAGTACAGTGCCAGCGGGGATAAATATCTCTCTAACATATACCCCATCCGAGAACGAATGTTTCAAAGGACAAAAGTCTGTATCTCCAAAGAACGCACCTTCGACATTGGACAACATCTTTTCAAATTCAACTATAGACTCTCTGTCTACAGACTTTGAAATTGAATTGTTTGTAAGCTCAATATCCATATGACAACCATTATTTAAGAATCTTAGACTGCATACCTGCTGTGTGCAATATAAATTTCGACGCTAAGTTATGAATAACTTTGCACTGAAGCAAACGATCTTGTATTCTGTTATAAGGAGGGTCTGCTTTTCTAGGGATAAACTGCTCCCATCCATCGTAACGGAGTAGGTAGTTAGGACCCTGGAGAGGCTGAGACATTGTAGCAAGGACATTTTCGTCGATGTCTATGAACTCTATAGAAGTGGGCTTGTCAGATCGGTCAGAGTTTATTCTAACCCTGATAAATTCCTTCTCGTCAAATGTGCTAGGAGCTGAAGCCCATGTCACCTCAAACTGAATGGGAGATCCGTTAAGCTCAAATCCTCGATCAAGGTCATAAGTTACGCCGTCTTTCGATCCCCTTGAATCATTGTTGTACGCACCCATTCGATCAAACTTCATGTCATTCCATCCGTTCCACGCTCCATTACGAGGAGAGTATGAGAAGCAGATTGATAGCGGAGGCTTGCCTGAGTCATCGCCCGGGTCGTCTATGTGCAGCCAATACTCCTGGTTTCTAGGATCATAGTGACCCACAACCTTTGTTAAAAGACCATTTCGTACTCTATCAAGTACAGGCTTTATCCTTGAGTAGTATTGAGCTCGCCCAATATTCTTAGGCGCTTGAGGTCCAGATAACATGAACACTGAATCCTTGTTAGCAAAGAATAGGGCTGGCATAAGTATCTGTGCTCCGTTTGCATCCTGTCCCATAGGTACAGTAAACTCAGCGGCAGATCTCCACATCTCATCCTTCATGCCTATACGTCTGTCGATCCAGTATTCAGCTCCAATGAATGCGGTATTGGCCATGTATGCAATCTCTCCACCGTTAAGATCGGATAGAATAGATTTACTTGTAAGCAACAGGCAGATTCCTGAGTCGGTTATAGCGTAAAGGTTTTCACCCTTCTCATTCATTTCACTGTATGCGTACTTAATTTCCCCATTCTTGTCGTCGATATCAAATGCATTGTTGGCAGGGAATGTTCTTAATGATGGAGCGTCCTGAATATTGATCTGTCTAGGCAATGAGTGCATCTCGCGTGTAGGAAAATGCGTCTGCTCTACAAAGCCGAAGTCTGGTTTTGCAAATACATTTTTAGGCTTCTCGTTTGAGTATTCTGGATTAACTTGCTGCAGGAACCTGAAGCCACCCCACTTCCATTGCTCTTTTTCTTGCTCGCCATAATCTTCAACGTACTGTTTATAAATATTCTGTTCAGCAATTGTCTTGCTATCGTCCCATCTATTAGGGCGCATCACGTAGTTTACTGAAGGGAAGTATTGAAGTGGGTACTCTAGGTTGTATCCGTAAACTGTATTGATTCTACTCTCTACAGTGAACATCATGCAAAGCTGTCGAAGGTAACCAAGGTTCATCCAATCTTGATCCTGAATGTGGTTCGCGATTCCTGTAGTTCTTGCTACTACATAGTGTCTAGGGTTGAGCTGCATTTCTCCATAAGGGAATGATACCCCAAATGCAAACTGTGTTGTAGCTGCGTCATCTTCTGCAGACGATTCTCTGTCGATAGGAGCAAACATAGACTCTCCAATAGTGGCGTCTCCACCCCAAAATCTTATAGGGGCAGTGTTGTCATACTTTACAATTATGAAAGACTTATCTACTGGATAGAAGCTTGACTGATCAAATACAATTGTAAACTCGCGGTTGTTTGAGTTTGTGTGAGTGTACGTTCCAGTAGCTCCGTTAGTGTAAGCTCCGTTAACAGAAATGTAGTTAGCGATAGCAAGTCTCTGAACGTTTGTGTAGAACGTTACGTTCATCCACTTCTCTTCAGTTCCGTCTGTATTACGTATGTAGATGAATCTGTCGGTTGTAGCAGTAGGATGTGTTGATGTCAATGCTGGAATGCAATCTTCCCATCTCTCATCAACAAGAGCATATGCCTGATTAGATAATCCAGTGCCTCTTCCTATGAGGCTTTCTATTTTCTGATAGTGCACAGGCTTGTACTGCTGAAGATTTACATCTCTAACCTCTGCTGCTGTTCTGATTATGTTAACAACATAGACTGGCTCTGTCCAATCCTTCATGCCATCATCTGCAAACGCTCTGTCTGTAACACCACCAATATTCCCTCGCCCGTATAATGACTGGTTTATTTCAAGCTCAAGATATGTCCCTCGCCCCTCTGTTTTTCTAGTAAGACTTCTTATGATGAACTCGTTGTTGCCATTGTCTCCGCCAGCAAACAGTCCAGGTTGCTGATTGATGTTGCGCCACTTTCCATAACCTACATAGTTGTATCCATCCCCGCCAGAGAATCCCATAGATGAATCTTCAAGTGGGTTAATCTCTGCATTAATCCCAGCTTTATCTCGGATCATCCTTGCGTAAGATATCATGTCGATGCAACGATCTCTCACATTAAGAATACCAGTAGCTTCAAAGTTATAGGTTTCTGAAAAGAATCCAAGCGGAGATACAAATTGAACAGAGTAGTTCTGTGGGTTAGATATGATATCATTGACAGTGTCAGGAGAAACAATTCCATTCTCAATGTCAGGAGAAAACAGCCATATCTTTTCGGTATCTTTTGTTGTAAGAGACTGGTTACTAAGAGGTGTATTATATACAGCTGGACTCATTGAGTAACATCCAATACCCTGAGCAACTACGCGTCCAGCAGCATCGGTCCTAGCCACACTAAATGACTTCATCCACGCCGGGAAGTTGGATATGCCGGAAAGAAGGTTTCCTTGAGAATAATAGTTAGGGCCAAATCCTTTAGGACTATAATATAGCTTATCTGTAGAGTGGTTATTTGTTGGAGAAACCTTTGTTGTAGGAATAAAGTTATGTCCAGATACATCAGGGTCCTGTTGACTTGTAGGAGTATATGGGTGATAGTATGGAAATACTCTGTCAGGCAGGGGAAGGCCGGTTACTCTAGCCCCATGATTCTCTATCTCTCCACTTGATTCATTAGGAGTTACAGCGTCATTGACAGTAAGCTGAGCCTTCCATCCAAATGCAGACAACCCTCCAGTCTGATAAATATTTTTGAATGACGCTAGGTCCGTCTTTGCTTCTGCATCTGCAAGGTCAAATACCTCATGTGTATTACCTACAGAGTTGTCGATACGTGTAGCTTTTACAGTGCCGCCGTATGAATACAGATCTGTTGTGGCAGATGTTGCGTCTCGACGGTTTGGCATTTGGATATTGCCGCTGTTGTCGATCTTCTGGGCGAATCCTCTTCCCATAACTCCATCATATCCTTGTATTGCAAATCCAAATCTCTCACCGTGATGGTAGTGCTTTCTATTTACAAAATTCCAAATGTCTGTATACCCAGCCTTGCCCATGTTCTCAATGACAGGGTGCATTTCTTTTCCATCAATCTTACTGAAGATAAGCTCTGACTCCTTAGAGGCAAGGCGAACGTTCATAAGTGATAGTCGCTTATTAAGGAAGCGCATTGTCTTGGCGCCATCTACATAAGCAAGCTGCTGGTTTTCTGTTGCGTCAGAAACAGATATAGGCGGATCAATGTTTGAATCGGATGGATCTATAAAGTTACGAACAGACACTTCTCCTCTTGCAATATCAATCTTTGATATTACCTCAGAGGTAGGGGTAAAGCCTAGTCCAGCACCTTGATTGTAAGCTGTCCGCTTAACTTCAATGTAATCGTAGTTGTGAAGGTTTGTAACTCGAAAGCGTATGGCGATACCAAATCCTGTTGAAAACTCAGGGTTTGGTCCGCCTCCAAATGTTTTGGAGCCAGGGTACTGATTTGATGCAGAGGAATTAGTCTGAATTACTGGGATAAGAGGGGTAGATACTGACCAGTTTGTGCGATCCCCAGCAGATGTAACGTATCTGAATGAGTAGTCGTAAATACCTACAGGCAGTCCACCTCCGCCACCAACAGGAACCAACTCTACAAATACAGGAGAGTCATTCGAGGTAGCTAGGTTTACAGAGTAATCATCAGGATTAAATGCTGCAAAATATTTTGTAGGATCAAGTGTTAGCGAGTCTACCATGTCCTGCACATTGAGGATTAATGGAGTAAATGACAATGCCGTGAGGCCTAGCAATCCTCCAAGGCAATCCTCGTCAACATCAAACTGAGGAGGGTCAAAAACAGTTGCCGGGAACAGATAGCTCTGAAGACATATCACTCCGTCGATTCGAATTAAGGACTCAAGGGCAGTGGTTGAATCAGCCCACACCTCAACATAGTGCTCATTAACTTGTGTTGAAACAAGGCAAGCGTAATCCGTAGACGGAAGGTTGTTGGGGTACGCAACCTCTTCTCCGCCAATTTTTTGAACAGCTCCGTCTGAACCATTAACAGAGTTTACTCGAGCGTTTCGAGCATCAACATACTTACCGTTGTTCTGAGATCCAAGTAGCTCTTTGCTTGTATCGCTATCTGCTCCAGCAGTAAATGTTCGAATGTCATATGGCTGGTGCTCTTCTTTCATTTCAGTAGTATTATTGTTAATACGGCAGCAGCTGTTGCTGATGCCGCAGCAACAAATTTAGCTCTTCGGCTTAACTTTTTAATAGTATTTTTTTGATCATTTATGATAGTATCTTTTAATACTATTATCTGTTGATATTCATATACCTGCTGTCGAAACAAAGAATCGTTTCTAGAATATTGGGATGCAATAGAGTCACATCTTACAACTAGGCTATCACAAAGGGCCGCTTTTACAATTGTGTCCTTAGTGTTTACATACTGAAACACAATCTCCTTCACCTTCTTTGTTCTATAAATAACAGTGTCGCGAGGCACGATTATCGTATCTCGAGCCTGAATAGATTTCATAATAGAATCTACCCTCAATTCTATCTTAGATCCATTATCATGGATAGATTCTGGAGTACGCCCATTTTTTACATTACAAATGATTCCAATCACGGCGATGATTATTAACATTAATAATACCTTATAACTGTTCTTTGTCATCTCCCTTATTATTTTGTTTCAGATATTGATATGTAGTCATCCCAAGAAGTGCGGCAACAAATGCGTAGTCAGCATAAAGTATTGCCACCATTAATGAGAAGTCTTCTTTTGAATAAGCATGAGACATCCACATGGCGTGCATAGATATTACGCACGATGTAATAGAAAAGGCAGTTAGTTTTCTGGCTGATGCCCCCTTTGTAGTATGCTCCCACGAGCTTTTTATCCAGCGTGCGATGCGGCTAATTCGTCCCATTTTAAGCAGGCATTTGTTATTCCGTTAATTAATTTTATTTTCCATTCATCAGTCATCATTCTCCTGACTTCTTCCTTGTTTGTATGAAAGCCCGCCTCAATTAAAACTGCTGGCATGCTGGTCTCCGTCAGAACATAAAACTTATTCTCAATGTCTTTATCTCCATCTGTCAAATCCTTTCTCCACTGAACGCTATTCCCATACTCCTTTTCAAGCTCATCAATAAGTATTGAGGCGAAGATGTCGCTCTTGGTTTGTCCTGGACTGGTGTGAACGCTAATTCCTTTTGCAGCATACCACTCCTCGCCATTGCCCAGGGCGTTGCTGTGCATTGAAATATACAAAGATTGCCTGTTCTTTCCTAGCTTGTTTGCCAAAGAAACTCGACTTGCCAAAGGAACATCAAGAATGCTGCCTCCTGTAATGTCAACACAGTCCAGCTTAATATTATCGAAATGCTCGATGATTCGCTTTACATTGTCACGATTATTATGGCCCTCATAAAAGCGTGTTCCATCTTCAAACTTAGGACTATACTTCCCTTGCTTGGAATGATTAACACCGTCAACAAAGTCTCCGTGTCCAGGATCTAAAATAAACAACGTTGAACTCATTATTATTTTTGTTTTCTTTTATTACTATGATGCGTTTTCCACACTCCGTATATCGTAAACGATCCAGCAACCATTGCAATTGTCCACGCTCCCATCTGAAATAGTTGCATGAATACTAATGGTATATGAGTTTCGGCGTGAGTGACCTCAAGCATTAACGCACCAATAACATGGGCGCCAGACAAAGCAAATCCAACGTAGGGATGATTTCCTAAATAATTTTCCATTTTGTCTAAAGTCATTTTTAGTTTAGTTAATAATCCCAGCGACCAATATACTCTCGAAAATCGTTCTTTTCCCCGTCACTCATTTTTGAAACGCGTGTAGCTACCCTATGCCATGAGCCATTGTAACCTTCTTTATCTAAGCGAGACGTGTATATTCTCCATAGATTAGAATACATCTGAGGGTCTACTGTCATGAGCGCTCTCGACGCAGCCTCGCAAACGTAGTCAATTACGGCTTGCTTAAAGATAGGGGGTATAAATGGTGTGTCTCCAAGGTTTGCAGATATTCCTGAAAAACGAACATGAAGCATATCGAACCTGCGAACAGAAGACGATACCATTATCGAACCATTCTCTACGTTGTAGTAGTGAAGGTTGCTTGCTGGGCTTTCGTCGTTTCGTATCAACAAGTCGCCATATGGTTGGGTCTGGCTGTATGTTCTTCCGTTGACAAAGAATGGGTCGGGAGATTTATCTCCGCGATTCTTTGCAACAACACGGCCACCTTGTGTGTAGTAGTTTCTTTTGTGCCACAGCTTGGTCATTGACCCAGGCTCACATATAGCTCCGTTATATGCGTAAACTTCTTTTACGTTAAATGTTCCAGCAGGAAGATCTACAGTAAGAGACTCTTTGTTAATGACGAGATCCTCTCTTCTTTCAAAGAATAGTGTATCGAATGAAAGTTCTTGAAGGCACTCTTGTACTTGACTGAGGTACCAGCCGTGGAATAGCTTCTTGCCCTCGCGGTCTCCCATGTTTATAAGAACGTCTTGTAGGACATTCTCAGGGCTTAGCATGTCGTGTCTTGAGAAATCCATTTTTATTCAGCTTGTTGGTTAACGCTTGCTACCTTTTGAGTAGGTACTGCGCCTTGGTTTGCATTTGGATCATCGCCTGTGTTCTGTCTTTGACTTGGAACAAGTAGAATGAATCGCCCAAGATCAAGACACTGACGGCGAAGTATGTCGATAAGCTCTTCTGGAAATTCAAAAGGAGCATCAATGTCAATCTCTGTTACCGGCTTTATTGTTGAGTAGATTCCAAACTCTACATTAGGAACGTTGATATTCTCGATGCCAATATAGTTCACGTAATTACCTGTACGAAAGAAGTACGGTCTTGACGGAGACGGCATTGTATATGGATTCCATGAAAGAAGTCTTGACTCAGATGGAGACGTTCTTTCGAATCTCAGCTTAGTAAACCTAGGGGGACACCCAGGACCGCCATCAGATTCATACGCAATATATTCAACACCTCCGTCTTTGTCAAAATCAAATATGCTTGCCGGGAACTCAGAGTATTTTCTTCCGGCTACTATAGCAGTTTGCTGTGTAGCTGTTGGCTCAATAACAGGAACCTGTGGCCAGATTGTAAGGTAGGCACCAGAATCTCTTTTGTCAATATGCTGAGATAGTATTCTGTTAGACAACGTAATAACCCAAAACGCAACGTGCGATGGCTGGATTTCCCGGTCATCGATAGTCTGCTTTAGAGAGACAATTATGTCGTCTACTATTTGTCTTAGCGGTGTTGCCATTACTGAGTAAGTGTAGCGATGATTGTGCGTATATCAGCCTGTGTAACCATATATGCAGTTGTCTGATCTCCCTGTTTGAATGATATAAAGTTGACAAGTTTGTCAACAACCATATCAGTTAGCAGCTCCGGAAACTCAATTGAGTCGTTTACTGAAGTGGGCATTTCAGGATACTTCAAATATCGAACACCAATAAGGTCACGAAAAATAGAAGGCCTTACCTCTATTTCAAAATCTCCAGCAGGACTATATGTTGTAGACGTATAGTTTGCAAAGTCAAGGTATGCATACTGTTTGAATCCATTTGTAAGAGTCACATTGCCAGGCATGAAGATGTTCTTCTGGTTAATGTTCCACTGCTCAAACGTCAGACGCCCAGCTGAATAGTCAGAAGACTTAAACGATAGATCCAAACGAACTTTTGATTGAGCCCCAGTAACAGTAGGGTCTATTGTTCTTGGCTGTATAGTCGTAGCTTCTGGATGGATGCTAAGTATCGTCCAAAGTTTCTCGCCTGATAGATCGGCAGAGTTGTATGAAAATCGAGAGTAATTGCTTGTTTGCCAAATGCGAACCTTAACAAGCTCCTTCAGTGCTTCTGCTGGAGCTTTAGTATCAGCGAACGCGCTGTTGATTATCGAAACAATAAACTCTATTGCATACGCAAGGCCAGGCTGATAGTCGCGATCAAAACGGTAGCGATCACTTCCTTCGGCATCGAGCATTGACTCTGCTCTTGAAATTACATCAGATACGAGTATTGGCATGGCGATGTAAAGTTAATAAAAAAGCCGGCTATTTTACTAACCAGCTTTTATTTTTTTATGCGCCTGTTGGTGCGGAAGCGATGTACGTCTCTTTCGTACTTTCAGCTACAATTCTTCTTGTAGCCTCAGACTCTGCATGCATTTCTTTGTCAAGCATTTTATCCATGATTTCGATACGCATGTACTCTACGTCTTGAGTTACTTGAACTCCGTGAGCCAATGCGTTCTGAGCAACCTGCACAGGAGTCCAAGCGTTAACTGAAGAAGCAAATCGAGAGCGCCTATTAGCACGCTTAATCTTTTCAGGATCAGCATTGAGCATCATCTTCTTTGTGATTACACCAGTCTTGAAGTCGGGGTGGTTTTCAATCCACTTCTGTTCTTCTTTACTGTATGATGTATATGCAGACAAAATGATGTAGTTTGTTTCTCTTCCAGTGCCAGGGGTTGGCAAGCTAGATTGATACTCAAACAAGATAGGTCCGTTAGGAGGAAGAGGGTATTCAACACCTCCAACTTTTGCCGTGTTAATAACTCGGCAGTATTGATAACAAAAATATGTTGCTCCATTTTGATCGTAATCTTCTGCGGAGAACTCTTTCTTGTCTTTGTTGTTTGCGATTGCGGGGCCAGCTGTTGACTGCACCGCGTCTCTGATTGCCTCGGCAAGTTCTTTTGTGTCCGACTTGGGTGAATGGGCAGATAGTTTTGCCTCTAATTCTTCCATTCGCTTCATCAAAGCAGCATTCTGCTCTTCAAGAATTTCTGCTTTTGTTTTTTTTACCGGCTCGTCTTTTTGACCTGATCCTTTGATTGTACCTTCTGACATGTTACTTTTTTTTACGTTATTAAATAACCCTTCCCGGATATTATCCGGGAAGGGAGTTGATTGAACTACGACTAGATTACGTCGATAGTGAATGAACCGATTGGGTTGAAGAACTTCAATCCAAGGTTAGCTCCACACCAGTAATCCTTGTATTCCTCACGAGTACCGTTAGGTCCAAGCATGAGTGTACCGCCCTGCTCAACAGCTGGAAGTCCATTCATAACAACAGGCTTAACCATGTCAAGATCGATAATGAACATCTTGTTAGCGAAGCTAGTTGGGAACAAAGAAGGTTCCTGAAGAAGCATTGTTGGAACGTTTACAAACTCAAGACCTCCAAACTTAAATGAGTCAAGGTTCAAATCTGCAACTTTATCAGATGGAGTGTAACGCACCAACTGAGCTTTGTAGATCTTGTTCAACTCATTGATAAGACGCGGAGGAGCAATGATGAAACGACGGCCAGTTTCTGACTTGTAGTCAGTTGCAAAAGCCAACGCTTCGAATGCAGCCTGAAGACCAGCAATAGTTGTGGTAGCAGAGCCTGCGCCAGCAGCAGTCATCAATGGGAACATACCGCCCATTGCTTTTCCTGGGATACCAGCAGCTGTAGCGAACTCACCGCGTGTTCCGTTCATGAATGAAGCAAACAAGTCCCAACGGATCTGCTTGATAACTTCTTCAACATCTTTCATCAAGTAGTCTGTAGTGCCAAGGTTCTGGAACTTCAACAATTCAACACGACCCCACTGACGAGCACGCAAGAAACGCTGGATGTAGTTGTAGCGCTCAATTGTGTTCAGACGCTGGTAAGTAGAGAACGAGTTCTGGCTGTCAGCACGGAATGTTGACATTGGAACAAGAGTCTCTGTAGCTAAAATTGCTGGTAAGCTAACACCTGTATTAGATGTAATTGTCATTACACCAGTTGTGGTGTTAAGCGCCGTTACAATTCCTTTTGTATTGTTAGCGTCGTTATAACAAACAACGTAATCAAGAGTTACAAACGGAATAGATGCAGGAGTAATTGTTACAGTTTGAGATCCAACGGCGTTAGGAGCAACAACCACTCCAGCTGCTCCAACTAAAATTGTAAGTGGTGTACGGCCAAAAGGCTGTTCGCGCCAGTAGTATTCATCGGATGCAACCGACTCCATTGGCTGTTCAAATAGGAGCTTAAGGATGTTGTACTTAGCAGGAGCTGCGTCGATGATGGTCTCCTGTAGGGCGCGACGGATCAGATCCGTTTCAGAAGTTGAATATGCAGAGCTTGCTGAATAATCAGATCCAAGCGCGTTAGCGAAGAGGGCGTTACCGAATGGTGATCCCCCTAGGCCAGGTTGATAAACTGTAGTTGACATTTGTGTATTTATTAATGGTTTTGGATTGTATTATACTCCATACACCGATTTGTTTCCGGTGATGTTCTTTAGGAGGTTGAGTTGGAACTCAGCTTCCGGAGATACCTTTTGACCTGAACCATTATGACCTGGAGCTTGGGACGGATTAGCGTTCCCGCGCTGAACGAAAGCCTCAGTTGTTTTTGACTCTGCCTGTTGCGAAACTCTCTTGACTAAGGCGTCAATGATCGTCTGACCATGCTGTGCCAATGCCAAGCGAGATGCCGCGTCTGGAAGGAGTGTGCCGTCACTATTAAAGAAGGTAGAGGCAATAGGTGTGCGTGCCAAAGGCTGCAAGTTTTTCAGCTGATTTTCAATTTCAAACAGCTTGGTCTTGTCAGTAAAGAAAGGCAACGACTCCTGAATGCGGGACATTGAAGAAGAGACTGATGCGTCAAAAGATTCTCTCATCTTCCGGGCATTGTCAATTTCATTTTTAATGGCCACATCGCGTACCATCTTCGTAGAGGCGAACTTATCCTTGGATGCGTCAATAGCAATCTGGAGTTCTCTCGAAGGGTTATCAATTTCTTCCAACTCTTCTAGACTAAATCTGTCCTTGAAGTATTCTGAAATTAATGATTTTACATCCTGCTTTTCAACAGGCTTTGAATAATCTATTTGAGATTTATTGGCAACAAGATCTTTCCATTCGCGACCTTCAACTTCGGCAAGAAGAACTTGCTTAGCGTCTTCAGAAAGAACTTCAAGTGTTCCAATAACGTCTTTGTATTGTTTGTCAAGATCATAAAATTTCTGAGAGTCGGCTCGCCAATTCTTGATTGTCTTTGATTTCTCAATAAGATCTTGTGGCGTTTTGATTTCGAAACCAAAGTCGTCTTTGATGGCAGCAAATGCAGCATCAAAAGTTTCAATCTTTTGAGCCGACTGACTAGTAGCCTTTGTAATTTTAATTGAACCTAGTCCAGTTTCAATTTCTTCAAACTCTTCAGTTGTTGTAGTGGATGAAGTTGCGGGGGCGGATTGCTGCTGTGTATCTGTAACTTTTGTCTGCTGTTGTGCTGCCTGACTCTCAGCTAACCTTGCCCCTAGTTCTTGAGCAGCCTTTGATTTACCCCCAAACAATGCCGCTGTTGCGGCGGCTTGACTAGAGAAAGATGGCGTTGACTGATCGCTATTAGGCGTACCATTTCCTGCCGGCTGTTGAGCCGGATTCTGTTGACTTTGAACCTCTGTGTTTTCCATGTCGATAACTTGATTTAGCAAATTTATTAATTAAATCTTATTACTGCAAAATTATTTTGAAGTTTTAGGATTATATATATTATTGACTGCGGCCTTAGTTTGAATCTGCTCAAGCTTATCAACCTGCTTTTCATTGCGAACATTGTCGTCATATTGGCGCTGTTGTTGCTGAGAGTCTCTCTGCATCTGAACCATTGTTTGAGTAGCTTCGGCCTGCTGCATAGCTTGCTGTTGTTGTTGTTCTTGCATGGCTCTCCCAATCTCAATCTTGTCTTTCGCATACTGACGTATTGCGTTAGCAACCTCTTGAGGTGTAGCCCTTCCGAATAAGTTGGCAACATATGTATCGTCAAGAAGACCCTGCTGCCTAAGCGCAAGAAGCATTGCATTGCCGGAGTTTACAAGGGCGTCGTGGTCTGCATCAAGTCTTACAAAGACTCTGAACTCTTCTGCGTTCATTTCTTTTGATAGAGATATCGCTCTTGCTCCGTCGTCACCAACAGATGTTATAAGCTGCGTCTCGTTGTCGATGTACATTCTCTTTCCTCTTGTAGCTATAGCCTGATAGGACTGTAGCATAACTCGTCGGATAGCAGAGTATACTGGTTCCTGAAGTAATGATCCTTGCTGAATCATTGCTCGCGTTACGCCGACCAACTGATCTGCGCTTCCTTGCTCACCTTGCATAGCCTCGTTCTGTCCTGTTGTTGTCTGTATGACATCTTTCAATGCGGACACCAAGTTAAATAGAGAGTATGTTCCAGACTTAGGCGTTGTGTCGTATGTGCTAACCATGTTCTGAACGCCACGTCCACGAAGATCTGCAAATACTGGCTTACCTTCTTGCATTGCCTGTACCGCGTCTCTTTCCTCGTCTTTTGTTGAGAATGCTGATCTGTCAAGAACAACACCTGCCCCTCCAGACTGACGCACCTGGCTATCTACAACAGATAGAACTCGGTTAATGAATCGCTGAGGATTTATCGCATCGTCAACAGGAGAATGTATCTCTCCATTTATGTATGACCAGCAACCCATCTTATATGGGAATGGGGATACGTTGAAGTTGTTGATATCGACCTCTTGATATGGCATCTCGCCATGTTCCAATGTAAGGTCTGGCATACTTTTCTTATTTGCAGGATCTGGCACAGACTGGAATGGAACGTACTTGATGTATCGAATTACATCAGGAAAGATTCTTTTAATCTTCTTTCCGCCCATTGTCTTTTTAGCCTCTTCTGTCTTTGGAGGATCTACGACATCTATTTCTGTGTAGCGAGGGATGTCTTCTCCTGGATATGTATAGTCAAGTCTTTTAAGAAGTGTATCTCCAAACTCATTTACTATATAGCCGACTTTGATTGGCTCTGTATCTCTCCAGTACACGTTGATGACAGGAACTCCTGTTCTCACAAACCTTCCAATAAACCCTGTAGACTGTCCGGGAAAGTTTCTTTGGTCATACGTTTCAAGAGCTTTCATTTGCTCAAACGAAAGGCCTGGGCTCATTTCATATATCTGAGCTGGAGATAAGTATTCTATGTGTCCCATATATGCCGCGTCTTGCAAATCGTACCTGCGGGCATTCCTATCAAAGAAAAAGTCTTTAGACTGTAGGACGTCAAATCGTTGATGTCCTGATTGTAGATAGTTAAATTGCCCGCAAAGCCCTGACAAAGCCAAGTGTTCTGCAAGACGGGGCACATTGTTCTCAAACTCATTCAGTTCAGATACATATTCAAGGAGATCGTTAAGACCTTTGACAAAGTTATCTACGTAAACGTTTTCAAATATTTCTTCTGTCTCTGCTTTTGAAGATCCAATAGGATATCGCTTCTTCATTGTATCAGCAAACTCAGGCATCTTCATGGCAATCTCTGTCATGAAGATCATCTCGCCAAGTTTTTTTTCTTTACGAGTTATTGATAGCGGAGACACTGATCTAGCTGTAGCGCCAAGCTTCATTGTCTCAGCGTTACCGCGATATCCCTCTACTAGTTTACGGATCATATTTAGAGTTACCTGAATACGGTTCCGTGTATCTCCGGTAGAGTCCTTCAAGAATATCTCAACATCTTCCGACGTTCTCCACTGATCGCCTTGATAGAACATCTCATTGATGAGCGTTCTGTTTAACCACACTTGATGTGCAGGGTGATTATATCCAGCCATGAACGCAAACCGACCCCATCTGAGGTGGTAGTCCGTATCTTTTTTGTCAATAAGTCGGTTTGGCCGGGTGTCTGAAATTGCAAATATCATCGTTCATTTGTTTTACTTCTACGTTCAAGAGCGATCTCGTGGGCCGACTTACCAGAAGCAAGATCAACAGACACAGCCGCGTTTATTCCGAAACCTTCTTCTCTGATCCTGATTACCTCTGGAAGTTCTTCGCGAACTTTTTGTATTGCCGTAACATACGAACTAACTGATGACGAATCAAATACCTCAACACCATCTATAGTTTTGTACATTACATTGTTGATATCTATTTTAGATATTGACAGAAGATTGTTAAATATCTGTTCTACAGCTTCGTTTGCTCTTGATCGGTGATCGGGGCTAAAGCGGCTCATCACCTCGTTTGCTTGCATTATATCTGGTGAGAACTGGCAGTTGTAGTATTTTACTCTAGTTCCCGGGTCTGCGTTTTGTCCGAATGAATTATCGAATGCGGCCCTTGCTTTTTCAAATCGATCCTTTATTCCAGTCTCTTTGCTATTCAACGGGGATGCTTGGCAGGAAAACCACCACACGAAGTCTCCTTCTGGTTTTGTTAGATCTTTAAACTCAGGCTTTGTCGCAAGCTCTGGGTATGCATCTACCAGCTTCTTCTTTCTATCCGGAAAAAATAATGCTTCTTTCATCGTGGTCTTACCGGTATTCTTCTTAATGATCCAGACTCATCTCTGACAAGCTTAAATCCTGCAAGGTTCGTGCTGTTTTTTCTTTCTTCAGCGCTTCCTTCCAGTGATTCAGTTATCCTGTGTGAGTAGCAAGATGCACAAATATATGAATAAGTTAGCGCAAATAAAGCATCATCCCAGTTATATCTTTTATCTTGAGGCTCCCACGTCTCTGATCGTCCTATCATTTTGCAGACAAATGTCTTAAGTTGATTGAAGAATATCGGCATCCATATTCGATCTCCAAATGAGTCAAAGATTTGTTTCATGTAGTCGAGGATAATTTTGTTTCGAAGTCCTTTGTTATCTACTCCAACTATTACACTGCCGGATTTTGATTGCAGTGTCATTGGAAGTTCTGATCCAAGTACAAGTGATCTGTCTAGTGCTTTGTTCTCTTTGTATTCTCGGTATGCGGTTCCGATGTTAGCTTCTACAAGTTCAGGTACTGCAACTTGAGATGGGTCGGTATTGTAGTATAATCCAAGCAATACGGTCTGCAAATATGCGTATCTATAATTGCTTGATCTGTAGTTCATTAGGGCTACAGGCATTGAAAAGTAGCCGTCCCATATTGCTGAGGCCATTTTCGAGTGCCCGTTGTCTGAGGCGATAGGGTCAGTGCCTTGAAAGTATCTGTTTGACCACTTCTTAGGATGTAGGAATATTACTGTTGTGGCTCTCTCGTCTCCAAACCTTACCGGTACGAAGTTTGATCCCTTTATTTTGAATGGAACATCACTGCCCTCGTGTGCTGGGCTGTCGAGATCGTATATTGGCTCAAAGTATCCGTAGTCGCACGATACCTTTTCTCCTCCTGACGATATCCTGTCTAGGTTAGATTGTATGAACTCAAGAGGGGCAAGCGTGTTGCCTCCTGTTAAGAATACATCCTCTAGCGTTATAGGAAATGATTGGTGGAATCTTATCCTTAGCTCTGCTGCCTTTGGTCCTTCTGTGGCGTATGCTTCAGCTTTAAGCTGGGCGTATCGCTCTATTGTCATACCCGGTCTCCACCATGTGTTCATGAATAGGGGTATGATTCCAGACTGGTGTCTTCCATCTTTCCATGCCTGCCAGTGCGCCATAAATATGGCGTGTAGCGCTACTCCGGCTTTGTCCATGTATCCACCAGTTCCCCACATTACGATCTGTCTCATCAGCTCTTGCTGTTGTGTACGAGTATTGTATCCATACATTGTAGGAAGCAAGTCGCTTAGTAGATCGTTAAGGTCTGAGATGTTACCTGTTTCGTCGATGAGTGTTACGGTAGGTGTCGTTGATGCGATCTTTGTTTTTCCTGGGCCCATCACATCTATTGATGAGTTGTTTCCGGAGGTGTCTCCTTTCTTATCTTTTTTTCCAAAGAAGAACTGCAGGATGTTATCGTTTTTAACTACTGGCTTAAGCCATTCGGGCATTTGACCGTAGGGGTATTTTATCTTATCTTCGGCTGTTACTTTTGCTTTGCTAACATCTTCTGAGACGTACTTTATACCTACGTTTCTATGGAAGGCGGCTCTGCACAATGCCCATAGGCAGATGGTTGTTGTGAATGCGACTTGTCTGGCCTTTGTTATATCTAGCGAGTATCCGCAGTCTAGCAGGTATAGGACTAGTTTGTGGCCCTTTGCTGCCTTGTAGAATTTCATGCCGTCAACGTTCTCTTCCTTTATCTCTCCGTATTTGTCTAGTGCGTATAGTGAGCTCTCGGCACATCGGTCATTTTCTTTTACTCTCCACTCCAGTATCTGTTCCTCATTCATTGAGTCTGGCGTGGTGTCATCCATCCACATCTGCGATTGCTTGCAGTATATGTTAAATGGCTTGTAGTCAATTGAGTTGAAGAATCCGTTTTCTGTGTTTATGGAGTTTATCCATGCCACAAATTCATCCGTATGGACGATCTTGCTTTTAGGTTTCCACATGTCCGATGTTATATTCTCGGATCCAGAGAACACGGCATTGCTGGAGATGGATTTCTCAAACAGTGCCGGGGTTAGGAACTTCTCTTCGAGCTTTTTATCGGTATAGATTATCGATATCCTTCGATCTGCAAGTATCGTCTTTTGCGATATTACAGTATCGTTAATAAGGTTTCCAACGGAGAGTTTTACTTTGTCTCCGTTTCCCGATGTAGCTACCAGATCACCATTATCTTCCTTGATGAATCCGGATTTCTTAAGTTTCCGGATATTATCTTCACCAATGTTTACCCCGTTACTGTAAAGATTAAATAGCAATTCAAGTTTAGCAACATCGGACTGTTGTATAGTCCGTTTAGCAGCCATATGTTAATTAATACAAGTATTTGTAATCGGTGCTTGCATGTGTTTATATTTTGAATTGTTGTATAGAATTGCAAATCTACAATATAGTTTCTATATTTGCAATTCAGGGTTACAAGGTTTGTTAATTAACAACTTAAACCTATATCACTATGTCGGCTATTGCTAAACCAATGGCGGATTCTACGTTGGCTTCCAACACGAACCCGTCTATTCTAGTAGAGCAAGTTAAAGATGTTACTTCACTTACAGTTCCAGCAATTGGCAACTACGGTCCGAAGTATCTTCTTCTATTTACTCTTATGGATAACACGCAAGTAAGACTTGAGTATTTGAATGCTGTGGATCAGGCAACTGATTTGGCTTCTTACAAAGCTACTTACTCTGCAAACATTTAATTTTTTAAGTGTTTTGAAAATAAACCTGCTGATAATCAGTGGGTTTATTTTTTTCTCTTGACTTTTATCATTTCATAATTGTATATTTGTCAAAGCCAGTGCAAGGCGGCAAAGACATTTGAATAGTGTAAAAAGCTGTTCGACTTTCCCCCAGAGGTACCTGCACTACCAAAGGGGGATTTTTTATTATGCGGTTGTAGTCCAGTCATACCCGCGATACATTACACAGTGTATCAAATATGACAGAAGTATTGTTCACTGCGCTAACGTGAGAAAGCTTGCTCTGGTTTAAGGCCCAACAAGCGACTGCACACTCGAGAGGGAAGACGTTAGCACCCGACCGCAGGTTACGGGATACTTGGTGATAGGATGCTTATCTAACTCTGGGTGTTGAAATACAGGGTTGATTGTCTGAATCAGATAGTGGGTATAGCTAGTTAGTTTAGGCTTCCCCCCCTCTGTGCAGGATAAGCCTTGCTATTGTTTGAAACGTAATAATAAAAAAAATATGAGACATCGGTCAAAAAGTAATTTCAAAGGATTTTTTAACGGATACCCTTACGCCTTTAATGTTGTTGAAGAGGCATCGTCAGAGAACAATGTTGAGGATGTTAACGATGCAGCATACGAACAGATCAATTCTCTTCTGTACGACTCTCTACCTTTTGATCCTGAAGAGCTTAAATTTAAGCCTAGCTCAGATCAGATGGTGTATACCAATTCTTCTGGCGATACTTTCACAAGGTCTAAAAAGACATATGGCTACTGGAAGTTTTGCATTTTTGAAAAGCCAGAGTCGGAGATGGTGTTATACATTCCAAACATTCTTATTGCTCACATTGTTCTTACATCTATTGGTGTGCTAGAGCGCTGCGACATCAACAAGCATGACATGTGCCCAAACAATCTTGAAAATTCTGGAGTGTGCGCTGCGTGCGAAAGCGGAAAAAAGTGTAACTTTGAGCGTTAACTCAACGAGCTATGACATACGTAACAGAGACGCTGATTCAGAATACTGGCGAGACAGATGCAGACTTTCTGATTCGCGTAAATACATTCATATCAGACCAGGCTTATTACTATGGCGCTGTTGGAGGCGGGTACCTTCCTGCTCCATTTGGAAGTCAATCGTTCAAAGGGTTCCCTCCAGATAAGCCATCATCTGACATTGTATTCTACGATTCAGCCGCTACCCAGATGAAGCGTATTGTTACGTTTAGCTACGAGGATACATACTATTATATTTACATCGGAGTATCGCCTCCGCTTCCGGGACCACCACCAGCCCCTGCGACTGGTAATATTGTAATATGGGGGCCAGGGGGCACTCTTAATGACGGGGTCCTTCAGGTCAATACGCTGGCTCCAAACTTTGTCAACCTATCAATAGCCACTGTTGCTGGCGAGGCTATAGAGTATTCTCAGTTTATTAGTGCGCTTTCTGGATTTGTTACATCTGTAGGGGCGACACTGCCCATAACTTCGTCAGGAGGATCCACTCCTTTGATTTCTACATCAATGACTACCAATAAGTTAATTGGTAGAAGTACAGCAGGAACTGGTGTAATGGAGGAGATTACTCTTGGAACAGGATTAACTTTTTCGGGAACTACCTTAAATGCATCAGGAGCCTCTCCCCTTACAACAAAAGGAGATTTATATACATATTCAACAGTTGACACAAGGCTTCCAGTAGGACTTGATACTCAAATACTTATAGCTGACAGCACTCAAATAACAGGATTAAAATGGGGAACTAATACTGCGGCTACTCCATTAGGATACTATGGAGCATTTTCTGATGTAACAGATCAAACTGCTGCTGTTATAAATACAGGTTATCCAATGTTATTAGGGGTAACTGATTTAACTAATGGTGTTACTATAGTTAGTGGATCAAGAATTACAATAGCTAACACAGGGGTATACAACATACAATGGTCAGCACAATTTACTAATCCAACAGCAGCAGAACACGATGTTACCATTTGGCTTAGAAAGAATGGAGTTGATGTTCCCGGTTCATCTGGAATAGTTTTAGTTCCTAAGAAACATGGGATGTTTGATGGTCATACATTGCCATCGTGGAACTTCCTTATTGATCCTATAGCGGGAGATTATTATGAGTTTGTATGGAGCACAGCGGATATTTCTGTGTATATATCTTTTGAACCCGCAGGAAGTCCTCCACCCTCAACTGCATCTGTAGTGCTTACTGTTACACAGCAAGCGGGTATAATGGCAGGAACAGGCATCACCGCTATAAATGGTATTGCAAGTTCGGTTCAAACATTAACTGTAGGTACAGCAGGTACAGACTTTGCTATAGTTGATTCAGGTACTGACCATAAATTTAACTTACCTACTGCATCAGCATCTAATAGAGGGGCCTTATCTTCTACAGATTGGACAACTTTTAATAGTAAGGTATCATCTACAAGAAGTATATCTACAACAACGCCTCTCCAGGGCGGTGGTGATTTATCTGCGGATAGAACATTTTCTATACTTCAGTCTGGAGTAGCACAAGATGGCTATCTTTCTTCTATTGATTGGAACATTTTTAATAATAAGCAAGCTTCGGGAAATTATATCACTGCCCTTACTGGCGATGTTACTGCTTCCGGACCAGGATCTGTAGCAGCCACAATTGCTAATGATGCGGTGACATTTGCTAAGATGCAGAACCTTTCAGGTCCTAGTATTCTATTAGGAAGATTCTCTGCATTAGCTGGAGATACTCAAGAGATCACCCTTGGTTCAGGAATTTCCATGTCTGGTCTTGGTGTATTATCATCTACTGGATCTGGGGGAACAGTTACCTCTGTAGCTCTTGCATTGCCTACTGAATTTACCATATCTGGATCTCCAGTAACTTCGACAGGAACACTTACGGGAACATGGGCGAATCAAACTAATAACTTTGTACTTGCTGGCCCTTCAGTGGCTCCTGCGGGAGTACCTACATTTAGGGCACTTGTTGCTGCAGATATTCCTAGCTTATCTAGTATCTATCAACCATTAGATTCTGATCTAACAACAATTGCGGGGCTTACACCAACAACGGATAATTTCATTCAATCTAAATCAGGAGCGTGGGCATCAAGAACCGTTGCTCAAGTTTATACTGATCTTCAGCCAAGCGTTAAAGATGATGTTTATTTTACATTCTATTGTTTGTATGGAGGCACGACACCATTGGCAGATTCGTCGGTTTGGCATTTTCTAAATTCTGGAATAAGTCCAACGGCTGCAAATACTGACACAAACAACGACTTCAATTTTGGTTATGCGGTCAATCTTATTGCTGCTACAGTTATGACTTTTGGAAATACAACGGCTGGAACAAGTGAGAACGTTGCGTTAGCATTACGCAACACAACTCAGGCTACAACAACTACAATAGGAAATTTCACCACTAGCGGAGGCAGTGCTACTGTTGTTGCCAATACAACATTAAATGGACTCAACATTGCAATCGCTTCCTCCGATTTCTTTACTCTAAGAGTTACCAATCCGGTGTGGGTGACCAATCCAATTGCGGCAGTTTATCGTGTATTATTAACCTTCAAAAGAGTATAATGAAGACCTACGAATATAAATTACAAGGCGACGGACGAGATTCTTGGATATGCACCGAAAGAGATGATCTTGGTAATCTTCTGGATGAATACATGGTGTATGAAGACCCAAATGCACCAGCACCAAATTCAATTCCATTTCTTGATTTTTTTGCCAATGCTACTCCTGAAGAAATTGAACATATCAAAAAAATACTTGGCCTTATTCAGTAGGCGCTATTAAAATTTCCAATCTATCAATCAGCCTTTTGCAATTTATTTCACGGCAACTATTGCTTTTGTCGTTTTGGTATCACTATATTTGTAAACGATTATAAACACGGTTATATGGTTAATCAAAATTTAAGTATAAAAGAGAAGGCTGCTCTTATTGGAGTTGAAATTCCTTTTACATCTACCTCTACTACTTTTGATGAGAGGGAGAGGTCATTATTTATAATGGGTAGCATATTAGAGATTTGTGCTAACACATTTCCCAACATTGCAAATGTAGAAGTTCTTAAAGGTATTTCCCGAAGGCAAGATTTTGTTTTTGCGAGGACTGCTTTTTATAGAATAGTTTACCGAGATCTTGAAAAAATTGTTGGGTACAATTCTTCTATATCTACAACTAGGCTTGGCGCATTTGTTAACAGAGATCATGCTACTGTGATCAACGCTTTGCGCTCTCATGACAATATGGTATCTACTAACTATGCAGGGTACTTGCCGTTTTACATTGCCGCGTTTGATTCTGTGTCGGAGCTTCTAGGTGGCCGGTTCGAGGCGCTTTTGCTTGAGGACCGCATTAATAACTTGTCTACTCGAATAGATGTAATGATAAAGATCAGGGACTCATTCATTAAAGATCTTATTGTAAAAGAAATTCAAAAATAAACTAATAAAAAAAAACATGATACAACATCAAGAATCGATGATTAATTTTATTCACACGCTGGTGAATGCTAACGGAGAGCTAAGTATTGAATACAGCCCAGAAAAGTTGGGGGAAGATTCTTTCAGTAACGTTATTACTATCTTTAACAATGGTCATCCTGTGTACGCTGCAACGGGACGTGGTTCTACAGATGAGTCTTCACAAGAGGGCGCTGTAGCTCTTTTGTTTTCTCAGCTTATGCAGCGCCTTATGTTGGACGCCCACGGCTTTGCATCTATTCTTGCAGATGGCTCTATTGATTTTAGATACAACGAAGGAAATATGGGAGTCTTTATTCATGACCGTAGCTTAAAGACATTGACCATTACGTTAATTTCTAAATGAACTTACGGTACGGCAGTTGCTGCAGGTGCACGGCAGTGGGCAATATAATTGTCAAGACATTGCCGTCGGAGGGTTCCCTTTGTTCGCAGTGCAATGAGAAAAGGTTGCGCCTTGGCAAGGAGGTTAAAAAGTCTTTTATAGTTAAGAAGAAGGAGAAGCCCACTGGAGAGTCTGTTATGTTTGAAACGATATGGAATACAAGGTCTAGGGTTTCGTTCATTACAGGATTACCTTTGGGTATGGAGGCTCGCTCCTTTTTCTTTGCACACGTACTGCCCAAGAGCACCTATCCAGACTACCGCTTGCTTATAGAGAACGTGGTGCTGCTAACCTTTAACGAGCACAATAGCTGGGACCAGCGCGGGCGCGACGTCCTTCGTGATGACCCTCGATGGAACAAGATGTTTGAGCTTGAACGTAAACTAAAAGAACAATATAACAATGAAAAAAATAGAGAAAAAAATATATAATGAGATTGTCCTTCAGGCTTACAATCAGTTTCCTGAAGAGGGCAAGATTGACGTAGGCGATACAGAGAAAGAGGGTAAAATTGACGTAGACGATCCAGGGAATAGGTTGTTTAGAGAATGGATTGGCGACAACGACAATATATACATGTACACGGCGTACACTCCTGAGAGGTTGCGTGTAGGCGTTATAGGCATTCGTCCTATGCTTAAGTCGGTGCCTAATTGTACGTTTGCGTTTAACGATGTGCAGTCATTCTTTAACTTTGTTAAGCGCAACAACATCTCGGCTAAGTTCCCATTCATAAAGAAAGAAGAGGTTGCTAATGAAACAGTTTAAGAAGGGCGTGCTGAATGAGCACGAGATGGCTATCCTGTGCAATAGCACTAGAGCTTACTTTGGAAATAATAAGGACTTGGTAGCTATCAAAGCCGAAGTTATTGTCTTAAAAGCTGGCGAGTACATAGACTTTGACAAGCGCTACATATCTGCTATCCGCGAGTTCTCTTCGCGTCACCACCATAAGAATCCGGAAAAGAAGTTTTCTGTATACAGGCAGGTTGTGATGGGCACAGAACTAAGTGTGGCTCGTATTGCTAGGATAAAGTAGCCTCACTTAAGATACTTATTAAATGCATCCTCGAGTTTCAATGGGATTTCTGAGTAGTCCTTTTGAAATCTTTTAGGGGAGTGCTTTATTATTTCCTCGATGTATAGGGATTTATTCCTTGGCACCCACACCCTTGACTTCTTTATCCAGTAGTAAAAGTACATGTATGTGTTGGCCATGGACGTATACCTTTTGGTGTCTAGTGGCAAGTTGTATTTCTTGATCTTCTTTACGCTTCTCTTTTCACAGTCCAGCTCGATCTTGACGATGGCATCTATGGCCTTGTCTATGCTGCTCTTGCGGAATCTCTTGCCGTTTAGCCATTCGTCTAAGCTTGCCGAATTATCCATACCATCAAAAACGCTTCTGTCTTCTATCCACTGGTCTAGATGACATGACTCGTGGACTAGCACCATGAGCCAGCTCTCGTCTTTGACACCTGTGGACACTGCCAGCTCTAGGCTTGATGGGTCTGAACTAAAGAACCCGGAGGAGTACATCCTATTGCCGAGATATACCTTCGAGCCATTGTGCATACGAAAGGTTACCCCATTCTCTATACATAACTTGGACACGTCGGCAATAAGCTTCGACACAGACACGTACTCCGGGATGCTTTTCATTATTAGTAGATTTTGCCGTTGATAATCTGCTTCTGAGTTACCGAGAAGCCTCCTTTATCATCGATCATATCCACATAGCAAAATCCATGAACGTGCTCGTTGATCTCCATGTAACCTGGCTCAAGCTCACACAGGCAGCCATTGCTCCAGCATGTCAGTACCCCGCCATCGTATATCCGGCCAGAGTCTACCGTAAGCTTATGAAAGTGGTTGACAACAACAGATCTCTTGTATCTTAGTCGAGCGTTACGGGCAGGGTTGACACCTCCTGTGCCGACCATTCTGTCGCCGTGATCTACTAGAAGCTTTCCAAAATATGTCTTGCTTCTATACGGTATGTATTCAATGCCGATCTCCCCAAGCCTGAGTAGGACATCTAGCCTAAATTCTTCGACACCTAAGAGGTCAGCGGCCTTGTTGGCAAGGTAGCGCTCCATCCTACGCTCATGGTTTCCTGGAATGTAATAGATAGGAATACCCCTAAACACCTTCCTCATATTGGTTAGAATCTCACGCGTGATCTCCAGCTCTTCAGAAAGAGGAATACGACGATCAGGATCTTTCTCGTGAAAAGATAGAACGTGAAAGTCTATCAAATCACCGTTGATAAACACGGCGTCAACCTTCTCCTTCTTGGCGTGGTGATACGTAACCTGGATCGCCCTCTTGTCATGGAACGGAGAGTGAAGATCTCCTATTAACAGAACCTTCTTAATAGACTTAGGGAGCTGCCAACGCTGACGAGGAACGTTGAGAGATTCAGGTACCGGGTAGAGCTTGTCGTAGTCTACAGGTACGTGCTTAGGAACGTCTGGGTTGCTACGATTAATAATCATTCGATTACTATCACCTGCAGATGATCGGTAGTAGCGAACCATATACCTAACCTGCTCGGCATTGTCAACCAAGTTCTTATGCTTTTTGCAAATAATCCGAGTCAAAGCACCAGTGCTCGTACCCTTATACTTTTGACAGTAAGCCTTAACCTTTTCTCCAAGGACAGACTTCTTAAGACCTCTACCACTACCTTTAATTTCCTTTGATGCCATAATCTTTTTAATTGTGAATATCACAAAGATATCTTATGAGTACCGAATTTCAAAATTATATCTCACGTATGTAAACACATTAAAGGTACCGGTACCCAGGACCCCCTCCGCCCTACATATTAACCGACAATGCCAGGAGAGCATACAACATCCCAGGGCCTAGTATGCTGATCCTACGGGAAGCACCCCAGGCACTATTAGAAACAAAGGTACAGAGCCGAAGGGAGATAGGCAAGAGGGGATGGAGGTGTGATTGAAGGGAGAAGGATGTGTGATAATGTGTGTGGGAGGGGGAGTATACCAATGTATTGGACCACACCCCTATTCGAAACCGAAACGCGCATACGCACCCGCATGCACCCGCGGTAAGGAATCCCTTATTCGGCTCAGGCTGCACAGGTAGGGGAGGGGAGGGGCTGTCGCGGATGTAACGCACGCACGCGCACGGTTATTTCACACATGCGCACGCAGGCAAAGGACACGCGAGCAATGGCACAGAAAAACTGCACACAAAATTACAGGGCATGCCAGTTCTACTTAACATAATGATAGTTATAATTCACAATAGTCTGATCGGACCATGCACAATTTTGGCGCATCTAATCGCACATTCAAACCTGCACACAGGGACGTGGAACATACGCAATTGTCTATGTTCCACGACACGTCAACATCTGTATGTATACGCGCACGCACACGCGGGTATACCTATTCGCGCAGGTGATCGCGCACGCTGGATTTCATATAGGGCAAAGATGGATAGGAAACGTTGGAAACGAAAAACGTTTCCATAGTTTCCACTGTGTAGGTCAATATTGAACATTCCCCACTCC
>Ga0315284_10002542_pt1 | contig 26115 bp, 18 predicted proteins | sample YL17G09_16_MG_FD_203696 | JGI IMG/M metagenome (GOLD analysis project Ga0315284, IMG submission 203696) | Sediment microbial communities from Yellowstone Lake, YNP, Wyoming, USA - YL17G09_16 | ecosystem: Environmental > Aquatic > Freshwater > Lake > Sediment | place: USA: Wyoming | collected...
TTCGATCGGGAACATGCCGAGACGAAAGCTGATGCCGTGCTCGGGGACCGTCTCCTTGACGATCAACCGCCCGCCTTCGGCGATGGCGCGCTCAAAGCAGTCGCAATGGATATACTTCGCCGCCGGCTGGCCGATCAACGACTCGTCGGTGCAGTGGAACATGATTTTGAACGCCTGGTTGACGTAATGGATCCGCGTTTCTCGGTCCACCATCAGCACCCCGTTCGGGGTCTGCTCCACGATGGCCCGAAACTGTTCCACCGAGATCTCATTTTCCTGACGAGTCATGTTAATCCACCTCGTTTACGCGCGCTCGGTCACCGGCTCGATTACCCGTTCCCGAAAGATCCGCACCGCATCGTCCACGTTCGAGCTGGTGAAGGGTTCCTCGTCGATCTGCCAGTTGACGCCTTCGCCACAGCGCTCCATACAGAAGGAACCTTTGAGCTCCACGCGATCCTGCAGGTTATGTTCCTTCAGCAGAGCGTTAAACTGCATGATAAGCGCGCGCGCCCCTTTGATATGGCACGAGCTGCCCACGCAAACCGTCACCGTCACCATCCGCTCTTCGCTCATGAAGTGCCTCCAGTCGATGCGATCAACGGTATCATAGTATCTCACGAGCTGTTTTCTTAACAGCTTGCAGTAAAAAATGGATGCACGGCCTCCAGTACGGTCTGCTCTTTTGGTTCCGACTACGCCGGGTTACGGCTGTCTCCAGTCCGCAGCTCAACTTACCCTTTCAACACGTTCTCCGACTGCGCGATCACCAGGCGCTGCGCGCTCTGCACCCGTTTCGCCTTGGCCGCCTCTTCCTCGTCGCCGAAAGTGAGCGCGCCGGTGGGGCAGCCTTCCGTGCACGCGGGCTGCCGGCCTTGCTCCAGCCGCTCGATGCACTGGTCGCACTTCAGCACTCCGGTACCCATTGGATGTAGGGTGATTACCCCGAACGGACACGCGTGCAGGCACATCCGGCAGCCGATGCAGCGATCGGAAACAAACAGCACCGGGCCGTTCGCCTCTTCCCGGTAAATGGCCCCGGTCGGACACGCCGCCTGGCATGCCGCGTTCTCGCAGTGGTTGCAGTGCACCGGGATCGGCAGGTTATCGTAGGATTCGATGGTGATCCGATACCCGGGCCGTTCCTCCCTGCGCGCCATCTCGTAAAGATCGCGGCTGACGGAATGGGCGACGGCGCAGGCCAGTTCGCAGCTCCGGCACCCCACGCAGCGAGTGGGATTTACCAGAACCTTCTGATGCTTTCGCGATTTCGTCCGACTCATATCACGGCCTTTCCTCACCGATGATAATCATAGTACCCTGTCCGGTGGTTGAGTAGGCAAGTGAGCCTCCCGGTTCTTTCTGCAGCTCCCGCGCCGTATCGAAACGGTACACCGTTCGTTAAACCACCGCGTGAATAGGAAAACCTTTTGTGAACGGGCGCTATCGATAAGGTGGTTTCGATACGGCTTGAGAGCTGTGAAAAAAATCGAAAAAGCTCACTTGCCTACTCAACCACCGGACCGGGCACCAATCATTCAGTCATCTATTCATCCATCCATCCAAACATCCATCCATCCACTCATCCATTTACACGTTCACCAGCTCATCCGACGCCGACGCCGACGCCGACTCGGACTCGTACAGCATCGAGCGCAATTTGAGCGCCTCGCGCTTCTTGTTGATGTGCTCGATCATCAGGCGCGCCGCCTTGACGGGGTCCGACTCGAAGGAGAAGCACGCGCCGTAGTCTTCCACCATCCCGCCCAGCAGGTAGTCGGCCACCTTCTTGCTGCCCATGATCGGGTGCGGGCCGCCGAACACGGTGAAGATGCCGGAGGCGACCACGTAGAAGCCGATGGCGATGGCTTTCTCGCTCATCCACTCCGGCGCGGCGCCGGCCACCGGGAGATCGCTGTAATCTTCGCCCAGGCCGCCCTCGCGCAGCACGTTGGCCAGCGCGATGAGGATGCGACTGTTGTCCACGCAGGAGCCCAGGTGCAGCACCGGTGGGATGCCCACCGCCTCGCACACCTCGCGCAGGCCCGGGCCGGCGAACTGCGCGCCTTCCGGGGTGAGCAGCTCGTGCTTCGCGCAGGCAATGGCGGCGCAGCCCGTCTGCACCACCAGCACGTCGTTCTTGATCAGCTCCATCGTCATCGCCAGGTGCGCCCGGTCCTGGCTGGTGGCCATGTTGTTGCAACCCACCACGCCGGCCAGCCCGCGGATGCGCCCTTCGATGATGGCGTTGTTCAGCGGACGATAGGTGGAGCGGTAGCGACCGCCGAGGAAGTTGAAGGTGTTCTCCGCGGTGAAGCCGGCAATGAGGCCGGCCTTCTCGGCGGGGATGTTGATCCGGCTCTTGTCCCGGTTCGGGAAATTCTCGATGGCGACGCGGATGATCCGGCGGGCAATGTCCAGCGCATTCTTCTCGTCCAACTCGATATGGGTGACATCGGCGTCGGGGAAGTGGCAGCGCGGATTGGTGGTGATCAGCTTGGTATGGCAGCAGCGCGCCATCTGGCTCAAACCGGGCATGACGCACTGCACGTCCACCACCATGGCATCGACGACGCCGGTCATCATGCACACCTCCTGCGTGAGGAAGTTGCCGGCGATGGGCACGCCGTGGCGCATGAGGATCTCGTTGGCTGTGCAGCAGATGCCGCCCAGGGTGATGCCGTTGGCGCCCTTTTCCTTTGCCAGCGCGATCAGCTCGGGATCGCGGCTGGCTTCCACGATCATCTCGGAGAGGACGGGCTCGTGGCCGTGCACGATGACGTTCACCTCGTCCTCGCGCAGGATGCCCAGGTTGACGGCGGAACGGACGGGTTTCGGCACGCCGAACAAGGCGTCGCCGAGATCGGTGGCGATCATCGACCCGCCCCAGCCGTCCGCCAGCGCGCAGCGCACGCCGTGGGTGAGGATGCTCTTATAATCGTTGTCCACCCCGATGTGGGTAATATTCATCAGATTGACGACCTCGCGGTCGATCCCGCGCGGCGTGACGCCCATCCTCGCCCAGAGCTGCTGGCGCTTCTCCGGCGCGCGCTTGGCGAATCGCTGCTCGCCGTGCTGCTTGCCGAACTCCTCAAAGGCGATGTCCGCAACCTGCTCGGCGACCTTCCGGATATCCTGGCCGTCGGTCTTGATGCCGTATTCGGCGGCCACCCGCAGCAGCTTCTCCGGGTTCTTGATCTGGTAGTCCTTCGCTTCCCCGGTGCCGGCCAGGTGCAGCGTGTGCACGATGCCGCGCCCGTGATCGCTGTGGGCGGCGGTGCCGGCGGCGATCATGCGGACCAGGTGGCGGGCGGCGATGGTATCGGCATTGGCGCCGCATACGCCGACCTGCGCGCCGTTGCCGAACGGGTCGATGCGGCACGGTCCCATGTTGCAGTGGCGGCAGCACAGGCCGAGCTTGCCGAAACCGCACTGCGGCTGCTGCGCGTTATACCGATCCCAGGCCGTCTCGATATCGATGCCGTTCTCGGCGGCAAAAGTAAACAGTGCCTCTACGGCAGCATCATCCGTACGTCTGCGTTTGTCAGCCATATCACCCTCACTTCAGAACGGGTAGTCAGTTCCCTGGCCCGGCGAAGCCGAAGCCTTTGTCTTCGTCAGTAGTAAGTAGTGAGTGGTAAGTAGTGATAAGTGATAAGTGATAAGTAATTTGGTGATCAGTGAGTGTGTTGTAAACACCAACCTATTCACCACTACTTACTACTAACTTAAACTCATTACTTATCACTTATCACTTATCACTATCTATCAACACCAACTGTTCAATAATATGGTCAATCTCCCGGTCCACGTCCGTCTGGCTGGTTTCCGGGGGGCGCCCTTCCTGCTCCGCGCGGCGCAGCGCCGCGTCGTATGGCAGCACCCCCATCAGCGGCAGCGGGGCCACCGCCGAGACGATGAATTCGTGCTCCTGCGCATCCTGGCACTTGTTGCCGATCACCCCGACGCGGGTGAGGCCGATGTCGGCGGCCAGCGAGCGGATCCGGTTGGCCGTTTCGATGCTCTGGCGTGTGGGCTCCACCACGACGAGCAGCCAGTCCACGCCGCGCGCCGTGCCGCGGCCGAAATGCTCGACGCCCGCCTCCATGTCCATGATCAGCACGTCCTGCTCGCCGAGGAACAGGTGAGAGACGAGGGTTTGTAACAACGCGTTCTCCGGGCAGTAACACCCGGATCCCCCCAGCTTGATGGCGCCCATGCGCAGCAGGCTGATCCCGTCGTGCTTCACCGCGTACCGTTCCGGGATGTCATCCACGCGCGGGTTGAGCTTGAAGATCGCACCGGGCGCGCCCGGTTTGACGCCCGTGCGCTCCTCGATCAAGTCCGCCATCTCTTTCAGAGGAATGATCTGCTCCGGATTGGGGAAGCCCAGACACGAGGCCAATGTGGCATTCGGATCGGCATCGACTGCGAGTACGCGATGTCCGGTTGCCACAAATGCTTTCGCCAACAATGCACAAACCGTCGTCTTCCCGACGCCTCCCTTGCCTGTGATCGCCAGTTTCATCCAACAGTGCTCTTTCTACGAGACGACAAAAAACCGGCGCGAGACCGCCCGAGACCGCTCTGGGACAACCTCGGTGCGCCGGTCTTCCGTCTCTCCGCCTTTGCGCTCATGCAGTGCGTATCGCTTTATCCACTCTCAAGGTCGGCTTCGACAAACAGGCCCAACACCCGAGATGACACGTAAAATATCGGGAGCAGTATAGCGCATGGGCCGGCATTTGACAAGCAGATGAAAGCCTCTTCCGACAAGATTTGTCTGAAAATTAATATGATTCTTATTTGATAGTCCTTAAAAGCTACTACTGTTTAGATTGTGATTATTAAGTTTTATAATAATTCCGGTTAACCAATGATGCATCCCCTGCCTGTATGACAAGGCCGTCGCCCGCCTGGTCAAAGCCGCCGTCGATTCCGCCGGCCTGGATCCCAAACTCTACAGCGGCCACAGCCTCCGCGCCGGTTTCGTCACCGCCGCCTACAAAGCCGGTGCCCGCGAAGTCAACATCATGCGCCAGACGCGCCATCGGAGAAGCGACACCCTCCAACTCTACATCCGCTCGGAGAGTGTCCTCGGCAAAGACAATGCCGCGCGGCTGGTGGGGCTATGACTCGGCGATCTGGCGCAATGAAATGATAATCGTCTCCGAGAAGCAATTTTTTATATACTCCGACGATTGCATCCGCTGTGCTGCCTCTCGTGAAAGATTAATATTACCGAAAAGTAATTCTAAAAATTTATCTTCTGTATCAAACGGTCTCCCTATCACTTTATTGATATGATCTATTTCGTAGCCATTTTTTACCGAAAAATTTGGGTGCGATAGATCATTAAAACCTATATAATCCCGAATACCATTACGAACAATCTATTGGTGATCAATAACCATCTAATCCTCCTTTTTTGTGGACCGTCTTGTGGACAGACCCCTAAAATGTGGACCGCAGCAGGCAATAGCTTGCAGGAGCCTCCGGGAGCTATCCACGCTCAAACAGAGCAGAAATCAGGTGGATCGTGCAGGATTCGAACCTGCGACCTTGGGATTAAGAGTCCCCTGCTCTACCAGCTGAGCTAACGATCCACGCTGTAAGCGCGATCAGTATAGGAAAAATGGTGGGGCGTGTCAAGGCGCGGACGTCGCCAACACGGTTAGAAACGGTCGGCGACGGGCGCCGGCGCCGTGTCCGGCGCGGCGGCGCGGTTGCGCAGCGTCATGCCCAGCAGGAACGCGACGAGCCCGGAGATGCCGGCCACCACGAAGGCCGTCGGATATCCCCAGGCGTTGATGCTGTAGCCGATGAATAGCGCGCCGAAGGCGGCGGGCAGCAGGCAGACCACGTTTGCGATGGCGATATATCCGCTTTTGTCACCCGGCGGGGAGTATTCCAGCATGGCCGGGCCCGTCACCGACCACGGCGTGTTCAGCACGCCGGCCAGCAGGAAGGCCAGCGAGAGCACCGGCAGGTTGTGCCCGTATGGCATCAGCAGCACCACGACTGGGATCAGCGCCGTCAGCATCATCCACGGCAGGCGCGGGCCGATGCGATCGATCAGCGAACCGAGCAGCATGCCGCCCCCCGCGCTGCCCACCGCCTGGCAGATCGTCGCCCACCCGTCGATCGATTTTGACGAGAAACCCAGGCCCAGCCGGCCATCCTCCGCATAGGCGATCAGGAACGGCGTCACCGCGACCGCCAGCGCCAGCACCGCATTGCTGATCACCAGCCGGCCGAAATCGGTGCGCGGACGGCAGGCCCGCGCCGATTTGGCGATGCGCGACCAGACTGACGGCTCGGGTGGATGCTCGAACGCCGACGCCGGAATCGGCGCGAGCGAAAAGGAGCACATGGACAGGATGAAGAAGGCGGTGGCGATGAAAAATGCCACCTGATAGGCCAGCTCCGGCGTCAATACCTGATGAAGCCGTGTCAATCCGATCCCGCTCAGCACGCCGCCGCCGGCGTAAAAGAGGGCGCTCAAGCCGTAGTATCGCCCGCGCAGGTGCAGCGGCACCACGTGCGCCTGCATGTCCATCCACACCGGCACCGCCAGCGCGATGGCCATCTGCGAGATGGCCAGCAGGCCGATCGTCAGCCCGATCTGCACCTGCGGGTAGCGCGCCGCCAGCAGATGATGCGCGATGGGAATGGCCAGGTACTGCGCGGCGCATGTCAGGTGGAAGATGACGATGACGCGCTTGCGGCGACGGAAGCGTTCCAGCACCGCCCGCCCGAACAACTGCGGGAACAGGCCCAGCGACGTCATCGCGATAACCAGCATCCCGATGACGATGGGTGACGCGCCCAGCGACAGCAGGTAGGTGGTCAGCGTGGTCGTCAGCAGCACGAAAAAGTTCCCCAGCCCCCACAGGAACTCGGTCAGCAGCATGAAGATGACGATCCGGCGCATCAACCGGGTGGCGAAGAACTCTTTCATCGGTCCATCACTTGTTGTCCATCAGCGGAATTCTTACAGGAAGCTTTCTTTGCCCGGTGAAACAACGCTTGTGATGAATAGGCCTGGCTTCCCCACTTGAGCAATCCGCACGGTGAAATCACACTGGCGGACAACCCGCTCACGCGCGCGGTGAGCCGCAGCATGATAGCATACGCCCTTCGCGTGGCGCAACTTCCGCACAGCAGAAAATATCGTGGCCGGGTGGACCATAAAAAAGGGTTGCAGAGCAGGCGCATCGTATATTATCATGATGACAGTCACCATACGGATTACATCGGGCGCCTTTCGGCGCCGTTAACCGGGAAAGAAGGCCGCCATGTCCAACGAATTTCCTACCGCCATGCTGCCGGTGCGGCAGTTTGCCGCGCCCATCGGACAGCACATCTCCCTCGGCACGCCGCTGCGCGCCATTCTGTTCATTGTGATCGCGGGCGTGCTCGCCGCCCTGTATTTCGCCACCTTCCGAGGGCCGGAGCAATCCGTCGCCATCGGACTGACCATCATCACGGTGATCATCGTATGGATCATCGTCTCCGGCATCCGCGTCGCCGCCCAGTGGGAGCGCGGAGTGCTGCTGCGCCTGGGTTCCTTCAAAGGCATTCGCGGACCGGGTGTGATTTACGTCGTACCGTTCATCGATTACATCCGCTTCGTTGACACGCGCATCCTGGTGCTGAACATCCCGCGCCAGAAGGTCATCACCCGTGACAACGTGCCCGCGCAGATCGACGGCGCGCTGTTCTACTTCATCACCGATGCCGAGCGCGCGGTGGTGCACGTGCAGGACTACCAGTTCGCCATCGCGCAATACGCGCAGGGGGCGCTGCGCGACGTGGTCGGCAAGATGACGCTGGATGAGCTGCTCTCCGAGCGCGAGCAGATCCAGGTGAGCATCGGGGAAGCTGTTGAAGTGCATATCAAGGACTGGGGCATGCATGTGGAGTCGCTCCGCCTGCTCGATATCGAGCTGCCGGAAGACCTGAAGCGGATGATGTCGCGGCAAGCTTCCGCCGAGCGCGAGAAGCGCGCCACCATCACCAAAGCGGAAGGCGACAAGCTGGCCGCGGTGAACCTGGCCGAAGCTGCGCGCATCATGCAGCAGATGCCCGGCGCCATGCAGCTCCGCTCGCTGCAGACCATCGACGGATTGGGACCCAGCCCGTCCAACACGGTGGTGCTCTTCCCGGTGGAATGGGTGGAGCTGCTGAAGGGACTTATCGACAAGAGAATCTTCACGCCGCTCGAGACGCCGCCGTCTGAAGAGCCGCCGGCGATCGAACCGCCTGCGAGCGAGCCACCGGCAGCTTGACGGTTGGAAGAATGGGAGGAAATGAAAAATGAAAATTGTAAGATGAAAAATGCAAATTGATTGCCCCTATGAAGGATAGGTTTTCATTTTTCATCGACCAAACAGAGAAGGGTGGAAGACATCAGTCTTCCACCCTTCCATTCTTCCACTACACTAAGGCGGCCCGGGCCCGGTTCACCAGTTCGGTGAAGGCGGCCGGGTCGGCGATGGCCACTTCGGACAGCGCTTTGCGGTTCATGGTGATGTTGGCCTTCTTCAGGCCGTCCATGAACCGGTTGTAGGTCATGCCGTTCAGCCGGCAGGCCGCGTTGACGCGGGCGATGAAGAGGCGGCGGAAATCGCGCTTCTTCTGTTTGCGGCTGCGGAACGCGTCGTCCATCGCTTTGAGGACGGCTTCGTTCGCGCGCTTGAACTGGCGGTGGCGGGCGCCCCAGTAGCCGGAGGCCTGCTTCAGGATGCGCTTATGGCGCTTGTGGGTTATCATCCCACGCTTGACGCGAGACATTCGATCGCTCCTTTCAATTCACGAGTTCCACCGGTCAATGCCGGGGTATCGGAGGCCCGGTCGATCGTGCCGGGCACTTGCAACGGTCATACCGCCGGTTCAGCTATACGGCAACATGGCCTTGGCGGCATGCATGAATGAGGAGTCCAGTGTTTTGCTCCCCTGCAATCGCCGCTTCCGGGATGAGCTCTTGCGGGTCAGCAAGTGGCTGTTGTAATTCGAGCGGAATTTGATCTTCTTTCCGCTGCCGGTATACTCCAGCCGCTTGGCCGCCGTTTTTCGAGTGCGCATCTTGGGCACGTGCGTTCACGCTCCTTTCAAGCTAATCCGGCAGTGCCGGTAACTACAGGCTGTTCTCAAAAAGAGAACTGTATCGTTCTTTGATCACAAGTGAGCTTTGTTCAGTATTTTTTGAGGGGAATCCCCTCAAAAAATACTGAAAGACAACCGAACACGCGAACCACCTCGCGATGGCCCGCGTGGGGGGATGCTGCAACCGCGCTCTTATTCTGATGCCGCCTGCGCTTCGGCCTGCTGCGGCGCGGTGGCCGGCTTCGCGGGTTTGGCCACCACCTTCGGTTTCGGCGCCAACACCAGCGTCATCTGCCGGCCTTCCATGCCGATCGGCTTTTCGATGTTGGCCAGCTCGCCCAACTCCTCGACGAAGCGCGTCAGCAATTTGCGACCGAACTCCGGGTGGGTGAACTCTCGACTGCGGAAGACCACGAAGACACGCACCTTGTCGCCATCTTCCAGGAACCGACGCGCGTTCCGCAGCTTGACGTTCAGGTCATGATCGTCAATGTTTGGGCGCACGCGAATCAACGCCAGCTCCACTTGCTTGGATTTTTTGTGCGCTTCTTTCTCGCGTTTGGCCTGTTCGTATTTGAACTTGCCGTAATCCATGATGCGACAGACCGGGGGGACGGCGTTGGGAGCTACCTCGATCAGGTCCATCCCGACATCACGCGCCCGCTGCAAGGCGTCTCGCGTTTGCACCACGCCGACTTGATGACCTTCCTCATCGATCAGTCGCACTTCGCGGACGCGAATCCGCTCATTGACCCGAAGTTGTTTGTTAATGTCCACCAACCTCCACGCAGAAAAATACGCCCGGCGGAAAATTTCCGTCAGGTTTGTAGAAGTGTAGCATAGGGAGCTTCTGCTGTCAACGCGGATGAGGAAACTACGCGGGAATATGCGGATACTGGACCACTTCCTCCAGGGTCTCGCAGCAGAATTTCGTCCAGGGCACCCATGTCCGCTCAAAGGAACGGTTGTGAGTGGCGTCGCGGAAGACGCTGCACTGGGTGACGGTCCGGTCATAGGCCGCGGTATCCGGACTGCCGTGGCGGCAGATAGCGCGCGGGAAAGGCGAGTGATCGGCGAGGGTGCGCCGTATGTGCTTGTAGCCTTTGCCCCACGGCTCATGGCACAGCTCGCCGAGATGCGTGAAGCGCACCCCGCAGTCGGTGGCGTATTGCATGTCCTCGCACCCCAGGTGCTTCCCGGTCCGCTCCAGGTGTTCCCGCCGCTTGGCGCGGAGGTAGCCGTTCATTTCCGGACTTTCGAAGTAGCCTTCGGTGCACCAGAGCACGTCGGCGTTGCCGGACTTGCGGATGCCGATGCGACGGAAGCTCTTCTCCACCACCACGGCGTCCCCGTGAATGTCGGCATACAGCAGCGACGCGCGCTCCCAATTGAACAGGTTGTACCGGCAATACAGCTCCGCCAGGTGATCCGCGTTCCGTGCGAAGCGCAGCAGCGGCACGCGGCCGATCGGCCAGGTATCCTCGATCGGCTCGTCCAGCAGCACGCCGCAGGAAGCGGCGGCGAAGCAACCCACGCCCTTTTCGTTCGTCACCCCCCACCCCTCGATGTAGCCGGTGCGGGGTTTCTTCAGCGTCAGGCGTGCACGAATCGGGCGCAGCACGCGCGTCCATTCATGCAGATTCGGCTTGCGGTGGCGATAATTCGGCGGGCAGGCTGGCGACTCGCTTTCCATGCTGTGCGCGCCCAGCACACCGTCCGGTCCCTTGAGGAAGATGCCGGAGCAATGCGTCGGCTCCAGCTGCAGTTGATACTGATGATGCCAGGTGGCGATCTCTTCGCGATAGGTGAGATAGCTCTCAATCGCCGCGTCTTCCAGCGAACACCCGGCGCCTTGGGCCACGCCGCGGATGAAATCCACGCGCTCCGGATACAGGTCCTCCAGCTCGGGATACAGCTCGAAATCCGGCGGCGTCCGCAGGCGCGACATCACCGTCTGCGCCAGCTCCTTCCGCGTCATGGCGCCCAGGGTGTCGCGGAGATAGGGACCATGCAGCAGCTCCCGGGTGCGCGCCAGCATCGCCGGCCGGCCAATCCGTTTGCCGTGTTCCACCCCCTCTTCAAACGGCTGCTCGGGGATGATTTCGATCATTGCCGCCATGAATACCGTAGCCCCCCCGCACGACTCCCGCGATCTTCCATCATCACTTTCTTGATAGACAATTCATAAGTATACTAAAATATGTTAAGTCATACAAATAAAGTAATACCCTATTATTATGTACCTTAACACAACCAATATACCAACTTCATGAAAAACTCAACCTTTTCTTTCCCGTATCGCCGTAAACCCTCAAGCCTCTCTACGCCAGTTTCCGTCCCGTGCTCGCGTCAGTGTGCCAAAACGACCTGGCTGTCGTCGATCAATCCGTGCTCGTGGCACAGGCCCAGGAAATGGATGATGCGGCGATACAGGTAACCGCTCCAGTCGGGACGCGACAGCACGATGGGGATGAACGCCTTCGCCAGCTCGATCCACTTCGCGTCCTTGGACATGTCATATGCCGCGAAGATGGGATACAGGTCCATCATGCGCCCGTGGCCGTGGAAGCTGATGTGCCCGCGCTCCACCGCGCGCTCGATGCAGGCGAGGGCGAACTGCCGCAGCTCCTCGTCCCCCGTCACCTCCCAGAGCTTATGCATGCCTTCGTACCCGGTATACTCACCATAACCGACCAATTGATACCCGGTGCCGGGCGGCTCGACGTTCAGCAGGTCGCCGAACTGCGCCACCCGCTCGCGGTAATAATCGACCAGCCTGTCGGCTGCGTCCAGGTAGCGCCGGTCCCAGGTTGCCCGGTAGCCGGCCGTCAGCGCGATGAGCGGCCAGCCGATCTCGCGGCCGTCCACCTGCACGATCTGCGGCTTGCCCTCCATGAAGCGCAGAATCCACTCGCAGATGCCCACCGCGGCGCGGTAGGCCTCGCGGTCGCCGGTGACATAGGCATACTCGAACATGCCCTCCGTCCAGGTGTGCGACGGCACGCAGACGGCGTCCTGGTGATAGGCGGTGTGGTAGGGCGTGCCGCCCATGCGAAGCGGATCCGGATCCCAGTCCACCACGTCCACGGTCGAGTTATGCAGCATCTGCGCCACCAGTTTCTGGTACTGGTCATACGCCCCGCGGCGATAATATTCCATCGCGTATTCGTGCCCCTGGTCCTCTTCGTTATTGGTGGAGATCGCCTCGCCGTAGTCCATCATACCGGAGGAGGCCAGCGGCTTGCCGTGGAATTCGATCGCCTCCAGCTTCGTCTCCAGCTTGGGGTAGCGCTGCGGCAGGCGCGGCAGCAGCTTGTCGACCTCCACCTGCTTCGTCTGGCAGACGTACTTGGGGTCCAGCGTGATGGCCACCGGATCGCCGGGGATGTAGCCGGCAAACGATTCGCGCCGCGCGGCTTCGTTGTCGATCTCCTCTGCCGTCAACGCCCGCCCGAAGGCGCTCACTGCCAGGTGGTGCGTTTTCGTCATGCCGCGGGACAGGCGCCAGTTGCCGTTATTCGCCGGCCAGATCTCGAAGCTGAGGCGGTTTTCGTCCGCGTGTATGCCCTTGGGATGTTGCGGGGCCATGCGCAGGATGCTCGCGACCACCGTGCCGCGGTCGTCGCGCAGGCCGAGGAAGGGAAACACAACCGCATACCCGCCGCCGATGGCCACGCGCGGCGCGCCGGGCTTGAGGAAATGCGGAAAGGAGGCGACATCCTCGCCAAACGCCGCTTCGTCCTCAATCACCGGCTTACCCACCGCGCCCAGGATGCCCGCGTTCTCGGCCGGCTGGCTGTCCGCGCCCTTGGTGGGCACGAGGATGTGCACGTTCTGCGGCAGCTCGACCAGCCGCGAGAAGTAATCCACGCCGTGGTTCTTCTGCCGGACCACCTTCGTCGTGCGGCGGTCCTGCGCCGTGTCCAGGTCGATGCGATATTCGCGGATCAGCACGCCCGTCTCCGGTTGCTCGCGGCAGACGGCGGAATGCTCGATTTTGACATACGGGTTGCCGGCGTAGAAGGACAACTTCAGCCGGAATTCCGTCATGCGCGTGCCGTCGCCGGCGTAAAGCCCACCGTCCCAGCGCACCACCGCCCGCAGCGGGGTGACGTCCTCCAGCGAGAGCTTAGGGGTGGGATCGTACCCGGCACGAAAGATTTTCCCGGCCGGGGAAACGGCCACGATGTCGCAGCGGCATGTGGAATTGATAATCTCCATGTCATCGGCGGTCAGCACATCGATCAGCCGGAATGCCTCCCGGTGGAAGGTCGCCTCCAGCACGCCGTTGCTGACGCGAATGCCATCGGCGATCTCCTCGACGAGTACCGGGTGTTCCGGCGCCGGCGGCGCCACCCCTTCCCCGATCACCAGTTGCCAGTCGGCCTGCTCGTTGGGCGCGAAGTCGCCGGAGAAATCCAGCAGCGCCCACCGCAGCGAGCCGTCCGGCCAGGTAGCCATTGCCTGCACGGCCACCGGAGCGGGATTTCCCGCCGCGTCGAGCAGCGCAATGTCCGTCGTGCTCTTCGCCACTCCCTCCGGGATGGGCACGCCGTAGGTGAACGGCACGTTCGGCAGCGGGCGATAATACTGGTTCGTCAAATGCAGCGGCGTTCGCATGCTCGCACTCCTCTCAAAAGCCGGGGGGATTATACATTATTTTCGGAGTGCGGTGGCTGGACACCGCTTTAATTCTGCGCAAGGTGAGCGGAATAGGATTACGGTGAGCCTATCCAGCCGATTGCGTGAAGTAGTGGATAGGCGCATCGTAATACTATTCAGATTACCTTACGCAGAATGAAAGCGGCGTCGAGCCGCCGCACTCCGATATCTGCAGGAATTTTAAGTTTACCGTTTAATAAGATATTATGCCTACTTCATTCCATATGGTACAAACCATCGGTCCTGCCGGGGAGCCGTCCGAGCTGTTTCCGGAGGGGCGCAACCGGCTCATCCACGGCGAGTGCCTGGGCGTCATGGAGGCGCTGCCGGCGGAATCCTTCGACACCATCTACCTCGACCCGCCGTTCTTCACTCAGCAGGACCGCCGCCTGCTGCATAGCGTAAAGCGCGGGCCCGTCTATTCCGACAACTGGGATACCGGGCTGCACGGGTATCTCTCCTGGCTGGAGGAGCGGCTGGCGCGGGTGCGGGCCTTGCTAAAGCCGGAGGGGGCGCTCTTCCTGCACCTGGACTGGCATGCCGTGCACTACGCGAAGATCGTGCTGGATCATCTGTTCGGCATGGCGAACTTCCAGAACGAGCTCATCTGGTATTACTCCGGCGGCGGCGCGTCGCGGCAGCGCTTTGCCCGCAAGCACGACACCATTCTCTTCTACACCAATTCACCGCTGGAGTGGAAGTTTTACGCCGACCGCGTGCGCACCCCGTATAAGTGGACGGACGGGCAGCCGCGGGCGGACGGGTCGGCGCGCGATTACGCGAAGGGCAAGCTGCCGGATGACGTGTGGGAGCACCACGGATTGATGCCGTGGTCGGAGGAGAGCATCGGCTACCCCACGCAGAAACCGGAGGAGCTGCTGGAGCGCCTACTGCTGGCGACTACCGACGAAGGGGATGTGGTGGGCGACTTCGTCTGCGGCAGCGGCACCACCGCGGTGGCGGCGCAGCGGCTGGACCGGCGCTGGATCGCCGTGGACAACTCCCGCCCCGCCGTCTGCCTGGCAGCGGAGCGGCTGGCCGCCTTGCTGGCGCCGGATTGTCTGCCGCGCGGGGGTCAGCGCTCGCGGGCGTGGGCGCATGACCGGTATGCGCGGATTCAAGCGGACGAGGAACGCCTGGGACTCGACGCGACGACATTGACGGTCTGCGAGCTGACGATTATACCGGGGCGGGGGTTTGCCGTCGAACGCACCGAGGACTGATTTTCGCCCACCGCTCTATATACTTAAGACTGCTGAATATACGCTTGGTCCGGTGGTTGAGTAGGCAGGAAAGCTTTTTCGCCTCTTTCCACAGCCCCCGTGCCGTATCGAAACCACCTCTCCAATAAAGCCCGTTCCCGCAAGGTTCTCCTGTCTATGCGGTGGTTTCGATACGGCACGGGGGCTGTGGAAAGAGGCGAAAAAGCTTCCCTGCCTACTCAACCACCGGACCGGGCACTGTCGCTAATAAGCTTGATCCAACATGACGTTCCGACACATTTGCCCAATTGTCCCCGCGTCCCCTACGGATTCCGCCGCACGTGGGCGATGCGCAGCACGTTGCTGGCGCGGGTGACGACGCCGACCGGCTGCGGGGTGACGGAGACGATCACCACGATGTCGCCATCCTTCACCATGCCGGCGGAAGCGGCGTGGCGCACGGCGCGGTCCACCATCTGGTCCGTCGACTCGTTCTCCGTGCCCAGGAACGGGGTGACGCCCCAGAGCAGCGGGAGCTGGGTGAAGGTTTCCGGCAGCATGGTCGCCGCCAGCACCGGCTGGTGCGGGCGGGATTTGGACACCAGCATCGCGGTATGGCCATGGGTGGTAGCGGCGATGATCGCCGTGGCGCCCAGGTGCTCGGCGATGTTCACCGCGGCGGCGGCCAGCGCGCCGGTGGGGTGGTTGAATTCCGGCGCCTGGTCCGTGGGCACCATATCCTCCGGCAGTATCGTTTCCGCGTATTCGGCCACGGTGGCCATGGTGCGCACCGTCTCGACCGGATATTTGCCCACCGCCGTCTCGCCGGAGAGCATCACCGCATCGGTGCCGTCAAGGATGGCGTTGGCCACGTCGGTCACCTCGGCGCGGGTGGGGCGCGGGTTGCGCATCATCGAGTCGAGCATCTGCGTGGCGGTGATCACCGGCTTGCCCAGGTGATTTGCCAGGCGGATGATCTGCTTCTGCAGCAGCGGGATCTGCTCCAGCGACACCTCCACCCCCAGATCGCCGCGCGCCACCATCACCCCGTCGAACGCCGTGACGATCTCCTCCAGGTTGGCGATCGCCTCGTGCTTTTCGATTTTGGCGATGACGGGCCGGCGGATACCCTCCTCTTGCATGATCTGCTGCACCGGTTCGATATCCGCCGCCGAGCGCACGAAAGACAGTGCGATCCAGTCGGCGCCCACGCGCAGACCCTGGCGCAGGTCCTCCATGTCCTTCTCGGTGACCGCGGGGATGGGCAGGCTCTCGCCGGGCAGGTTGATGCCCTTGTGCGCGCCGATCGGTCCGCCGTTCAGCGCGCGGCAGACGATGTCCGTCCCGCTGACCGAGACCACGTCCGCCGCGATGGCGCCGTCGTCGAAGAGCATGCGCGAGCCGGGCTTGACGTGCTGCGGCAGCTCGTTGAATGCAAGCGGTATTTCACCCGGCGCGGGGTTGTCGCGCGCGGTGAGGGTGAAGTCCACCCCCGCCTCCACCGTCACCGGCTCCGCCATCGCGCCGGTGCGGATCTTCGGCCCGGACAGGTCATACAGCACCGCCAGCGCGACGCCGGTCTCGTGTGCAAGCTGCCGGACCAGGGACACGCGCGCGGCGTGCTCCTCCGGGGTGCCGTGCGAGCAGTTGATCCGCGCCACCCGCATCCCCGCTTCGACCATCGCGCGCAGGACGTCCGGAGTCTCGGACGCCGGGCCCAGGGTACAGACGATCTTGGTGCGTGCCATGGAGGTTGTATTAGACGGGGAGGGGGTGGATTCCTGCCGAAAGGATTGGATGAATGGATGAGTGGATGGTTGGACGATTGAAACTGCATCGGCGGTCGGGAAGAATGCGCTAGTCAAACATTTGTATTCATTCTCATCTAGCAGTTAATATCAACATGTTTCACGTGAAACATGTTGATATTAACTATCGGGTAAGAATCGTTCTAAATCTCCCAGATCCCCGCAGATCCCCGGTTTTCGGGACAATTCCGCGACTACTCCTTCGTCAAAGAGGCTTCGGGACGTGAAGCGGATATATCGAGCAGGGATTTTCATCGCATAGTTCATGCTAGCATAAAAACACCTGTTTGTCAAGGGATTTGGCGAAAAAAGTCGGGGATTTTTCCCTGAAGCTTGCCGCGGAGGAAGAAGTATAAGTATGAGAATGAGTATGAGTATGAGAATGAAATATATCACACTTCATACATTATCGTAAAAAAACGATGCCTTTTTTCTTACGGACAAGATGCCTGGCGCTATTTTATGTTTACCCTTATCGGTTAAAGCCTCAACAGCGTGTAGAGAATATGGAACCCCGCCTCGATTGAGGAATTATCGAGAGAGGAATTGTGCTCTTACAGAGCGCGCGATTCTCAAACAATACCGGCTCCCACGGCGGGTGCCGTGGGCTATGGAATTGGCATGAAATGGAATTCTTAGCATCTTTGTGGCTTAGTGGCTTTGTGGTGTGTTTGGTTCCGGCTCTTCAGGGTTGTGAGCAAGAGCAATAGTAAGAGCATGAGCATGAGCAGGAGCAGGAGCATGAGCATGAGCATGAGCATGAGCATGAGCACGAGCATGAGCATGAGCACGAGCATGAGCACGAGCATGAGCAGGAGCAGGAGCATGAATTAGCGGTTACCTTGTCCCCACCCCGATAATCTGATTCATCGCCGGATAGGTATCGTGCGAAACCAGCTCCCGCTCCCCCGCCCGCTTGCCGCGGAGGAAGGAGCGGTAGACGTCCACGCGCATGCCGGGGCGGCCGTGGGTGATGAGGCGGCGCTGACCGGGGGTGAGGCGGTCGTCGTATTTCACCACGGCCACCGGCTCCACGGTGGCGGAAGGCGTGCATTCCACCACGGCCTGCGGGCCGTCCTGCCGGCCCACGATCTCGAAGCCGATGCTCTCCTCGCGGATGACGGCCTTCACGCGGACGGGATCCGGGAAGGGGTTGCGCAGGCGCAGGTCGGTGGTATATTGCGCCACCGCGGCATCGCGGCCCGGCGGGATGTAGCTCGGCGCCCAGTTGTGACGGTGGCGCTCAACGATCTCCAACCCGGCGACGAGCGCGGCGTTGTACAGGGTGGTGGAGGTCTGGCACACTCCCCCACCCCAATCCACGATCAATTCGCCGTCGTAACTGACCGGCGCCAGCACGTAGCCGCGGTCGGGCGTCCACGAGCCGACCGTCTTATTGAAGGACAGGGTGTGCCCCGGCGCGATCACCGCACCGTCGAGCGCCCGCGCCGCCCGCCCGGCATTGATCCGCTGCCCCTTCGTGCGTCCCTGCAGCGAGGTGACGTAGCTCCCCACCACCCGCTCGCGGCCGGGGAGCCAGAGGGCGGCGGCGGCGCCGGCGATGAGCAACAGCAAAATCAGTAATCGGAATGTTTTCATTAATCCCACCCGCCTAGATCATCCTCCTTTGCGTCCTGTGCGTCCTTTGCCTGAAACTGTCCGAATGATTGTTTCTCGCAAAGGACGCAAAGAACGCAAAGAATATCTTCTTACGCTTACCTGTCCGTGACAGGGATAGTGTTTGGATCGGTCGGATCTTATCATGCCGGAGATGATCCCCTACCCCGGCTAATCGAAAATCCAAAATCCAAAATCCAAAATTACCGAATGGTAATCAATTGCCCGACTCCTTCCCCGCGCCGCTCCGGGCGATACATATCATAGATACGCGGGGGGAGGGCGGTGAAGGCGCCGGGGGTCTGGGCGATCAGGTAATATTTCACGCGGCTCACGCCGGGACTCAACGAGCGCAGCGGGAAGCCCACCATCTCGTCGCGCACGATCTCGCCGCACCACCAGTCGTTCCACTCCCACGGCGACATTTTGCCGCGATCCTGTACCTCGCAGCCCGCCGGCAGCATATCCTCCAGCATCAGGTACTCGTACCGGCGCTGCGAGCGCACGGTGAGCGTCACCTCGATGACGTCCCCGCCGCGGAAGGAGGTTTGCGCGGCACCTTCCGCGGCGCTCCGGCCGCTCGCCCGGTCGCGCTTCACCTTGCGGTAGGCGCGCTCGACGCGCAGGTCGGAGCCGCTCGACACCTTCTGCCCCAGCGCCAGCGCGACGGACTGGGCCAGCGCCGCGGAGTAATACAACTGGCCGCTGCCTTCCTTGACGATTTCCAGCGTCGGGCGCCGGCCGGTGACGTCCCGCGGGCCGAGCTTCAGCGTGAACTCCGGCTGGAAGACATCCTCCTTCGTGAACCGCCGCGCGGCCACCTGCCTGCCGTTCAGCAGCACCTTCACCGTCATCTCCGGCTGCAGCTCGCGGGTGTGCGCCAGGTAGCGGCTCAACCCATACAGGATGAACGCGGTGTCGCGCGTGGAGTACCAGTGCCCGTCCTGCCGGCGCGCCATCAGCGCGCGCACCAGCTCCGGCAGTCGCGGGTCGTCGGGCGTCAGTTGGACGGCGGCGGAGAGCAGCGCGGCGTCGAAGTCGTTCTCCGACCACCACTCATCCTCCGGGATGTCCTCGCCCAACGGCGTGAACCGCCGCCACATCGCCGTCACGATCACCCGCCCGTCATCCGCCTTGCCGACGAGCGCCATCGCCTGCGCCAGCATCAGCTTGTTCCAGTCGTTCAGCCGGGTCAGCCGGCCCGGTCCCTGCTTGCCGAGGAATTGATTCACCAGCGTTTCCGCCGATTTCCGCTGGCCGGCCTGCGCCAGCGCCAGCGCGATAAACCCGACCATGTCCGGCCTCCGCCCGCTCTGGAGCTTCAACGCCCTGATCCCGCTCTCCATCACGCGCGGATTGACGGCGAAACCGGCCTGCTGCGCCTGCGCCAACCCGTAAATCACGTAAGCGGTCATCCACGGATCGGTCTCGTCATACTCCCACCACCCCCAGCCGCCGTCGTCGTGCTGCATGGCATACAGCTTGAGCAGGCCGGCCTGTACCATCTTCGGCAGCTCTTTCTTCAGCCCCGGATTGTCAATTTTCAGCGAGTCGAGCAGGCCTTTGATCACCACGTCGGGCAAGAAAGCGGACATCGTCTGCTCCACGCACCCATACGGATATTCGGCCAGGTAGTCCAGCGAGCCTAACATGGCGGAGGCCAGCGACGGCGTCAGGCGCAGGGTAAGGTTCTGCGAGCCGGGGATGCACGCCGCGTCGATATTGAAGGTTCGGCTCAGCGACGGCGCCACCGCGCCCTGCTGCCGCTCGACCCGTTCTCGCCCGCGCGGCTGGATGGGCAGCGTCAACTCCACTTTATCGTCCAGGCTGCCGGCCTTCCCCCAGGCGGCCACGGTCGCCTGGCCGGGGTCCAACACCTCCGCCTCCCACTCGGTGCGCGCCGTGTCCCCGTTTCCGACGCGCATCGTGCGCTCGGAGCGGGAGAGGAGGCGCAGGCCTTTCACTTCCAGTCCCATCTGCGCGGAGAGGTCGCCGCCGGACAGGTTGTGCGCCACCGCCGCGATGCGCACACGGTCGCCCTGCGTGAAGAAGCGCGGCGGCTCCAGGCGCACCAGGAACGGCTTGCTGACCACGGCTTTCGCGGTCGATTGGCCCACGCGGGTGTCCCGCGTCGCCGCCCGGCAGGTGGCCCGCCAGGTGGTCAGGTTGTCCGGCAGCGTTAGCGTGAAGCTCGCTTCCCCCTGCGTGTCGGTGACCGTGGTCGGGTTCCAGAACGCGGTGTCCAGGAAGCGCCGGCGCGTCCGGATCTTCGACCCGCCCTTGTTGTCGCCGGACAGGTAAATCTCCGGGAAGGAGAAGGCCGTCTGCACTTCGTGGGCGCGCTTGGGGTAGAAGTAGCTGACGATATTCTCCGCGCTTTCCGGGGCGATGCCGTATATCGCCTCGTCCACCAGCCCCAGCGACACCTCCGCCTGCACCGGCTTGCCGTCCGGCGCCAGCGTCTTCACCCGGTAAACCGCCTCGTCGCCGGGCCGGTATTGTTTCTTATCCGCGGTGATCTCCACGCGCAGCGCCTTTTTATCCCGTGAGACGTTGATCGGCACTTCGCCGGAGAAGAACTGCTTCCCCTTCAGGAAGCAGACGCCGACGCGCACCGACGGCATGAACTCCGGGCGGACTTTCACCGACAGGATGGTCGATTTGCCTTTCAGCTCGACCAGCCGCCGCTCCAGCAAGCGCGGGCCTTCGATGGTGAGCAGCGCGGTGATCGGCGCGTAGCGGGTGTTGACCACGATCCGCGCCGTGTCCCCTTCACGATACAGCTCGCGGTCGGCATGGACGTCGATGTCCTGATACGGGTAGCCGAAGGAGGCATACTCGCCGCTCATCACCCACACCCCGGCGGTGGTGGTGATGCGGTTCCCTTCGCGGTCCTTCGTACGGACGGTCAGCCGGTAGTCGCCGTCCTTCTTCGGCGTGACGACGACCGTCCCCCGGCCGTCCGCCCCGGTGGACCAGGAGAGCTTCACCGTGTCCAGCAGTCGCTCCCGCCCCTTTTCCCACTGGACGCGGGCGAATTCCGCCGTGCCGCAGGCGCCGGCCACCGGTTTGCCGTCGTAATCGACCGCGCGGATATGCATCGTCACCGGCTGGCGCGGCTCCGCCGCCCAGGTCTCCGGCCGCGCCTCCAGGCGGAAGGCGCCCTGGGTTACCAGCACGCTGGACTGCCCCTCCTCCCGGCGGTCGCCGGCGTCGGTCACCGTCGCGTAAATGGTGTAGCGCCAGTCGCGGCCTTCTTCCTTATCGTCTTCAAGCTTCTTCAACGGCAGATCGAGCGTAAGCATGCCGCTCGCATTCGTGTGGCCGAAACCGAGCTTCAGGTATTCGCCGTCATCGTATTCCGGCGCGCCGATATCCTCGTCCCACCCCTCGCCGTCGCCGTAATACCAGTATTGCGAGCGCGTGACACGATATTCGACCAGGGCGTTCGGCACCGGGGCGCCGTAATAATACCGCGCGCTGATGGTGACGGGGATCGTCTGCCCGTGCCGGAAGCGCTTGCCCGGCGTGAAGACCTCCACCTCATATTCCGGCTTGCGGTATTCGGCCACTGAGAAGTAATCGTTATACTGCGCGCCGCGGGCGTTCACCGTGATGGTATACGAACCGGGCAGCGCATCCTCCGGCAGCGTGAACGACCCCGCCAGCGAGCCGAAATCGGAGGTGGTGTAATGACCCGAGTGAACCAGGTTCTCACGCTCGTCCGTCACGCGCACGCTCGCGCTTTCCTTTACCGGCACCCGGTAATCGTTCCCGTTCAGCTCGCGCAGGATGGACTTGAAGTTAACCTTATGCCCCGGACGGTAGACGGGCCGGTCGGTATACGTGTAAACGCGCAGGGGTGAGTCGCCTTCGGACCAGTAGCTGTACAGGTGGGCGATCGCCAGCGACTTCTCCTTGTGCCCGATCACCGACATCTCGCCCTCGCTGTCCTTCGGCAGCGCCAGGCCGGCGAGACCCCGCGCATCGGACCGGCCTGCCGCCACTTCCTTGCCGTTGCACAGCACGCGCAGGTCGGCGCCGGGCACGGCTTGACCGCCGGCGATGTCCACCGCATACACCAGCATCTGCCCGGGCGCCGCCTTCACGATCAGTCCCAGGTCCGTCACCATGATCGGCGCCAGCTCGCGCAGGCCCAGCGCCTGCACTGCCAGCAGATATGCGCCCGGCGGCAGCTTTCCGGGGGACACCTCCTTGCGGAACACCCCCTCGCTGTCGCGGTCCCTGTCGGAAATTTCCATCTGCGCCCTGGCTCGGTCAAGCAGCAACGGCGTGAGCTGCGGCACGGTATCCAGGTCGGCGACGGTCAGGTCCTGGCCGCGCATGGACAGCGAGCTGACCGACAGGCCGTTCCAGCCCGCCCGTACCACCTCCGGCGCGATGCGATACAGGCGCACGGACAGTGCGCCCGTCGGGACGAAGCCGTGCACGCGCAGCTTCGGCGCCTCGCGCGACGTGAAGACGCTCTGGCGCTGAAAGACGCGCAGGAACGGCTCGGTGGGCTGCAGCTCAATGATCGACGACATGGTGCGGCTTTCGCTCACCTCGATGGGCTGGCCGGGCTGCTGGTGCGCCTGCGTATCGGCGGTCAGCCGATAGGCGCCCACCGGCAGGTGCGGGAAGAGGAAGCGGCCCTGTTTGTCGGTGGTCGCGCTGTAGCTTTTCCACGATTTCGCTTCGGAAGAGGCGGTCACCGGAACGTTCCGCAGCGGCTCGCCGGTGTCGGCGGCCAGCAGCGTGCCCGTGAAGCGGCCATGCGGCGTTTCGCCGGCGAGCAGATCCACCACCACCCAGCCGGTGACCGCGATGATGACCAGTAAAATCCACGTATACAGCGGTAATCTCATCTCCGTCTCCTCCGCGCGTCAGCGCTCCGCGGTTTCCGCCGGGGCGACCGGCGCCGGCCCGCGCAGCAGGCTGTCCGCTGCCACCCAGGCCATCAACAGCACGGTGATCGCAACGGCAATAATCAGCTTGACGGCCGTGGTCAACTCCAGGCCGAAGACCGGGCCGGTGAGCTGAACCGATACGAGTGCCAGGAGGATGAAGGGAATCTGGGGGGTCGCCGCCAGCGCGGCCGCCCGTTCGCGCCCCACAGTCCACGCCGCCAGCAGCATCCATGCCGCCTGCCCGACGATCAACCCGGCCAGGAAGGCGCTCACCGCCTCCGTGCCCCACAGCACCGCCAGCGCCGGCGGGGCCGCGATGATGAACAAGGCGAGCAGCGCCGCGCGCGCCGCGAGCAGGATTGGGCGCCGGCGGTCGGGATCGGCCTGCAATCGATCCACCGTCCACCCCACGAAGGCCAGCAGGCCGAACGTCGCCGACGCGCCCAGCAGCGCGGCCACCAGGTTGTAATGCTGCTGAAAATCGAGCGTCCACGAGCCATGCGTGCGCTCCAGGAAGACGCGGAACAGCACCAGCAGCAGGCCGACGGTCAGCGCGCCGGTAGTCAGCGATGATGCCAGCGGGTTGCGCTTCGCCGCCAGATATTGCGTTGCGACGATAGGCAGTGCCGTCAGCAGCACCAGCGCCTCCCCGTAACCGTGCAGGGGAGTGCGGAAGGCGATGATCATCACCGCCAGCGTGAAGACGACCGCCCCGAACGCGAGTCCGAGCGGGCGCGCCTGTCCCCCGCGGATCAATCCGGCGCCGATCAACCCGAAGGCGACCAGGCCGTACAGCAAGGGCTTCCAGGCCAGCGCGGGCAGCAGCTTCGTCCCCAGAATCGCCGCCAGGATGACCACCGCCGCCGCGCCCGCCGCGCCGATGCCCAGCGGCAGCCAGCGACGCGCTTTCTCACCCATGTCGCGCGGAATCAGCGCCATCACCAGCGCCGATGCCGCCACCGCCAGCGCGGGAAACGCCCAGTAGCCGCCGTTCACCTCCATGTGGCTGAAGGCGGCCCAGCGGTCGGCGGTCAGATCGATCGGCACGCGCGGGAAATGCTCGATGGCCAGCCGCGTCCCCGCGACGATGACGGTGATCGCCAGCGCAAACAGCTCAACACCGGGGACAAAGGTCAGTCCGCCGCCTTCCCTGGTAGCGAGCACCGGGCGCAGCAGCGCGCCGGCGCCGAACGCCGCCAGCACCGCGCCCAGCGCCAACCCCATCAGCGCCTCATTGGGATAGCCGCGGAAGACGATCAACAGCAGCGCGGGGCCGACGGCGGCCAGCGACAGCATCTCGACGGCGTGCGCCATGCCGTCCTCCTCGCGATTCCCCGCGGAACGCGCGACGGCGATGATGCCCAGCACGGCGCCGATGAGGATTCCCCATCCCAGTTGCAGCCCGGGGGAAAACGGCGGATTCGCGGGCAGTGCCGGCAGGAAGAGGACGATCGCCGCGGCGGCGATCCACAGGATGGCGAACGCCGGCGAAATGGGGGGGGGCGCACCCGTTCCGCGGGCGGCGCGCCGACTGAAGAAGCCGAATGCCAGGCCGAGAATGCCGGCAAGGAGAGCGATGACGGCTAAGGTGAGCTGCATGGCCGAGCCCTTTCTCCCGCGGGCTTCCAGACCGTGATGGGGCGCATGCGCGGCTGGAGTCCGCCGGGTTCATGCCCATATCGTGCGGTCGCTGCCTGCGAAGCGCGGAAAGCTGCGCGCGATATGGGAGCCCGGCGCCGTCAGGCGCCGGGCCGGGATGGTGGGCGTCCAGTGTATCCGGAAGAGGGTGACTCCGCCCGAGGGCAAGCGCCGGCACTGCGGACAGACTGAACCGCTCCGACTATAGTGTCCAACATCGCGATTATCGGGGGTTTACGGCGCTGTTACGAAATGATGAATTAATAAAATATTTGACGACTTGATGGTGAAAACGGATGCCGCGTAAGGCGAACAAATCTAAGCATAACGAAGGAGATATCCACCCGTTACCACTACCGGGTCGATAGCTCCTTCATTGGTGACGGCTATGGAAGGCGGCTCCTGCCTTCTTTACCTGGAATTCCCTACCGAGATGGCGCCTGGTCGGCGACGGTGCCCCTTGAGCTGTCCGCCGAAGTGATGTCATACGACGGATTGCCGGCGGATGTCATTCTGCTGGAAGACGGCACAACATGCATCCATGGCATCCTCGCATGCGGCGTGCTGCACACCGACCGCCATTTCCTCTCCGTTGCTCCCTAAAGAAGAAGAAGCGCAGGAGCGTGTCTCGTCCCATCTGCGCAAAGCAGCATGAACTGTACCTCAGGCAGATTCTTTTCCCTCGTCATCCTCCGGCATCAGGTCACTAATTGCAGACGGCTCCTCTATTCCCTGCAGTATCGCCTTGATGACCATTGAAGCTTCAAGTGGTAGACCTTCACATAACACATCGGCATCCCGCTCTCCAGCGAGTATGCGTCGTAAGGCGCTGACAAGGTTTATCCAACCATTTTTCTCACGAAGAGAAAGCCCCTCCTCGAATTCCTGGCGATTTTCCGGTTTGAAAACGGCAAATACAGTAGCCAAAATCAATGGTGCATACTTCGTGAGTTCATAACGTGTACCAGCATAATTCCATTTGGTCCTGCGAGCAAGGCAGCGATAATTGCGCGCTTGCGCCAGGCGCTCTTCTCGCACGATGTCGTCGGAAGTCAATGATCCTTCCTTCTCGGCGATATTAGCGAGGATATCATAAGTTGTCCAGATTTCTGCTGCACCGGGATCGAGCATCTGTTTGATCGCCAGCGATTCTTCTGCCTGCTTCCAGGC
>Ga0315284_10002543_pt1 | contig 26112 bp, 23 predicted proteins | sample YL17G09_16_MG_FD_203696 | JGI IMG/M metagenome (GOLD analysis project Ga0315284, IMG submission 203696) | Sediment microbial communities from Yellowstone Lake, YNP, Wyoming, USA - YL17G09_16 | ecosystem: Environmental > Aquatic > Freshwater > Lake > Sediment | place: USA: Wyoming | collected...
GGGCCATCGCATCATACGGCCTTGTCGCATTCGGCACGGAGCATGAGGAACTGGAAGCGTCCTTCAAGTATCTCGTTCTGGGGAGCCTCGGCTCCGGTTTCATCATTTTTGGAATCGCGCTGGTGTACAGCAAAACGGGCACATTGAACATGGCCGATATGGCGAGGATAATCTCGGCCGCGGGGATGGACAGGCTGCTGGTATTTGCATCGGCCCTCTTCCTGACGGGTTTCGGCCTGAAGGCCGCGATGGTCCCCTTCCATGCCTGGCTGCCCGACGCGCACCCCTCCGCTCCGGCGCCCATCTCGGCAATGCTTTCGGGCCTCCTGATAAAGGCCTTGGGCGTTTATGCCATAATGAGGCTCTTCTACCACGTTTTTGGCCTGACGCCGGGTTCCGAGTACTCTTACATACTTATGGCGCTCGGGCTTCTGTCGATGGTTGTCGGCGGGATACTGGCGATTGGGCAGTGGGACTTTAAGCGTCTTCTGGCTTACAGCAGCATCAGCCAGATGGGCTACGTGATGCTCGGCATCGGCCTGGCGACGCCGCTGGGACTGTTGGGCGGATTGTTCCACCTGCTCAACCATTCGGCGTTCAAGTCGCTCCTGTTCCTCTGCTCGGGCTCGGTGGAGCAAGGCGCAGGTTCGCGGCAACTGAACGAACTGGGCGGCCTCTGCCGTAAAATGCCTATAACAAGCGCGACGTGTTCCGTGGCCTCTCTTTCGATATCCGGGGTGCCGCCGTTCAACGGCTTCTGGAGCAAACTGATTATCATCATTGCGGCCGTGCAGGCGGCGTTTACCACGGTCCCGGGTGCGGTTCAGGCCGGCTACATAGTAATAGCGGCTGTGGCGGTCCTGGTGAGTTTTCTCACGCTGGTCTCCTTCGTGAAGGTTCAAAAATACACTTTCTTCGGCGCCCTGCCGCTCAGACTCAGCGGGGTCAGGGAATCTTCGGCGGTGATGTGCATTGCAATGATTATGCTGGCCATTGCGTGCATCGGCCTGGGAATACTGAGTCCTTTTGTTCTCAACGGCCTCGTCGCGCCTGCCAGGAACGCCCTTATGGACGGACAGAATTACATACGCCTGGTTCTGGGCGGCTAGCAAGTGTTTCGATCCGATGAAAATATGACGGATGAGCAGCGTTACTGAGATAGCGGTGCGAGTATGAACAAAATCCCACAGTTTCTCCTTGCCTTCGCAACCTGGATGCTGTTGACCTGGTCGTTCAGCATTCAGAACATCGTTGGCGGTGCGATCGCCGGGCTGGTATCTGCGTTCCTCTTTGGAGATATTTTCCAGCGCGAGAATCTGTGGCAGATTTTCAACCCGCGAAGGGTCTTCTGGGCCTTGGTCTACATTCCGGTATTCCTTTGGTTGTGCCTTAGAGCCAACATAGACGTATTGTACCGCGTGCTTCACCGCGACCTGCCCATAAATCCGGGCATCGTCAGGGTGAAGACCGAACTGAAGACCGAGATGGGGAAAGCGTTCCTGGCCAACTCAATCACCCTTACGCCCGGCACTCTGACGGTCGACATTGTCGGTCAGACGCTTTACATCCACTGGATAAACGTCCCCGCTGAAGATCCTGAAACGGAGGCCAGGAATATCGTCATGAGCTTCGAGCCATATCTGAAAAGGATATTCGAATGAACAGTATTCTAGCACAAATGTTGGGGTCGCCCGCCGTGATGCCGCCCCTTGCAAACGTGCCGATACCCCAGGGGTGGCAAGTGCTGTTCTTCCCGCTGCTGTTGTGCTGTTTTCTCTGTCTGTACAGAACGGCGGCCGGACCCACTGCGCCGGACAGGACCGTGGCCATTGATATACTGGGCACGCTGGTGGTTGGATTCTGCGCCATCATCGCGCTTGTTACCGGTCTCGACTTTTTTATGAACATCGCCATCGCCTGGGCATTGTTGTCATTTGTGGGGACCCTCGCGTTGGCAAAATATCTTGAAGGACGAACGTTCGATGAGTAGCCATGAAATAATCGGACTTGTTGCGATCATCGGCGGCATTTGCTTCGACCTGGCCGGCTGCATAGGGCTTGTCCGCCTGCCGGACATATACAACCGATTGCAGGCCGGCACGAAGTGCGTAACCTTCGGCACATGCGGAATACTTATCGGCGCGCTGATAATGTCCGACAGGCCGGAGATCGCGTTTAAGGCGCTGCTCTGCGCGATATTTGTCCTTGGGACCTCGCCGGTGGCCGCCCATGCCATTTCACGCGGCGCACACCGTTCGGGCGTCAAACTGTGGAAGGGCAGCGTGATGGATAAGTATGCCGAGGACAAAGAAGGCCGGTTACCCGGCAATCAGACGGAGGCGGATTAAATGAAGTTGCCCAAACTGCGTGAACTCGTCGAGGCGCTGAAGGTCCTTTTCATAGAGGGGCCGTACACCTCGAAATTCCCAAAAGAACCTTCACCGGCGCCCGCGGGATACCGGGGCAAACCGGTGTACGACGAAAAATACTGCATGGGATGCGGCGCCTGCGTCGAGGTATGCCCCGCCAGGGCTATTGAAAAAGTGGACGACCCCCAAACGCTCAAGCGCACGATGACAATACACCTGGGCCACTGCATCTTCTGCGGCACCTGCCATGCCGCGTGCCCGACGGTCAAAGGCGTTACACTGAGCACCGAATACGACCTTGCCACCCTCAACCGCCTGGAGTCCTACGAGAGAGTGGAAAAGGAACTCGCCACCTGCGAAGTCTGCGGCAAAATAATCACGGCCAAAGACCACCTCTGCTGGGTGGCGGACAAACTCGGCGTGCTCGCTTACTCAAACCCAACGCTGATACTGGCCTCATTGCAAAAATTGGGCCTTGTTGACGATACCGCTGAACGAGACAAGACGCGTCCCGTCGGACGAGAGGACCTTGTCCGAATCCTGTGTCCGGCCTGCAGGAGGGATACGCTTCTGACAGAGCAGTGGGCACGGCCCTACGTATAATGACTCCGATTTTGCTGACGCGGCTGCATCAGGAACCGTCATGGGCAAACCGGAAAAGACAACGGTACAAGAGATGCTCCGAAACCGCCTTGTCGGCACGGTTATAATTGTTGGGGTCGGAAATCAGTTGAGGGGCGACGACGGCGCCGGCCCTTTGCTCATCAGGAAACTCGAAGGCAAGACAAAATACCTCCTGCTTGACTGCGGCGAAACTCCGGAGCACTATTCGCGCGATATACTCGCCGCGCAACCGGATGTGGTGATGATCGTGGACGCCGCGCGGCTGGGCAGGCCGCCCGGCGCGGTCGAGATAATAGAACCCGGCGCTATCGACATATCGGGCATGAGCACGCATAATTTGTCGCTTGGGCTGTTCATCAAATACCTGAAACAGCAATGCGATGCCGACGTGTTCATGCTGGCCGTTCAGCCCGGTTCCCGCGAATTTGGAGCGGAAGTATCGGAGGAGGTAGCCGGTGCAATCGAAATGGTTAGCGCTGCTATCCTGGCGACGGGAGTGTAGATTGAACAAATCCTTCACCAGCACCGCGCAAACAAGATTGTACGAAAGGGCCTGTTATGTCTGAAAAAGACAAGAAAGACGAGACCATCGACGTTAACATCGAGACAACCTGGCTTCAAAAGGGCGATTTCACCTTCAAGAAGAGCAACAAGGTTAAAGATATCTTGAAGGAGGTGGCCTGGTTCTTCGGCAGAGAGGATTACGAAAACCTGCGCCTTGTCAGAAACCAGCGGGAACTCGACCCTCTGCGGTCACTTGCCGAACACGAGATCGAGACCGGAGAGACGCTCGTCGTCAAAGACGCCGGTCTGCTGGAACAGGCGTAAGCCAGGCCGAAGAAACGCTCTTCTTAAACCTTTCCCCGTTATCAAGGCCGTTTTTCGCCTGAATCAATTAAGGCGGATGTTGCCCTCGCCTGCTGTCGCGCAGGAAGGAGACCGCAGGAGCGAACGGGGGGAATCTGAACAGGAGAGCAGGCGACCGCAGTCGAGCAAGCCTCCAGTCTAAACAAATCTTGTGTGGTTCGCCGTCTTGTTCCTTCTCCTGTTCATCTGTTCTACTGCTCAACTGCTCTATTTTTTCTTTCGCTGTGAGCGAAAGAAAAAATCGGGGCGAGTGGCGGAACTTCAAACCGTCTATGGAAATTGCTACGCCGGTAGTATCCGTCTTTCTACAACGGCTTGAACCGTGTCTCATCTCAGCGGCTGATATTCTACGCCAAACGGCGTGATTTCGCTACCGTGTGCGCCGATAGAAGCCAGAGTGGGAAGTGCTTGATGCGGCCGCATGCCAGGGAGTGAAAGGAATGTCGTTTTGGCTCTTGTCGATACGGGACTTTTGCTGTGGCTTGGTGGCGTCAGGCGTCGCCTACTGTCTTTCGCGCAGCCAGTGTTCGTCTATCAGCCTTTTCAATATAGCGGCTTTTCACCGTGTTTTACGCATATTTCGTTTATCTGTTGCTTCAACTCGATCATTTTCAACTCACGCCCGACCGCCAACCGATTAAAGACTTCCAACTCTCTGACTTTTTCCGCCAGTCTCTGGTTCGCCACTTCCAGAGATTCCTTGATTTTCTCGGTTTCGGCCCTTGCCATTTCGGCCTCGTTCTTCGCCAGCACTAGACGGCTTGCTTCTTCAAGGAATGCTTGCTCAGAGACTGCCAATAGTTCCTCCAGCGCATGAGCTCGCGCCATGAGTTCTGCATGCCTGCGTACAGACGGGTCATCTGTCATTGAAACCATGTTAGACTCTTTCCACGGCAAAAACGCTGCTTTCAAACGGCAGTACCACCATTTTGACATTTAGCGCAAGAGTGGCAAAACAGGCTGCGGTTTCTTTGCCAATAGGGGTCCTGGAGAAGATAATGACAACAAACACGTTTCCAGAGGGAAGTACTCCGCCAAATCCCAGCACCGATTTTACTCCATTCGGTTTCACAAATTCCTCCTGTGGGGGGAGATAGGGACTTCCTTCCGCATCGGGAACATGAAAAACATTAAAAGTCTTATGAGACAAATCCATCACGATCTTGGGGTCGGGGTTAACAACGCTATTGATATCAAGCCCCATTTGTTTAATCATATTTCGCATCATAGGGATTTGTTCCACGACTTGTTGACTGGGCAAAGGAATCGCTTGATGCCCCTTGGAGTTCCTTCTCGAGCCCCATTCCGCCTTCGCGCCGCATGTTGCTACAAGCGTGAAGCATTTGAAGGATTGAAGAAGATTTGCTTCGTTCATCATGTTCCTGGCAAACACCTTGAGATCATCCTCAAGTGTGTCAAAATCGTGCGTTTTGAAAAGACGAACCAATACGCACGACTTGGCTCCCGTTGAGGTCTCGACAAAGTTGTCATAGAAGAAGCGGACGATTTCATTCGCGGCCTCTTCCATGGTTTCAGCCTTTGACCCCAGAGCGCGTATCTCGCGACCACACTTCACCGAATCGACCATTGTGAAGTTTGAGAAATCATACATGGTCTTATGTCCTCTTGGTGAATATAACATCCAGTTATGCATCATCATACCAATTCGACATTGCCCGCAGCAATATTTAGAACTTTCCGGATTAGCGCGCATTACTCACCAGGAAATGCGCTTCCGGATTCGCGGAGACGGAGATGAGCGGGATTCGCGGTCTGTGACTTGCGATTCGTAAACGGATATCTGTTCAAAGAATCGGGGCGAGTGGACTTGAACCACCGACCTCTGCGTCCCGAACGCAGCGCTCTAACCAAGCTGAGCTACGCCCCGATATGTCGATTCTTGAACCGCGACATTATAGCCCGTTTCTCCACACAGTCAATCGAATTCCGCCCGGATGCGGGCAATGCGGCCCAGGCCGCGCAGACCTGCAAATCCGCTTGCTTGACCGGGCGCGTGGTTTTTGATATACTGCTGTCGTTTCACGGCCCTAGCGGGCCTTTCCAATGAGACAGCACAATGATAGTCCCGGTCGAATTGTCGCGCATTGCCATCTCCGAAAACAGCCACACCCACGTGATTTGGCTCAAGGAAAAGAACGGGCAGCGGACTTTCCCGATTCTCATAGGCGTGTTCGAGGCGCTCGCCATTGAGCGGCACCTGCGAAAGGAAAGTTTCCCCCGCCCGCTCACGCATGACCTCCTGGCGAAGGTGATAAAAACGCTCAACGGCACCCTTCAGCAGGTCGTCGTAACGGATATACAGAACTCCACCTTCTTCGCGAAACTCGTCATCACGCAAAATTCGCACACGTTCGAAATCGATTCGCGCCCCAGCGACGCAATCGCTTTAGCAACGCAGATGAATGCGCCGATATTCGTAGAGGAGCAGGTCTTCGGAACGGTCTGCTCGCCGGAAGGACTGCTGGGGACGATAGAGTTCAAGATGCCCTCACCCGAAAAAGGCGAGGACGCCGAGCAGCCTGAGGACTGGCGGGTGAACGCGGAGGAAGCCGACGAAACGGACGAGGAAACGGACGACCTCGACGAAGACGACGGCGAAGAGTACGAAGACGAAGAAGAGGATGACGAGGAAAAATACTAATTGTCATAAGGTCACTCTCACCACAGAGCACACGGAGAACACAGGGGAACCATAGATTTAGAGACCACAGATTTCGCAGATTATCCGGTTCTTCTTGTTTCGTTCCTTGTTTTTTGTTTAGATCATCTGTGCAATCTGTGAAATCTGTGGTTTCGATGTTTTGTCTCTGCGTTCTCCGTGGCGAGTTTTGAACCGGAGGGATGGCCGAGTGGTCTAAGGCGACGGTCTTGAAAGCCGTTGTCCCGCTTGCGGGACCGGGGGTTCGAATCCCTCTCCCTCCGCTTTTTCTTTCGCTATCGGCGAAAGAAAAAGCGGCCGTTCAGCAAATGTGGGGCGTCTTTCTCTCGTGTGCCGTACATCCACCACAAACAAAAAAGATTCCCCGCCACAGCGGAAAATCTCTTCGCGTATATTCACAACGAAATGGCGCTGCCCGCAACGCCTCCTTTCAGCCATGCCTCCTGAAAACGGCGGACCCGGGGGCAAACCCGCAGGCGTTGCCCCCGAATCCTCAGATCGAAGGTCTCCTTCACAAGTATTCTACTCGTCCCGTTCTCAACCGCCCGCATCTCCCTGACCGCGCCGCCTTCCACCATATACAACAGTTAAGACGGCAAAAGGTTCAGAATGTTTCAAAAATTTCGCGGAATGTTTCCCAGGGTATGGAAATTCCGCCCGCCCGCATGTAACATGTATTCAGCGCAACGGGACAACAGTGGAGAGAACCGTGGAAAATCGTATCGCAGAAATAGCGGGAAAGAAGCAAAGGCTCGTCATCGGCCTGATGTCCGGCACGTCAGCCGACGGAACCGACGCGGCACTCATGCGGCTTGAAGGCGCGGGACTGGAGACGCGCTGGGAGATGCTGCGCTTCATCACGATCCCCCACCGGGCCGAAATCCGCGCGCGAATGCTGAATCTCATGCATGCGAACGCCGCAGAAATCTGCCGCATGAATTTCATCATCGGGCGCATCTTCGGCGAGGCCGCGCTTGCGCTGGCGAAGGAGGCCGGCATCAGCATCGGCGAGGTTGACGCAATCGGCTCGCACGGCCAGACGGCGTATCACATCGACACGCCCGACGAGCGCGCCACGCTACAAATCGGCGAGGCCGCGATAATAGCGGAAATGACGGGGCGCGTTGTCATCTCCGACTTCCGCACGGGCGACATTGCCGCGGGCGGCAAGGGCGCGCCGCTCGTGCCTTTCGCGGATTTCGTCATGTTCCGCCATCCGAAAAAAATCCGCGCAATGCAGAACATCGGCGGAATCGCCAACCTCACGGTCCTGCCCGCGTCGCTCGACGAGGTAACGGCGTTCGACACCGGCCCGGGCAACGGCCTGATTGACGAAGCGATGCGGCAGGCCACCGGCGACCAAATGCATTACGACAAGGACGCCGCGTTTGCGAAGCGCGGCAAGGTTGACCGGCCGCTGCTTGAGAAACTTCTTGCCCTCCCCTACTTCGCGCAGTCGCCGCCGAAGACAACGGGAAAAGAAAACTTCGGAAAGGATTTCGTGAAGGGCCTCATGGCGGAGAATCCCCGCATGCGCGCGGAGGATTTGATTGCGACGCTGACGATGCTCACGGGCGAGTCGATTGCGCGCGCGTACGAGCGGTTCGTGTTCCCCAAGCACAAGGTGGAGGAAATTTTCGTCTCCGGCGGCGGGGCGCGCAATCCGGTCATCATGTCGCGCCTTGCGGAGCGCCTTGCGCCTGTCCCGGTAAAGACGACGGATGAACTGGGCATGCCGGTTGACGCGAAGGAGGCCGCGGCATTTGCGATACTCGCAAACCAGACCATCTGCGGCCTGCCTTCAAACGTGCCCTCCGCGACCGGCGCATCCCGCGCGGTCATCCTCGGCAAGATTACGCTGCCGTAACCCCGTCGCCTTCGCCACGCCGCGGCCACAGCAAGGTTTACGCGATTGACAAACGACAGATGCCCGGCGGCACTCGCGTGGCCGTCGCAATGCTGCGCTTCGCCGTCCCTGCGGCAACAGCCGCCGCGAAATAGACTTGAGACCTAATCTCATCCTTATTCCATGATTTCGATTTCGACGAGGAAAATCTGGACACCGCGGAACATCAGCGTATGAAGTTTCGTCGGCGAGTCGAAAACAAGAGGTATTTGGTGCGCGATTTTGTCGTATTCCTTGCTCTCGACGCCGTCGACGACGACAAACCTGTGTTCGCCGGTTCTTGCGACATAAGCAACGCGCTTTGAGTCCGGGCTGAAAACGGGAGGCTCCACGGCGCGATACTCCTTGCCCTCTTTGCCGTCGATGACGGCGACCTCTTTATCGCCGTGTTCGCCGGCGTAGGCGACGCGCTTCGAGTCGGGACTGAAGACAAGCGAGTCGCTGCTAATGCTGTCGTATTCCTTGCCCTCGACGCGGTCAACGACGACGAGCAGTTTATCCCCGTGACGCACACGATAAGCGACACGCTTGGAGTCGGGACTAAAGACAGGTATCTTCGCGTAAATGCCGTCATGTTCATATCCCATCCCTTCGTCCGCGTCAACGACCACTTTATCCCACATGCGATCACCAGCAGCATAAGCGAGGTGCTTCGAGTCGGGACTGAAGACAAGCGAACCTCTGGTGATGGCGTCGTATGCCTTGCGCTTGTATTCGTCAACGACCACGTGGCTCTTATACTCGTCTCCCGCGGCATAAGCGAGCCGCTTGGAGTCGGGACTAAAAATAAGTCCTCCGGCCCAGTCATATTCCTTGCCCTCCATGTCGTCAACGACCACGAACTGGCATCCCCGGCGTTTTGCGGCATAAGCGAATCGCTTGGAGTCGGGACTGAAGACAAGCGTGTCGCCGTCAATATCGTCGTATTCCTTGCCCTCGACGCCGTCAACGACCATGAACCATCGGCGCTCAACCGCAGCGACATAGGCGCAACGCTGCGAGTCGGGACTGAAGACAATCCTCGGAGCGAGGCCATATTCCTTGCCCTCGGCCCCGTCAATAACCACGAAACTCTTCTCCTCGCGCTTCGCGCCATAGGCGACGCGCTTGGAATCGGGGCTGAAGACAAGCGACCAAGCCCGGTCATATTCCTTGCCCTCGACCCCATCAACGACCACGACCCATTTCTTCCCGCGTTTTGCGGCATAAGCGAATCGCTTGGAGTCGGGACTGAAGACAAGCGTGTCCCTGAACGCTGTAGCAAGGGGCCTTTCAATGTCGTCGTATTCCTTGCCCTGGACGTCGTCAATAACTACGAACATTTTCTCCCCCCGCCCTGCGACATAAACGACGCGCCTGGAGTCGGGACTGACGGTCAGAGTTTCGGGAATAATCCCCTCAACAAGTTTGCCGCGGGAGGTTTCGGTGATATTGAGTTTTACGGCTGGGGGATTTGGTTTGTCCGCCGGAGCAGGCGAGCCGAATAGGGATCTCAATAACCTGAACATTGCTTTTCCTCCCATAGTTTCCCGGACGATTCATCGTGAAAGCGAAGATGCTGTGCAAATTATTGCAGAATGGGGCATCTTGATCAAATGTTTTTTGATACGGCGTATCGCAGCCGGGGGCGGCTGCGCCACATTGCTCAAGTCTCAAGCCTCACTTCCTCAAGCCTGCTTTCAGTGAACGGCGGCGGGTTCGCGGTTGTTGGCGCGGGCGAGTTCCTGCTCCATGTGCTGGCGGGCCTGGTGGATGAACGCCTCGATGCGCGTCTCCTCGCTCGCCTGCTTCGTGCCGTCGTAGTCCATCTTGAGTATTGGCACGCCCGGATAGTCCTCGGCGAACCGCGTGAGGAGCGCGTTCACGATGTGCCCCGGCAGGCATGCGAACGGAACGACGTTCACCACGCCGTCGTAGCCGTGGTGCGCGTATTCGACGGACTTGCCCATGCTCAAAATCGTCTCACCGCGGAAAGTCGTGTCCACATAGCGGCTGCCCATCTTTATCACTTCCTTGATAGGCGCTTCGCGCGGGAAGTTGCGAATCCTGCCTCTGGCGGGTTTGTGCAGCCTGTCCGCGTCGCGCTTTTGAACGATGTTGCTGATTATCTCGACGAAAAGGTTCTTGTAGTTGCGTTTGGCTTTCGCCTCGCGGATGCGCTCGAATGAAATGTAGTTCAGCCATTCCTCAAGCGCGGGCAGCGTTACCTCGCAGCCGAGCGACTCGATCTTGTCCATGATGAAGTCGTTCGTGAACTGATTGCACCGCACGAAAATTTCGCCCACGATGCCTATGCGCGGCCTGGGGACCGAGCGGTCGACCGCGATGCCGTTGAACCGCTCCACCGCGCGCCGCGCGAACTCGAAGATGTCGCCCTTCTTTCCCGCGACGCGCTGGAGTTCCTCAAAGCATTCCCTGAAAACGCGGTTGGCCTCGCCCTTGTTGACCTCATAGGCGCGGGCCTCGCGCTGGAGTTTGTGCATAATGTCAACCAGGAGAATCGCGTTCCATGCGTAGCGCTTGAAATCCGTGCCGAGTTTGTTGAGGTCGCCGTGGTAATCCTTCGTCTGGTCAAGGATGATCATCGGCACGTTTGTGAAGCCGAGGTCATCGAGGACCATGCGGTGGAACTTGTTGTACTGTCCGAAGCGGCACGGCCCGAAGGCCGTCGGCATGAAGAATCCGCTGCGCTCCGAATCGAAATCCGGCTGGCGCGTTTTCTTGATGATGTCGCCGGTCGTGATGATGCACGGATAGCATTCCTTGCCGGACGTGTATTTGCGGCCGAGTTCCATGCTCTCCCTGTCCGCGATGGGAAGCGCGACGGCGTCGATGCCGTAATGCCGCATGCACGCGGCGAGCACGTAACCGTGTTCATCCATGAACGGGATATAGACGCGCAAATCCTTCGCCAGCGCCATGTTCCCGATTTCCTTGGTGCGCGCGGGTCTCGCGTGCCACCGGCCCTTGACGTTCTTGAGCGAATCGAGGAAAGCCTCGCACCGCGTTATCGCGCCGACGTCCGCGCTGTGCTCGTCCACTTCTATCGTGAGGTACGGCCTGCCGCCGAGTTCACGCCCGAAGAATTTCGAGATGAACGAATCCGGCCCGCAGCCGAAGTTGGTTATATAGACCGCGTTGAGCCGGGGGTCGTCGCGCATCACCTGCGCCGCGCCGAGAATTTTCTGGCCGTACTTCCAGTACATGTGCGGGTTGCTCGCCGCCACGTCCTCGAGGTTGATGGGCAGATAATCCAGCGGTATGGCGAGGCAGCCGAGGTCGCGCAGTTTGTCCGGGACGTTGAGGTTCAGCCGCGAATCGCAGCCGTTATACGGCCGCGTAACCATCACCATCGCAATCGAGTCTTTCGGCAGACTGTCCAGGACTTCCTTCCCGCGCGCGCGGAGAGCGGCCTGGAACTTGTCCTGATACTCGAACGCCTGCTCAATCGCCTTCCGCACGTCCCCGGACGCGCAGCCGAGTTCCCTGCCGAGTTTGCGATAGGCGGAGACTACCTCGCCCCTGCCGAGTTCCATGTGCACCACGGGCTTGAGCACCTTCACGCCGCGCTTCTCGATATCGACCGCGGAGCGCACGAGGTACGGCAGCGCCTGAACGTACGGGCACGCGTATGAATGCACCAGTTCGTCGCAAGGCTGGTCAAGGTTGATGATGCTCGGCATGAACACATAGTCAACCTTCTTGTCGAGAAGGTTCATCACGTGGCCGTGCGCGACTTTTATCGGGAAGCAGACCTCGCTCGTTACCGTTGTAACGCCGACGTCGATGATGTTCTTGTTCGTCTCGTCGCTCAAGACCACCTGGAATCCGAGTTCCGTGAAAAACGTTTTCCAGAACGGGTACAGGTCGAAGAACAGCGTGCAGCGCGGGATTCCGACCGTCTTGCCGTTAGGCTTGTCGGGCTTGTTCTTGGGATAAGTGTCGAGGAGCATCCTGTCGCGCTCCTTGAAGAGGCGCGGGATGTTCTTGCCCTTCGCGTGTTTCGACTCCTCGTCGAACTTGCCGCAGCGGCTGCCGTAATGAAGCGGCTTCTCGCCCTCGACGGACACGCGGCGGATTTCGCAGCGGTTCGAGCAGTCCTGGCACTCAAATGCGTCCATCGCGTATTTCTTGTGCGTCAAATCAAAGCCCTTGAACTTCGTCTGCCCGCCGGGGTTTGCGTCCGCCTGCTCCATCGCGATAATCGCGCAGCCGTACGCGCCCATCAAGTCGTGGTGCGGCGGGACGATGATGGGCTTGCCAAGAACCGCCTCAAACGCCGCCTTCACGCCCCTGTTGTACGCCGTGCCGCCCTGGAAGAATATCTTCTTGCCTATCCGGCGGTCCTCGACCACGCGGTTGAGGTAGTTGAAGACAATCGAGCAACTCAGCCCCGCGACAAGGTTGTCCTTCTCCACGCCCTTCTGCTGGTGGTGGTTGAGGTCGGACTCCATGAACACCGTGCACCGCTCGCCGAGGTGCGCGGGCCGCTTTGCGCCGAGCGCGAGAGCGCTGAATTCGCCCTTTATGTTGATGCCGAGTCTCTCGGCCTGTTCCTCAAGGAACGAGCCGGTTCCCGCGGCGCAGACCTTGTTCATCGTGAAGTCCACCACCGCGCCGTGGTCGAGGCTGATGTATTTCGAGTCCTGCCCGCCGATTTCGAAAATCGTGTCAACTTCCGGATCAATCGTGATTGCGCCTGTGGCGTGCGCGGTGATTTCGTTCTTCACGACGTCCGCGCCGATGAATTCGCCGGTGAGATACCGCCCGGAGCCGGTCGTGGAACAGCCCTTCACGATTACCCTGTCGCCGACTTCCTGCCCGCATTCGTAAAGCCCTTGCGTGACGGCCTTCAGCGGGCGGCCCGCGGTCATGAGGTAACGGCGCGACAGCACGCGCTTCCGCCGGTCGATGACGATGACGTTCGTGCTGATGGAGCCGACGTCCACGCCGACGAACGCCTCAATCTTCCCGCCCTCCGGCAGCGGATCGGTCTCAAGATGATATTCATAGTCCTGCTTCGGCAGGGCGTCAAGCGACTCGACGTCGGCCGTGCGGTTGCGCATGAATTCCTCGATTGCGCCGACGCCCTTGAACGGCCTGAGCGGCCCCTTTTCCGCGAGCGTCATCACCGCGCCGATTGCGCCCATCGAGGCGTGGTATTTCGGGACAATCAGTTCCCCCCGCTTTAGCCCCAGGGTGTCCTCGAACGCCCTTATCATCCCCTTGTTCGCGGCGACGCCGCCCTGGAAGGCAATGGGCTTCTCAAGGATTTTGCCGCGGCCGATGTTCGCCTCGTAGTTCCGCGCCATCGCGTAGCAAAGCCCGGCGACGATGTCATAGTCCGGCGTGCCTTCCTGCTGGAGGTGAATCATGTCCGTCTTCGCGAAGACGCTGCACCGCCCGGCGATGCGCGGCGGCTTGATGGACTTGAGCGCGAGTTCGGCGAATTCGCCTTCGATGTTCACGCCCAACCTGCTCGCCTGCTGGTCAAGGAACGAGCCGGTTCCCGCGGCGCACACCGTGTTCATCGAGAAATCTTTCACGCGGAAGACCGTCGGGGATTTGCGTTCGAGTTGGATGAGTTTCGAGTCCTCGCCGCCGATTTCGATGATGGTCTTGACTTCCGGGTACATCGTGCCGGCGCCCTTGCTCTGGGCGACGATTTCATTGACGAAGCCCGCGTCAAGGATACGCGCGAGGAGTTTGCCGCCGCTGCCGGTCAGCGCGACGCCGCTGATTTTTACGCCGGGGTTGCGCTTGAGAAGGGTTTGGATGGCGAGGAGCGAAGTCTCGACCGGCTGGCCCTTTGTCCGCAGATACAGTTCATCAACGACATTATTTTTGTCGTCCATGAGGACGGCGTTTACGCTGACAGAGCCAATATCAAGACCCAGATTCATGCGGGAAACTCCTCCTTGTCTCGATTCTATTTTAACGGCCGCGGAGCAAAATGCGTCCGCTCCCCGGCCGCGCTTTTTGAAATGAACAATGCAATTGCGGCACGAATTATACCAAATCCCCCGCGTCTTTCAATATGAACGAGAAAGCGCAGTTTTCCATTTGACCTAATACCCACAACGGCATAGAATGTACTGGAATGAATTACACTTGCCGTCAAAACCTAAAAGTGAGATTATATGAGCACAGATCGTGACGATTTTTACCTCAACATGCTGGTCCAACCGATTCGAGTCTGTGCCGCATACAAGCCCAAACTTGGGCATGGTTCAAGGGGCGGCATGACTCTCAGCGATTTTCAGAGCATCTACCGCAATGACCCCTTCTATGCCTGGTTCGGACTTGATAACCCGTTAATGTATGCCGCGCATAAGGCCGCGGGCGGCATGACAAGCGTGTACCGGCAAATAGGAATCGGGTGTGAGCGTCTTTTCCGGCAAATCCTCCAAGATGAAATTGGACTGACCCCGGGGGAGAGCAAGTGGTCTTACACCGTGAAGGGAAAGGCGAAGAAATCCCGTACTCTATCGCTGGACGCCCGCATTCCTCTTACAGCAGTACAAGATCGCGGGAAAAAGCAGCGGATTTCTGTCTGGTTGCAAGAGGCGGCAAAGGATCTCAAGGTCAACCAAAACATAATTCGCGCATTACAGGGAATCGTGTTTGAGATTCGACAAGGCTATAAGAGCAAGGATTCAAAACGTCAAAACGCTGATATTGCCAATGCGGCAACCGCATACAGCCAGGCGTACCTTCCCTGTGTTCTCGTGCTCTCGACTCAAATAGACGACGATATTTTCACGCGCTATCGCGCAGAACGCTGGGTTATTTTGACTGGGCGATTGCATGACGCAACCAGCCAAACCTCATCCTACCATTTCATGCGGGAAGTAATAGGTTATGATCTCGCGGTTTTTTTTGAACGGCATGCCGCAACCCTGCGTGATGAAGTCGCAAAAGTTCTCGAAACATTGCTGCGGACAGAGTAAACAATGCAAGATCATCCAACGACAAAGACCACTGTTAAGAGGCGCAGCGAACTCACCTTTAGGCATAACACAGCCCAGGGGCGGCATGGGTGGCTTCGTCTAACTCCGGCATACTCAATAAAAGTAGTAGAGCAAATTCTTGATCGTCATCACGAGCGCCTTAATGTATTTGACCCGTTTTCAGGAACGGCAACGACAGCGCTGTGCGCGGCCATGCGCGGCCATCATGCAGTCGCCCTCGACATCAACCCGTTTCTGGTATGGTTCGGCAACGCGAAGGTTTGCAGATACAGTGAGGCGGAGATTAGTCAAGCAAAGCGATATGCCGCTAAAGTCGTCGAGTCTAGTTCCGGCGAAAGGGAGGATTTCTATACATTGCCGCCGCTTTTCAACATTGAAAGGTGGTGGCAGCCTGAGAAATTGAGATTCCTCTGCCGGATCATGCACGCAATCAGAAATATAGGCGATGGGAACCGACCGGCGCTTGATCTTCTCCTGATAGCGTTCAGCCGAACCATGATCGCACTTTCGAACGCGGCATTCAATCATCAGTCTATGTCCTTCAAAGAGATAACTGACTCCTCAAAACAGTTATCGTTGTTTACTCAAGAAGATAATCGCGAGTTTGAAAGGCGTTTCTTGAACGATGCGGAATTCGTCATCGCCGGCGCCTCCGAGAATCCGCCTCACGCCAGTTCAATACTGTTGGCAGACTCACGATATGTCCCAACAGTTTTTGATGATGGTGCGGACCTTTTAATTACGTCCCCCCCATACCCTAATCGCATGTCTTATATACGAGAATTGCGCCCTTACATGTATTGGCTTGGTTTTCTGAAAGAAGCAAGGGATGCGGGGGAAATGGACTGGAAGGCGATCGGAGGCACATGGGGTATTGCCACTAGCAGACTTACGAACTGGAACAAGAAATCTGAAACGTATTTCCCAGACTATTTGCCCGGTTTACTTAAAAAAATACGTTCATCGGACGCCAAATCCGGAGAAGTGCTTTCAAGGTACGTTGGAAAATATTTCGAGGACATCTGGCAACATCTCAACTCAGCCGTCAAACTCATGAAACATGGTGGTGAAATGCACTACATAGTTGGTAATTCAAAATTCTACAACGTATTAATCCCTGTAGAAGAAATCTACCGTGATATGCTGAAAAAGGTGGGAGTTGGCAGCACAGTAATAATCCCGCTGCGCAAAAGAAATTCAAAGAAGGAACTCGTAGAGTTTGATGTCGTTGCCACTGTGTAGCAACCATGTCCGCAAAAAAAGCCGGGCGAGGTGGACGTCCGGCTCTTTCTATGGAATAGACTCGGGTGTTACTCCACCCGGATCTGTTTTACGTTCTCCCAAAGGCCGTGGATGTTGCAGAGCGATGTCGCGTGGAGCGCGCCGTTCTGGTTCAGTTTTACCCGAGCCGTCACCGAGTGGTTCGTGTATACCGGCCCTTTGTCCGGCCCCAGCGCACTCTCGCCGTGCGCGGTAAATTCGAAGTTGCCGATCTGGTAACTGAACTTGTCATTGTCCGGCTTGAAGAATAGTTGTATCCAGCGGATGTGGTGGTCGGTCGTGTTGGGGTGCGCGACTTCTTTGCCGATGCTTACGGTAACGTCAAACATCTGCCCTTTGGGTACATTATCGGGGCATTCAATGACGGGGACGTGCTTCTCCGCCTTCCAGTCGGCGGTTTGGTAAAGGTCTGCCATTTTATTCATGCGCCGCCTCCTTATTCTTGCGTGCTCGTTTGGGTGCCCAACGCAACCGTTTGGCTCATATAATGTTGCGCGTGTAGGTTGTCGGGCGGGTTCGCAATAGGTTTTTACCGAGTGCCTACCGGAACCCGCCCTCTATTCTTAGTACCACCCGTAGCTAGGGCCTCTTACCCACCATCTTACTTCCTGCCGGGCCATCATCTTATGGAACCCAAATGTCATTAGCAACTAACGTGCCGAGTGCGGCGATATGCTCACGAGAATGTTGGCTTGTTTTTCAACATCGAAGTGGTATAATTATGTTTTCCGCGGAGGGAAACGGGAGGCGTTGCTCCACTACTAACAGTCTTCCGCCAAGTGTTCCATTGAATACTTCAACAGAGGTCTCAACATGGCAGTTAACCTTAAAGAAATGGCGAACAAGCCGGAGTTGCTGAAACCCGGCCACCGCGCCTGCGCAGGGTGCGGCGGGACAATCGCGCTGAGGCAGGTCATGCGCGCAACGAAGACGCCGGTCGTCGTCTCCTGCGCCACGGGCTGCATGGAAGTCGTCACCACGATTTATCCGTATACCGCGTGGGACTGCTCCTTCATACACAGCGCGTTTGAAAACGCCGCCGCGACGCTGAGCGGCATTGAAGCGGCGTGGAAAATCCTGAACGAGAAGAAAAAGGTCGGCGAGAAGTATTACTTCATCGCCTTCGGCGGCGACGGCGCGACGTATGACATCGGCTTCCAGGCCATCAGCGGCGCGCTCGAGCGCGGGCACAGGATGCTGTACGTCTGCTACGACAACCAGGCTTACATGAACACGGGCACGCAGCGCTCCTCCGCCACGCCCTTCGGCGCGAACGTAACAACCGCGCCCGCCGGCAAGGTGCACAGGGGCAAGGAGCAGTACAACAAGGACCTGACCGAGATCTTCGTCGCGCACAATATTCCGTACGTAGCGCAGGCGAGCATCCACAACTACAAGGACCTGATGGAGAAGGTCCAGAAGGCCCAGGAAAAAGACGGCCCGACGTTCCTCAACATCATTGCGTCCTGCAACCGCGGCTGGCGCGTGAAGCCGGAGCAGGCGGTCGAGACGTGCCGCCTTGCCGTGGAGACCTGCTACTGGCCGCTCTACGAGGTTGACGAGGGCGTGTACAAACTGAACTACAAGCCCAAGGAAAAACCGCCCATCATCGAATGGCTAAAGATGCAGGGGCGCTTCGAGCAGATGCTGAGGCCAGAAAACAAGGACATGATTGACAAGTTCCAGGCCGAGGTTGACCGCCGCTGGGCGAAACTGCTCAGACTTTGCGGCGAGACGGCGTAATCGAACACGCGGCGCGAAAAACAAAAGAGGCCTCCATGCCGGAGGACTCTTTTGGTTTATGTGGAGCACAGCCGCCCCCGGCTGTGATTCATTGGTGCCTGAATTTCCCGCGCCCGAGGGCGAGCGCGCTCCATCAGTATAAAGCGGCGTGATAGAAATAAAACAGGCACGAGGCGACTGAATGCCGCCCCATGCCTGCGAGATGAACGGAGTCTCATGCGGGATTACTTGGGCAATCTTACTGCTTCGCGCGCTATCGTAATGCGGAAGCGCTCAAGCAGTTTTTCAAAGCCCGGAACTGTTACGCCGCTTTTCGGCATATCAGTGCTGGCGAATTCCTTCGGTGGAAGGAGCGAAATATCTTCCGGTTTGAAATCCGAGTCAGGCCCGTCCGTGGCCTTATCGCCCCGGCCATTTCCACCGGGCTTGACGCCCGGAATGGGCAGGCCGTCCTTGCCAAGTTTGCCACCATCCTGAATGTTAGACCCGCTATTGTCAGGTGGCGACCCGGGCTTGGGTGACGGGTCCTGCGGGGAACCGCTCGGCTTGCCGTTCTGCTCGGCGTTCTGGTCGAGGATCATCTTGATGAGCGCGTCAAGATTGTCAACGATTTTTTTCTGGTCCTTCTGCACGGCCTCGCCGCAGTCGCCCACTGGCAGACGATTCTCCGCGAGGTCTTTCATCAGGGCCTGCACCTCTGTCAGAAGCGCCATGCCGGCGTTGTCTTCCGCCTGAGCCAGCGCGCCGAACGCCGCCAGCATCAGAACCGCTGAAATGGTTGTTATTACGTGTCTCATTGTTAACCCTCCTAATTAGATTTCTGCGCGTTTTCGATGATGTCTCTGACCATGACCTCGATCTTCGACTGCTCGGAGGCAAGTCTCAGGCCGATCATGCGCGTCTGCTCGTCGGCGGTCTTCTTGCCTGCCGCTTTCTGCTCAGGTGTCAGGCGCGTATCGGCGTCAATCGCGGCGATCCTACCGTCATGGAACTTCGCAAGTTCGACGGTCTTCAGGTGCACGTCCGACTGCATCAAGCGGAGCATCTTGATTTCCGCCAGCGTGGGCAACGGAGGCTTCTTCCGATTCTGGTTGTTCTGATTTCCGCTGCCGCCACCGCCGCCGCCGCGCTTCTCTTTTTCTTTCAACGTTTGGAGGTCTGCATGAACTGCCTGCTTCAGCCAGACGAGTTGCGTCATAATATGGGCCTCGGTGTATTGCGTATCGGCGCCCACGTCCTTAACCGCCAACTTCCCGGCGACTTCAGTCATGTCTCCCCGCACATCGTCGAGGACGCGCGGGAACACGACTGTCTTGGCTTCCGTGAGAATGCCTTGCAGTATTTGGACTCGCTTCGCAAGGTCTTCCTGCTTGTTGCGCGCGCCGATGATGCGGCGCAGTTCCATCGGCTCGAAAACGTACGCTACGCCGGGCCTGCTTTCCTCCGCGGCATTGCGCACCGCGTCCATCGCCACGGTTGTGTCGTTGATGGCCTTCTGGTCTTTGAGCATTGCTTCAAGACCCTTTTCCACGTTCGTCAACTCTTCAATCTTTTTGAGTTCCGCCATCTTGTCTTCGAGTTCGGCGATGGCCTTGTCAACGTCTTCCTGCGCTTTCTGCTGGTCGCCGGACGCTCCGCCGGAACCATTCTGGCCGCCGCTCTGCCCGGCTTTGCCCGCCTTACCGGCCGCGCTGCGAGACTTCATCACGGCATCGGCAACCGCCTTGCTGGCGGGAGAATCGGCTCCCAGTGCGCGGACCATCCTGTCGTAAATGTCTTTTAACTTGTCCGCGATTGTGTTCTCGTTTTGCGCCAGGGTCTTGAGGGAAGGAGAATTCTTGACCTTCTCCATCGCCTTGTCTTTCCCAGCGCCCATTTCACCGAGCGCCTTGTTCAGGTCGTCCATCGCCCGCTGCATCGCGCCGGATGCGTCGGACTTTGCCTGCGGATTGCCGCCGCCCATCTTCCCGGCGGCCCCGGCGGCGTCACTCATGTTCGCCTCCGCGTCCTTCATCGCCTTGGCCGCGGCTGCACCCTGCTCGCCCATGCCCTCAAGCATTGCGCGGACTTTCGCGGTCTTGTCTTTCAGTTCGGTCTGCTTGTCTTTGAAGCCGTCAGGCGTCCTGCTTTCCTCACCCGGCTTGGCGGGCTTGTCCAGTTCGCCCTTTAGTTCCGTCTGCTCGGTGAGGATTTCACCGGCCGCTTCAATGGCCTTGTTGAAAATAGGGACATCGTCCCATGGTTGGGTGGAATTCTTCCCCATGTCGTCGCGAACTTTTTCAAGTTCGACCTGCACCCCGTGCAAATCGACTGCGTTGTCGCCCGAAAGCATGCTGATGAACGTGCCGAGAGTCCCGTCCACGTTCAGGCTTTCCGCAGCAGCGCTGAACCATTCGTCCTCGCTGAAATACTTGATTATCAGGCGCATTTTATCATCAACCTTCGCCGCTTTGATGTACGCTATGGCGTCGTGGACGCGCTGCGCGGTTTCCTTGTCCTCGTTTTCCACCGCGTACTTGTCGAGCGAATCAAGGAACGCCTCGCACTGCTTGAGGATTTCGGTCTGCTGTTTGAGAAGTTGTTGGTAGATTTCAGGCGAGAGCGGTTTGCCGCTCTCCTCCGACCGCGCCATCGGCGCAAGCGTGATTGCGCCCATCAGCGCCATTACTGTAAGTATTAATCGTTTCATAACAGGTCTCCTTACAAACATTGGTTTAGCGGAAAACTGGAAGCACAAGGGATACAGCGTGCTCTTGTAGCCTCCTTTCGCAATTAGATGACTGCCGGAATTCCGCGGGTCTTCTATCCACCACATTAAACCGCCGACTTAGGATAAGGTTCATTCTTTTTCGCATGATTTCGCGGAGGCGGCGAGTTGCGTGAAAACTTGTCGCTGGCGCGGGGTATAATGAAATGCAAAGGCGCTCTTGTGGTATTTATTATCGAAGTTATAATTCCCCGGTAACCGAAACCCGAAAAGAGAGAGTATGATTTTCACCAGAGAAGACCTAGAAAAACGCGAGAAGCAGTATCTCGCCCCCTACGCCGCAATCTCCGCGGCGACCGGCGGGCGCGAACACGACGAGCCGGCCCCGGAATACCGCACGCATTACCAGCGCGACTGGAACCGCATCGCGCATTCGCCGTCTTACCGCCGTCTCAAATTCAAGACGCAGGTGTTCCCGTTCGGCGAGGGCGACGACGCCTCGCGCGACAGGCTCACGCATACGCTTGAGACAGTGCAGATAGCGACCAGCATCGCGCGCTCGCTCGGCCTCAACGAAGACCTTGCGCAGGCAATCGCAATGGCGCACGACATCGGGCATCCCCCCTTCGGCCACGCCGGCGAGCAGATGCTCAACGCGCTGGCAAACCGCTTCGACCACAACGAGCACGGCCTGAAAATGCTGCGCCGCCTTGAAAAGCGTTACGCGGAGTTCGACGGCCTGAACCTGACGCTCGAAGTCCTCGAAGGCGTGCAAAAACACGAAACCGCCTACGACCATCCCTCCCCCGACAAGGAATTCTTCCCCGGCCTTCAGCCGACAATGGAGGCGCAGGCGGTATGCGCCGCGGACATAATCGCATTCCACGCGCATGACCTTGAGGACGCGCTGCGCCTGGGGATTGTGACGATAACGCAACTCGACAAGGCGGAGCTGGGCCTGTGGGAGTCCGTTTCCGGCCGCGTGGCGGGGCTGCCGCCCAAGATTCAGGCCGTCCAGCGCACCCGCGCGCTCATTGATCTCCTCGTCCGCGACGTCCTGACCAATACCGAATTGCGGCTGACGCGGCACGGAGTCAAATCCCTCGACGACGTGCGGCGCGCGCAGGAATTCCTCATCGCGTTCTCAAAATCCACCGAGGCGCACATCCAGACTCTCGGCCGTTTCCTCATGAAGAATTTCTACGAGGACTACCGGGTCGTGCGCATGATCAACAAGGGCGAGGGAATCATCGAACGGCTTTTCAACGAATACAGCCGCCGCCCGGAAATCCTGCCTTCGCACGTCGCCGCGGAAATCAAGACGCGCTCGGACGACCCGTCCTCCCGCAAGACGGCCATTGCGGATTATATCGCGGGCATGACGGACCGCTTCGCCATCGAGGAATACCGGAAGATATTCGAGGTGGAATACAAGGTCTGAGGCAAACCAGGTCAAAGGTGAAAGGTCGCAGGTCAAAGCAAATAGGCTTGAGGCTTGAGCGTGTAGCACAGCCGTCCCGACATTTCTCTATTATATTCACAAATGAAAGGTCGGGGCTGTGATTCTTGTTGTTAGTCTCGCCTGCTCACTTTCAACTGTTCTCCTCGCTGGCGCGAAGCGCGCGGGCGGCGGGGTCTTGCCGATAGAAGGCCTTTAGTTGCCCGTACAATTCCGGATGGCGTCGCTTCAGCGCAACGGGCTTCACAAAGAACGCCTCAGTGACGACGGCGAAGAATTCGGCGGGGCTTATAGCGCCGTAGGCGTCGATGACGTGGGGATGGTGATGCTTCAGGTCGTCAAGCAGATGCTCATACTCGCGGCCCAGTACCTGCGCCCAAGCGACGTACATGGAGCGCTGCGGCAATTCCGGCGCGCCTTCGTCTGAACCCGATTCGCTGTCCAACTGATGCGCAAACTCGTGCAGTACGACGTTTCGCCCGGCGCCCGGATCGGTTGTGTCGTGCAGAACATCGTCCCATGATAGGACCACAGGCCCCCTGTGCCAGGATTCGCCCTCGCGGCCGGAAGTTTCCTCCCAAACTGTGCCGTCAGGCAGACGCTTGGTCTCCGGCGCAAAGTAATGGTGCGGGTACACGAGAATAGTGGTCATCAGCGGGTAGTAGCCTGTCTCGCGGTTCAACAGGAGCAGGCATGCCTGGGCGGCAATCGTTACGCGGATTTCATCGGTGACCTGCAGGCCGCCGCAACCCTCGAAGCGCTTCTCATCAAGAAAGACCTGAATATGGCCGCGCAGTTCAGACTGTTCCGCGGGCACAAGTTGCCGGTAATAAGAAAAATTCCTTTCGATGATTTCCAGCCAGTGCGCCGGAAATGGCTTGTCCTTTATGCGTTGCCGTCTTTTCTGCTTAAAACCGAACATAAGGCTCTCTGTTGGCGGGCACGTTGGAAAAACAGTATCGGGAACAAGGTTTATCATTATACCATGCGCCCATTGGGGCGGGTCTGACTTTATTGCAAGCACGTTGCATATCCGGCGCTCATAAAACACTTGACAAGCCGTTTTGAACAAGCCATAATACGGAATTTTATGCGCCGGATTCCAGCGTTCCGGTCGGGACGAAGATAAGATATTTGTGGAGATGTGTATGTCTATCAAGAAAGTTTGGGTGGAAGACACTTGCACGGCCTGTGGCCTTTGCGAAGAGATATGCCCGGAGGCGTTCAAGGTCAACGGCATGTCTTCAGTAAAAAAAGGCGTGAATTTCGATCAGCATGAAGATGCGATAAAAGAAGCCGCCGAGACTTGCCCCGTGGAAGCAATCAAATTCGAATAGCCACCCGCACCAAATCCAAAGGGACGCGTCAAGAGACGTGTCCCTTTTGCTTTGCAGTCAAGGGGTCAGACGCTGAGGATGACCCCGACCTTTCATTTATAAGAATAGCAAGAAATGTCGGGGGACGGAAAGAGTCTGACCCCCGTGCATTCCGCCTCGCAGTTGACTTTCGCGCCGCGAATTGGATAATCTCCGAAATCCATCTCATCAATCGGAGCGCGAAATGCCGGAGGATAAGGAAGGGAAAATCACGGAACCACGGAAATGTCGCGGGTGGCGCGTCGTCGTGCCGCTTGCGCTTATCCTCGTGACGCTGGGTTTGGGCGAATGGAGTGCGTACTGGCGCGCTTGGAACCGCCTCGACCAGTTGCCCGAACAGTGGGACCAGGCGCATTTCATCTCCATGAGCATTCGCCTCAACGACAAGATGCGCCATGACCCGGCGGATGCATACAATTACTTCGTCAACGGCAGTCCGAACCAGGCGCCGTTCATATCGCTCGCCGCTTCCTTCCTTTATTATGTATTCCCGCGAACGGTCCAGACGGCGCTGAACTTCAACACCTTCTATGTCGCCGTGCTGCTGCTTGGCGTGTACTTCCTCGGCGCACGCAGGTCCGTCCTCACGGGCGCGCTCGCTGCCGCGACAATCGCCGGCATGATGCCGGTGCTCCAATATATGTGCCTCTTCCGCACCGAGTTGCCGCTGGCGGCGTGGGTCGCGCTGGCGATGCTCTGCATCCACGCGAGCGAAAAGTTCAAATGGTTCCTCCCGACTCTCGCGGCGGGAATCATTTGCGGCGTGGCGATGCTCACAAATCCAATCGCGCTGGTCTTCCTCCTCGCCCCTGTCATTTATGCGCTCATTCGCGGACTGGCCGAGAGCAAACTGAGCGGCCTCCGCGTCCTCAACTTCGCCGTGGGGCTGATTGCGGCCTTCGCGATTTTCTCTGTGTGGTACCTGCCGAATCAGGGGGCGATACACGACTTCCTGCTCGGCTACGGTTTCGGCGCTGAAGGCGCGGCGTATCGCGGCATGCATCCAAACCTCCTATTCTATCCATGGATGCTTTTCCAGGATTTAGGCTGGCCGATTTTCCTGGCCGTTTTTATCGCGGTTATCTTCGCAGTCATCTCGCGCCTTGCGGCAAAGCGCGAAGGCGTTGCGAACCGGCGCAAACTGGACCTCTGGCTTGTCGTCACGTGGGTAATCGCCGCGTACGTCTTCCTCAACATTCCCAGCGACCAGCAGATGCAATTCCTTCTGCCGCTCCTGCCCGGCGCGGCAATCCTGCTCGCCGTCCTCATCACGTCCATCAGGTGGAAATGGGCGCTCGCCGGAGTTACCGTCCTCCTGCTGCTGGCGTGCGGATGCGGGCTTTATGCGGCCTTCTCCCAACCGCTCACGCAAATACGCGAAGTAGATATAACGAAAGACCGCGACTGGCGGATGACGGACATCGCGCGCGCAATCGCCGAAGACTCCCGCGGCAAGCAGGCCAGGGTCGCCTTCCTCGCCAACCACGCGCTCTTCACGGCGAAAGGCTTCGACCTCGTAGCGTTGCTCGCAGGGCACGATTTCCAAGTCAATTACCTCGGAGAAGAAATCACCCCGCAGACCATCGGCGTACAGTTGAACCTGTCAGATTATATGATCCTCAAGACCGGCAAGCAGATGGAAGAAGGTGGCAAACATCTGGACGTTCCGGTGGAGACTGCGACAGAAATCGCGAAAGAGATAAGATACGTCGAGTGGAAGCGATTCGGGCTGCCCGACGGTTCGGAAGCGCTGCTGTTCAAGAGGAGACAATGACAAATATCTTCAAGACATGGAATACGGACCTCTTCGAAGCGCTTCCTGCAAGGCAGCGTTGCGCCCGCCAAGGGCCGCACACCCGTAAAATTTCCCTTCAAAACGCGCAGGAATTTGATTGACAGCCGATTGCGCCGCTGATATAGTACTGTGCTTTTCCGGAGGGGTTCTCCGCCAATACCGGAGCCGGGACGCGCCATCCTCCGCTCAGGACGGAAAGACACGGCGCGGGGATTCCGCTCGTGTGGAGTTGACAAATGCTCAAACAGATGAAGACATACGTCGCGAAGAAAGAAGATTTCGTGCCGCGCTGGTACATTGTGGACGCGAAGGACAAGGTGCTGGGCAGGCTTGC
>Ga0315284_10002544_pt1 | contig 26097 bp, 19 predicted proteins | sample YL17G09_16_MG_FD_203696 | JGI IMG/M metagenome (GOLD analysis project Ga0315284, IMG submission 203696) | Sediment microbial communities from Yellowstone Lake, YNP, Wyoming, USA - YL17G09_16 | ecosystem: Environmental > Aquatic > Freshwater > Lake > Sediment | place: USA: Wyoming | collected...
AAACATATAATTTACAATTGGACGATACAATATCTCCCTTAAAAGCAGAAAAAATTGTTTTAAATGCTGAACAAGAAGATGTTTTAAAGGAAATAGGAAATATTGGATGCGGAAACGCTGTTACAGCTCTTTCAAAATTAGTCAAGAAAAAGATTAACGTTAATTTGACAAATGTGGGAATAATTCAATATAATAAATTATCTGAACAATTTGGCGGACCAAATCAGAAAGTATGCGGAATTTTTTCGCAATTATCATCATATTCGCAGTCAACAATTTTCCAAGCCTTTGAGTTAAAACCTTTATTGAAATTAATGACATCTTTAGCGGGTCAGAAAACTAAGATTAATCCTGATAAAGTACAATCGAAAGAGGACCTTGATGATTATGCAATTTCAACAATTACTGAGATGGGCAATATTATGGCGGGACATTACGCATCTGCGTTAGCAGACCTAATAGGTATGAAAATAATGCTCGAAGTTCCCGAATTTACATTAACTGACGCAGGTTTATTAGGTGATTTTTTAAGCCAAGAAATAATTAATATAAATCCATTCGTAATATTGATTAAAACTACAATAGAAATTGTTGATATTAAATTAAACGGCGTTTTCTTCTTTATACCGGACGTTAAAACCCTTCATACAATTTTCGATAAATTAAATATTAAATACGATAAACAAGCCACCGCATCTCAAGCAAGTCAAATTACGGAAATAACTGATCTAAAAAATTTAAATCTTACTGATATTCAAAAAGATGCTTTAAAAGAAGTTGGAAATATTGGTGCCGGAAATGCGGCAAATGCACTAGCTATCATGCTTAATAAAAAAGTGGTTGTCGATGTGCCAGAAGTGGAGATGGTTGAATTAGATAAATTTTCTAACAAAATCAGCAAAAAAAATGAAAAATTAATGATACTTTGGAGTAACGTAACTGGTCAAACGAGGGCTACTATCTTATTAATAATCAAAATGCCGGATATCTTAAAAATTATGTCAATTTTAATAGATGAAAAGTCAAAAGCAGATTTAACTGTTGCAAATATTAATAAGATCAAAGATTTTCCCGACATATACATAGATGCCATAGGTGAACTAGGGCATATATTAGCATCTAATTACGTTAGCGCGATGGGTGATTTGCTATCTATTACATTTATGACGGAACCTCCAGATATGAGTGTTGACGTCGGAAAACAATTATTCAAGATTTTGAAGGAAGAAATCGGTTTACTTAAAAAATTATCGTTAGTAATTACGACAAATATTATAATAACCGACATTAAAATTACGGGAACATTTCTATTTATTCCAGATGTTCAAACTCTACACGAACTACTTAATGCGCTTCAAAATTTTTACGATTAAATAAAATTTTAATAATATTTTAACTATAAAATTTATTTTTTTTAAAGATTTTAAGAATACAAATTATTAAGATTTTAAATAATAAATAAAAAAAATCAGATAGTGAAAAATGGTAAGTGATACTTATAAAAATTATTTGTTTGAAGTAAATGGTGAATCTGTAGCTCCAAAACCAGGTAATTTGTTTGAAAGCGAGGGAGTTTATTTAATAATTGATGTTAATTTGAATACTATTTGGATATGGGCGGGAAAGAAATCGAGATTGTTTCATAGATATACGGCTTCTTCCTGGGCAGTGAAATTGAAAAGTAAGAAAGATTATTATAATTATAAGTACTTAGTTATAAAACAAGGATATGAACCTGAAGAATTTATTCCCATCTACAATGAAATCGTTGAAGGTAGAATGGACTTGAAATTCCCTGGAGAATCCAGACTTTTAAAAATTGAAAGCAAAGAATTAACTAAAGAGCAAATGGATGATATGGTTAAAGATCGAAAAATTACTACTTCGGAAAAAAACAAAGTTAATAAAATTCTATCCGAAATAACTGAGATACAGATGCATATTCAATATTCGTTAGAATATATAGGGAAAAAAATAATAGAAATCAAAGAAATTTTAGAAAAATAATTTGAAAAAATTAAAGATAAAATGATTAAAGCATCTAATTTAGATAGAATTTTAGACAATTTTTTAAACGAAATAAAGATTTTATCTGCAGCCTTAATTGTAGATGCTAATGGAATGATTATTGCTCAAAAATCGAATAAAAAGATCGATAAGACCATTATTGGGGCTACAATGAGTCTCTTAGAGGAAGCTATTAAACGAATTAAAAAATTCGCCGAAAGTTCTTATAGTAGCGGTACTTTTAATACAGACGAATATCAATTGTTCTATTTAGAATTAGGAGGTACGAATCCGGCACTTTTTGTTATTGTAGTTGATATGAATGTAAATTTAGAAAAATATATACCCTACTCTTACCTTGTAGCTGAAAAAGTCTCTTTAATTTTAAATAACATAAATACCAATTTCGAGCTACCTAATTTTAACGTGGATGGAGAGTTAAGATTCAAAAAAGAACAAAATTTAATTACTGATAAAAGCTATTTAAATAAAATTTTAGTATTAGGCGACGAGAGGGTTGGAAAAAGCTCTTTACTTAATACGTACGTAAATGGAACATTTCTTGAATCTTATAAACCTACGATTGGAGTATCCATATTTGAAAAAGAATTACTGCTTACGAAAAGAAGTAAAGTAAATTTATATCTGTACGATTTTGGAGGATTAAAAAGTTTTGCCAAAATTCGAGAATTTTATTACAAAAATTCTAAAGCTAAAGTTATAATAATAGTTTTTGATTATACTCAAGAAAAAAGTATAAATGCAATTAACAAATGGTTAGAAGAAATTAAATTTTACAATAACAATAATTTTCCTTGTTGTATTATTTTAGTAGGAAATAAAATAGATTTACTTGAAGAAAGAAGCGCTAATAAAAAAAAAGTAGAAAAAATAGCTAAACTAAATAATTGTCTTTTTTTTGAAACGTCCGCTCTCACAGGTCAAGGCCTTGATGAAATATTTATGCACATAGCGTTTAATATCGATTTCTACGACTAACAAAGTTCTTTCTTTGATATTTTTAAGAAATTGTTGATATAATAAGAAGTTCTCTCTACTAAAATTACCGTATTCAATTAGATCTTAAAAAAGAAAATTCAATTTAAATTTTAGTTAAAATTAAAACGTCTTAAATTGATAAAACTTTATTTTACAAAACAACTTAGATTTTCTTATAAGGATTGATACGGAGCGTTTTGTAATGCTTTTTCAATATTTTTTATTAATAATTCGTTACTAAACGGTTTATTTATAAAACTTATTACACCTATCATTTGAGCGTATTCCTTAACCGAATTATCGGCGCTTGCGAATATTATTTTAGCTTTTGGATTTATTTGTAAAATCTCTTTTGTGGCTTCAATCCCGTCCTTAACTGGCATTCGGTGGTCCATTATGATAACATCAGGCTTGTTGCTAAAGGATCTATACATATCCACTGCTTCCTGTCCATTCTTAGCCTTTCCAATAACTGTATAACCGCAAGCCTCAAGAAGCATGCTATATAATTGAAGAATCGATAATTCGTCCTCAACAATAAATATAGAAACTATTTCACACCACTTCCGGAATTAAAATAACGAAATTGCTTCCTTGGGAGGGCTTTCCTTGAACTTTATCTTCAACCCAAATTACTCCGTTATAACTTGACAATACCTTTTTTACGAGCAGCAATCCTAACCCCATTCCATGAGTTTTTTCTTTTCGAGCAGAAATTCCTTCAAAAATTCGTTTTTTCATTACATCTGGTACGCCAATTCCATTATCTATAAATTGGAATTTCGCATTTTTTGTAGAATTTTTGACTTCTTTTGAAATCTTAATTATGATTTCAATTTTTTTATTCTCGTTGTATTTGATACTGTTAAAAAGGATATTTTCAAAAACATCTAATAAAATTTGATTTGCTTTTATGTTTACCTCTTTAATTTGGGATTCAATTCTAATATCAATTTCTTTCTCGGGAAAACTTTTTTGAATAAATTTTATTGCTTCTTTTAAAATTTGAAGTGCCTCTATCGATTCAATGCGAAGTTCTACTTCTGAAATTTCTGATAGTTTTCGAATATTTGAAACGAGTTTTGAACCTCTAATTACCTGATCGTTGATAATATCCGTTAATCCCTTAATTTTATCCGTTGCTTCAGGCTTATTTCGCCACATTAAAAGGAGATCTAAAGACGATTTAATATTTTGAAGTATATTACTAATATCGTGAGCAAATAAATCTTTATAGAATTCTGCTTGTTCATAAGATTCACGATATCTTGCTTCGGATTCTTTTAACTTTTCATCTGCTTTCTTAAGTTCGGTAATATCTGTAAATGTTCCTACAATTCCAGAGAAATTATTAGCATCATCCATTAAGGGAGCTGCACTAACATTGATCCAAGAGATTAAACCATCTGGACGTTTTACACCCATTAGTACGTTCTCTACTAAATGCTTTTCTTTCATTGCTCGAGGCCCTGCCATCTCATCAATCGGCAGTAAGGTTCCATCAGATCGAAGAATTTCCCATGTCGGACTTATATAATTACGCTCTTCGATTTTAGAACGCCTAAGGCCTAAGATATGCTCTGCAGCAGGATTTGCTTGTATAATTTGACCATCTAGATTGATTACAACAACACCCTCATTTATCGTTTCAAATAATCTTTTGAATCGCCCTTCGCTCTGTCGCAATTCTTTTTCAGTTTCCTTTAGCTGAGAGATATCAATTCCATAGAGATTTGCATATCCCGCGTCCTTAATTAATGTAATTGTAAATGAATAAATTTTATTTTTAATTACTAATTCAAACTTTTGATTGATATTTTTTAAGAAAGAATCGTTTACATGTGATTGAAATATTTTTGGAATGCAATTTTCTTCTTGAGTATCAAATAACTTTTGCGCTGCGCTGTTTACATATAAAACTTTTTCTTTTGTAACTCTTAATACTGGATTTGGATTTTCAGAAGGAAATTTTGCTAAATTAGTTAATTCTTTTTCTACTTTTTTTCGTTCGGTTATGTCCCGATTGATTGTAACCATACCTGAATTTTTTCCCTCTTTATCCTTAATGATAACAGACGCAGAGAGAATATTTATTGGCGTACCGTCCTTATGTTGTTGAATACCTTCGCCACTCCAATGTCCTTTTTCAAAAAAGGTTTTTAAAACATCTTCCCGCTTATCGTAGGGAAACTCTACTGGAATAATATCGTTAAGATTCTTGCCAATTACTTCATTTGCTTTCCAACCATATATTCTTTCTGCTGCATTATTCCAGCTTAAGATATTAAAGTTCATATCAAGAGATATTACTGCTTCATAAATATTTTCTATTAGTCTAGCGTGATATCTAAGTTTCTCTTCAAGTTTCTTGCTTTCAGTGATATCTCGCCATATTGTTTGAATAAACTTTTTTCCCCGAAAATTTATAGATTTAGCAGACACGTAAATATCTCTAATCTCACCATCTTTAGTTCGATGTTTGGTTCCAAATGCATCAAAACCATTTCTAAGTATTTTTTTAAAATGGTTTTTGACATCGTCAGGAGATTCAATAACTTCAAAATCTGGTATTTTTAACTTTTTAAATTCGTCCCTCGTGTATCTTAATTGTTCGTGTGCTTTATTATTAAACTCAATTAACTCACCTGACTCTGGATCAATGAGAATTATTGCATCGGCTGCTTGTTCGAAAAGTGTTCGGTATTTAATTTCGCTTTCCTGCATATTTTTTTCGTTTCCTTAAACATTTTAAATTGATAATAATAGAAAGAATTATTAAACACTCGTTAATAGTTCTTTCATCCTTGATGTTATCTCATCTCATGGATTTATACTTTTTGCATTTAGAAAATGATTTTACAAGAAGTTAAGAGTGTTTAAAATAAGAGAAAGCGAACAATTATTGCAATAATATTCGTTTTTTTAGTTATCCCCTTAACTTTTGGAGTTTTAATAATTGTTTTTTATATGGGAATTAACTATATCTCAATCTTAATTCGGTGCTTAGAACTTTTCTTGCACCTTCAAATTGATAAGTTTATAGGAATTTGTGAAATTAATTAAAAGAAGAAAATTATTTAACGATAATCCAGCCTCATCAAGAAAAATTGATGCCATTTTATGGTAATTCTGGAATTATAACGATGAAATTACTTCCTTTGGAGGGATCTCCTTTAATTTTATCTTCGACGGTTATTTCACCGTTAAAACTCTTAACGATCTTTTTTACTAATAATAATCCTAAACCCATACCATGCCCTCTCTCTTTACGTTTAGAAATCCCGTTAAAAATCTGTTTTTTCATTGCGTCTTCAATACCAATTCCATTATCAAGAAATTCAATTTTTACGGATTTACTTTTGTTCTTAATAATTTCTGATATTTTAATTGTTATTTCGATTATTAGATTTTTGTTATATTTTACTGCATTAACGAGAATATTTTCAAAAACATCCAATATTAATTCGTTTCCTTTAATGTGAATTTTTTTAATTGGAGACTCCACGTCAATTTTAATATGTTTTTCGAGATAACTTTTACGAATAAAATTAATTGCATTTTCTAATATGTGATAAATTTCTATCGATTTGAACGAATCAGAAGAATCAGGAATTTCTGATACTTTTCTAATGTTTGAAATTAGTTTTGAACCCATGCTCGCTTGTTCTTTGATAAGATTCAGGTACTCATTACTTTTATTTAAAAATTCGGCTTTATTTTGCGATAACAATAAAAGTTCTGCGGCGGAGCTAACATTTTGAATTACATTACTAATATCGTGAGTAAATAAGTCCTTATAGAAATCTACTTGCTCATAAGCATTTCGGTAAATAATTTCTGATTCTTTTAACCTATCTTCAATCTCCTTGCTTTTAGTGATGTCAGAATGAACTGCAATAAAGACCATTCCATGTTCAGGACTTTCAAAAATAGAGCCATTAGCGTAGCACCAAAAAGGCGTGCCATCTTTCTTAATATTTTTAATTTCTCCGTGCCATTCTCCATTTTTTTTTAAAATTTCCACGATTTCTCTTGCTGTTTCGTCAGGATCCTTGTCTATTGGAGCGTTTGCAATTGAAATGTGCTTACCAATCATTTCACCGGTATCGTATCCGAACATCTTCTCGATCTTGGGATTTGTATAAACAATTGTTAAATCTTTAACTCTAATAAGAAAAACGCCTTCGGCCATGTTTTTCATTATTTCGCTATGTAGTCCCAGGTTTTGTTCAATTTTCTTTCGCACAGTTATATCGGTTATAAATTTCATTGCACCAACATAATTTCCATTCAGATCGATAATAGGAGATGTTTCTACAATTGTAAAGACTTTATTACCATCCTTTCGGACGAACTCAAAATCGTGCTGTTCCTTTATGCCTTGTTTCCTACGCTCTAAGTCTTTTTGAGCAATTGTTGCCCATTCCTCGTCCATAAAATTAAAAAAACGCTTACCCATCATCTCCTCAACAGAATAGCCAAGTAGAGTTGCTATTTTTTCGTTAACGAGAGTGGTGTTTGCGTTCTCGTCAATTGTCCATATTCCTTCTTGCGCATTTTCTACCAAAAAACGATATTTTTCATCAGATACTTTTAGGTGTTGTTCTACTCCTTTTCTTTCGATTAAATCGTAATTATTACCTTTACATCTAATTATAGCGAATTGATGATTACGAACGGCGTCTAAAATTTCAAAAGCTCCACATTTATCAAGAGAATAAGTACATAAAGCAATCATTTTATAGGCAGTGATCACGCTATTAACATCTCCTTCGTAATCCATAAAAGATTTCCAGTCTTTTTTTTCCAACCAAAATGTATTTCCCGTTAATCTTAAGCCTTCGAATCCCTGCGCTCTTGCGGAATTACACTTTTCAATCCAACCGTTGAGAACGCGCTCAGATTTAAATTCATTATTTGCTAAATACCATTCAGAATAAGAAATAATATCAATTTGATTTTTTTTAGTGTAAGAATCGAAATTTTTTATTCGGGATCTCATCGTTTTTTTCGCCTCTTTAGGATGTAATGGCTCAGAAGTGACCCACAAGCAATACTCGTTATTTTCTAATCCTTCCTTAAGATAAGGTACTAAAACATCAATTAAATCTTGCTTGGTTTGATAAAACAGACAGAAATGAGTTCCCCAAGGAGCTTTGTCGATAAATTGAATTCCAATTTTTCTTTTTTCTGAACACATAAAATATGCACTTTTTATTCTTTAAAAAAAGATAGTAAAAATATGTAGACAATCTCGGCAAGAAATTTTTTGGGAGTGGATCTTTTAGTAATAATTTTTTATTTAAATTGTCAAATCTACATAAATCAATTGAAATCGATTGAAATTTTTTGCCTAAAATAATTTAATTTTTCCTTCAAACTATATATCGTCTTAAATTACTTAAACTTTTGCTACGAGAAAAAATGAAAATATTCATTTTAAAGATTGAATTGATAATCTTTAATTCGAAAAGCGTAAAGGAATAAAGGTGACAAGAGATTTGAGAAGTTTGGAAAGGATTATGAAATATATTGTCAATTCCTATATTTTTTAGAATTTATTTTAAATTTCTTTTTATTAGTGAGTTAAATTTACCTGTTATCTCTATTTTAATAATTTACACTCTTTTCATTTTAATCGTTGGCGTATTTATTGGGATTTACGGTCATAGTAATGATAGCATTGAAGCAATTGAAAAGTTCGATGTTATTGACGCAATTATAAATAATCATTAAATTTGAAAATAGATAATTTTAAGAATTGCGTAAAATCCAAAAAAAAATATTAATAGAACAGATTCCCAATTTTTCAAAGTATTATTTAAGGTTAAAAATAAACATGCAATTGCTAAACCAAAAAAAAGTAATGGTAAATCAAAAAAGATTATTATCGGTTCCATTTTAAATTCAGAAATAATAACACCGATTCCCGTTGCTAAAAGAACTGCACATATGTTAGATCCAAACAATACTCCGGCCGCTATTCCATTATCTTTTCTTTTTAAAGCAGTCATTTCCGAAAACATCTCGGGTAAAGTAGTACCTATACCAACAATAAAGATTCCTACTATTAAAGATGGAATTTGAAAAAATATGGCTATATTGATAGCACACAGTATAGTAATTTCTGCACCTATTAAAAGAAATATAAAACCAACTACTAAGATTATAAGGTTTTTTTTTACATTAATTTCCTGTTTTTTTTTATGAGACTTTTTACGGGCAATTTCGATACCATCTCTCTCAGCAATAAATTTTCTGATTTGTGCTTCTATTTTTAATCTCTTTTTATCGCTTTTTATTGTATACAGAATATAACAAAAATAAACGGTAATCATTATTAACCCTTCAATTCGAGTTAATATACCATCAAAACCGAAAACAAAAAAAATAAATAAAGAAACGAACATCATGGTTCCTTCGCGCTTCAATTCCCAAGAACTAATATAGAGATCTTGGCTTAAACCAATGAGACCTAACATAAATGTAATTTGGATAAAAACAGCTCCAATAACGTGACCAATTACTATATCGTCAATGCCATTATCAATAATAGATAATTTGTCAATAGCACCAATTACACTTATAGCAATATCTGGAAAGCTAGTGCCTATTGCTAAAACAGTCAACCCAATGAGTACCTGACTTACTCCTAACTTTTTAGCAATTATTTCTAAAGATGAAATTATAAATTTTGCTCCATAAAAAAGGAACGCAATTCCAATACCCAAAATCAAAAATATTAATAAAATCAAATTCAGATATAAAAAAATATTTAATTATTATTATTATTATTATTAAGGACTTTTACGATAATCTCATCAGGAAATAGATGTTTTCCAAAAAGATTTATCATTTGTTCAGTATTAATACAATTTAATAATTTAAGACATTTTAGTGAATAATATACTTCACTAATTAAGTCTAAATTCGTTTCTTTTGTAAGATCGCAAATTTCGAGATTTCTAAATATTCGAGTAATAATATTATCCAAAAAATTATAATTTTTTAGACTTTTAAGATTATTTCTCATACGATAGGAAAGTAAAAAGTGATAAATTGCCTCCGAGGAGATAAACCCATCTCTATATTGTTTAATACCGTTTTCGGTTATTCTTCTATCGATTTCTTTGATGATTGAATTAATTTTTCGCGAGTCACTCTTTTCATTATACCCGAAGTATTCGTAAATTTTTAAAATAATTACAAGACGAGATGTTTCAAGGTTTTTTAAATAATTAGATTCAAAAAATTTTGGATTATCTTTTAATAATTCTTTAATTTGTAGCTCGGACAATTCCAAGTTTACTAATTTTGATGTTTTCAGAAAGTAATAGACTTTATTTGTTGCTTCAAAAACTGGAGATTCAAATTCATCAATACTTTCGTCGTAAATATCAAGCAAGAAGTATTTTACCATATCCTCGTCGATTTTAACAGATAAACGCTTTGCTAAATATATTCCACAGTAATATAATTCGGGATTATTTAAAGATACTAATGGAATAGTATTTAACCACTCACTAATATCGTTTTCTATGTATTGTTTAATATTTGTGAAGTCAAATAAGTGTTGCAAATCTAAAAAGGCAATGATTTTGTAAATCAAATAAGAAAATTGAAGTTTATCGAATGGTTCTATTATATTTTTTAAACTCTCAATATAATGTTTATTAATACTAAGTTTTTGGACAACTTTTTCTCTAATTTGAAGATAATTCTTTAAATTTTCCTTTTTCTGCAATGACTTTTCAAAAGATTTTTTTAAGTTATCTAAGTCAATAATAAATTCGATTGGGAGAAAACCGTTAGAATTTAAATGTGACATTATTTTAACGGAGTTACCGTCAGCCAAATACATGCAAATTTGATTTAAAAATAGTTCACGAATAATCGTTATTGATTTTTTATTTAATAAAATGGTTTTATTTATTTCATTACGGTTGTAATTTAATTCTTTTATAAGTGGATGTATTAAGTTATTTTCTAAATTTTCTTGTGAAAAACCGAGACTTGAGAGATAGGTGATTAAATTTTTTATAAAACTTTCAAAAGGGTTAACCGATTCATTTATTTCTGAAGTTGAATCTGCTGCTAATTTAATTAATTGATCGTTAAAATATTTATCAATGTTATTATAGAATATATTAATGTTATTCGAGAATAGATCTATTATTCTAAAAAGCCCTTTTTCTATCATGGTTTTTTTATAAATTTCTTTTAACACAAATATTGTGTATGGGTTATAAAAATGTTTGTTTTTTTACAAAAAATCAAAATAATTTGGAATTAATTGACATTTTATTATAAAGTTTTGCATAAATATATATTTAAATACTACATCTTAAATACTTTTTACATACAAAAAATGTATAATATTTTACCAATGAGGTATTAAAAAGAAATGAACGATTATTTTGAACAAATTAAAAAAGATTTTGGAGATTGGGGCCAACTTAAGACTATTGGTGATTTTAACAAAGAATTTAAGAATAAACTCTCTGAACATAATTTTGGAAAAGACAATTCGAGATTAGTGTTTAGCGTATGTCCAGATGATTTGAATAGACTTCAAGAGATTGAATCAATTGAAAGTTTTTTAACACAAAAATACAATGGTGAATTTCATTTAGGCGGTCTTGGTAGTTATCCTATAGGGGGTATTACAGGTATTACGGCAGCAAGTCATCATCCACCAGATAATGTTAAGAATGGAGAGAGAAAACATGGTAATTTAATATTTTTTATTAGCCCCCATGTGGGAATAATTGAAAACAATGGATTTTTATACGGAAAAATTATAAGACCAGGGCAAGAAAAATTAACAACGTCTTGCGGAGCCATGATGGGCTTTTTAGATCAATTGAAAAAAGCGGGAGATCCTAGCAATTTCAAAATTGTACCTGATGAGAATAACATGGATACTACCAGAATTACTTTACAAAAAGAATTGATTAATAACTATTCACAACGATTAAAAGAAATTTTGTCTATAGAGAATCAAAATCAACAAGTAATAAGTTTGGTTAAATTAAATTATGATGTGGTAATGAACAAATCAAAACAAATGATAAACGAATTTTTAGACAAAGAAAAAGAGCATTTTAAAGGAAATATTATTGTCTTTGGTGGTATAACGATTAATATTCCAAAAAAAACCTTGTTCATGATGAAAGATGTGATTTTACCTAAAAAATAAATAATTTTTTTTTAAATTTTTTTAATTAACAGAAAATTTTATGATATAATCTTTAATTTTATAGTTTGGCAAAACATATTCCGCATATCCTTTTTTAGCAGCTATTCTTGGCATTCCATAAAGGACGCAAGTTTCTTTAGATTCCGAGATTGTAATACCGCCAAGCTTTTGAATTAACCCAAGACCATCAACACCGTCTACACCCATTCCTGTTAACAATATCCCCAAGGTATTTTCTTTATATACTTTAGCAGCCGAAGAAAATAAAATATCAATCGAAGGCATACAATAATGGACGGGTTTTCCTTCGTAGATCTTAATACAGGGCTTATTATCATTAAGAATAATTTCCATATGCTTATCACCTGGAGCAATGTAAACATTCCCTGATTTGATTGGTTCCATATCTTCTGCTATTTTTATTCTATTCTTGCTAATTTGGTTTAAATTATTAACAAAAGGTTCGATGAAATTAGCATTTAAATGTTGTACAATAAGAATTGGACAGTTAAAATTATCAGGAATTCCTTCCAAAATAGTTTTGATTGATTTTGGACCCCCTACGCTCGCCCCAATAACAACGATGTTAACTTTAACGTAAGAACTCTTAGTGATTTTTAAATCACTAATTGTGAAATCTTCAGCACGATAAATTTTATCAATAGTTTTGTTTTCTTCTTCTTTATTATCGATTCTTGGTAATAATTCAAGTTCTTCTTGTTTAACCGTTGTTTTTTCTAAAATAGTTTTGTTTTTTACTTTTATTGTTGGATTTAGGTTTATTTTTTGGGCTTTTTTCAATTCTTGTTCTTGATTTTTTTTACGTTTTGATTTATAAGGTTGATCTTCGGGTACTATTTTGATAATATCATATTCTTCGAATTTTTCGATACTAATTTCGTTTGGTTCATTTGACAGAATATTATCGTCTTTTATTGCTTCCAATTGGTTTAAATATTTGCCAAATTCAAATGTTTTATTTATTTCAGTTTGTCTTAAATTTCCTTTTGTGAACGACGAATTTCCTTCTAATTCACTTTTTTTTAACGATACAGATTTATTAGCTAAAAATATTTTTTCAATCAATTGTTTTTCAAATAACGCAGAGATCCTTTCGTTAAAACTTTCAGGTTTAATTATGTAATCAAACGCGCCAATTAATAGTGCTTGAACAGATGTTTCTAAATTTTTAGGATTGACGGCAGATAAAATTATTGTAGGGATGGGAAAATCATTCATTATAACATTTAAGACTTCTAATCCACTCATCTGAGGCATAAAAAGATCTAATAATAACACGTCAGGTTTATTTGCTTTAATTATCTCAAGTACTTCAAATCCATTCTTAGCTTGATCGATACCTGAAATTGATTCTTCTTTTAGTAATATATCATACATTTTTTTTCTTATTAAAGCAGAATCATCTGCAATGAGACATCTCATGATTCTTATTGTTAGCGAACTTTATTCATATAATATTATAAAAAATTACGGCTATATTTACCTATTTGTCAAATAGATTAAACTTCTCTTGGTTTTTTAGTAAGTTTTAATTTTTCTTTTTTTTTTGAATTTTTAGTTAAAAATTTTCAATATTTGCACATTTAAATTAATTTTTTGAAAAATTAATAAATTACTTAATAATTTTTTTTTGAGGAATCTTAAAATAGATGGAAAATTCAATTTTAATATCTTTATTCTATTATAAAATCATATATTCTTTGAATTAAAATGTTATATTAAGTTATTATTTTTTAATGATTGAAAAATGTAATTCGAAAATTAAATGGGTAATATTTAGATAAATATTTTTATTTTAAATAATTTGTACTACTGATAATAAAATATACAATCAAAAATATTTTATCCGTTTTTTTCACAAAAATTTAAATGAAATAACTTCATTATATATTAAAATAAAAACAGTCTATTGCTTTTTCTTGGTGGAAATAATAAATAATTTAGTAATTAATCTGGAAGAAACTAATGAATTAATAAAGATTCTAGATGCTAAATCGGGATTGGAATTACATAATTACAAGAATCATTTTTTTCAAAAAAGGGTAACCAAGAGAATTAAAAATTTAAATTTAGAATCAATAAAACAATATATTGATTATATAGAATCTAATCCTAACGAAGCTAATTTGTTTTTAGAAAAATTTACAGTTAATTATTCTCATTTTTTTAGAAATTATGAAATTTATGATAAGTTGGGGGAGTATATTCAAACCCATAAAGATTGTCAGCGTGGTTTTATCAGAGTTTGGTCAGCTGCCTGTGCTTCAGGTGAAGAACCGTACTCCGTGGCAATTTTTTTTGAAGATTTTAAGAAAAAGCATAATTATTCGTTTGATTACGAAATTTTTGCTTCTGATATTGATCAAAAAGCCTTAAATGTGGCTAAAAAGGGCATTTATAACGATTATGCTTTATATAACATTCCTGAAAATTACAAATCGACTTTTTTTAAAGAAAATACCAAAAACAACAATAAAATGTATATACTCGATGAAAATATAAAAAATAAAATAGAATTCGTTAATGAGGATGTAATTAACGGACATTCAAAAAATAATAAATATGATATAATTTTATGTAGAAATTTGATTATATATCTTAATAAAAATGCCTTAGGACAAATAACAAAAATTTTAGAAAGTCATCTCGTCGATCAAGGGTTATTAATTCTTGGAAAAACCGAAAAATTAAGCGATTTAGACTCATTTCTAGAAATATATGACATAAAAAATAAATTTTATATCAAATGCGAATCTAATTATAAAAAAGATGTATTAGACGGCTACGAAAGAGAAGAAAAAGTTATCCAAAAAGATGATACCTTAACACCAAAAACATTTGAAAACAAATTAATGTACACTCAGAATAATATTAAAAAGCAAAATCAAATTCCCGAAGTAATAGAATCAAAGGTGGATTTTAAGAATATTGAAGTAAATAAAATCAAAGAACCCTTAATAATTCAAACAGAAAAAGATATTAATAAAGATAATAAATTGAATATTCAAATAGAAAAAATTAGTGGCCAAATTCCTCCTATTCAAGAAAATAATTTCGAGATAAAAAGTATTGATTCCCAATTTATTGGGGATGATTTAAATGTTAAACAAATTAGATTACAAGAAGAACAAATAAGTAAGCTAGAAAAACAATTAAACGATAGAATGAAAAAATTAGTAAATTTATCTTCTCAAATCTCTTTAAGAGAAAGAGATTTAAAAGAAAAAAAAGAAATAATTGAAAAGAAAGAAGAAAACTTTTCTTTAAGAAATCTATGCGTAGATCAAAAAACTTTGGAATTGGAACAAATCGAAAAACAATTAGAAAGAAAAATCCGATATTTAGATAATTTTGAGAAAAATATTAATAAAAAAATTTTGACTTTAGAATCGCTCGAACAACAGCTAAGCCAACGATCGCAGCAAATAGATATTAATAAAAAAAAGAAAACTCCAGGTAGAAAAAAGAAAGTTAACCTTGATTTTATTAGAATTTCGGAATCAAATTTTAAAGAAGAATCTGTTATTTCTGAAGGTTATTATGCTTTAATAAATCTTAATAATAAAAATTATAATGTTAACAAATTTACTATTTATGGATTAAAATCCAGTATAGCTCTTATTTTAGAAGATAAAAACAATAAGATTTACGGGTTTACACATTGCTCATCTCCTTGGATAATTCAATCAGTAAACCCAAATAATAATGAACAAATTAATAATTATTATGATAAAATAATTTCAAAACTTCATGAGGATTTGTCAAGTATGGGCGCAAATGAAAAAGACCTTAAATCGTATATTATTGGAGGCGCTCGGGATTTAAATCAAGACGATACTTTTATTAAAAAGTCAATCGCTTTAGTGAAAGATAAATTAAAATTGATAAAGATTCCCGTTGAAAAAGAAGATGTAGGAGGGCTTAGTAAACGTTCTATTGTTTTTGACATTAGTAAAGAATCGCTTTTTATAAAAAAATCGTGGGAACCCTATTATAGAAAAATAAATTAATTTTTCGTGCTAGTCAAATCTTGTTCTTAATAATATCTTCCTTTTAAATAATCAACGGCTCTATCTATGTTCTCTTTGGCATTCTTAATTCTTATTGTTTTTTCCATCTCCTCAGAGATAATGTCTTTTTCAGGATTAATTTGAAATTGAATTAGTGAATAAAAATCTTTTAAATAAAAAGGAGAATAACTAATACCACTACCTTGATAAAACTTCGAAAAAAATTCGTAAAAATGAAGCCTGAGCGAATTAATAAAAACTAAAACGCCTTCTAATAAAATTACAACCAAATTTCCAATAATTAAACCGATTACAATTAAGATTTGAAAGAAAATTCCTTCACCAGTTATTAATCCGATTAATACTTGAATACATACCATTAACGCGATATGCACTAATGCTAATGCTAATAACCTTATATACGAAGCAACATTGCTTAAAACAGATAAGACCGTCTCAATTGTCTCAAAGGAACCCTCCCCTAAAAGTTCTCCGTAAGTATCCTCTTTTAAATATGAAACACCCACTTTTTTACCTAGAGGTTTTAGAAGAATTAATAATAATACGGGTATAATTGGTAATAAAATAGGATACGGATATTCAAACCAAGAATCAATATTAAAACGCCAGATTAAAAGTAAGCACGTGCCTCCTAACAGGAAAATAATTTTGCATAAAGAATCTGTAATACCTAAATATATTTGTTTATGTTTACAATAATTTAAAAATTGTAAAAACCATCCTAGACAGATGTGAATTACTCCAATTAAAATTGCAAATATTAAAATTGTAACAACATTACCCAAAGGATTATGTAACGTAAAATTTCCTATTTTTATTGGATTTAATTGTATTCCTAATATTGCTATTTCTTGCATTCCGAAAAATTCTCCATATAAAAATCCAAATAAAACTGCGCCCCATCCACACCAAAAAATTATCCAACATAAATCATGAAAAGTAGTTCCCCTTTTTTTTTTGAAAACAATTGCACCAATAAGTCCAGCTATTACAAGACATAATCCATGACCTATATCTCCGAACATTAATCCAAATAAGAGCGGAAAAGTAAAAAATAAAAACGGAGTAGGATCAATTTCAGAATAACTCGGTACTCCATATAGTTTTGTAAGCGATTCGTAAGGCCTAAATAAGAAAAAATTACTCATTACTGTTGGAGTTTCTTCTCTTATATCTTCTTTGTTTTCTTTCTTTTCAGGAGAATAAGCTTTTTTTATATTCGTTGATTCAAAAAAAATTTTATCCTTAAAATCTTGATTTAATTTTTTTTCAACTTCTATTTTTTTTTCTGAGGGTATAAAAAATTTTATCATTAATTGTGAAGATGAGATTTCTTCAAATTGTAGATCAACCCAATTGTAATCTTCTAAATTTTGAATTACTTCACTAATCGCTGCAAATCTTAAAATATTGTCGTCTCGAATTTGTTTCTTTTCTCTTTCGTATTTTAAAATAGAATTTGCAATAAATTTAATTTCTTTATTAATTCTCGCAAAATTAATACCATCGTAAGTTAAAAATTTCTTTAAAATTGGTATTTCTTCTGCATTTATGACGTTTATTTTTTCGTCGAGCTCCTCTTCTCTTTCTTTGGGATATACGATGAAAAAAACAATTCTTTCTTGGGAACTCCTTGTCCATTGATATATAATTGGAAAATCAGTAATTTCAAAAAGATATTTTAAATTTTCTAAATTTTTTGAAAATGACGTGTAAACGCTTAAACTCAACTGATTTAGTTTGGTCAAACTTAATTTATTTAATTTATATTTGTCTAAAAATGTGTAGCTGTCTTTAATTATATTTAAATTTTCTTGCTCGATTTGAGCTTTTGATATATATTTCTCTAATTCGGTAATACGATTTATAAAAAAGTCAATTTCAACAGAAATTCGATTAATTAATTCTTTGACATTACTTCCTATAAATTGTAACTTATCTTTTTTATCAAATTTTAAATGTTCTATATCGTTTGCGGTAATATTTAATTTTTTATGTAAGAAATTAATATTTTCTCTTAATTTTTTTATCTTTTCGTAAATTAAATTATTTTCCTTATAGTATTCGCTCAATTTTATATTATTTTTTTCAGATCTTATTTTGACGTGGACAAATTTTAAACTTGATAGAAAATTTATGAGTACGTCTTTATTACTTTTATAAACCACAACTTTAACTAAATCCATACTCCTATGAGATCTCATTTATTAAATATTCACTTCTTTATTTATAATATTTTTTGTTTTTTTAAGTCTAACATAATTTTCTCGCTCTGATTCTTCCAGATTTCCTTTTATTCTACCAATATTTGATTTCAGATCGGGAATGACAATCTTTTCTAAGCTATTTATTCTATAGTTTACTTTTTTATAGTTATCGGCGTATTTTAGCAGAATGTCTTCAATTTCTGCAAATTTAATTAACATTTCTAAAAATTTTTTTAAATCAAAATTAATAAAATCGTCAAAACGATCGTTTGTGTCAAGTAAAGAATAAACGGGAAGGGCTTCTTTTACTGAAGGTTTAAGTTCAAATTTAGGGATTGTGCTTGTAATATGTGTTTTGTATTTAATTATTAATTCAGGTTTATTTATTTTCTTTTTTACTTTACTTATTAAGAATAAATTTTGCCACCCCATTTCAGAATAAATTCTATTTAAGGTTAAGATTGATTTTTTTAAATGTTTTATAAATTTCCTCCTAGTGTTTAAATAAAAATTCCATTTTTTTTTTATCTCAAAAATAAGTTGTTTACATTTAAATTCTAAGAAATTTCTTCCTTTTTCTGCAAATTTAAGTTTCTTTTGTAATAGTAAATAACTTATCTTGGTGGACGTTATTTTTCTGAAACTCGTTTTATTTATTCCTCCTTTGTATAGTATTTATCTAAAAATTCTTGATGAATTCTAAATAAATCAGTTTTAGGTAAATTAGATAATAATTTCCAACCATTATCAAATGTCTTATTTAGACTTATATTTTCGTTAATTTCCTGATTGATGAAAAATTCTTCAAAATCTTTACCAAACTTCAGATATGGTTTTTGATTTATTCCTAACGCATCAACTCCAATAATTGAAATAAGTTCTCTAATTTCTAAGGCGTTAGAATACGAGGATATAAGATGAGAGCTAAGATCTGCATGATCCGCTCTAGTTGTATTCTTTCCGATAGAATCCTTCATAAGTCTGGAAATTGAGGAAAGAACATCTATAGGAGGATAAATTCCTTTTTTATGAAGATTTCGGTCGAGAACTATTTGACCTTCAGTAATATAACCCGTTGTATCGGGAATAGGATGTGTAATATCATCGTTTGGCATTATTATAATTGGTATTTGCGTAATTGATCCGCTTTTTGTTTTTAATTTACCTGCTCTCTCGTAAATTGATGCAAAATCGGAATACATATATCCAGGAAATCCTTTTCTACTTGGTACTTCTTCTTTAGCGGCGCTTAACTCTCTTAAAGCTTCAGCATAATTAGTCATATTTACTAACAAGACTAATACATTCATATTTTTTTCAAAAGCAAAATATTCTGCCGTTGTTAATGCTGCTCTTGGAATAATTAAGCGTTCTAAGATCGGATCATCGGCATAATTAATAAATGAAATAATATTTTGCATAGCGCCACTTTCTTGAAATCTTTGGAAAAAATAAATCACATCATCCTGAACCATTCCAATACCACAAAAAATTGATAATAATGGACTACCTGATAATGGTCGAGATTGGGTAATGATTTGAGCAGCCAATTTATTATGTGGAAGTCCTTGACCGCTGAATATTGGCAATTTTTGACCCATTACCAAAGTAAAAAGGCCATCAATTGCAGAAATTCCTGTTTGTATTATTTCTGACGGATAGTCCCGAGCAAATGGATTAATTGGCTCTCCTTCAATATATCGCTCAATATTAGATAAAAAGTTTAAATCTAGAATAGATCTTGAATAAACATCGATTGGTTTCCCTAAAGAATTAAACGTCTTTCCAATCATATCGTCCGATATTTTTATTTTGAAACTATCTTTTGTAAACTTAATTTCAGTATCGTTAGGTGATAATCCAGTCGTTTCTTGAAATGCTTCAATAATGATATAATCCTCAGTAATTTTAACTACTTGACCAACTTTCTCAGTTCCATTTTTAATTTTAATGTTGACTATTTCCCCATATTGAACTTCATGATTATTTTTTATAAATATTAAAGGCCCCAGGAGAATTTGCGACTTTTTATATGTTACACTCAATATTTCTAAACCTCGTAGATCAATTCCAATACTTTTAACTCTTTTAATAATTCGTTTTTTATCTCTTCAATTAAACTAAATTTATCGTTAGGAATTGAATGGCTAATTCTTCTTATTTTATTTAAAACCTCTAAATCTTTGATTTCTCCTAATGCTATTCCCTGTTTCAATAATTTTATTGCTTCGAAATATAATAAAAGAATTATTTTAATTTGGCAAAGTAATTTACTAGGGTGTATATAATTATCGATGTTATCAAATGCGTTTTGGATTAGAAAAGCATTTCGAATTAATTTTGATATAAACAAGACTAATTGTTGTTCCTCTGGCAAGTTTTCCTCTCCAATCAATTGAGTAATGTTTTTTAATTCGTTTTCAAGCGATAACACTTTTTCAACTTGAGCTCTGCATTGATACCAATCCAAACTAATTTCTTCCCAATGAATATCATTATTTTGCCACCACTCAAATAAATATTCAGGATAATTACTATACGATTCGCGCCAATTTATCGCAGGATAATGTCTTGAATACGCTAAATTTTGATCTAGAGCCCAAAAAGCTTGAATAAATCTTTTAGTCGTAGCAGTCACAGGTTCACCAAAATCTCCTGATGGCGGCGAAATGGATCCTACTATAGTTAAAGACCCTTTTCTTGAATTTCCCTTAATATCTTTTCCTAATAATTCTACGTATCCTGCCCTTTCGTAAAATTTTGATAGTTTTGATGCCAAATAAGCCGGATACCCTTCTTCAGTCGGCATCTCCTCTAAAAGACCCGAGATTTCTCTTAGAGATTCTGCCCAACGAGATGTGCTATCAGCCAAGACTGCAGTATCATAACCCATATCGCGATAATACTCCGCTATTGTTATACCTGTGAAGATACTCGCTTCTCTGGCTGTTACAGGCATATTGGAAGTGTTAGCAATCAAGATTAATCTTTCTAAGAGTGATCTTTTTGTTTTTGGATCAATTAGTTGAGAGAATTCGTTTAATAAGTTTGCTATCTCGTTTCCCCGCTCTCCACATCCAATAAATATAATAATATCTGCATTTGACCATTTAGCTAAAGATTGTTGAATAACTGTTTTCCCAGTACCAAATCCTCCCGGTAGTGCAACTGTTCCTCCTTTTGCTATAGGAAAAAGAAGATCTATAACTCTTATACCAGTAAGAAATGGTTGATTTGGTAGAATTTTTCTTTTAAAAGGTCTTTTTTTATATATTGGCCATTTTTGAGTCATATTAAACGATTTTTCGTTTCCTAATTTTGTTAAACAGTATATATCTTCTTCAATTGTATAATCACCATCTTTTTCTATAAAAGAAACTTTACCAGATTCATCAGGTGGGACCATAATTCTATGTTCAATCAACGGAGTCTCCTGAACAATCCCAACTATATCTCCCGTATATAATATTTCTCCTAGCGATACTTTTGGTACAAAATGCCATTTTTTATTTTTAGAAAGGGAATCTGTTTCAACTCCCCTCTTAATAAATCCATAATGATTAGATTGTTCGTATATTCCGTTTAGTGGTCTTTGAATACCATCAAAAATATTTGACAATAAACCAGGTCCTAATTCCAACGATAATGGTTGATATAGATTACTTATTTTATCAAAAAGTTTTAATCGAATTGTATTTTCATAACATTGAGCAATTGCATAATCCGGAAATATTTGTATTATTTCAGCCAAGATATTCTCGGAAGTTATTTTAATTAAATCGTGAAGCCCTACATCTTTCTTTAATCCTTTTATTTCTAGTATTGCTCCATTTATTCCAGAAATGTATCCTGAATCAGAATTTTCATTTGATTTTATCAAAGTCATAATAAGTTAAAACCTCGTCTATTTTCGTTCTTTGTTTTTGGATAAAAGTCTTGAATTTTTCTCCAATATTTTTAATTATTTCTTCAGAAATTAATTCTGAAAATAGTTTTTCGATAATTGCCTTTTTATCATCAACATTATTATCAATAGTATAATCGTACGATATTAAATCTTCGTTTAACAGTAGTTTATATCCGCCAATGAATTTATCGTTTGATTGACGCAAAATATGGGGTATATTTTCTAAAAACCTTTTCTTATTCGAGTCTTTATCAAGAAATCGAAAATCTCGCTCATTTAATTCAATTGTAATTTGCTTGCTATTTCCTAATTTCTTATAATTTTCTAAAATCTCATTTTCTAAGAACTTAAGATACTTTTCGTAAGACTTTTCTATTTTAGAAGAAAGCGATTTTTTAACATTTATTGTTAATTTTTTAAATAAATAATTTTTTAAATTTATAAAGTATGCGTTTGATTTTGACAGTTTCAAGCTTAATATATTGTTTAAATAAATCTCATTAGATTCAACGAACTTGTTTCTTAACTCGTTTATTCTATCGCTTACTTTAGAATCGAATTTTTTTTTTATACTTGTTTTCTGAATTAAATTTTGGTGACTAATTACTTTTATTTCTCTTTCTGCTTTTCTAACTAAATACAATCCTAAATCACCAAATTGTTTAATTAAATCTTTATCCTCCGAAATAATACGCTCCCTCGCTTTCAACTTATAATTTTACTAATTGAATTAAAAATTCTTTTATAGATTAAATCTCCTTCATCAATATCGAGTTTTGAAATCCGTGGTAAAAGAATTATAAAAGGTCTTTTATTATCTAATTTATAATCGATTAAATAATTAATAATATCTTTAGGTAACTCTAAAGCAATAATTATCATAGCGATTGAACTAATTTTTGTCAATTCATTAAAAATCTTTAAAAAATTTTCAACATTTTTAATTACTTTTCCATCTATCCCAAGAAAACTAAACAGTAAAACCATTTCTTCGTTTCCTAATACGTAAAAATCTTGATATTTCAAAAAAAATCGAAACCTATATTCTTTATAATTAATTCTATTAAATTTCTCCTATTTTTACGAAAATTTGTATTTATTTCTAAAATGAATTTAGTAGATTCTTTTTCAAAATCATTTATAGTACTTTCCAAATTTTCTCTAAACGATTTGGATGCTTTTTCAAGTAATTTTTGCTTTTCTTTTATAATTTTCATCGTGGCGTTCCTTTGCTCTTTTTCATATACAATGATATCTCTGAAATTTTCTTTTTTAGCTTCTTCAATTAAAAACTTATAAGTTTCTTCAATATCTTCAATATTTTTAAAGAATTCTATAATGTCGCCTCTATTTATCTTATAAAAAGTTTATACTACTATATTTTAGTTGATTAATTCTAATTGCTCGCGGTAAAACGTAATTTTTAATTTCATATTCCTTCTTAATTAATAACTCTAAAATTCTAAAAATAGTGAGTGCGTCTATATTATCAATAATATTTTTTGGAGCTTTTAAAAAGAAATTTATATATATTTGTTCTATACTTTTAATTGGTTGATTAATATCAAAGTTAAAAGTTCGACATGTTGATTTCAATTTTCTTTCTTTACTTAATATATTTTCAAATTGCGATGAAATTTGTTTAGGATCATCAGATTTTAAGAGAAAATCGATTTTTTGCTTGTTTAAAAATAAATAATTGTCTATTAAGAGCTTTTTTAAGAGATCAGGATTGATTTTGTTTTTTATACCTCTATATATTATTTTTAAGTTATAAATTTCAATCGAATAATCTATGTATGGAAGGATTATTTTACTTTCTTTCTTTTTCAACAAATTTTTCATTAAAAGCAATTTCTTGTAATATATTTGATCCAAAAACGCTTCTAAGACAAATGTCTCGTTATATCTTTTAAAATAATTAATCCCTTCTCTTACTATTTCATAATAAATAGATTTCTTTAGATATAATTGAATTTCGTCTAAATTTGCTTTTCTATATAATTCTTCTATAAAATCTTTCTTCCCTAAATATTCTTCAGCGATTAAATATAAATTTTCTATAACATCTTCACGATCTATTTCAACAATAACTCCTAAAATTATACTTTTAATATTTTTAATCTCATATTTTAACAAAAGCGTTTTAATAAATTTACTTAAACCTTCAGGAGAATGACATAAAATTTTTCCAATTAGTTTTAAATAAGTATTATTAAGAACTTTTTCAATTTCTTTAGCAGTATAATTTCTTTTAATTAAATCTGGATAATATGGATTAATAGAATCTATGAATTCGTCAAAATCTTTTATTTCTTTTAATTTTCTAAGTTCATTTTTGTTCATAATGATACCTTTTAGTAATATTATTTTAATATATGAATACGTATAAGAGGGCGGCGTTATATGACTCATTTGAAATTCTCAGATTAATTTCTAATTTATTAGTTACACTTTGAATTTTTTCTACTATGGAATCTTGGTCCATAAAAGAATGGCTACAATTAATCCATATACTGCCAGCGCTTCGCATAAAGCAACTATTAAAAATGCTTTGAAAAACGATTCTTCTTTTTCGACGAGCGATGATATAGCTGCAGTTCCTGCTGTCTTTAGTGCGATAGCACTCGCTAGTACTGCTGTGCTTGAGGCGATCGCTGCTGAGTAGGCAAATGCTGAGATTGACGCTGAATCTGTAACTGTGCTTCCACCCTGTGCAGCAGCAAAGCCAACTAATCCATTAACGCTTGAAAGTATTATTACTATTAAAAATATCTGAAATATTGCCATTAATAAATAAAATTTTGATTTAGGTCGCATTTTTTTACACACGAATTTTAATTTTACACAAAAATTGTAATATTAATATTCTTTCTTTTTATAAATATTTCGAAAAAGAAATCTTTATTATAAAAATTAAATTAAAAAGTTAAAAAAAACTAGGGTTATATAAAAAAAAGATTTTGTATAAAAATATTGTGTTAAATTATTTTAGTTTTTATCACTTATGAAAGTTTTTTGTAAATTATTCATAACTTTAAAAAGAAATTAAAATTTAATAAATTTTTAATACTTATTTTTAAGATATTCGTAGTAGGATTTTATATTTGAATCAAAAGATTTACTTTTCTTAAATTTTTTGTATGTCTCAGCATTTTCGATGCTGTATTTTGTTGCTTCTAAAAATTCAAAAAAATTAGTGTAACCTTTCTTTTGAATTTCAAAAGCTTTTTCAAAAAATTCAAAATCGTTATCTTCGCAGGTTAAGATAAATCCTTGATTTATTAAGTAAAGAAAATATTCGTTTTGATCAACGTTCTTATAAGTGTAAAAAACAAGATTGTTATTATTTTGGTTAATTAAACTTAAAAAATGAATACTTGGAATCGAAATCGTTTTATTATTAGCGTCAATACTATTTGTAAAGATAAATTTTATATTTTTAATATCTATCTTTTTTAATTCAATTGGTATCTCCAGATCTTCATTCGCTCCTGTTTCTTTGATTAAATCTTCGCTAGCTTTTTCTAAATATTCTTTTTGTTCTTTAATATTTATTTTTTTTATTAAAGTTTCGAATTTTTTTGAATTTAATTCGTTAATCGTTTTCTTTTTTATTTCTAGAATTTCGTCTAAAGCATGTAAAATTACATCACTTTTTTCTTTTGTAATATAAAAAACTTCAAAATCTAAATCGAATTCTCCTTTTTCAAGCGTGGCGGGATC
>Ga0315284_10002545_pt1 | contig 26092 bp, 15 predicted proteins | sample YL17G09_16_MG_FD_203696 | JGI IMG/M metagenome (GOLD analysis project Ga0315284, IMG submission 203696) | Sediment microbial communities from Yellowstone Lake, YNP, Wyoming, USA - YL17G09_16 | ecosystem: Environmental > Aquatic > Freshwater > Lake > Sediment | place: USA: Wyoming | collected...
TTCAGGCGATTAATTGCATCTCAGCAGAAAGGGCTTTGTTGGTAACCCGGTTTTACAAATCAGCGGTACCGCATGAAGTCTCGATTCCCCTTCAACGGGCACTTTGTTTTGAATACATTTTAAAGAATAAATCCATTTGTATTCTTCCGGGTGAATTGATTGTCGGAGAACGTGGACCTGCGCCCAAAGCCACGCCTACATATCCCGAAGTGAATCTCCATTCCCTGCAGGATCTCGAAATTCTGCATAACCGCAAAAAGGTACATTTTCAAAGTGACGAGGAAACCCGGAGAGCATTTTTAGAAGAAATCATTCCTTTCTGGAACGGTATAACCAACCGCGACAGAATGATGCGCCTGCTCCAGTTGGAATGGCATCAGGCCTATGAAGCAGGCATTTTTACTGAGTTTATGGAGCAGCGTGCCCCTGGCCATACTGTTCTGGGGGACAAGATCTACCATAAAGGGATGCTGGATATTATCAGAGACATACAATTAGCACTTGACAGGCTTGATTTTTTTAATGATCCTCTGGCATTTGAAAAGCATGAAGAATTAAAAGCCATGGAAATTTCGGCCGGCGCAATCGTAATATTTGCTTTGCGCCATTGTGAAAAACTGGATGAACTTGCCTCCAACGAAACAAATCCGGAGCGCAAAAAAGAACTGGAGGAAATGGCTTCCATTTGTCGTTGGGTACCAGCTCATGCACCTCGTACTTTTCATGAAGCCCTTCAGTATTATTGGTTTGTGCATCTGGGCGTGGTAACAGAACTAAATCCCTGGGACTCTTTTAATCCGGGGAGACTCGATCAGCATTTATATCCTTATTACAAAAGGGAACTTGAAGAGGGTACTCTTACCAAAGATAAAGCAGTGGAGCTTTTGCAGGCTTTCTGGATAAAGTTTAACAATCACCCGGCTCCTCCGAAGGTAAGGGTTACGGCACAGGAAAGCAACACATATACTGATTTTTCGCTCATTAATCTTGGTGGTGTAAAGGCTGACGGTTCAGATGCTGTGAATGAGCTCACTTATATCCTGCTGGATGTAATTGAAGAAATGCGCCTTCTGCAGCCCAGCTCAATGGTTCAGGTGAGCAAAAAGAATCCCGACAGGTTCCTGCAAAGGGCAATCAGAATCATAAAAACCGGTTTTGGTCAGCCATCCATATTTAATACTGATGCTATTATACAAGAATTGGTGCGGCAGGGAAAAGGTTTGGAAGATGCACGCAGGGGCGGGGCCAGTGGATGCGTCGAAAGCGGTGCTTTCGGGACAGAATGTTATATCCTGACAGGATATTTTAATATCCCCAAAGTGCTGGAGATTACTTTAAACAATGGCCTGGATCCGGTTACTAAAAAGTATATTGGCATTGCTACGGGAGACCCGATAGGATTTACAAGTTTTGAGGAATTACTCGATGCTTTCAACAGGCAACTGAATCATTTTATCAATATAAAAATCAAGGGTAGTAACATCATTGAAAAGGTATTTGCCAATTACCTGCCAGCACCTTTCCTTTCCTTATTCATTGAGGATTGCATATCCAATGGCAAGGACTACAATGCCGGTGGAGCTCGTTACAATACCAGCTATATCCAGGGTGTGGGCATGGGTACCATAACCGATTGCCTTACTGCCCTTCAGTATCATGTTTTTGATAAGAAAACAATATCGATGCAAAAGATACTTGCCGCCATGCAGGAAGATTTTGCCGGATATGAAGACCTGCAATATACTTTGGTATACAATACTCCCAAATATGGCAACGACGATGATTATGCCGATGAAAATCTTGTCAGGGTTTTTGAAATGTACTATAATGCCATCAATGGACGACCAACACCCAGGGGCGGGACTTACAGGATTAACCTGTTACCTACAACCTGCCATGTCTATTTTGGCAGCAAAATCAAAGCTTTACCGGATGGCCGGAAAGCCAAAGAGCCGGTAAGTGAGGGCGTTTCTCCGGTGCAGGGTGCTGATCATCATGGACCTACTTCCGTAATTAAATCTGTGGCAAAAATTGATCATATTCGGACGGGTGGTACTTTGCTGAATCAGAAGTTCACCCCCTCCTTTTTTAAGGATGAAGAAAGCATTGTCAAGCTCGGTCACCTTGTACGCAGTTATTTCAGGCTCGACGGACACCATATACAATTCAACGTGGTATCGGCAGATACCTTGCGCGATGCCCAGAAAAATCCTGAAAAATACAGGGACCTGATCGTAAGGGTTGCCGGATACAGTGACTACTTTAATGATTTGGGTGAGGATCTTCAGAATGAAATCATCCATCGTACAGAGCATGAAGCTATATAGAATACATTATTCAGCCTGCAATATCCTTAAGCATATGAAATGCATATACTTCAAAATACCGGGAAGCATTGCCATTCTGTTTTTATTGGCCGGTTGTTCATTTTTTCAGAACACCGCTCATCTGGATTATCCCATCAGGCCTGTTCCGTTTACCTCCATTCAGGTAAATGATGATTTCTGGGCTCCGCGTATTTATCGTAATCATCAAGTTACCATTCCCATAGCGCTCAACCAGTGTTATAAAACCGGAAGAGTAGACAATTTCCTTTTTGCAGCGAAAATTAAAAGTGGAAGTTTTTGTACAGAATATCCCTTTGATGATACCGATATTTATAAAATCATTGAAGGAGCCAGCTATTCATTACAGACCTTCCCTGATATAGCCCTGGAGGCAAGGATCGATACGCTGATCTATTACATTGGCAAAGCCCAGGAACCCGACGGTTATTTATACACAAACCGAACCATTGATTCAACCCACCTGCATCCCTGGGCCGGCAAGAAGCGATGGGAGAAAGACCCTGAACTTAGCCATGAACTTTACAATTGCGGTCATTTGTATGAAGCCGCGGTTGCTCATTTTCAGGCAACCGGAAAAAGAACCCTGCTGGATATAGCCATTAAAAACGCTGATCTGCTGGTTAAGGATTTTGGTCCCGGAAAACTGGCCTATGAGCCGGGTCACCAGATTGTTGAGATGGGCCTTGTGAAAATGTACCGGGTGACCGGAAAAAGAGAATTCCTTGATCTGGCTAAATTCTTTCTCGATATACGTGGGAAAGGCACTGAATACAGCCAGGATCATAAAAAAGTGACGGACCAAACCGAAGCTGTAGGTCATGCCGTACGCGCAATGTACATGTATTCCGGCATGGCTGATGTAGCTGCTATTACAGGTGATCAAGCCTATTTGCGTGCCATTGACCTGATCTGGAAAGATATCCAGCAAGGCAAGTTTTACCTGACAGGAGGCATTGGTGCTGCCGCAGGTCATGAAGGTTTTGGTCCCCCATACGATTTGCCCAACATGACAGCCTATAACGAGACCTGTGCCTCCATCGGAGAAATTTACTGGAATTATCGTCTTTTTCTGTTGCATGGCCAATCAGCATATTATGATGTGCTTGAGCGGGTGCTGTATAACAGTCTGATTTCGGGTGTTTCGCTGTCCGGTGATCATTTCTTTTATCCGAACCCACTGGAGTCAAGCGGCCAGCACGAACGCAGCGAATGGTTCGGTTGTGCCTGCTGTCCCAGCAATATCTGCCGGTTTATTCCTTCAATACCAGGCTATATGTATGCCACCACAGCAGATCGTTTGTATGTGAACCTTTATATTGGCAGCGAGGCAGATATTGACTTCAATGGAAACAAGGTTGGGATTGTCCAGAAAACAAAGTATCCCTGGGAAGGAAAGGTTGAACTTACCGTGAATCCAGACAGGAAGCAGCAAATAGAAATAGCTCTCCGAATTCCAGGTTGGGCTCAGAACCAGCCGGTACCCAGCAACCTTTATTTGTTCGCCACAGCGGATAATGAAGGTTTTTCCCTTATGGTTAATGGGAAACCTGATGAATACCATATGGAAAATGGTTATGCAGTTATCAGCAGGAAATGGAAGAAAGGTGACCAGGTGAGCCTTTATCTGCCCATGCCGGTCCGTTGTGTAATAGCCAATAAAAAAGTAACTGCCGACCAGGGCAGAGTTGCCCTGCAGCGGGGTCCCCTGGTGTACTGTGCTGAATGGCCCGATTTTCAGAATGGCCGTGTTTTGAACCTATTACTGGATAATGCTGCGGAACTTCACACAGAATTCCGTCCTGACCTGCTTTCAGGTGTGACGGTCCTTACGGGCAGAGCCCTGCAGGCGAACATCCAGGCCGGAAGGGAAGATCCGGTGAATTTTACAGCCATACCCTATTATGCCTGGGCAAATCGAGGTAAAGGTGAAATGGCGGTTTGGTTCAGTACGGTCAGCCAATGACCCATTTAGGTAGCAGTTATAGTCAATTTGCTACAATGAAAACCAATAATTGAGTTTGATCAGAAAGATATTACCCGGAAAAACATCCCAGAGTTGCCGGAATGATTCACCCAATGACGTATTTGCCTTATCAGTATTACCGGTACGTTCACTCGACCACACGAGATAAATAAATGATCCCGGCCGGTATTCCCATTTGGCTACAAGATTGGAACGAAACTGATGAAAATTGAAATCGGGATTATCAATGCTATAGTCGGGCACACCATCTTTATTTTCGTCCAGCTGGTAAATCCCCCCGGAAAGAACCGGATTCGGGTAAACTTCGAACCGTTTATCATAATCCTTATTTAAAGGATCTGTCACGTGTTTGAATTCCGAATAGCTTCCCCTGGAAACAAAAGGACTACCGTAATACTGAATCGAAAACTCAGGCGTAATGTTGTAGTCAATTCTTAAAGTCAATCCCAGCGTTTTCTGATCAATGGAACCAAGGATATACCGGTTACCCGTTGTCAGATTTTTGGTGGTTACGTATTGCTGCTGGTCCTTGTTTCCCGAGAAGTTAGCAGATATGCCTACCCGCAGAGTGCCGAATGGTCTCAGGGAAAATCCAGGTTCCAGCTGATAACTGCTGGCTGATTGATTACCGGCTTGCTGCACTTCGTACTGAAAATCGAAAACGATTTTTTTTGTACTTTCGGTCCTGAACTGACCAAAGGACAAAAAGCTATGTGGCATGGTCATGTCATATCCGCCCCGCAGAATTCGTGTATCCAGTGTTTGTGAATGGTAAATTAAATTGGTCTGGAAACCCCATTTATTCTTGAATTCCGAAGTAAATGAAAGGTGTGCGCCCGATCCCAGGTAATCACCGTTGAAGTTCCAGGTATTGAATTGCTCCAGGTTAACTGAATAGGTACGGAAAATAGAAACCGGCTGGTTAACAAAATATGAAATATTAGTTGTCTGGCGAATTTCATCAGTGGATTGCATATATCCCAGATCATTCAACTCGAGGCCTGGCGAAAGCCAGTTAATACCTGTATTATATCGCCACAGTCCGGTTCCCTTTCCAATTTTTAGTTTTCCTCCGTAACCACCAAGCCGGGTGCTGGTGGTGTCATACTTTAAGTAGTTTGCCTCCGGCCTCTGATAATAACGGGCAGAAGATTCCTGCAATAATCTGATGGCCTGCTGGTCACCTTTAACATAACTTCCCACCAGCCGGGCATCCAGGAAATACTTCTTGTCTTTCCACTGGTGCAAAAGATCAAGGCCTCCGGTATAAGCCTCCCGGCCGAGGAATTCCAGGTTTTTGTTATGAATGAACCGGTTGGTCGAAGTCAACATGCCCCCAACCACGGTGGTGCCTTCGTGATAATCTTTCTGAACACGGGCAACCAAATAATTGGTGAGAGGTTCAACAACTTTCTTGGATTTATTCCCCTCGACATCACTAATCCTGGCATACTCGGGGCCTGTTAGGCTTTGTAGCAGACCGACGGATAAACCTTGTGATGTTTTGCCGCTAAGTTTTATTGCACTCAGGATAGCCGTTTTATCGGGTGATTTAACAAACATTTCGTCTGAGGGACTGACTGAGTATGAAGGAGAATGGCCAATACGCCGGGTATAAAAAAGATTCAGTTCATCGAAGTCATAATTGAAGATGGTCTTCCCCTCAAGGAAAAAAGGACGTTTCTCTTCATAAAAGGTCTCAAAAGCGGTAAGGTTCATAACCGACGGGTCAGATTCAACCTGTCCGAAATCAGGATTAACGGTAACATCCATAGTAAAATTACTGGAAAGGCCGATCTTGGCATCCAGGCCAACACTACCGCCCCAGGTTCTTCCTTTGTCGGCAAAAGGATTTTCCGCTTCTTTCGCAAAAGTATTGAGTTTTCCGAGTGCATAGGGCATAATCTCGAGATGACGCTGTTTCTTTAATCCTTTTATTCCCCTCAATTCTCCGAAGTTATACAACACCCCGGGTCCGGCAAGAGTCTGAACCTCCCAATCACTCTCTTCCTGGAACCTGCTTATCCAACGCCATACATGCATTCCCCAAACCTGTTCTTCTGTTTTGCTATACCGTAATTGATTCAATGGTATCTCCATTTCAGCCACCCAGGCCGAGTCTTCCATTCCAACTTTCCCCTTCCAAACCGGATTCCAGTTCACATCCCAGCTCATAGGATTGGTCAATACAAGATCTACCTTCTGACCATAGGCAGTCATTGTGAATTCAAATCCTGTCCGATGGTCATGATAGCTGTCGAGGTTAATGCCTACCATGTCACCGATAATATCATCGCGCATACCGGCCAGACGCTGAATTTTTTCCGGCTCATTATCAAATGCACGAATGGCTACGTAAAGGTTTTTGTCATCGTAAAATATCTTTACCTCGGTGGGTAAAGATGGCTTTGCACCTTCGCTGGGTATTAACTGGGTAAAATCACCTGCCCATGTTCCTGTTTTCCAGCATTCATCATCCAGTTTGCCATTAATAATGGGTTTTTCAGTCGTAAGCCGCGTGGTTGTATAAACCCTTGCCTTGTCCGCTGGTTTCCTGTTTGGCACTGTATCAGCGTCCATTCCAAAATATGCTTTTGCTGGAATAATCAAGAAGAACAAAAATGCAACGAGCAGATGTACATGAATTCCTGATCGCATAATTATTTCATTTTAATAAACACGAAATTAAATTTGGTCTAAAAATATAGAAATAACCCGAAAAACGATCCTTCACCTTAAATATTATCCGAAGATCCATTTAAATAGCGGATAAACAACAGAAATAGCTGGGATATCATTATATACTATATAACCCTCATTGAACCTATTTGCAGTTTCAGGGAATTGTAAACTTATCGGTTTTGATGAATATTTTCCTAAAATCAGGTTTACCAGTTGCATTAAGAAAGAATCGAATAGTACAATAGCAGTTATCGTAAAACGAATGAAATCATTGGTAAAAATATCAAAGGGCCGAGTGTAGAATCGTGAGACCAGGATTACGCAAAATATCCAGATAATTACCCTGAAAACCAAGCCATAACTAATGAGATAGGTGACATTTGATTTTGTACGGGAGATTGTTAAATGTAACTTGCTTAAAACTCCTCCCAATGCCATCCCAATTATGAACCGCCAAACTATACTGGAAATGCCAAGAAAGAAAAGACAGCAAAATATCGACAATAGTTTTATCAATATATTAATTGAATGTATTATAAAAGCCTTTTGTGATCGGGGTATCAGTATAGAAATGTTTTGATTCACAAAATTGACGGTATGTTGTCGATATCCTCCGGAACTAAATTTCACTTCTTTCAATTTAAGCAAGTCGAGTTTATATGGTTTTGAATCTGCAATTTTAGAAGGACAAAAAAAACAGTGCTGATTCGATGAGTGTATGTCGGTGTAAAGGTGTTTGATACGGTCGGGAGAATAGTAAAACTCGCCGGGAAGGAAGTAGTTCTTCCTTTTATTGTAAAAGTTCCAGACAAGCAAACCAGCTAAAGGCCATGTAACAATCGCCATGAAAAGAAACCTCCAGTTATTCCGAAGCACTAAATAAACCGGCAAAAGAAACAGAAAAAAGAAAAGAAGAACACTGCCTGTACGAATAAGAATTTTAAGCAATAATACGATATCATCAATTCCACTTTCCTGAAAGGCTTCATGTTGCTTCTTGAATTTTTCATATCGCATCTTAGCCTGTTGATGAGCTCTCTCCCGGACTTCCCGGCGAAATCGCTCATAATCATCAGTTTGGCGATATTCATTGTATTTCTGTTCATAACTGGTGCGATTTGCATACCGTCCAACATGCAAGGGCCAATGGTTCATCAAAAACTCATAGGCTTCGGTAATTTCACAGAATTTTTCATGTGCATCAGGCGATTTATTCACATCGGGATGATATTGTTTGGCCAACCGGCGATAGGCTTTTTGTATATCATCCCGGGTTGAATCTTCGTGAATTTGCAATATTGCAAAATAATTATTCATGCCAAACTGTTAGCAAAATGAATGACTAAAATACAGTAAATCATTAAATGAAAAAAGACCATGGAGATCGTCCATGGTCTTTTAAAAACAGCCTGTTTTGTATTAATAGTTGAAGTCAATCTGAAGATTGCTAATCTCAACGGGATTATAAGGTACAAGTGATTCAATCCGGGTCTCAAGTTCTGAATATTTGCCATTGGGTGCTATACCACCCTTAATAAATCCATTGGAATTGAAATATCCGGGTGCATCGGCATTTTTCAGGTAAGGAGTAATGAAATTGGCTATTTCTTCAGGCCTTAATGTTATTCCAACTGAGGCATAAGCCGCTACCACGTAATTCGTCATTTCGCGGGTAAGAACTTTCTTAATGGAGTTGTCCTCGAGTATAGCTGATCTGGTGGTAATATTGGCTGAACTCAGCGGTAAACCCACCTCGGCAACAGCAACATCGTTACTTTCATTACCGGAAGCAACAAATGCCCAGTTAAATCCTTTGGTTTCAGTGTCGTAAACATTGAACCGGGCATTCGGATGATTGGAGTTGCCAATTACATCAATGACATCTCCTTTCTTACCTACGAACATTTTCATAGTTTCCACTGCAAAAGGCTGTGTAGCTGCATTGGGTAAAGGCAGACCGGCAATCTCTACAATCATATATGCATCGTAATCATTGATACCTTTCTCCGAGTATTCAATACTGGCAACAGCATCTTCAGCATTTGCATTCTTTTGCCTGTCAAGGTTATAAGGCTTAAAAATTGCAATGCCTTCGATTGGGTTTTTGTTCCAGAAGATCTGCATACCGATTCCTCCGTCGGGGTTGCCTTCCGATTCGGCGTCGGTTATGGTCAGCTGGTACTCCCAGAGCTGTCCTTTGAATTCAACATTGGAGACCACATCCAGGTTTTTAACGCGGTCATCATCTTCACTGGTGTAACTCAGACTGATCACGTTCTCGATGTTGAAAAAGTGAATCGACCACATAATGGCTTCCACGAGATCAGCGGCTCCTTCACCCACGGCAATATAGGCATTCAGGAACCAGTAGATGTGATTACCGTTAATGGTATCGATTTCTGTACTTTTTAAAGAGGTTGATTTCAGGTTGTTACTCAGAGAACCGGGTATGTCAACCTTAAAATGTTCCGGAAGAATACCGTAATCTTTGTCCTTTTGATCGAAGAGGGCATTTTCACAGGATGAAAATGACAGTGCTGCCACAATGGCCAGAATTCCGATAAAAAATTTTCTTGTCTTCATGATAATAACTTTTTTGTTTGTTAACTGGTTTCATGAGTACCACACAAGAAATATATTTTACCCTGATGTGAATTTGATTTTTTTTGAAAATTATTCTGCCTGTCCGGCAGACAGGCCCTACGGGGAAAGGGAAATGGCCTCGTTATTTTTCTACAATAATATATCCCCTACGGGGAAAGGGGAATAACCTCGTTGTTTTTCTACAATAATTTTATCCGCTACGGGGATGGGGAAGGGGTTACAATAATATGATTTTACAATAATGCATCCTCTACGAGGATGATTTTAGTGAATTAATAACAAAACCTCGTAGAGGTTTAATTATTGTAGAAAAGAGTTGACATAAACGTTCCACAACCTCATAGAGGTTCAATTATTGAAGCATTCTGCGATTAGTCAAATTATGATTATTCAAAAAACGTGGTATCCGAAACTACAGAACAAGCCGCAAACCACCCGCGAACGCCATGATGAAAATTCGTAGGGACATTACCCTGTTCCACATCAAACAACCCCCCCCGCCATTCGGTTTCCAATAACAGCGATCGGATAAACTGCTGATGATCTTCGCTCAGGGAGTATTTTCTCCGGATGATCATTGTTTTACGGGGGAAAAGAATTACCTGCTTATCCGGGGCAAATTCCTTACTCATATCAATGTTATCCAAACTGTAATACACTTCGGCAGCCTGGCATGCGCCATATTGTTCACAATACTGGGAATCTGCCGACCAATTGTAATACACCTCGGTCATAGAAGCCGGTGTGCTTTGATGGTATATAAAGCGATAGATCCCGTCTGAAGCCACAATGTCAATGGCTTCCAAAGGAGAAACGCCAGTCATTATAGCATAGGCTGTATCGGAACGGCCATTAAAGGATAAGGTAAGCTGGTATAATTTTCCTGCGGAGGCCATAAAAGGTACTGCAGATACATATCTGCCCGGTTCTTCATTATCCTCGCCGAAGGAAACAGAAATGCTGCCATCACTGAGCTGAACAGTCACGCCCGAAAATCCTTCCGGCGATTGGTTTAGCCGGTCGGCCGATCGGTATAACCTCATTTCGTGATACTTCATTTCATTCGTAATGATACAATCTGCGACGAGGAATTCTCCTCCGGATTGCAAGTCCCAATTGGTTTGCTGCTCACATGACAACAACAGTGGAGTAAGTGTCAGCCAGGCTATAATATGCAAAAAGTGCTTGATCATTAAAACTTAAGACTATAAGTAAATGATGGAATTATCGAATATACGTACCTGTATGTGGGTAATAGTTCCTGGCTGTTAAGCTTATCGGCCGGAACATAATATTTTCCGTCAGATCCCTGTGTTTTATTGAAATTCAAAAAAGCATAGTTTCGGGTGTTGAAAAAATTGTAAAGTGTTAAAGTAAAATAGTGCTCAAAGTTTTTATCCACCTTGTTCAGACGCCATGACGAACCAATATCCATCCGTTTGTAATCGGGCAACCGGTCATTATTTTGTTTGGTATATACTGGTACCTGACTGCCCCGATAATAATAAAATCCTGTTGGGGTTGAGATAGTCATGCCTGATGTGTATATTGCATTCATATTCAGTGTCCACCGGCGTCTGACCTTATAATCCAATGACAACGAAATATCGATAGGTTTATCCTGGTGCGAAGGATACCACCGGTTGTCATTCAGGTTATCAATTTGTAAAAAGCTCCGGGTGTAGCCACAGCCTATTTGTCCGGATAGTCTGCCCAGTGTTTTCTTAATCATGATTTCGAAGCCATAGGCGTATCCGTCTCCCTGCCGCAGTTCTCCTTCAAGGTATGGATTCAGGAACATTTCAGCATGGTAGCTGTAGCCCAGTTGATTAAACATGTTTTTGTAATAAATATCCATATTCAGATCTACAGCATGATCCGGCCAGGCTTTCACAAATCCCAGGTCAAATATATCAGCATATTGGGGTTTGATGTTTGGTCCCGACGGAAGCCACACCTCCAAAGAATTAAATGGACTGATGCTGTTATTTATTTGGTTGATGTGTTGTATGGTCCGGTTATAAGATGCCTTTATAGAAGCATAATTCCCGGTTTTGAAGGAAACTGAAATACGCGGTTCCAGGTAACTTTTCGAATAATACCTGACACCTTTTGCATATTCAGCATAGGATATCGGATTATGATCTTTGTCGTACACTATGCTGAATGCCTCTCCATAATTGCTCCAGTTGGAAAAACGGAATCCGTAATTCACCTGCAACCATTTAGTAAGTTCCAACTCATCACCCGCATAAAAAACAAATTCTCCTGAATTCACCTGGGATACACGCATGGTATCTAACGCAGCATTAGGAGAGTTGTAATTTCCCGGATTAAAGAAGTACCCGCCAAGATTAAAACCAAATCTCAGATTATTCCGGGGATTGATATACCAGGTGAATTCAGATTTCAGGTTTGTACCGGTGATATCTGAATTCCAGGAAAGCTTTTTATCGAAATCAGTATAGAGGGAATAATCATATTTGCTGGCATACAAGGTAGTATTTGAAAACAGGCGGCTACCATAAATATGTGACCATCGCAAGGTGCCTGTTGTATTGCTCCATTCCAAACCGTTACGTACATCGGCAGGCTTATTGATAAATGCATCTTTGCCGGCGAAAAGTGTCAGGTATAGCCTGTCGCGTTGCCCCAGTTTGATATTGAATTTGGAGGTAAAATCAGCAAAGTAAAACCTTTGTACCGAGGGATTCGCTGCCTTCACCAATAAGCCGAATGTCGATAACCGGAACGATACAAAATAGGAACTTGCTTCTTTCTTAAATGGACCTTCCACACTGAAACGGTTTGATACCGGGCTGATACTGGCACTGCCTGAGAATTTCTTCATATTTCCGTCACGTGCACGGATATCGATTACTGAGGAAAGCCTGCCCCCAAACTGAACAGGAAAATCTGCCCTGTAAATCTCAACATGCTTAATGGCATCCGGTATGATTGGTGTAAAGAGTCCCAGCAGATGAGAGGGGTTATAGATTGGTGCTTCATCAAGGAGGATAAGGTTTTGGTCTCTGCTGCCTCCCCGCACCGAGAAATAACTTGAACCGTCGCTCTGGAAACTTATCCCCGGAAGGTTATCAAGTGATTTAAGCATATCGGTTTCTCCTAAAGCAGCAGAATGTCTTTGAACAGTTGACGGATCAACATTGGTTCGGGCAGTCAGTGACTTAAAAACCAATTCCTCCTGGTTTACCGAATTAATAGTGATTGCATTCAAAGTGAATGGAACCTGCCTGAGATGTATATTCCAACGGATATCGCTGTTCAACGCCATGGTTTTATGTTCAGTATTATAACCCAGGAAAGAGGTTTGAAGTGTATATTCACCCCTGGTGAGTGTGAGGGAGTAAAAGCCGTAATTATTGGTGATGACCCCGATACCAGTCTCCTTAACATACACTGCTGCTCCAATCATGATTTCATTGGAAGCGGAATCGGCAATAGTACCGCTCACGGTAAACAATTCCGGTTTTGCAGCCGCTTGTGATACCTGATCCTCTTTGACAGATTTTAATACAATATATCCGTTAACGACAGTGAATTGAATTCCTGACTGCTGAAAAATTTCATCCAGTACCTGTCCGAGTGGTATATTTTCTGCAACGTAGGAGATCTTTTGTTTCATCGGCACCAGGTTAGGACTGTATGAAAACTGAATATGGGCTGATTGGGAAAGATCATTCAGCAAAGCCTCAAGCGGCACATTCGAATACCGCACACTGATTTTCTGATTCAGATCGGGAGATTGTGCCGGGGAGTTAATCTCGGAAAGGAACATCAGGATGGGCAACAAAATCCATCCGGGCATCAGAATCCTGGTATAAAGGTGTTTTAGCATCCTTTCCCGGTAATTAAGATGCGCTTGCCTTTTTTAGTTAGAGTAAGATCAAGAGTGGATTTCAATACATTGAACACCGAGTCCAGTTCCTGGTTTTCAAAGCGTACTGTTACAGAACAGTTTTGCAGGGCCGGGTCAATTTCAAGCGGTATGTGATAAGTATTCATCAGTATGTCAGTTACTTCGGGAAGGAGTGTATTGTGAAAATCCAGGATCCTGGTTTTCCAGGCCAGATCATTCAGATTTGTTGTAGCCTGTTTTTTAACCGTTTTGATATTTTTGTCATAAGTGCCGGTTTCACCTGCCATGAGGATGGCTTCTTTCTGTGGACGATTGGTTTCATATAATTTAACCGTTCCTTCGGTAACCGTTACCTTTATTTCAGTTCTATCGGTATAGGACTTTACATTGAATTTGGTACCCGTAACACGGATACATGCTTCACCGGCATTAATAATAAAGGGTATAGCATTTTTCTTAACCTCAAAATAAGCCTCCCCTTTCAGATTGAGGTTACGGTGTGAAATACCAAATCCTTTTTTGTAAGTAATTCTCGAACCGGCATTCAAAGTTACAGCCGTTCCGTCAGGCATAGTAATCGATGAGAGATCAGCCACCGGAGCTTTCTCCGATTTGGTGCCGGTTATCTTATGGCCAAGAAAAGCCAAAGCGGAGATCAGAATAATGGAAGCAGCAATCTGAATAATTCTTATCAGGGTGATCGTTTTTGTTCGGCCCGGTAATATAACCGATTCCATTTTCCGCCATTCAACCTCCAGGTCGATATCACCTGATGCTGATGCTGCTGAGGTGATGTTCCAAAGTTTTGCAAAAGCATCGAACTCCGCACGGTTAGCGGGATCAGCTGACATCCATTCATCTACCAGCCTGTTTTCCTCGGGTGTGCCTTCACCTGAGAAAACCTTGGGCAGCAATCCCGTAGGGTCAATATGTTTGTTGTCTGTATCCATACTTTTGGTATCATTATCACACACCAGATGTGTTTTACCCTTACCAGTTATGCATATTTCTTAGCAGCATCAATATAATAATCATTAAATAATCCTTCAATTCTTCCTTAAGTATTTGAAGTGCCTTTGACATCTGTGTTTCAACCGTTTTCACTGAAATGTTGAGGTGATCCGCAATCTCCGAATACTTTCTGTTTTCAAACCGGCTCAGCTCAAACACCTCCCTGCATTTCTCCGGCAGGCGTTGCAGGGCTGATTTTATCCGGCTTTCCAGCTCAGCAGTTACGAGGTCATCAGAAAATACAGATTCTTCTACCACCAAATTGTGTAAGGAAGCCTCCTCGTGACTGATGAATTTTTTATTGTCGCGGAGGTAATTCAGGCTTCGATTATAAACCGATGTGAAGAGATAAGATTTGGCCGGATTTTCCCAGTCGAATTCCGACCGGTTTTCCCAGATCCTGATAAAAACACTGTGAACGATCTCCTTGGCGGAGTCGAGATCACCGGTATACTTCCTGGCAAAAAAGCTTAAACCAGTAAAATGCTCCCGGAAGAGAGTTTCAAATTTGCGTTTTAGTATTGTATCGCGGTGGTCCAAAATTTTATCATTTCGTTTTCATCGGCCCTCCCCATGATTACAATACTTATCAATTAAGGCCAGCAATTCAGCTTTTTTTATCGGTTTGGCAATATAATCGTCGCATCCGGCTTCAGATGCTTTATCTCTGTCTTCATTCATGGCGTAAGCAGTTTGCGCAATAACAGGCAAATTGGGATATTGTTGTTTAATTTTTCGTGTGGCGTCATATCCGTTCATAAATGGCATTTTAATATCCATCAATACCAGTTTTATATCAGGATACTTCTCGCATAGTTCCAGAGCTTCGATACCGTTGTTGGCCCTGATGAGTTTTATTTTGCTTTTTGATAGCACGGTTTCCAGATATAGATAGTTTATATTGTCATCTTCAGCAATTAATACTAACATACTGGGAGCACTAATACTAATTGATTTGTCTTGTTGATCAATATCTTTTTTATGGGCATGCGTCGACTTGTAGGGCAGGGTGAAATAAAATGTTGAACCTTTGCCGGGTTGTGATTCCAGCCATATTTTTCCCCCCAGCAACTGCACCAGCTTGGTTGAAATGGATAATCCGAGTCCGGCACCACCAAATTGCTGTGTAATTTCTGTTTCTACCTGGCGGAAAGGTTCAAATATCTTTTCATGCATGTTCTCAGGTATTCCCATCCCGGTATCTTCTACAAAAAATTGGAGAAATAAGTCTGTCTTTTTATATCCAAACTTAATATGACCCTCGAAAGTATATTTAAGAGCATTGTTAAACAAATTGGTGAGTATCTGCCTTAACCGGGTTTTATCGGTTAAAATAGTGCTTTGGGCATTATTTAATGGTTTTACTGAATGCAACGTGATATTCTTACTGCCAGTTTGTGGTTCAAAAAAAGCAAAAAGGATGTTAATCAGGTCATTTACTATTACTTCTTCATAAACTAAAGATACTTTCCCGGTTTCAATCCGTGACAAGTCCAGAATATCATTCACCAGAGTAAGCAATTGTTTGCTGCTTTCAATAACTATTTTTGCATAATATTTTCTTTTATCCTTTGCCAGGTCAGTATCCATCAACAACTCCGAAAACCCGATAATACCATTCATAGGCGTTCGAATTTCATGGCTCATATTTGCCAGGAAAGCCGATTTTAAGCGATAGCTTTCTTCGGCATTCAATTTGGCTTCCTTAAGTTCTTCATTGATTATTCGAATGCTTTCAAGACTCCTTGTAAGCTCCTCATTCTGAGAATAATACTCTTCATTCAAGGCCAGATTTTCATCCATTTGTGCTTTAAGCTCAAATTCTACTTTTTTTTGGTTGTTGATATCAATCATTGTTCCGGTCATCCGTAAAGGATTTCTGTTGCTGTCTCTGTCAACAACCATTCCTCTGTCCAGTATCCAAACCCAATGCCCCGCTTTATGTTTCATTCTGAACTCACACTCGTAAAAATCGGTTTGCCCTTTGAGGTGCATTTCCAGGATTTCATTTGATCGTAATACATCCTCGGGATTCTTAAGCTTTTCCCAGGCGGAAATACTCAGTGGTTCGAGTTCACGAATTGTATATCCGATCAACTCTGCCCATTGATCGTTTATAATGACATTTCCCGTTCGTATATGCCAATCCCACAGTCCGGCCTTGGTACCAATCAAGGCCAGGCTTAACCGTTCTTCGCTTACGCGAAGTTTTTCTTCATGGCTAAAACTCTCGGTCACATCACTAAAAACAATTACTACGCCCATAATTTCCTCATCCGCGGCAAAAATGGGAGCTGCACTGTCGGTTATATGATATTCCTGGCCATCCCTTGATATGAGAACAGTATGGTTGCTCAACCCAACTGATTTTCCTGTTTCCAGAATATACTCAACAGGATTATTGATTTTTTTCTTGGTTTCAGCATTAACTATGTTCAGAACATCCTCAAGTAGTGTCCCCTTTGCATCAGCAAATTTCCAGCCGGTAAGGTCTTCAGCCACCGGGTTCATCCTGGTTATCCGGCCACTTACGTCGGTGGCAATTACAGCATCACCGATTGAATTGAGCGTAATTCGAAGATTTTCTTGATGGTCATGTAAATCACGATTAATACCTTGCTGAAAAAGGGAATATAATAAAAAAGCCCACATCATGGGTAATAATGCACCAGTCATGTCTTCAAATGAATCAAGCGTATGGGTTATGCCCAACCATTCAATGAGAAGAAAAGTAAAATATACCGAGGCTACGATTAAGAGGCTGATTATTAGCAATTTGATATCAGTATGAATGGCTCGTTTTTTGTTTGCTACAAGAAACACTACTCCCAGCAGACTTGCCAATAATGCTATCATATCGAGAAAAGCAATGTTACTCATGGTTGGCCCTCCAATTTGCTGTAATGAACGAATTTCCAACACCAGAAGGCCAGTATTACGGCACTGATAGCATAGCTTAAATGTTCCAGAATATTCAGGTAGAATTCCAGCAGAAACCCTTCCAGGACGGTGAATATCCAACCAGCAAGGAGCAAATAATAACTGGAAACAAGCATTTTCCAACCGTAAATACGTCTGATCTGCTTCTTATTCAGTATGATGAAGAAAAAGACGCCTATGCCAATCAGGAGCATTACAACTTCATTTTCATGTAACATAGTTGCCTTTTTTAAGCTAATGTGTATTAATGCCTTAAATCTTAAATCTGTAATCTTTCATCTGCCATAAAGATATAAAGGTTTACTTATTTTTGAATAATCAAATCATCAATTTCTGCGAGATGAAGTTTAAAATGGCGGAGATAATCCACGATTCCTTCTTTTAAGGAGATAAGTCGGGTTTCATCATAGTACCACTGGTTATCCAGTTTAGAATTATCCACATTATTAATTACATGGATGATATGCAGGTTGGCATACTTCCACAATTGCACCATTGTATACCAATCTTCGTGCTGATAGTCCTGGATGGCAATCCAGCGATCATTATTGCCATGGGTTGCATAATTTGGAAAGTGCAACGGACTGGGCTGGTTTTGCAAATGGATGATCCGGTGTGTGTTATTGGAGGCGGAATCCACCAGGTGACCCAGGATTTGTCGAATGGTGCGGTTTTGGCTGTTTTGCCTGTGTGCAATAACCTCTTCAGGTAAAGCCAATAGTTTTGGCTCCCAGGAAGCTAAAAATGTCAGCAAACCCTGACAATGAGAATCAAATTCATTCATGATTATATTAAATTACGGATGCCAATGCAAGATATTAATAAACATAGGATTTCTGTACGAAAATCCTAAATTTGTCATCCAGTGAAATAACCTTTTTACTACCGTTGGAATCAATACCTTTTCTCAAGGAGATAGCCTCAATGTTGCTTCAACCAGGTGCATACAACCTGCCGGAAACCTGTGTGGTTTTTCCCAACAAGCGGGCGCGTCTCTACCTGGGCAAATACCTCGGTGAGCTCACAGATAAACCGATTTGGGCTCCGCGATATCTCACCATCAGCGAACTGATGGAAAAGGCATCGGGGTACCTGTATGCTGACAGGATGACTCTGTTGTTTGAATCCTATAAAGTATACAGTGAAGTTTCCGGTTCACTGGAAAGTTTTGATTCATACTATCCATACAGTGAAACCCTCCTGGCAGATTTCGACGAAATTGACAAATACCTGGTCAATGCCACGGACATTTTCGGTAATCTGGCCGGTTTAAAATCCATTGATGGACGTTTCAACTATCTCACAGAAGATCAGATTGCCCTGATCCAAAGATTTTGGAATACATTCGATCCAGAAAACATTTCCGAAGGCCAGAAAACCTTTCTTTCCATATGGGAAGTACTTCCTGTGATGTACCATGAACTCAGAAATCGTTTGCACAGGCAGAATCTGGCTTATGAAGGTATGGCTTATCGAAGGGCTATTGAAAAATTTTCAGACATCCGAGAAATTACCGGCTTGGATTATCAGAAATACCTGTTTGTAGGTTTTAATGCTCTTAATGCTTGCGAGGAAAAACTTTTCAGGTACCTGAAAAACCTTGATCGTGCTGAATTCTTCTGGGATTATGATACCTGGTATACCAACAACGATATCCATGAGGCCGGTTTCTTTATCAGAAAAAACCTGAGGAATTTTCCGCAGATAAAACCCGTTAACCATGAAAACCTGCTGGTCAACAACAAACGGATCCATTTCGTTCCTGTTTCTTCTAACACCGGGCAGGCAGGGGCTCTGTCCTTTATTTTCAACACCCTTGGGATAACCAATGAGCAGGATAAAGAACATACTGCCCTGGTGCTGGCTGATGAGAATCTCCTGATCCCTGTGTTGTATGCCATTCCCGGTGACGTGACCGAAGTTAATGTTACTATGGGCTATCCTCTTGCCGGCTCGGCGGTATACAACCTGGTTGATTCTCTGTATGAGCTCTTGAGAAATTCCAAACAGGGATTGCAGGGGAAAACAGCGTGGTACTTCAAGGATGTGCTGACAGTTTTGGGAAATCCTCTGCTTAAATCATATTACAAGCATTTGAGTGAGGATATCAGGCAAAAGATTATCGATCAAAATCTGGTTTATCTGCAGAAAACCGATCTTTTTCAGGATCATCCGAAAGACCTGATTTTCAAGGAGCGGTCAGGCGCTGAAAATACATGCCAGTATCTGCTGGAGATAATTGCCGCGATTTTAAAGCAGAGGGCATTACAAAACGAAGGTTCCGGATCATCTGACCAGGTGCAACTTGAAATTCTATACCAGGTATACATCTTCCTGACCAGGTTACAGGATTTGTTGTCTTCACAAAGTTTTTTCCCGGACACGGATACCATGTTCAGGTTAATCCGGAAGATGATGCGCACCATGCACCTGCCATTTAGTGGCGAACCCTTGGCCGGATTGCAGGTTCTGGGATTATTGGAAACCAGAACACTCGATTTCGATCACATCATACTGCTTTCTGCGAATGAAGGAATACTGCCGCGGGCGTCCGATATACCATCTTATATTCCTTACAGCCTGCGGGCAGGATTCAACCTTCCGACCCCTGAACATTACGATTCGATATACGCCTATTATTTCTACCGGCTCATTCAGCGAGCCAAAAATGTAGCCCTGGTATATGACTGCAGTACGGGCGGCCTGCGAACGGGAGAACGCAGCAGGTTCCTGCACCAGATTTTTTATGAAATGCCCCTGCCTGTTACCGAAATCATCCCTGCAGCTTCCATTGCCCAGATTCCTGTAAAACCGATAATCATCGAAAAAACCGGGGATGTGGCCACTGCCCTTGCACGCTATACAGGTAAAGAAGGCAAATTATTATCCCCCAGTGCCTTCAACGAATTTTTAAATTGTCCGTTGAAGTTTTACCATCATCATATTGTTGGATTACCACAACCCGATGAGGTTGCTGAAGAAATTGATGCACGCATGTTTGGTAATCTGTTGCATAAAGCCATGAGGATTATCTTTACCCCTCTCGGTCAGTCACTGGTTACACGGGAAAAACTGGAACCCTTATTGAAAGAGGGGCACTTTATCGATATGGCGTTAGATAAAGCATTTAGCGAGGAACTCTTTGGTAACGTTGAAAGCAAAGGGCATCGAAAAATCGAAGGGTATAACCTGATTGTCCGCCAGGTGATCCGAACATACATCCGCCAGTTGATCCTGGCTGAGCTGGAAACGGGTCCTTTTAGCATAAAAGGTCTTGAAGAAAAGCATGTGGCATCCATTTCCCTGACCGTGGATGGAAGGCTAATTGAATTGCAGGTTGGAGGAATAATCGACCGGATCGATCTCAGGCAGGATAGCATTATCATTATAGATTACAAGACGGGTTCGGTGAAAAGCTCTTTTACTAACATTGAATCACTGTTTAATGCGGGTGAACAGCTGAGAAATGAAGCTGTTTTTCAGGTACTGTTGTACGCCCATGTTTATGAAATGCTTCATCCGGGGAACACTGTCGTTCCGGGTTTGTATTTTGTTCGTGCCAGTCATTCCGGGGATTTTTCCTATACCTTATATCAGGGTACTAGAAAGGAGGCTATTACCAGTTATACTGCGGTAAAACAAGAATTTGAACCCTTGCTGCACCAACATCTGGCCCGATTATTCAATTCACAGGAACCCTTTACCCAGACTGCCAACCTGAAGGTATGTGCTTTTTGTGCATATGCCGGGATTTGCAGAAGATGATTCCAGATTAAAGACTTAAGATTAAAGATTAAAGATTTACAAATATGCGCATTGATATACTGACCATATTACCTGAACTAATCGAAAGCCCTCTCAGCCATTCCATTATTAAACGGGCAAAAGAAAAGGGGGTTGTAGAGATCAACTTACATAATATTCGTGATTATTCCAGGAACAAACAGAAACAGGTGGATGACTATGCCTTTGGCGGCGGAGCCGGCATGGTCATGTGTATCGAACCTATTGATTTGCTGATATCAAAGCTCACGGGCGAACGCCAGTACAATGAGATCATTTACCTGACCCCCGATGGGGAAAAATTTACCCAGAAGACGGCTAATTATTTAGCCACCAAAGACAATATTATTCTGCTTTGCGGTCATTATAAAGGTGTGGATCAGCGTGTGCGCGATCACTTAATAACGCGGGAGATTTCTGTTGGTGATTTTGTGCTTTCGGGCGGTGAACTGGCAGCCGCCATGGTTACTGATTGTATTGTACGACTTCTCCCGGGAGGTATTTCGGATGAGACATCTGCGCTGACGGATTCGTTCCAGGATAACCTGCTAGCACCGCCGGTTTATACAAGACCTGCTGATTACAAAGGTTGGAAGGTTCCGGAGATCCTTCTTTCGGGACATCAGCAAAACATCGACAGCTGGCGGCACCAACAATCGGAAGAGAGAACCATGAAATTAAGGCCGGATCTATTCTAGAATTTGAATCCCATCGTGGCAATAAACCTGTACCTCGACTGGTTCAGACTGGCTATATTGCTACCAATGTCAGTAGTGTACAGGTTGTACTTCTCCTTATGGAATATTCCTGAAAAACCCAGATCAAAGAAGAAGTTGTTGTCCCTATATCCAAAACCGGAAGTAATCTCGGCATAGCTGGCATCCTTATTCAGTTCCTGCTTATCATAGGGGCTGGGATAATACCCGCCGCCTGCCCTGATGGCAAAATTACCCAGCCTGATTTCCCCGCCGAGTTTGAGATTAAAAACTGAACGATAAACATTATTGATACCTGTGTTTACCGTATCTACATTTTGCTGGTCAAAACTTGTATTATAATCTTTGTCTGTTCTCATCTTCATGGAGGCATAGTTTATGTACTCAACATCACTGGAGAGTATACCAAACTTGCCCAGTTGAAAACTAATACCACCGGCCACTTTCAATGGCGTATTTAAATTGTACCGGTATACTCCCGTTTCTAATAAATCACCATCAACATTAGTGGGTTTTATCAAAAATGAAGAATCATCATACACCGAATACATAGTATTATAGTAGGTTTCTTCAATATTGTAAAAAGTAGGCAGATAGATTGTAGTTCCTATTCTGATGGATTTGGTTACTCTTGCCAACAATCCTAATTTGAAGTTTATTCCGGTGCCTTTTACATTTAAATCTTCGCTAAAATCGAAGCTTCTAAAGGCCCAATAGTTATCGTGATTAATTTCACTGAGTGTTGCTTTTTGTATATATCGCAGTTGGTCTATGCCGAGTCCCATCCCCAGATAAAAAACGTTGCTGAAATTTAATCCAACAGCAAACGACCATTCCCCAATTCCGCCCTTTGTTTGAATAGATTTTCTTTGATCAACCGGAACCGGAACCAGACTTTTGTATTGATCTAAGGTTCCACTGGTATCAATTACCCAGGCATCATAGGCAAGCCTCTCATTAAATGGATCTAAATTATCGGGCAATAGATGATTCTTGCTGGCATATTCAACGAAATAGTCGGAGTAAGAACTATACTGGTTTGTACCTTGCATAAGGATGTTGTTACCGAAATTGTTCAGCCGGTTATAGCCTACGGCATAGGAAACGCTGATCAATCCCTTTTCCCTGTTTGAATTGTAAGTGCCAACATACCCTATGTTGCTCAGGATAAACTGGTATTTGTAATCATCTTTTTTCTGTCCGATGTAATCTGCTTGTGTACTGGAATATCCAAAACCCGGGGAGAATAGAAATTCTGATTTTCTGTATAGTCCTAATCCAGCAGGATTAATGTAGGCGGACGAGAAATCGCCTCCCAGCGCAGTGAATGCATTACCCATTGCCATGCTACGGGATGTAAGCGTAGGAAAGTTCTGTGAGTACCTCAATGCATCAGAAACATATTGACCTTGTGCTGTTGTGAGGCATAAGCATATAGCGACTAATGAAATTAGCTTTTTCATAATTGCAGATTGTTAAGAAAATACTTCCTTGATAAATGAGAATTAACTATCAGGTTTAGCTTACCTCCTGCCTCCGCTTGGAGTGGAAGATCTGGAACTTCCGGATGAAGAAGAACCAGATGAGCTTGATCTGCTGCTCCCTGAGCTATAGGATGAACCTGAAGAACTGGGCCGACTGTATGACGACGAAGAACTACTCGGGCGACTGTAACTTGGCGAGCTGCTAGTCGACCGGTTAGCCGGTGCAGATGAAGGCCTGCTGTAGGTCGATGAAGGAGCGCTGGCAGGTCTGCTGTAAGTCGATGATCTGTTCTCAGAATTGAAAGACCTTTTCGTACCGCTGCTCTGATTTGCAGGTGTACCGGAATATGAGGGTCTGCTTTGTGTGGTAGTAGAGCTTGGCCTTGAATATACCGGGCGTTCCTGAGGAGCTACATTTGAGTTTTCGGTAGATTTGCGTATCGTTGAGTTATCCTCCTGATTCATCAGTTCACGTGTAGTTGGAGTAACACTGGAATTATTCGTTATTCTACGTTCCGTATTGCCACTGCTGCTGTTAACAGATCCATAGGGACGGCGTACAGGTGTACCTGCACCGTTTGTGGATTTTATAGTACCTGTGTTCTGGCGTGTGCCTGTGGCAATACTTCCGGATGAGATAGTTCTCCTCCCGTTGATAGTATTGGTGCCGGTGGCAACTCGACTGGTTCCGCCGGTTGATGAGCTGATGCGACGACCATTTAACGAAGTAGCACCTCCTGCAGAGGCAATACGATTTGCTTCAATAGCACGGCGTGGTCCGTAATATACCGGGCGATGATCGGAATAGTAGCCATCATTATAACCGTAATTATTTCCATAATAATACCCGTCATAGAATCCATGATGGTAACCATATCCCCACCCATAGTAAGGATAGTACCAGGAAGAGTAAGGTGAATATCCAAAGTAGTAGTCGGAATACCAGGGTGAATAACCCGGCCATCCATAGGAAAAACCGAAACCTGAATAGGGATAACCGAAGGACATATTGAATGACCAGCCGGGCTGATACATGAAAGGATCATTGTACCAGGAATCATAATAACCCATGGAATAGAAAGGATCATAAAATCTTCTGATCCGGGAGGTATAGTAAGAATCATCTGTATTATAATAATTATTGGTAACGTAAGTACTACCATCTTTTTCATAGTAATCACTACCAACATAATCCCTGTCTTCGGCGTATTCCAGTGTATCACCGTTGTACTCTTGCTGCGGGGAGTTAACGCGCTGGTTTTCGAGGCTGTTTATATATTTCTCATAGTTATCGGGTACATAAGCGGGTTCCTGTGGAGTTACAGCTTCCTGTTTCTCAACGGTCGGAGCCTGCTTTTTCTCTGAAGGCCTGTAGTAGATATCATCATATTCCGAGGATGTTTTCTGGCCCATGGCACCGGTGAAGGCAAAAAGCCCGAGCACCAGAACCATATAAGTATGTAAAGTTGTTTTCATGACCCACCTCCGTTAATTTTGTGTGAATATATAATATTATTTCTTTATTTTGCAACCATTAAATCGTGTAAAAGTTAGCACAAATACCATACCAAATATAAATTATGGCCAAAGAATTAACAAGCAGAAAGGAAAACTATTCCCAATGGTATAATGATCTGGTAATAAAAGCCGACCTGGCAGAGAATTCGGCCGTCAGAGGTTGTATGGTTATCAAACCCTATGGATATGCCATTTGGGAAAAAATTCAGGGTGTGCTTGACCGGATGTTCAAAGAAACAGGCCATGTTAATGCCTATTTTCCGCTGTTTATTCCAAAATCTTTTTTTAGCAAAGAAGCAGAGCATGTGGAAGGATTTGCCAAAGAGTGTGCTGTTGTTACCCATTACAGGTTACGCAAGGATGATCACGGAAAGGGTTTGGTGGTGGATGAAACCGCGAAACTCGAAGAAGAGCTCATTGTGCGGCCCACGTCAGAAACAATCATCTGGAATACCTATAAAAGCTGGATACAGTCCTATCGCGATCTTCCCATTCTCATCAATCAGTGGGCCAATGTTGTCCGCTGGGAAATGCGCACTCGTCTTTTTCTGAGGACCACCGAATTTCTATGGCAGGAAGGTCATACAGCCCACGCTACAAAGGAAGAAGCCCTGGATGAAACTTTGAAAATGCTGCAGGTATATACCACCTTCGCTGAGCAATACATGGCGCTTCCTGTGATTAAGGGAGTAAAGACTGAAAGTGAAAAATTCGCCGGTGCGATTGATACTTATACCATTGAAACACTCATGCAGGATGGTAAGGCGCTTCAGGGCGGGACTTCGCATTTTCTAGGCCAGAATTTTGCTCGTGCATTTGACGTTAAGTACCTGAACAGGGAAGGTAAGCTCGACCTGGTTTGGGCTACTTCATGGGGAGTGACCACCCGGCTAATAGGAGCACTGATCATGGCCCACTCCGATGATAACGGGTTGATTCTCCCCCCAAAACTTGCTCCAATTCATGTGGTGATTATTCCCATCCATAAAACAGAAGAACAGCTTGCCAATATCACTGCAAAAGGTGAAGTCATTAAAAAACTACTGGAAAGTAAAGGGCTCTCGGTAAAATTTGACGTCCGCGATACGCACAAACCCGGCTGGAAATTTGCCGAATATGAATTGAAAGGTGTACCGGTACGG
>Ga0315284_10002549_pt1 | contig 26075 bp, 25 predicted proteins | sample YL17G09_16_MG_FD_203696 | JGI IMG/M metagenome (GOLD analysis project Ga0315284, IMG submission 203696) | Sediment microbial communities from Yellowstone Lake, YNP, Wyoming, USA - YL17G09_16 | ecosystem: Environmental > Aquatic > Freshwater > Lake > Sediment | place: USA: Wyoming | collected...
GATTTGGGCAATGATGGCGCTTAACACGGAGGTGTTGATCGGCTCGGTGAGGGATTCTCCACGGCTGTCGGCCATAAAGACGAAACGCAGGGTTTCGCAATAACCCGATACGGGCAGAAGCACAACCAAGGCAATAGCCGCAACCAAACAGAGCACCAAAACGATTCGTTTGATCTTGCAGGTCATATTTTTTCTCCTTTCGGTTCTTGAGGGTTCTATGGTAGCACCTGCTACGCACCATCTGCAGTCATTACCTGCCTGTCCAACAGTTATTATACTGAAATTTGCTATTTGTGAAAATCTAAACCATTTACCCGTTTTTTGTCAACTAAAACTTGAGCATGTGAACGGCCTTCTCGTAGGGGACAGCCCATTATAATCGGATGGTTATCACGATTTGAGGATTTTCTGCCTTACAATAATTCGTTAAAAATAACATACCGAATTAACGAAGCCTGACCCCACTGATTTCATTCTTAGACTTACGGTCTTGTCGGCTACACCCAAAGCAATCATGCCTATTTTCAAATCGTGATGCTTTCGTACAATTTATGGCGTTATATGATTGGGTTTGCCCATCTGAGGGACCAGGCGCAGAAAGAACAAGAGAGTAAAAAGGAGAACGTTCAAAATACCATTCATATAGCGAGATTGAAACTGCTCTTTATTGCGGCAAAGATCATCGGTGGGGGGAATACGGTTAAAGTCAAATATTCTTCCCATCTCAGCGGGAAGGATCGTTTGGATAATCTCATCCACAATCTCGATGTGCTGCGCAAACATCCCGAAATACTAAGTAGCCCAATCTATTGGCAAAACCAATGTCAACCCTTGATGCAAAAAATTCTTTGCACGGAGAAGACTGCATGAAGAAAAAAATGCCATTTTGATGCAAAATTCAGTTATTAAGTACTTTCAAATTGTTATAGGGAGCCTCTCCGTGAGCCTGCCTCACTCCCAGTGTATTTCGTATAGCGGTACGAAATCGACGGCTATATCTTTGAGGGCATCCATCGATGCGCGAACAAAATCGGGCATCCCGACATACTGTGCTTCCAGGGCCTTGGCGCGGTCATAATCACCCAGGGCCTCAATCATCAGAAGCTCATTTGCAAGAGAGGCTACGGCATCATCAAACAGATCGAAGTTGACGGCATAATGCCTGCTTTCCTGATTAAACGTAATCGCCCCTTTTTCCAAAAAGAAATTCAGGGAGACGAGCGCGGCCTTTCCATGACCATCACCTGTGCCGAAACGCATGGTCCGGAAAAGGCTCGCCAGATAGCTCACCATATGTTGGGCCTTCATAGCCGGGTCTATGACGGCGTGTTCCCGGAAATATCTGAGACTGTGCAGTCCGGCGATGTCTGCCTTGTTCTCCTCTATCCATGAGTAAAGATCGCGCAGCGCTATATTAATAGGCGTCGTCGTGCCGTATACATAATGAGGACCCAACCCGTGGGCGATCTCATGAAGCTGAATAAAATGAAAGTAGCCCTCCTTGCTCATATTGGGGAGCTGGTCCGCTGCGACCAGTCTATTTCCGACAGGCGCTACTATGCCGTCCATCCTGGCATCGAGGGCGTTTTTCCAGAAGGTCTTCTTGCCGCCTATTTGGGTGATGATCTCCGGGTCGTTCGGGAGACTTTCCGCAACATACTGAAAGCCCGAGCGCATAAGGCCGCCACGATAGACATCCTGGAGCACTGTAAAAGTGGTCTTGAGGTCCGGCTGTTTATTCTTGTACTGGTCCGGAAAGGGAAGGAACTGTTCAAGATCGGCAACGTGACCGGCATAGACATCGAGCTTTGCGCTCGCCGCTTCATCCGTCACTCCAATGCTCGCCATATAGGCCGCTTTTATATTGTTTAAGGCGTCTTCATAGACCTCTATCGGGCCGATAATCAGGTCGAATTTTCCTCTCTTCATCATCACCCAGTTTACGTCTGCCTGATAGTAGTCATCCGTTAGCAGTCCGAGGGCCCGGCTATTTAATACCTTTTTGAGATCTTCATCCTGGGTAAGGGTCGAGGCGCTGAGCAGCTTTCCTGTCATGGCATCTACAAACTCTTTGTAGGCCTCGTGGTAGGGGACTGCCGCCAGACCGGCCCCACGGCGCTCGATGAGCGTGTATGAGCTCAGAAAGGCCTCCTTGTCCGAAGGGTGGTCCTGATACCATTGCTCGAACTCCGCAAGCGTCATGTCCGGGGGATAAAAGCCTCCAGTTAAGGTTTTAGGGGGCACGTCAAGAAACGGTTCATTATCGGCAAGGCGGTCATAGGGACCCGCCTGCATGAAAAAGAACTTCCGCACAGGGTCATCATCTTTTCTTTCCCGTGTGATAGCGTCACGCAGCCGCAGATTATCGTAATAGGTCTGATGCCAAAAAATCTCGTCAGCAAGCTTTCCGGCTTCAATCAACTCACTGAGAAGTTGTTTTTCTTCAGGGCTGTATTTACTCACGTCCAAAGACATGGGCGTAAAAGCGTATTTCTGAATGCGCTGTGCTACGTCGGCCTGTATTTTCAGTTCAGCTATTACGTTATCCCCCCATTCTGACGCCTTGGAGGCACTGTCCGCACAGGTAAGAATAGTAAGAATCAGAAGACCCAATGAGAGACTTTTTATACGCATCTTACCTCCCAACTAAAACTCGCTGTTGACAAAAGTCAGCGACAGATGGGTAAGGTTATTCATATGGATCTCATATGAGAAGTCACCACTGCCGTTTTCCCCTGCTCCAGTGACATTAGCAAACACAAAATAGCTAACCCCCGGGGTAAGAGTGACGGAAATCTGATCGTTCAGCGGCTGTGTCCAGTTCTGCTTTGTGCCGTTTTCTGAGGCCGTTATACCATAAACGATGCTATTGACAACCTTCTGGTTGGTTGCATCCCACAGCCCGACATGGACCGCTATCGAGGCGCCGTTATTCCAGTTGTTTTCATTATGGAAATAGACACTCCCGCTTAAGGCTCCGGCAATGTTTATATAAGCCGTTGTCGTCTTGGTCCCGTTGAATTTGAAGCTATGGCCCCATTCGAGATCCTGAGAAATGCTTGAACCGCTGTTGCTGTAATGGTTGTTTGCCGATAGATTCAATACCAGTTGGTTATCGGCGGTCAGCCAGTCAGAAGCACTGAAGATGACATCGCCGCTTTTGTTTACGGGATATTGATCCCGCGCAAACGCCGAGGGGGCCATCATCGCCTCTTTACCCCCTATACGAAATGGCGATAGGAGGTACCCGTAGGAAATCGTGCCGGTGGGGTCTTCGATATAGCTGCTCGTATAGGTCTTGACCACGGCATTGCCCAGTTCTGAGCGTGGATTGGTCTCCGTCGAATATGTGACCTCATATGTACCCGGATCAAAGGCGCCGAGATCGGCGCTTAGGAGGGTATAGGTAATGCCAGTCTGCAGACTGCCAAGGTTGGGGGTATTCAGGGTTCCCCAGAAATCATAGGGTCTGTCCGCTAGATCTACATTTGTTTTTGTCCCGGCGCTGCTGATCCATTTATAAGTGTCAGGCGCAATTTCAGCGATAGCGCCTATCAGCAGGACGTCATTGACAAGGTTATTTGTTCCGAGTGCGCCGAGTCTCAGTCCATAGTGGTCTTCGCCCAGGGTCTGGGTGATGAAAAAATTGGCCCTGGCAAGGATATCCTGCGCGGAGTTGGGAAGGAAGCTGCTCTCCCAGTAAAGCCCTGAGTTTCTTGCGATCAGCCGCAAAACGTTATTCAGGAACTTGTCCGTCTCATCTTTAATCAGGGCCTGAAATGTGGCCATATAGTCGGCAGCATCCTTGGTCCCCTGATAGTTCTTCCCCTCGACTACCATATTTGCGCCCTTGAACTGGTAAAAGAGAAGCACGGCGAAATACTGCTCCAGGGTTTTGTAATAGTCCATGAGCTGATCACTGTTTACGGGACCTTTCAGAATAAAGGAATCTGTCCAGAGGTCAAGGAGCCCTTCGGTAGTCGGAACATTGGGAACGATAGCATCATGTATTATCTGCACCTGTTTTTCGATTTCCCATGAGCTGATGCTGTTATTGACCCAGTTCTGCATTGCTGTCTTAGTAGCTGCGTCCTGGCAAGTCTCGGCTGTGCATAAGGAATAGTATTTAAGCGTATTAGTATCACCCCGGAGGTTCGGATCTGCAGGCCCATAATAGGTCATGATCGTCGTAATTGCCTCCTGTGCGGTGAGTCCCTGGATATAGGTTTCGACCTGGTTAGTATCCATGGCCAGTTCCTGGGACAAGGCTGCCAAAGCGGTCTTGATCTGTTCGAGGTCATTTAATATCGCATCGAGCTCGGTCTTCATCTCGTCAAGCCGGCTGTCGGTGTCATTGCCGCCCTTGTTGAGCAGACCAAGGATCCACCCGGCGCCCTGGCTGCCGACCTCGGACATGGCCCCTTTCAGCAGTTCGGTCATCGCGTCCTGAAAAAGGGAGGAACCTATGGAACCGCCGTCATAATAAGACCGGGTTTCCCCCTGCTCCAGTTCCGCGATAAGCTGGTCTACAAAGGAGCTCATAGCCTTGTCAGGCTCCAAATCCTTCATAAATAAATAGTGGGAGAAATAGTAGCAGTACCACTCGCTGCTGTAGATAATCTCCTCCAGGTCAACGGAGCCGGACACAGACAGGAATTTTTTTACTGCCTCTTTTGCGGCCAGATAAGAGTCCTCCGGATGACGGTCCATGTATTTAGTCAGTAGAGTGGTAACGGCATTGATCTTATAGGGATAATTGATATGGTATGGATAGGAGGGATATAGCGGCCCTTCGTCAAATTTGGGGATAAATGCACTGATTTCATGCACAAATGCTTCGCCCCCGATAAAGCCTCCGTTAATTACCACCTTGAAAGATTCAGGAAACGGGCGGGTAATCGAAAAAGATCCGTCTGCGCCTGTCGCCGAAGATACGGAATACAGGAGGCCCCCGGAGCGATCATAGATGCGCACGGTGGCCCCCGAAATGGGATGGTCAAGAAAAGCCTTACCCTTTAGCGTCCGGGGTTGCTGCATGAAGAGATCATCCCTGACAAGCCCTGCCCAGTCAGCCGAGGCAGGTATTGCAAAGAGACCTGTAACCAGGACTAAAATTGATATATATCCGAGTATTATTTTCAGCATTGTTTTATCCCTCATTTCCTAAAAATGATAATTTATGCCCATCACGACAGGAATGCTCCATGAAGAGCCGGCGTTAGAAGGAGTTCCCATCTGTGAATCCGGTTTCCCAAGGTAACGCGGCCTGACCTCCAGCGAAGCTCCCCACTTGCCCCAGCGATATTCCACCCCTGCTCCGGCGTCAAAGAGAAAGACCCAGGAAGAATCCCAGTATTTCCCATTCAGATTCAGGTAGGAGACATCCACGGAAGAGAGATGGGCCGCGCCAACATCCATCCTGAGATACGGGTTCCAGCCGGCCCTGTCAGACATGAAATAAAACTTACCGCCTAAATAGACAGGGACGACCTTAAGGTTGTCAAACGAGATCCCCTCAACACTTTTTCCGTTCCAGTTTTCGTAACCGATTCCGGCAAGTCCGCCAAACCGATCAGAAAAACGCCACGAAAGCTCTACCCCGGCACCCAGCCCGGATTTGAAGGCGTCGTCATAATCAGGTGCTCCTGTGCCGCTTCCAGCCTCGCCGGAGATAAACGGCGAAACCTGTCCCCATAGCCGCAAAGCGAACTTGCCGTCTTGCGCAGAAACAGAACCTGGCGCTAAAAGTGATAGAAATAAAATACAGGTTGTTAGAAGATAAAATGTTGTTCTTGGTGACATGGTTAGCCTCCTTGTAATTTTTCCTTAAACTGACAAAAAACCCTGGTTTGTTAATCCATAATATTTACTTTCTTAACAAGTGTTCATACACCAAACATGACCATGTCTTGCAGGATTCCTTGCTTGGTATGGTTACCGCTATCGTGCTCTTTTGCCTGGGCGTTTTTTCTCCATAAAACCAGAGGGAAACTTCATAAAGCTTCTGCCCGTCATTACCTGAAGTGATCTGGATTTCCACCCAGGTCATGGGTTTGGAATCTATCCATGTGCCTGTGTTGGTGTATAGGGTGTCCACATCGCCCGAATGGTACTGGAATGCAGCCTCGTGTGTGTGACCGAAGAGGATGATCCTGGGCTTGAAGGGATACTTGTCCTTCAAACTGTCAGGCATCTCGAATATGAGGTTGGCTGCGCTGCTGAGACTGCCCAAGTCGTTCCATACCGCCTCAACCTGCGAAACCCTGTTCTGGCGCGTGGGCCAACCGCTCAAAATAGTGTTATAAGTAAAAGCGACTTTCCCCACTGAAGGATCGGTGTCATAGCCGTCTATGTGGTTCATGATGAACTGATCCCATGGCCAGTTACCGCTCCAGAGGGCAATGGCGTTAAACACAGCAATAATCACAGCATCGTCGAAAATAGCTCCTGCTTCCCCATTTTCATTCTGAAAGCCATTTGTCTTCTGTAAATATTTAAGTCTCTCAGACGGAGACTTGACAAAGAGGTCCAAAAGGTCAGGAGTGGTGGTGACCTGTCCGGTGCTTGCAGCCTTGGATGCTGCCAGCCTCGAGATGAAGTAGCCCATTGGTAGATGGCTGCCAGTGCGGCTCCATGTGTCAGGGGCGTTGAACAGACAGTAGCGGTGGCCATGTTCAGCCCATATCACGTCATCTTTGGTATATGCGCCAAGTCCTGGGGATTCAGAGATGATGTTCAAGCCTGGGAAGGCAGCGGCTATAACCGCCTTGTTCTGGTCTTCAAAAGATAGCATATCGTGGTTGCCCGTCACATAGGTGACTTTTATGTTGGAATTACTGCAGACCGCCTTGAGGGCTGCCACTATTCCGGCATTATTTGAAGCGGACAGGATGTCAGCAAATACTTGAGGCGAGTCTTTGACAGGCGAGACCCAATCGTCTAACAAATCCCCTAAAATCACCAATTCCGCCACATCATCCCTGGCATTGACCTCATTAATGAACTGGGCAAGATCATTTGCGTGATCCACCAGCCATGAGTAGTTGGCATCTACATTCATGTGCAGGTCGCTGATAAATACTATCCTGTTTCTTTCTGCGGCGCTGGAATCCTGCGCAGCCCAAAAGGCGCCAAGAAAAACGATAATCAGAACCATTATTCTTTTAAGCATATAATTACTTTTTATTTACATACTGTCATTGAATTGATAAATATATATTGATAAGAACTTGCTTTGAGATGGGTTAAACATACAAAAACGGGAGTAGTATGTCAAGAAAAAAATCCCCCAAGATATGGGGTATTTTCTCAAGCCCTCAGGGGGAGAACCTGACAGGGAGCTTTTGTAGTGTGATAAGGGGAACCCAAGACAGGAGCTCCGGCCTCCTTAGCCGGTAAATTTGGAGTTTTAGCCCTTGCAATAGGCAGACCACCCCCTATCCGCCCGAATAAGATCAATAGCCCCATCAGGTTGGATAGGAATCGATCGGGTAATCAGGGTCGGCGTGGAAGGGGTCAGCGAATAAAACCTGAGAATCTGAGTAATCGAAGTGCATCGTTACTAATGATGCCTTTGGTTTAGGAGGAGGTCGCGCTTTCATCTCCCACAACCCAAGATGCTTGACGATCTTTTCAATCACCTCCTCATCTTCGATGAAACTGATGATTTTCATCCTTCCCTGACATCCTTCGACACGCTCAGGACAGGTTTGGGGCAAGTCAACGGGTCCACTTCATAGATCTTCTGGATCAATCTGGCCCAGTTTTTCCTGTACTTCTTAGCCCCCTCTTCAGACATAAGGATACAGGGTATGGCTTCATCCAGGTTCAGATTGCCCCTTTTCCCCCGGGAGACGTTACTGTAGTAGCCGTAGTAACGAACCATCTGCTCAGCCTTGTTTGGGACATGCGAACCCATGGCCGCAAGCCATTCAAGGGCATCAAAGCTTGTCCTGAGCAGAGCCGAAGGGACCTTTTCCTGTTTCCCATCTTTGGAACAATAGGTCACCTTGGATTCCTCGGAAAGGTAGGTCATCCTCTCCTGGGAGAAAGAGGCCCGAATGATGTAACGGGCTAAGTGTTCCATTCCCTCTTCTTCTCCAGGCTGAATCCTCGGACCTGCATAGACTTGAAACCCCGAATGCCGCCAGGAACGGAGCAAGGTGATAAGATCCGGGGTGATCTTCCCCTTGGAAAGAAGCATTCGGAACACCTTGTGCTCAAAAATGGCCTTTAAACCCTCCAGGCCAAAACGAGGCGCCACCCGAAACAGAGCCTTCTCATCAAAACAACCGTCGGTGCAAAGAACATGGCAATGAGGGTTGAATCCCAACAAATCTCCAAACGTCTGGATGGCAATGACCGCTCCAGGCATCGCGTCCCCTTGTGGAACCGCCTCCCGGAAAAACACCCTCAAGGCCTCCCAAGCACAACGACTCAGTTCCGAAAAGAGTGAACGATCGTAGAGGAAATAACGTCGAAGGATCTTGGGGATGCTGAAGACAAAATGACGATGGGGAACCTTCTTTAGAACCTCCCCGCACACCCATTCGCCAAACTCGACTACTCGCTTTTGGTGACAGGAAGGACAGAAGTGACGACGCTTGCAAGAAAAGGCCAGAAGATATTCATGACCGCACTCCCCACATCGGACCCGGGCAAAACTGTTACGCAAAACCCCACAGTCCAGATAGCGGTAGATCACGGACCGTAGATAGGGACGATAAAACCCATAGGCCCGCTCAAAACGCTCCTCATAGACCCGTTCAAACTCCTCGAAATGATCCTCAACACAATGGTAATAGGAAGAATCCTGTGGCCGACGAAGACGGTAGAGGGCATTTTCCGGATCGCCTTTTCTCCTCTGCCAGATACTATGCTGAGTCGGGATAAAAGACGTTTGGCTCCTGCTGTGCATCTCCATTAATTTTCAGCCTGATGAATAGTCTACATTTGTAGACCATTGTACTTTCCTTTTTGTCTGGAGTCAACGAATGGAGCTTCAAGGGTGAATTGGATGAAGATAAAAAGACAATTTCTAAAATGGGTTAAGTTAGGTTAGAAAAAGTGAGGAAGGATATGTCAAAAAAAGCACTGATGATTAACAATTGAAATCAAGCATATCTTACTAAAATGCCCAGGTGTTGACTTCAGGAAGGAAGTCAGTATGGAACCACCCCAATATAATGGGGGTCTCTTGGGCCTTCAAAAGCGAGAGTATCTTGCCACTGTACGTACCTTCTTGAAGGTTGCGATATGGAAAAGAAATCACAACCGCAGATTCAATACGTTTGTTAGCACTTGAAAGATCTCTTCTCAGCCACCCTTTTGGGCGTCATGGAGATGGTTGGACCAAAGTCATCCGGAGTCTGTAGGACGCTGGTTTGAATGCACGGAGTTCGACGCGAGACGCAAGACCGTTGACAAAGGGTCCGTTCAGGACAACCTCCTTTATCGCCTTTCCGTGTTTATCCCGACGCAGGATTCGCCAGCCGCTGTCCATCGATCCTGTAATCTCTGTATGAGATTTGTCAGGGCCTTCCCAATTGCAGATCATGGTACCATCCGTATCCTTTCCCCATGTCGTGGGCCTCACCTGTGGAGGAAGAAAGAGGAGTGCCACATCTTCCATCAGTCCTTTGGCAAAAGCCGGTGAATCAAAAGGGGCCACTGCCTTTCGCACTGTAATCTCACCTCCCCGGAGTTCTCCATCAAACAGGATGAATCCCTCAGGGGTAAGCAAGAGGCTCTGGAGCCTGCGCTCTGATGGCTCGCCCTTGGTGACCCCGATCAGCGAGGAAGAGGCCCCGCCTTTGATGATGGCCTCAATCCTGTGGACAGACTCCCAGGGCCCAGCCGGAAAGATGACGTAGCAGTCTGGGAGGTCATCCGGTGAGCCAGAGCTTAGGGTTGTCTCGGATATGGGGACACACCCGAGAAAGAGGATGAAAAATCCCAGGAGACAGGTATCTAGACCTTTCCTGCGGATCATGGCTTTTCGAAGACCTCTGGAGAGAAGCTGGAATTGATCTCCACGTTCCTGAACTCGATTGAGGTCCAGGAGCCTCCGGGTTCCTCTATCTCCACTCGGTCAATCACCCCAGGCCTCGCAGAAAGGACGACCTCAATCCGCTGGATAAACCTGTCGATCCCTTCCCTCGGGACCAGAATGACTCGTGCAGGAGGTCCAGGGGAGTAGAGATTTCTGAAGACCTTGCTTTCATCAAAACGACCCTGGAACCATCGACTGATTTCGAAAAGCACCATCCGCCTTGACTCAACGGCCTGCGTTATTTCTGGCTTCCACACGCCCTCAGAGAAATGGTAGAGCTGGATGGTACCCCCCCTCTGCAGCATCACGCTTCGCACCGGGCTGAGGTACTCCCATCTCAGGGAACCGGAAGCGTTGAAAAAGAACCTGCCTTCAGAGAGGAGGGGTTTAGTGAGGATCTCCAGATACCTTTTCTGAAGGAATTCCGCCTTCACGGATCGGATGTTCTTGGATGCTTCCTTCAAAGAGGCCCAATCCTGGGAAGACCCTACTGCAGCGGAGAGAAAACTCGTTACTATCAGGATGCTTAAGAAAAAGAATCTTTTCATCCTGCTCCTTTCCATCAGAAGACGACTATCAGTTTACCAAAAAAGTCATTTTTCTAAGGCTGCTCAAAAATGCCCAGATGCAAGGCGCTCGAAATCCTGAAGAGTGAGGCGTACTTGCGTGTACGCCGCAACGATGAAGGGTTAGAGCAACGCTGCAGATGGGCGTTTTTCAGCAGCCTGTTAGATCATTCCGCCATTGACCGATATGACCTGGCCGGTAATGTATGAGGCATCGTCGGAACAAAGGAATCGAACCACCTTTGCCACCTCTTCAGGGAGGCCCACACGGCCCATGGGTATGATTTGTTTTATCATCTCATTTGGAAGGTCCTGAATCATCCCGGTTTCAATCAGTCCGGGCGCCACCACGTTGACCCGGATGCCAAGGCGAGCCACCTCCGAGGCGAGGGATCGACAGGCTCCTTCGAGCCCTGCCTTGGCCGCGGAATAGTTGGCCTGACCGCGGTGGCCGAGCCGTGCGGACACGGAGGAGAGAGTAACAATGTAGCCCTGCCTCCTGTTAACCATCTTCTTAAGGACAGGCTTTGTGACATTGTAAAACCCCTGCAAGGAGGTGTTAAGGACCTTTGTCCATTCCTCGAAAGACATCAAGGCAAAAAGACTATCCGCAGTCTCTCCTGCATTGTTCACTAAGATATCAATCGCATCATGGCGTTTAAGAAGGGCCTCGATGTTTGTCTCGGTCTCTTCTCGGTTGGCGACGTCGAAGCAGACCGTTTCTCCCATTCCTCCAGCCTGATGAATGAGCTCCAGTGTCTCTTCGGCAGCCTTCTTGTTGGAGCGGAAATTAACTACCACATAAGAGCTGTTTCTTGCTAGCTCCAGGCAGATGGCGCGTCCGATTCCTCGGCTTCCGCCCGTCACAAGAGCAACTTGTCTGGACAGCATAGGCCTCAAATTCTCCTCTCTTTCTCCCCGGATTAGGTCTTCTACAAAATCTTGAGGTTCGATAGGACCTCTTTTTCTGGCTCCATCACCTGGACGATGATTTTACAAAAAGAGGCCAATTCAGAGCTGACCATACCTTGGAACACGGCATAGTCCCCAACATGGTAAAGCTCATCAATCTGGATGACGAGTCTCGTCCTTACAGGAACGCTGAAATTAGAAAACTCCGCTTCTTTGATACCAACCAGTAGTCCGACCCGCGGTCTGGCCCCTTCTCCTCGCCGCCATGTGCTGAGGGCAGAGATGGCCTGGGCCACAAGTTCAACACATATAAGGGAACTGACTGCTCCATCCCTGTTCAGAGGCCATGCTCCGGTGACAGTCGTCTCAGCCTGCAAACTGTTCTGAGTCGGTTTCCTCACCCATTCTATAAGTCTCATGCGACGGCGCTGCGGGATCAGAGGTTCAGCTGGAAGGAGTTCGTTCTGTTCCATTTCCTTTCCCTGCGCTCAAAGCGCTCTTCTTCTCTGTGGTCAAGCCTAACGCCTTCCTGTATCGATCCTCCAGATCCCTGGCAAACTCCCGCTCCTGCCCGGCCCTCGGAGGAGCCATGGGCTCCCAGAATTCGATCTTCATGGTTGAGACTCGGGAGGGGGGGAAATACCATTTGTCTTCCTTTGGGAGAAAAGGTGGATCGTTCCTTACAAACAGGGGCTGCACCGGCACGTTTGATAGCCTTGCAAGCATGAAGGGGCCTGGATTGAACCTGCCCAGGTCCCCTTTGGGGGATCGGGTGGCTTCTGGAAAGATCATGAACTTGTACCCCATGCGGATCTTCTCAATGGCCTCATCCAGGGACTGAAAGGGACCCCTCTGTTCGAAATCGGGGGCGAGGACATACCCCGCCGAACGAAAGACCGGACCGAGGGGGAGCTTTTTCACCAGAGATTGTTTGATCATGACGGACATGCGCGGGACATCCCGTATCAGGAAAAGCACATCGAAGAGACCGGGGTGGTTTGAAACGATCACGCAAGGTCCATCGAAGGGTTTCCCTTCTACTCCCCTATCCGTAAGTAGCCCGCACGCTCTCAACAAAAAGAGCCACAGGCTCACCAGGATGCGGACCGTCCACTGCATCCGGTAATGCTTGGGCCCGAGGATTCTGTTGAGGATCAAGACGATGGGAAGAGCGACCAGGAGTTCAAAGAAGATGCCGAGGAGAAAGACACCGAAGAGGGCTCCCATCAAAAGACCTTTCATGCTGCGAAAGATTGTCTCAGACATCCCAATCGCCTTGTTTGGGGTTTTCTCTGAGAAAGGCTATGCCCCAGGAACCAGGGCCCATGTGGGCAGCGGAAGTAAGGGAGAAGGGTTGCACGATGACTTTCACCAGAGGAAATCTGTGCTCTATTTCCGATTTGATCTCTCCCTCAAGCCACTCCTGGTTGTCTGTGTACTCGAGAAGTAAGGTAGCCCCTTGATCCTTTGAGAGGTCTTGCTCAAGACGACGGAAGGCAAATTTCACCTGGTCCCTTGTGCTTCTCACCACCCCTATCTTCCGAGCTCCGTCTGGATAGGGGCTTACAATCGGTTTGATATGAAGAACATCGCCAAAGAAGGCGCCGGTCTTTGACATTCGGCCGCCGGCAGCTAGGAATTCCAGCTTGTCAAGGAAGATGTATTCCTCCACCTTCTGGATCACACTCCTAGCAAAGGTAACGACCTTCGAAGCGTCGCTGACAGCGAAGACAAGCTCGGCCGCAGCCCTGACTATTAAGCCGAGCTTGCCAGAGGCCACCCCGGTGTCAATGACAGTCATCCGGTCTTCGGGATCATTCTCGGCCTTCCATTTCATGGCAACATTGTAATTACCGGTGTAGAAGGAGCCCACACAGAGATAGAGGACCCGGTCATACAATTTCATGATGTTGTTGTAGCATTCATGTCGCTCCATCACTGAGGCCTGGCTCGTGGAGACCTTAGCCCCGACCTTCATCGCCGCGAAGAACTGGGAAGGCTCAATGTAGGTCTCAGGGAGGAAACGATTTCCCACGGCTATGTAACTGTTGAGTAGAGTAATTCCAAGGCTCTGGGCCAGGTCCCTCGTTATGGAACCAGCAGCATCCGTCATGATGTGGATGGTCTGGTTTTTCCTATGTTCACTGAACCGGAAGGTCTGTTCAGCAAGGTCGTCTTCGGCCCAGCTAAGGATGGACCCGATGGTGGTGAGGTCCTGTCTTGCTTTCTCTCTGTCCGTGGCGTGAAGGTGTACTTTGAGACAGGCCCCATCGGGCATGGCTACCACCGATTCTCCGACATCCATGATGTGTTTCATGACTTCTCGCCCTTCACGTTCGACCTTGAGCAACACATCAAGACAGTAGCCCTGGTATTCCCGGTCCTGCCAGGTCTCGGAGAGGTTGAAGGAACCCTTAAGGTCGTCAGTGATAAGCGAGTGCCTGACCGCGCGGCCAGCCAAAGTGTTCAGCAAGGGATCGAAGAAAACGAGCATGCCGAGGGCCCCTGCATCTACCACCCCTGCCTTCCTGAGTTCGGGCAACTGCTCCGTGGTATTTCTCACAGCCTCTTGCATGTCGTGGATCACCGATTCCACCCATTTTCCTGTCTCTTCAGGAGGAGTCCTCTTCAGGGATGTTACCAGGGTATCGAACAGAGAAATCATCGTTCCCGGTTGGGGACTGGGAACCGCCTGGTACGCAAGATTGCGGCCGGCCTCGGCCGACTCGGGCAGAGACGCTAAGTCCTTACAAGTGAGGAGCCCGGAAACGAAACCAGCGGCAATGTTTCCGGAATTGCCCCTTGCCGAAAGCAGGATCTCCCGGCTCAGTGAATTGAGATCTCCATTGGTATTCCTGCAAGCGCCCAGGGTAATGACGAGATTGCGGCCTGTGTCACCGTCCGGTACTGGGTAGACATTGATCCGGTCAAGGATATCGGCCCAAGCCACAATCCTCTCATAGCCTGCGGCAAGTCCATTCATAAGGGTATGGTGCATATCGAATCCCTTACCTCTTCTCTTCCCCCTGGTCGGATGCCGAAAGACCGGGGGCGGACTCTCTCTTATCAGCCGGCGCGGGTCGAAAGATGGGCTCAAAGATGTACCACTGGAAAGGGTGCTGGCGCACCATCTCTTCCAGAGCACTGGCGTAAGCCTGTGCACTCACCTGAAGGACCGCACTTCGTTCAGAACGGGATGGGGCCTTCACCTCCCTGGGAGGGGACATGAGGATCTGATGTCTCCCTCTTTTAACCCGAAAGGTGAACATAGTAAAGAGGGGCGCTCCCGAGACGAGGGCCAGGAGATGGGGTCCTGCGGGGAGGCCCACCTCATAGTCAAAGAGCCTTACTGATAGAAGGGAGCGCTGCTCGGTCCAGACAAGATCCCCAGCAAGAGAGACGAACCCTCCTTCTCTGATGAACTTGATAGCCTCCAGCCCACCGAAGAGAAAATCTTCCTTTGCCGTGGCCACCTGAATGTGAATGCCCCGGGCCTTGAGGGTTTCGCGCTGATCGCGAGCCACCTGCTTCGCCTCTTTTTCGCCCATGATAATGAGGAGCCTGAGCCCAATTTCCTGAAAGGCGCGGGCAGCAACCTCATAACTGCCCAGGTGGGATATGAGGATAATTCCCCCGCTGCCTCTTCTTGCCGCCTCTACTATCCCTTCTCTCCCTTGCACGGAGGTGGTCACCCCTTCCCTTCGATCGATCTCAATCCGGTCCGCGTAGGTAGCTGCGAAGGAGTGAAACTGGCGCCAGGTGCAATAGAGATAGTACCATAGCCTTCTGTTGGGAAAGATTACCTGATAGCATTGGACACTTGATCTCCTCCTGGAGGGGAGAAATAGGAAGTATCCTGTTGCGATCCACCAGGCGAAGAGCCGGATGGGCCAAGAGCCCAAGAGAAGGGAAACCCTTGTAACCGTCTTGTGAAGGAAGGCTTTCATCATTCTCCCTCAGACGGCCTGAGCCTCTTGCCTTAAAACTCTCTTCAGGATCTTCCCTGCCGGATCTCTAGGGAGCTCGTCGCGAAGGAGGACGGTTTTTGGCATCCTGTAGTCGGGCATGTTCTCTTTGCAGTAGTTTAGGAATTCCTCTTTGTCTCCTTGCATTCCTTCTTTTAGGACGATCACCGCCAGGATGGCCTGGCCCTTGATCCGGTCAGGGACACCGATGACCGCAGCGTCCTTGACCTTGGGATGTCTCTTCAGGACTTCCTCAACCTGACTGGGGTACACATTGAACCCGCTGGAGATAATAAGGTCATCCTTCCTGTCCACAAGGTAGAAGAATCCATCCTGATCCACTTGGGCCAAGTCCCCTGTATAAAACCATCCATTACGCAAGGCCGCCGTTGTGAGATCCTTGTTGTTCCAGTATCCCTTCATGATCTGAGGCCCTTTTACCACGAGTTCGCCGATCTCGCCCACCTTGCATTCCCTCTCTCCTGTCTCAATGTCCATGATCCTAGCCTCCGTGTCCGGAAGGGGAACCCCGATGGAGCCCCTGGGACCGCCACCGGGATAAGGGGTAAAATGGGTGGCCGATGAGGCCTCAGAGAGACCGTAGGCCTCCATCATCCTTCTTCCTGTAACTTCCTCAAACTTCTCATGGGTCCAGAGCGGGAGGGGGGCCCCTCCGCTCGTTGCTACCTGAATGGAGGAGAGCTGGTTTCTTGCTGCCTCAGGAGGGAGAGACAGGATGGCCGCCCACAGGCTTGGCACAGCCGGAAAGGAAATAGGTCTGTAGGTCTCAATGATTTTCATCAGAGAGAGGATATCCATCAGATCGATCCTCGGGAGGAGTATCATCCTGTATCCCTTGAGCACAGAAATGAGGAGACAGGCCGACATCCCAAAAACGTGGAAGAAAGGAATGACACACATAACCGCGGCATTCCCTACGTTCTCTATCCCCATCCAATGATCGGACTGGAGCACGCTGGCAACGATATTGGAGTGGGTCAAGGTTGCGGCCTTGGGCGCTCCGGTAGAACCGCTCGTATACTGAAGTACTGCCACATCTCCGGAGGAGACCTGAACCGCTGGCTCTTCCGCAGTCCGCGCTGAAGCAAGTATTTCCTGGAAGAGCCGGGGTTGAGGCACCCCATCTTCCAAGGACATCTTCTTCTCCAGCCCGAATACAGAGTGGAGGATGACGGTTTTCACCCCTGTGTTCTTGATCACCCTGTAGATACTCTGGGCGAATAGATCCAAGGTGACAACGACCTTGGCACCCGATTCATTCAAACAGCGGATCAGTTCCTCTCCCTGAATTCCCACGTTAAGGTTGACCACAATGGCCCCGAGCTTCATGACAGCAAAGAAGGCAATGATATACGTGGGGGAGTTCACCAAGAAGAAGGCAATTCTGTCCCCTTTTTCTACCCCAACATTCTGGAGCGCGAGGGCGAACATGTTCACCCTCGCGTTTAGCTCCTTGTAGGAAATTTGCATTTCGTTGAAGGAGATGGCTATATGATCTGGGTGTTTTGCAGCAGTATCTACCAGGATACGGTGGATGGGAATCTCAGGGTAGGCAATGGAATGGGGGACGTGTCTTTCATACTGTTTGAGCCATGGTTTTTTCATCATCTGTGCACCTCCTTTATCTGAAACCTGCACTGTCCAACTCTGATTCGCACCCTTTAGGATCGGAAGAAGCCCGTTTATATCCAAGGGTCTTATAGACTTCAATCCGCCACAAATCTTCTATCTCTTTTTCTGGTTCTTCGTGATGTATTCAGCTAAGGTGGAGAGGGTGATGAAGACCTTTTCTCCCAGTTCACGGCTGAAGATCTCTACCCCGTAGTCCCTGTCCACAAGGGCTACAAGGAGCAAAAGATCCACGGAATCCAGGCCCAGGCCCCCGTCGAAGAAAGGGGTTTCATCCGCCAGTTCATCCGGGGTCACATCTTTGAGCTGGAGTTCTTCCACTATCTTCTTCTTGAGTTCTTGCAGGAGTTGTTTCATCGTTTCTTCACCTGCGGGACACGTCTTCACTGGCTTTCAATACACCCTGGGCAACTGTATCGCCATGACAAGTTACAAGAAAATCGAGCTTTGCCTCAGACCCGGAGGGCATGGCTGCCACTGAGATGTGCAGTTCTTCATCGGGAATGGCCAAACGTTTGAACCTCACCCTGGAAAAACCGGAAACTTCCAGAAGACGTCCCTGTTCGCGACCTTGCCTTTTTACCGTTTCAGCCGCCAATGCCAGGAGCGCCACGCCAGGAACCAAGGGACACTCATCAAAGTGGCCTGAGAACCATTCTGAAGAAGGTTCGAATCGCACGCTGGATTCCCAACGCCCTTCAGGGGTAATCCGGGTATTCTTCAGGGGCAACCATCTATCCCGGGGTATCCGCATTTTGCCTCAAATTCCGCACCACATAGTCTACCACGTCCTGGACGGTTCTTATCATCTTGATCTCTTTCTCGATAATAGGGAGGCCGATCTCGGACTCCATCGCAGCAAACCAATCCAGAGCGTCAATGCTGTCCATCTCGAGGTCTTTGAACAGGTGGGCCTTAAGATTTATCTTTGCCGGAGGAATTTCAAATTGTCTAATTAAATATTCAGACACCTTTTTCAATACTTCGTCTTTTTGCATTCATTACACCATCTACGGTCTGGTTGGGATTGTCGAGATTTCATGTTTAGAATATAAGAAGATCAAAAACCCTTTCAGCAACCTAATGACAAAGCGCAGTGTTCAAAAAAGAGGCATAAGGCGATCCATGGATAATAAATCATTGGAAGACACCCTCGCGTTTCTCTTTTTGGTTTAACCCAAAAGATCAGCGAGTTAGGGGTAGGGTGTAAGATTATCCCCTGTGCCCTGGCTGTCCACCGGAAAAGACCGAGGGGAACAGGTCCGGAAAGAGCTTCCCACCTTAAAGGGTGGCGGCTTCCTATTCTACCTCAGAACAATTTCTTTATACCATATTTCATTTGCCCTCTTTTGTAAATAGGACGGGGGAGGCAGAGGTGGATCATTTTATCATCACAAGGACCTTCCGGTTTCTCTATTCAGGGTCTTTTCCACTACCTTTCGCAGGCTCCAGCTAAGTACAATGTCCGCATATTTAATGCAATCCCGCCCGGCCAGATATATCCCGAACAGCCATACCAAATGAGAGAACCCATAAAAAGCCGGGCCCATCATCAGTAGGATCGGGGCCTTAAAATAGGCCGACAGAATACTAAACAGCCCCACCATAGGCCATCCCAATACGTAACTAGATAGGACTAAACCCACGCCAAATAGAAATCTGGGAGAGGAGGAGGCCTTGAAAGCATCCAAGGTTACCTGCTCCCTGATGGCTCTCCTTACATAAGCGGTGGAAGCTAACTTTTGGGCCAAAAACCTCCAGAACCTGCCCCGCTGTCGGACCACTCCGGATTCATGCCGGGGTTGAATCAATACAGCGGGTCCTATTATGTTCACTTCTTCAGCTGTCTGATAAGCCCTGACACCGGTGAGTTCTTCCAGTTCACTGAATGTGTATTCCCGTGCCTTGATCTCGGTCACAAGTTCATCGACTAAGCGCGCCAGATCGGCGGGGGCCCGTCCCGTGTCGTGGAGGAGCAGGATGCTTCCGTTACGCATTTTTTTGAGTACCCTTTTTTTCACTTTCTCGATACTGGTCCCGACGTCGAAAGGCCTGACGTCCCAGCCTACCACAAAGAGCCCATATCTCTTCAACTCTCTCCTAAGGTGTGGATTGGTCAGGCCCATTGGAGGCCGAAAATAGGCTGGCACTTTACCTATAGCAGCCTCAATCGCTTCCTGAGCCATTCTAATTTCTCGATCCAGTGCTCCAGAAATCAGGAAATTGGTCCACCAACCGTGTCTAAACGAATGGTTCCCTAACATATGGCCTTCTTGGTCTATCTGTTTGATAATTTCGGGATAGTCTCTTGCTTTTGTCCCTATGGGAAAGAAGCCGGCCTTGATCTCATGACGTTTCAGGACCTTTAGGAGATTGGGTGTTGCAGTCGGGTCTGGCCCATCATCAAAAGTAAGAGCTATACGCTTTACGGTTGCATCACCCCGGCAAGTCGCTTTGACGAAAAAATTAAGTTTTAGTATAGACACGCCAAGAATGAAGATGACGAGATATGCCGTCAACAATAACCCAAGGACGAAACAGCGAATTGGGCCTTCCAGGCTTAAACCAGCACCCAAAGCGGTGAGGACTACCAGGATTGTGGTGGTATGGAAGCGGCTCACAGTTTTATTGTAGGTACCTTTAAAAGTCGAGGTGCCGTTTGACAATACACCATCGTCAATTCTTAAGTTTTAGGTATATCTTTCGTCCTTATTACTGCCTACCGGTTATGATCCCTTGCCTAACTCGCTACATGATCCTATCAATATCTCCCCCTAATCTGTTCATTACCATCGCCTGAAGGTCCAACCCTTGCTTTCTTCCTCAAGGGCAAGGAGGACAAGATTATTTTTGTTCGGGACGGAAAAAATCATAAATTCCTTGGGCCAATCTTAGGTTCATCTTTGGGGCCTTGGCTAATTCTTCTACTGTGGCTTTTTTGATCTTCTCAATGCTCCCGAAATTCTTTAGCAGCTCCCTTTGTCTCACCGTTCCGATGCCGGGAATTTCACTTAATTCTGATTTGATCGTCTCTTTTCTCCTCACCTTCTTGTGGTAATTGACGGCAAAGCGGTGGGCTTCATCACGAATTCGATCGAGGAGATGAAGGAGGGATGAATGCTTTCCTAAAATGAGAGGTTCCTTGTATTGAGGATGGAAAATCTTCTCTTCCGTTTTTTGGGAACCTGAGGGATGAGGTCCTTGAATGGCCCTTTCTTTAGCGAGGCTGATGAGATCGACCTCCTTGATCTGGAGTTCTTTGAAGACTTCCTGGGCCACATTCAATTGCCCTCTCCCACCGTCTAACAGAACCAAATCGGGAAGATCATCTTCTTCGACGGCTTTTTTATACCGCCGGAGAAGAACCTCATACATCATGCCATAATCATCCGCTCCTTCAATCGTTTTGATCTTGAAATGGCGATATCGTTCTTTAAAGGGCTCCCCATCTTCAAAGGAAACCATGGAACCCACCGCATATCCTCCTTGAAGATTCGAGATATCGAAAGCCTCAATCCGACGAGGGAATTTTCTCAGGTGGAGCTTTTCCCTCAGGGCTTCAAGGAGCTTCTCTCGATCCCTTTCCATCTCGGCCTCTCCAAGGAGAAACTTTTCAGCATTTTCACAGGCCATATTGAGAAGATGCTTCTTATCGCCTTTGACGGGAGTGAGGATATGAACCTTTTTCCCCTTCAGCTCTGTCAGCCATTGCTCCATAAAGGCTTGCTCAGGAATAGCTCTTGGGATCAAGACCTGTCCAGGGATAAATTTGCCTTCACGATAATATTGACGGAGGAAGGAGGAGAGGATCTCCTCATCCGGAAGGCCAGCGGAAGGAAAGGTAAAACCTTTGCCACCCAGGAGTTTCCCCGCTCTGACAAAAAGGGAATAAATGATGATTCCAGAGTCCTGACGATGGAACCCGATCACATCTTGGTCAAGGAAATCCCGAGATACGATCTTCTGTTTTTCAATCACATGCTCAATATGTTCGATCTGGTCTCGAATTTTAGCAGCAGCTTCAAAGTGGAGTTGCTCTGATTCTTCTTCCATCCTCTTTTTCAATCTCTCGATCAGATCCTCGTTCTTCCCTTCAAGAAACATCCTTACCTGATGGATGATCTCCCGATATGGGATCGGGTCGATCTTTCCACAGCATGGACCCAAACAACGCCCCATTTCGTAATTGATACAGGGCCTCAACCGATGTGAAAATTTGGTGTCGAGGCAGGTGCGGATGGGAAAGAGCCTTCGAATAAGTTTTAGGGTCTCTTTAAGAGAGGTTGCGGAAGGGTAAGGGCCAAAGTAAAGGGAACAGTCTTTTTTAATCCGTCTCACGATTCTGAGGGTGGGAAATTCTTCTTCCACCGAGAGCCTGAGGCAAGGATAATTCTTATCATCCCTGAGTTTCACATTATATCGGGGATGGTGCTGCTTGATGAGGTTGTTCTCCAGGATAAAGGCCTCCTTTTCTGTATCGGTGACGATGGCGTCGATATCTGCCACCTTTTCTACCATCGCCATAGTCTTCATATCCTTTTCTATCGGCCTCTGAAAATAGGAACTCACCCGGTGTTTGATATTCCCCGCCTTCCCCACATAGAGAATCATCCCCTTCTTGTCTTTAAAAAGGTAGACCCCTGGGTTGGCAGGTAGATGGTCAATTTTTTGGGACAGTGGATTCATCTCTAAATTAATTATCTCAGATCATGCAAGAAATGCAAACACCCGAGAAGGTCTGGTGTCTAAGGTCTGAAGTCCGGTGTCTGAATTGCAGTTAAGAATCATTGAGGAAATGGCCAAGGCAGGGGGATCTTGATTGATTCACCTGATCTGTAAAAGCCTAAATTTAGCTCGACAGACATCGTTAGGTTGTTACCGACTGGCAACTGCACCTATCTGCAATGTAAGCTAACCTTCAACCTTGATGATTACAGAAAGAAAGCAAGCATGAAAAGAGCTTGCAATAAAAAAGGCAGAGCTGAAATGACCCTACCTTTAAAAATTGTTTAAGTAAGATAAAGAGTGAAGTTTTGGGGAACCGTTTATCCTATTTCTCCAAGGAGAGGAAATATCTCATTTTCTGGTATATGTTTGTCTGACCTTCACACCATCGGGCCTATTAATCGTCGAGTCGATTACCATCTTATTCCCATCATCACTGATTTGGCCCTTGGAATCTAATAGGCCCATCCCTGACATTATCTGAACTTTCTTAAAACCATTTTTATCGAGTTCGCCTCGTGCTCCCTCGCTACCCGGTGGCATATAAGGATTTCCCATCATTCTAATTGCCACAAAAGAGCTCCCTTGTTGAGTTATCTTAAAAACATCCTTGGTAGTGCCGCCATACACGCTTTCTATAAAAACATCCCATTCCCCATTTAAGTCCCAAACCACCTCACCACTGGGGAGTGTGATGGTCTTCTTTGAACCTTGACCATACAGTGTAGATATAAAAATTATTAAGCTAATGAAGCATATCAGCACCAAGAAGGTTTTCTTTACCATACTTCACCACCCTCCTTTACGGTATAATTCGTTTGAATTTATCGAAGACCAATAGACAAAAGCCTCCAAAAGGACATCATGCCCTCCTGGAGGCTTCATATTGGCACCTTCTGGATTCTTCCCCCCATAACTCATTCCAAAAGATTAGAGGTTAGGTTGTAAGGTTAACTGATCCCCAAGTGGGTTATTTCTCGTGAAACAAATATCATCAAACGTTGAATAAGTCAATCAATAAAAAGCATTGTGAAAATGATCTTTTGAGGATTATCACTGGTCGGAACATTTGGGGTCAAAGCTAAACTAAACACTTTACTGTACCTCTTGTTATGAGGGTTCGTTTCACGAGCTTTTCCGAATTCTCTCTTTGACCAATTCCCAAGGAGACCCGGTGCTTGGATCTTTATGATAAGCAGATAGACGACGATCCAGTTCATCTTTCTGTTCCTCTGTCAGCGGAACGGAATCAGAGACTGCCGCTATGCTATCCCAAATATCCTCAACCAACTGAATCCTCTCGGAAACACTCAACTCCAGAAAATCTCCTGTTTTAATTTGCTTCAGATCTAAATCCCTCCAAAAAATTGCTCAGAAAATCCCAGATAATTCCCCTCTCCCCTGGTGGGAGAGGGCGGGGGTGAGGGGGAACGTGGCATGTCCACCCCCACCTCAATCCTCCCCCATCAAGGGGGAGGATAATGCTTGGTAATCTTCATGATTCGAGGGTGACACTCCGTCATGACTCATTGCTTACATAACACGCCGTGAATTCCTGGTATTTCTCAGCCTATTGAAGGTTACGATTTAAAATCTACACCTATCCATAGGGTCTGTCAAATGTTGATTAAGGATTACGGGCATAATTGTCAACTCCCTACTTATAAATCCATATTCCGATATAGAAATTTCGAAACCTCCCTGATCGAGGCGGGCACGAAACTCACCAGAGGGCATGTAAGACGTTAGTTATTTCTTTTTCAATAGGATTTATGTATAATTCATGTGGAGCACGAAATAAGAAAGGAGACAGAGATGGAACAACTGGAGCAATATGATGAAATCGTTGTGAAGCTCCGAAAGCTTCCCGAACCTCTCGTTCACGAAGTAAATGACTTTGTAGACTTCTTATTGGCAAGGCATGATACTATGCTGGCTGAATCAGACTTTTCTGATTATTTGCCCAACCTTAAGGATTACGAGGAGCGTTTAGCACGGGGAGAAATCAAGTGGTAATGATTCCTGCGACGATTTCCCGTGGAGACCTCGTTTTGTGCGATCTTAATCCAGTGATAGGCACGGAACAGGCTGGCATACGACCTGTAATCATTCTGCAGATTGATCGTGCAAATGCTGTCAGTCCCCACACTATCATCGCACCGCTTACAACGAAGATTCGTCGTGCCCTCTTATCTTCCCATGTATACATTCCTGTGGGTGCTGGTGGTTTAACTCAGGATTCGGTGGTCCTTTGTGAGCAGATTCGAGTCATCGACAGGCGAAGGATATTGAAGGTTCTTGGTCACCTTGAAGAAGGTTACATGGAGGAGATAGGAAAGGCTCTGTCCGTTATTCTTGGTCTATAGGGATATCCCCATATCGAGGACGATTGGAAACTCCAATCACCCTATGTTTCTCATTCCTCTGTTTCACTATCTGACCCTATTGTAAGTATCTCTCCAATCATTCATAAAAAACAATCTTTGAGTTATTGAGTAAACCCCGTTAGAAAGAACGGGGCTTTAACCCCGCCCTCAATAAGGAATGAACATTTTTTTCTACATCCTCGCCATAAATGACGGGGCTTTCTAACGGGGTAAAATCATGAAGGAGCGGAAAGAATTTGAATCAAGTCTTCCCTGGAGAAGGTCTTCAGCAAACCCGGATCGTCCTCTCTCACAATGCTGTCCATCATGTTTCGTTTTTTCTCGATAATGGCCGATATCTTCTCCTCCAGAGTCCCCTCTGTCACCAGCTTAAAAACCTGAACGCCTCTCCTCTGCCCGATCCTGTGAACCCTATCGGTGGCCTGATCTTCTCTCGCCGCATTCCACCAGCGGTCATAATGAATGACAACTGAGGCAGCCACAAGGTCAATTCCCGTCCCCCCTGCCTTCAGGCTCCCCACATAAATTCGGCAATCCGGATCTTGGTTAAACCGGGAAACAATCTCACCCCGCTTACGGCTTGCTCCGGTTAGGGTAACGAAACCCATGCCTTGCCCCTGTAAAAATTGCTCTATAATCCTTATCATTCCGAGGAATTGGCTGTAGATAACAATCTTCTGTCCGCTGTCGAAAGCCTCTGAGAAAATCTCTTTGAAGAGATCCCATTTGCCGGATTGGTATCTGTCAAAATCATCTACCTTACTCTCAACGACTAGGGCCGGGTGGTTACAGATCTGTTTGAGCAGATTAAGCAATGCAAAGATGTGGATGTAGGGTATTGGTTCTTCGCCTCGCTTTAAAACCTCGATCAACCCTTCACCCCTTGAAGAGATGGCATCTCGATAAAGTCTCGTTTGGCCTTCGCTGAGACTGCATATTCTAATATCCTCTATCTTTTCCGGCAATTCCTCGAGAACTGTCTTTTTCAGGCGCCGAAGCGTAAAAGGAGAGATAAGTCTGGCCAGCCTCTCCCGGCTTGATCTGGTCAAGTCTTGTTCAATGGGTTTGACATATTGTGTTGCGAAGTCTTCATCGGTCCCCAGGTAGCCGGGGACCGTCAGGTCAAAAAGAGCCTTCAACTCAGCCAGTCTGTTTTCGATCGGCGTCCCTGTAAGTCCAAGTTTTATTGTTGCCTTGAGATTTCTGGCAGCCTCGTAGGCCAGGGTCTCAGGGTTTTTGATATTTTGTATCTCATCAAATACCGCGAGGGAAAATGAGATCTGCTTCAACTGTTCAATATCGTTTCGGAGGATACCATAGGACGTGAGCAACACGTCATTATCTTTAAGCGTTTCCTCAAGGTCACGCTGCCCTCCATGAAAAACCGCCGCTTTTAAGCCCTGGGTATGATCTAAGATTTTGCTGCGCCAGTGGCTCAAGACCGTGGTAGGACAAACAACATGAAAAGGCTCCTTCACGGCCATTTCCTTCCGCAGCAATAGCATGAGTGCCATGACCTCGTGCGTCTTGCCCATACCCATGTCGTCACACAAAAGACCTCCAAGGTCGTTTTCAAATAGGAAAAGAAGCCATTCCACTCCCAATTTCTGATAGGGTCGCAGGGGCGATGTCATTCCATCCAATTCTGGCAAGGGTGTCGCAGACTTGAAATCGAACATTCTTAAAAACAAGGAAGCCATCTCGCCATCACCGGTCACCTGGAGAGGTCGATGGCTGGTGGCTTTCAGACGAAGGAGGTCCATGCGGGAGAGTCTTAACTGGTCGGACGGATTGGTTAGCGGTTCCACTGAAAACTGAC
>Ga0315284_10002552_pt1 | contig 26054 bp, 14 predicted proteins | sample YL17G09_16_MG_FD_203696 | JGI IMG/M metagenome (GOLD analysis project Ga0315284, IMG submission 203696) | Sediment microbial communities from Yellowstone Lake, YNP, Wyoming, USA - YL17G09_16 | ecosystem: Environmental > Aquatic > Freshwater > Lake > Sediment | place: USA: Wyoming | collected...
TTTATACCCAAGACCATTAACGTGATTCTTTAATATAGAAATCTTAGTTCTAATTGCAAATGACACTTTTCTACCATTCTTAGTAGCATCAATGTGACTAATCCCCGCCTTTTTCTGATTACCAAATAAGAATACCAACGAAGATGCCAACCATATCGCTTCACCACCCTTAGCTTTTATCTCAGGTTGTCCAAATGGATTGTCAGGAAGTAATACCCATGGCTGATTTAAAATAACCAAAGTGTTGTAATAAGGATATTCTTCTTTTTTGGATTTTGAGATCCTTGAATGGATTCCCATACCGATCTTATCTGCTAACACTTTTGCATTGTGCATTCCACCACCTTTACCATCAAAAGTCATCTGACAAGGCACACTACCAATACTATCCCATAAAAACAATAAGTTATAAGGGATATCCCCCTTTTCTTGGGAATCAAGTATTTCATTAATAAACTCAGTTGCTTGTTCAATTACATCAAATGAATCGTTAAAAATAAACATACCATCATACTCACCAAGTTCGTTTTTCTCCGCTTGTAACCCTAATTCAATTGCGTGTTCCCAAGACCATTTTTTCTCAGTAATAATAAGAACAGGTAAATGACCTTTCTTTTGTGCGTCAGCCGCAGCCAATATCATTGCCGTTGTTTTTGATGTATTTGAATGTCCTAAGAACATATTAATACCTCCCATAATAGGTCCGGGTAATCCACAAGATCCCATAAACGCTTCACCACAATTATAAAAACTTTCAGGTTTATATTTTGTTTTGGTGGAAAACTTGCTTTTTATTGCGTCTAAACTAAATTCTTTCTTTTTCAATGCCATAATAATTAATAATTGTTTTATAAAATATACATAAAAAAACGGGAACAATAAACTGCTCCCGTTATCTTTTTTTAATTAAAATTAGAATGGTAATTCTTCGTCAACCTCATCATTTGATTGTGGGTCGGAAACCTCTTTATTAGTTTTTGATGGTTTTGTTCCTCCCATTGAAACTTCAGAAGTTTCGCTATTAGAATAAACAAACCCTCCTTTTTCAGTATCCCATCGTGGTGTATCACCTTTTGCGATAGCTTCTAAATACTCAATTGGTTTTTTAGAATAAACATCTTCCCAAGTCAACTCATCATTAATCCATGTTGAAGCTTTTTTAGAATCTTTGTGGGTTGGTGACGGATCGTCATACATTACTGTTTGGATTACTGTGTAAAACGCTCCTTTTGGAGTTTTCGCCTTTGTAAGTTCAAGGATTAAGTCACGACCATTATCAGAGTCAGTAACGTCACCTTTTGCTTTCCAAATTGGAATAATTTTGTCAAGAATTCCTTCTTGTTTGTAATTGTGTTTAAATCTCCAAAATTTAACACCATCTTCTTCGTTATCACGATCAATTACTTTTACAATATAAAACTTACGTGATCTATATTGTGTTGCCAATTGTTTGTCGGATTCACGACCTGTTGAAATCAACTCTTCATAAACCTCATTTAAAGGTGAACGTTCGTTGTCATTTTTTCCTGGATCATAGAACTTCTGCCATTTGCCATCAACATTGATTTCGTGAAACCAAACTTCCTTAAAGGGAGATGATCCATCTGTTGTTGGTAAAATACGTATCATTTTTTGACCTTGTTTTTCGTTGTCCTTAAGGATTGCCGCGAAATACTTTTTCATTCTTTCTTCTTGTGTGAATTTTGAAGTGGAAGAAGAACCACTTTGTTTTGAACTCTCATATTGAGCCAAAACTGCATCTAAGACATTGTTTGTCGCCATTGTGTATATAATTTATTAAAGGTTTACGTAGAAAATATAGTTATAAAAAGTAGGGTTGTCAATAAAGTATTTAAAAAAAATTTAAGAGAGGGTTGTTGATGTCCCTCTCTAATCACTAAGAGTTATATCTGTTTAATAAAGTGTCGTCATCATCTTCCATAGGTTCGTTAAATGAATTTTCAATATCAGATGAGTTAAAATTTTTAACGTCATCATTTGTTAAAATATATTCATTTTTTCCACTTTTTTCCATTTCACCTTTTTTTTCATCGAAAAAATCAGCTAAATTTTGTTTAAATGGCCCAGAATCTAAACTTCTTAACTCTAATTTTTCTTGTGGGGTTTTTGGTCTAAACCTATCAAATTTAGTTTCTAACGAATCTATTTTTGAAACCAACTTATCCATTTCTGATAATTTTTGTTCCATATTTTTAAGTTGATTAAACAAATTGTTAAAGTACTCTTCTTGTTTGTCTGCCATAGTTTTTTGAGAATCAACTAAGTCCGTTATATCCAATTCTTCAACACCTTCTTCTTCACCTTCTTTACCAACTTCTTCAACATCAGGGTCCGAAGCAACATCAACGGGTGTTGATGGTGATGGTGGTGGTGGTGGGGTTGGTGCTCCTGTTGCTGCGGGATCTGCTGGGGGCGGTGCTCCTCCTGTTGCTGCGGGATCTGCTGGGGGTGGTGCTCCTCCTAACAAATCTGTTGGATCTGGTGGTGGAACATCTTGTTCGGTAATATATCGATTAATTGAATTATATCTAGCAATTTCGTTTAATATTTTTTTATCTATTTTCATGTTATCCGTTAAGTAATGTTTTTATACCATTTTTGGTTTCTACTTGTATTTTTTTAAATTTTTTCATGGTATTATCCACTCTTTCAATTAGTCCATCTTTCATTCTAACCGTATAACAATCTCCAGTGTCTAAATCACAAACTTGTTTTATACCGTCACCAAGATCTTTTTCAGAAACTCTTGTGTTTTTTCCAAGATAATTATCTAATATTATTTTTGTGCTCATATTGTTTTTATTTATAAATATCATAATAACTATAAAGTTGCATCATATATTTTAAAAGCGTTAATAAATTCGTTAGTAAGTTTAAGTATTTGGTTTGGGTCTTGTTCTATTTGTTTATAAACATTCTCATTTTGATTTACAGGATAATGAAGAACATATTGTTTTGCCAAAGCGGCGATAAGTTTTGTCTCTCCCTCAAACTGAGGAAAATTATCAATATCTTCTTTTAAATATGTTGGTATATTTCTAATTTGGAAGAAAACAAATTTAACAAAATCCTTCAAAGATCTAAAAGTAACTATTGGTAAATTAGGATTTGATCCTCTAGAAACACAAAAATATTTTCTATTTATGTATTCAAAAAACTTGTCACCATAAACCTCTTTTAGATTTATAGTGCTAAAATTATTTTCATAACCTTCAATTCCTGAATTATCTTGTTTTCCTGAATCAACATAAATAAATACAAACATAAAAGTATGATAATCAATATATGTATCTCCTGTTGTAGAATATCCTTGTTCAATTAAAACTTCTCTAATTGTGTTTGATAAATTTTTTGATGAGTAAGAGGTTGATTGTGGTATATCTATACCTGTAAAACCGGCATATCTTGAATTTATTTGTGATGCACAATCTTGGTTTTTAGTTAAAGTATCATTACTTGATAAATTAGACATTGTATTTTGTGCTTGGATTATAACATTTTCAGATTTTGATTTACTGATTTCTTCGTTTTCTTTAACTCTTTCTTTAAGTTGTGATACTAATTTTGTGTTCAATGTTTGTAAAAAATTATCAATAGTTGGAAGACTGTAAAATGGTTGTCTTGTCCCTTCAAATTTTGTATCAAATCCAGTTTCGCTAACGCTATGAGTAACTTTAGTAATCATATATGGTCCAGAAAACATAGGTATATTTCTAATGTTGAAGTACATCATTGGTTGGATTAATGCACAACCCATCATGTCAACAGAACAAGCATAACTTCTATTTTTATATAAATTATATAGTGAAACATTTTGAGTTGTTGATCTTCTGTTTTTTTCTAAATTCGCCATTTGGTTTAACATTTCTAAAGATTCTGAAGTTGGTTTTCCAGGATCTTGTGAAACACTAAACGATTTAAATATTTGTTGATTTTCTCTTGTTGGATCAACATTAAATCCAACAACTTTATTTGATTTGTCCCAATCTATTTTATTAATTTGATTTTCTATTAATGGGTTATCACTTGCTCTTCTTAAATCAAACGCGTCGTCCCTAAATCTATAATCAATATTATCATTCATGTTTAGATGCTCACTTGGTTTATTAACATAGTAACATAAAAATTTTGGGGAGCTTTGTCTATAATCAACATTTAAATATGTTCCAAACATCATATTACCAACTTCTAACGTACCATCTGGTCTTGGTGTTGGGTTTTTAGATGCGTCTTGCACATTATAAAAGTTAACATATGCGGGCAACATAAAATGTTGGAAATTATTTTGTACCAAAATTGTTGTTATCATGTCTAACAACGTATTTCTATACGAATTACTTCCTGAGTTTTTTTTTGTTTCTCCGTCTTCTATAAGATTTATAATCCCATAAATATCGACTAAAACTTTATCTCCAACGTTTCTACTCGCTCTATCAACTAATAAAACGTCTTCAAATAATGTTTTGTTTTGAAAATCAAATCCTGCAATCCAAGTATCGTTTAAAGCTTTGAATGTTTCGTAAAGTTCTAGCCTTGTTTGTTCTGTAAATCCGGCCTCTAATGGAGCTCTGTTTGAGCTATCGCTATCGGTTATAATAAAATTTGGTAATTGTTTTCTAACATAAGGTAACATAACATTTAAAACGTTTCCAATGTATTTATCAGAGTCATTTAAATATGTGTCCATAAGTGTATAAAAACTGGTTATATTTAAATTGTTTTTTATTAATTTTTGAGACGCATATATCTTTATTAAAGGAGCAAAGTCTTTTACGTTCTCTTCATTAAATGCAACATTTAAGTCTATAAAAAAGTCAGTTAAGTAAGATCCACTATTTTTATATTCTAATTGTGGTATTGTGGAGTTTCCAACATAAAACTCTAAGTTTTCCCATGTTTTTGGGTTTTGTTGTTTCGATTGACTTAAAGAAACTTGTGGTGGTAAATTTCCTTGTTCGTATGGTCCATAAATAATTGGTTCCTCAATAAACATTGTTGAGAATGTATAAAAAAGTTTTTTGTTAAAATTAGTTGGGTTACCATATTTAAAGACAACATCGTAGTTAATAAAACTACTAAGTATTGATTGGAAATTTTGATTTTGTTGTGCGATTATGTTTTCAAGTTTTGTTTCTGGAGAAGTCCCTGTTGGTTTATTAATTATCATTAATTCTCTCATTAACGCTTGAAAATTTTTATTCTTTCTTTCAGAATCTGCAAACGATCTGTTTTTTTTAGTATCACTATATGGTGACTGTTGGTCTAGTTGGTTAGGTAAAGTATCTTCAAAATCGTAAATTGATCGACTAAAATTTAAAAACTCAGATTCAAAATTATCTAAAATACTTATATCAAATGTTGTAAATAATTCTTCAAAATTTGAATAGTCGGAAATTTTGCCGTTTATTGAAAAGTTTTCTTGATCTGATTTATCAAAAAGTATTTTTTTCATATAACTTTCTGGATCATTTTTAATAACCTTAGAATTATCAAACCAACCGTATTGTGGAATGTTCCAAAATAATCTTACACTACCGTTAAACATTTCCGAATTGTTAGAAAGTTCAATCTTCATGCTTCCATTTTTAAACGCCTCAAATTTTGTTTGATTAATATTTGACCCAAATGAAGGCATAACAAAATACGAAGATGGTGTCGTTGTTGAACTAACAACTACGGACCATGGGCTAACTCTCATTGATCTTTTTATATTTAATGGGTCAAATCCTGATGTTTCAAATATTGTGGAATTTGTTGTATTAATCATTATTAAACTTTCATCGTTTAGATAATTTTGAATTTGTTGTGACCCAATTCCTTGTACAAAAGCATTTTGGATAATAAATGAAGATGTTGTTCCTGGTAAAATTGTTGAGGTTTGGTATAGACCAATCCCTCCTGTGGTTCCTGAGACTTGGCCTGTAATAACAACATTTCCATTTAATTGTGGTCCATTTAGTATTGATCCATTAACTATCACGTTATTATAAACTGCAATAACTTGTATTGTTGGATTTAAAACCGCATAATTAAATGTTTCTGCACTTATAGACGAGACTTCACATAAAATTGTGTTTGTTGTTGTTGCTGAAATAACATCTAATATTGTTATACCGCTTGTAGTTAATGATCCACCCAAAATCTGCCCAACTTGTATTTGAGTTGGTATTGAATTTGTTATGTTAGCATATGAACCCAAAACAAAATTTAGATTACTAAATGCCGCACTAAAATTTAATGGGGCGGTATAAAAACCAATACCACCTGTCGTTCCAGAAACCTGACTTAGTAATTGAATTGTTGCGTTTAGTTGTGGTATAAAGATTGTATGTGGTAATATTACTAAATTTTGACTTATAGTGTTAATAGTAATTCCTGTTCCGTTTGTTGAGCAAGTTCCGGTTACTTGTATGGTATTACAAGTTCCAGTAATTGTGTTTACAACACATGTACCACTTACTTGAGTTTGTCCGCTAAATAATTTTCTACCTTGTATAAACACATTAAAATCGTCAAGTAACTGAGGATAAAAACCTGAGTTTATGTCCGTAAACACCGATACAGTGTTTCCAGTTGGGGGTATTGTTGTGGTTTTATCTAATACCAAATTTCTTACAATACCATCAATTGTTAAATTGTAACTATATGTTGAGGCAGAAGTTGCGGGATCCCAATTTTCTAAATAATTAAAATTATTCCATACATCATCTAAAAAATCAAGCCCGGTTTCTTTAAATGTTTTAAATCTATGCCAAATAGAACCATACTTTAAAATCCATGAGTAAGGTAACTTATGGACAGATCCAAATTTTTTTAAAGTTGAGATAATATAATTTAAGTCTGTTACCGCACCGTCTGCAAATGTTCGATATTTTTCTTTTGTTGTTGCTAAAGGTAAACTATTTAAAAAAAGATATGCGGCGCTTTTATATGGGTATAAATCTTTTTGGTTATACCTAAAGTTAAATACCCCTTTTTGAATTGCATTTATAAAATATGGAGTATTTAATATCGATGTTGTTTGAGATTTAACCAAATAATTATCATAATTTTCGTAATTTAAATTTCCTTCAGTAATAACTTGTTGTGTAAAATTTCTATTTTCATAAAAACTCTTTAAATCATTTATTTCTATTATAGATTCTAAATCTATAAAATTAAAATGAGTAAAAGGTCTTTTATCGTTATCAGTATCTTGAGTTTTAAAATTTGTAACTGTTTTGTGAACTTCATTATATGTTAATATAAGTTTTGTATCATAAACTTCATTTGCGTTATTTAAATTTTTTCCATTGGCCATGTTTTTTTTTACCCAAGTAAAGTCAGTAATAGGGTATGTATCAACAAAATCAAAATCGTTGGATATTGATGAATCGCTCAAATACTTATTAAGGTTTGTTATATTATTTAAATTTGATAATGAAACTAATGGTTGAGATTTAAATGATTGTAATATTGATTCATTATATAACACATTAGGATTTTCAACATCATTTTTTAAATACGGTGTAACAAATTCACCTCTAATAAATTGTTGCCAACTTTCACCTTGTCCTTGGTTTGATATATGTTTTAAAAATGGAACATAGTTGTTTGAGTCCAATAAATATTCTTTAAGTTTTTTTGATAAAAAAGGGTTTTCAGCCCCTAAACTTTGTAGTACGTTTACGGCTTCTCCGTCTGCCTCAGCCTCATACATACTTAAATTATACCCTGATTTTCTATTAAATTTACTATAAAATGAGTTTATCATAAGTCTTTCATAAATTTCATAAAAGTATTTTGATTCTTCTTTGCTTTGAAAAACTTCATTTGATATCGGGAAATCAATGGCGTTTAAAGACTCTCTTAATGGTTGTGTGTTTGAATTGAACTCTTGAGATTTAAAAATATCAAGGTTGGATCTTTCGGTATAACCTTTAATGAACTCCTCAACAAATTCTACCTCAGGCCATACATCAGGATTATATGCTCTATATGTTGTTGAAACTGTTTGGTCGCCAGGATAAATAATTGTAAATTTTTCTTTATTGTCTTCACCAATTGTTTCTTTAATTACTTGTGGCCAAGGGTATATGGGGTCATTATTTTGAGTTGAGTTTTTAACATCAACACTTGGCCCTGATGTGATATTACCAAAAATTGCAGCTCTTCTATATTGATCCTCTCTTCTATCCCAAGCCTTTTTATGTACTTCATCTAAAAGCCCTAAAAACGCTTCTCCTTGACAATAAAATATTGCTAAAATATTTCTTATTGACGGAACAAACCCTAACCCACCATTTCCTTGTGCATTAAATTTTAATGCTAAACTTGCACTAATTTCAGATTCAATTTTTGTTCTTGTTTCTGAAGCCTCTTTTCCCATTTGATCGGTTAGGTTCATAAAAGACCCTGGTCCTTCAAAAACGTATACCGTGTTTTTATTTTTATTAACTAAAACATTTTCTAATGTTTTTTTAAAGTTAAGTATAACTGTATCATTTAATGAGAAGTCTCCCTTTGGTGAGTCTTTTCGTGAAACATAAGTTTGAATTAAATCAATATCATTAATACTTATTTTTCTTTTTATTGTTTTTTCTAAAGTTACATTATTAGGTACGTCTGATTGCGTTTTAATTCCTCCTATGGTGTAACTTCCTTTTGCACCAAATACACTGTTTTGACCAAGTACGTCTCTATATTGTAGTATGTCAGATTCAAGTTTTGATATCGCAATTCTTTGTTTTTCCTCATCGTATATTTCTTTAAAAACAAAAACATTTTGTTCTTGTTTTTTTAAAACAATTGGATTTTCTCTATCCATATATGTGGAGAACCAAGACCCGTTAGAAAATAAAAAAACTTTTTGTTGGTACGTTAGTAGATTATTAGTATACATGGTCATATCGGTTAAAAGTCCCATGTTTTCCTTTTCAAACTGTTCTAAAACTTCGTCAATAAATTTTTGGAGTTTGTATTTTAATTGTAGTAATGTTATTTCAGGAAAGTTGTCATCAATTAATCCTTTAGATTTATAAATTGAATATATTTCTTTCATTTTTTGATATCCCTTACTTACGGTTTGTGTTGTCACAGAGTTGGATCCGGAAACTTCATTTCCTTGTGTTTTTGAAATAGGTGTAACGGTAATATTACTCTTATACATTTGCGGAACCGCCATTAAAGCTCCAAAATTCACATAAGATAGTAATGTGTATTTATATCCGTAAAATCTTAGTTTTATTTGAAAATTGTGTGATGAAGAATCAAATGTTGATGTAAAAGATTGTAACATTATGGGAAACTTAATTGCCTTTCCGTAATATCCTTTAAGTGTTAATGTAAATTGTGGGTACGGTAATTGAAAAAATGCCGAGTACGGAGAATTATTTCCTCCTTCAAAAAGAGCTCTTCCTTTAACGTCTTCTAAATCAATATCAATAACAGGTAAAAAATCAGTACTAATACTAACATTTATTGATTTAATACCCAATAAACCATTGTCAACCGCACCTGGTGTTCCATTTGATGAAAGATTTTGAGCAATATAATAATCGTTTGGTTTGTTTGGATTAGATACTGATGTTTGTTTTGGTTGATTTACCCCTTTTCCCGTTACCGTATCTTTTCCTGTGACCTCATCAGACCAATTAGTGTCCATAAAAGTTTTATGTCCAGGATTTAAAAAATTAATTTTTCCAACGGAAATTGTTCTTGATGAGTCGTTTAACGCGGTTCCAACAGCCAATTTAGTTCTTGGTAATACATTACATTCTAAATTAGCGTAAAAAACCAAGTTTTCTTGTTTTACCAATCTATCCGAAACATTGCCTTGTTGGTCAACAACTTTATTAGGATCTATTAAACTTATATTATCATAATCAAGCTCAACTAATATATTTTCTTGATCACCTACCATAATAAAAAAAATAATTTTCGTATGAATTTTTATAATCCTGTAAAGACGATATTAATGGAAAAGGAATGGTTAATACGGCTCCGTCAGGGATTGAGTATTCGTTACCAGAATATTGTGGATTTGCCGACAATATTAACCATCCAAAATAAGGGGTTCCATAACTTTGTTGTGAAATTTTATCTAACCTTGACTGCCCAACCTTATAAATGTAATTTCTGTCAGAAGACTTAGTAGTAAGTTGTATGTAGGGAACAATATTTTGTTCTCCATTTATTAAAAAATCTGAATATCTATTCCAATATTGATATGACATAATTAATTAAAAGTTACTTTTCCATTGAATGTTTTTTTTGCCTCATTCAGGTTTATGTTTGAATATAAATTTTTTATTTTTTTGGTTTTTTGAGCTTTTTGAATTGCGTTTCCTTGAGCCGGCGTTATATATTTACAGGTCTTAACTGTGTTGTCCGGTAATTTCCAAGTTGTAGCATCTTTATATCGATTGTCGTCCTCAAAAGATTTTAATTCTTTTTTCCAAAATTCCTGAAAGTTCGTAAATTCTGATTTTAGATCATCACAGGTATTTTTAATTAAATCAACTAATGCACTATCAGTCTTAACATCTGGACCAGAAACTAGTTCATTAACCATTGTTTGAAATTTATCAGAATTAAGGAAGAATGGTGTCATTAATGTATAATATCTGTTAATTGGACAATTTGTCAAGTATGGGGTATTATTACCAACAACAACCGCACATCCACTTCCGTTATTAATTGTTGAAGTAATTTTTTTAAAAAAATCTCCATCAAAACGTCTTGCAATAACTAATGAATTAAATTTTGTAATTATATTTTTAACTTTAATTGTATAAACATCAAATATTGATCCTGAATTTTCGTTTATTGAGAAAAAATCTTCCCCACTTAAATCATATAATATTGGTTCATTTTTTTGTAGTATGTTTCCGTCTAATTTATCAGATATAACATCTAGCTGTCTAAAAATATAATTTAATTCATTTTGTATATTCACAATATTACTTGAGTTATTTGTTATTGTATTTAAAATTTCAAATTTTCCTAACGCAACTTGTGATTTTAGTTTTTCTTGGAGTTCTCTTCTTTGTTTTCCGGTTATTCCTTTTGAGCTATCTATCGCAGCTTTTAAAATTGGATTGGTACCTAAAGTAATATCTGTTTCACAATCCTTTACTAAACCGTCTACAAAATCTTGATACTCATTTGACTTACCATAAATGTTAACATTAGTCTTTTGGCTTGTATATTCAGAAAGATCTCCCTTTGTATAGTTATTATCTTTTATCGATATTAAGGCGGCACCATATGAATAATCAATTGTTGTTTTATTTAATGTACTATAATATGTTTTAAAATATTCTTGTAGTTTTGTTTCTAGTGAATTGTATATCACGTCATAATTAATTGTAGTATCATCAACAATAGTTCCAATCGTTGATAATCCTTTTTGTGGTTGTACACTATTAATTAAAGCTTGGTCTTGTAAACCAACAGGTGGTAATCCTCCTGTTATTTTTTCAACCACATACTTATCCCTTGTTTTTGTATCTTCAGTCGCCACCGCTCTTTCATCGTAGATTTCTGTGTTTGCGTAATAATTAAACGATAGGGCGTTTTGAAGTTGTTGTACTGGTTCTTTTAAACCCATACCACCAATAATGTTAAACGCCATTGTAACGTTCACTAACATAGGTTGTACTCCAATTCCTTCTGGATTTAAGTCTAAACCTTCATACGCAAAACCAACTGAGGTTGGTACTATTTTAGTATTATAAAAATCGCCAACTCTTAAAACTAATATTGGTGGAGCTCCAAATGATGTATTCAAAGAGTCGTTATATTTAGCTCTTCCGTCTGTTCCAATAATTGGAATTGTTTGTCCAGGTCTTGTACATTGATTTAAAAATGTTAATCTTGCGTTTAAACCTTCTGGAGTCATTGAGTGAAATGCCGGATTAAAATATTTTATTTTTTCTTTAATACTATCATAAACCATAGGGTTTTCCTTTTTAATTATTTCAAAATAATCACATTCGGTAAATAAATTTCTAAGAATTTTTTTTGATATTCCCTCTTTAATTTTTTGTTCAATAGTTAGTTTCGCTTCTGGTTTAATAGTTTGTGTTACACCTGTTAAAATGTTTTGATTTATGTCCGGATCTTTTTCTTTATCAATTATCACGGGTGGAATAATAACGGGAACATATGGATCCTTTTGTATTTTTGCCGTTATTTTAGAAATTGCAACCCTTCTACATGCCATTGCGGGAACACTATACCACTGAGATTGATTATTTACTGCGGGTGGGGACAAATCTAAATTAATAACATTTTTTGTACAATTTATACTTGAACTTAAAAAATCCCCCCCTTGTGCCGTTTGAACACTAATGTTTGCAGGTTCGCCAACTGTTGCCGTGTTTTCTGCTTTTGATTTTGGTATCACAATTTCTTCTCCTCTAGCAGAAGTTTCGTTTAAAGTTATACTAAATTTTTTATCATCATAGTATTTTTGAATTGTTGTTGTTCCTCCTGAAAGTGGTTGTTGTAAAAACCATTTAAGAACTGAATTGTTTCTTCTTTCAGATAGGTGTTTATTGTATTCAACACTTGCTATTGCGGATGCAGAACCAACTAGTTCAATATCGATTGAACCATTTTTAACGACTAAAATTTCTTCAATTTCTTTTAAAAAATCGGTTTTAATAAAATTAAAATTTCCTGTAACAATTTCATTAAAAAAGTTTTGAACCGCGGAGCCAGAAAATATATCGTTTCCAGATTTAACCTTTTTTGGGGTTTTTTCTGCATATACCCCACTTTGTAGAGATAAATATTCGCCATAATAAACGTCAAATGGGCTTGCGGCCTCGGGTGATGGGTTTCCTTTTGGTATATCATTGTGAAAGTAAAATCCAGTTCCTTCATATTTTGATAAATTAACATTTTCAAATTCTATATTAGATTGTGTTGTTTTTCCTTCCTCTGTAACATTTGAATTACCATCACCTCCATCACTTGAGTTATAACTTGTTGATGAGGTGTCAATTGGTACGCTTTGAAGTACCTGTACTTGTTCTTCTTCAGTTAGTCTTGGGTTGTTCAAAATCTGTTGATAGGTATATAGATCCTTTGTTGGTATTGTATTGAATTTAATTCCTAATTCATACATATCGTATTTTGTACATCCAGCAAAAAATGAATCGACAATACTTTGTATTCTTTCTTTTTGTACTCCTTTTAATTGTTTTTCAATAATTGTGTTTAACATAGATGGGTTATCCACCAAAATTGTCCAACTTAAACTTCCGGTTCTAGATGTATTCTTATATGTATAAATTGGTTCTGGTCTTCCTAAAAAAGTTGTTGTATTAAAGTCAGGTCTTGAGTCATCACTAAATTTTAAATTGTATGGTGGAAACCACATTACTCTTCCCCCATTTGGACCTTTTTCACAAACAGGAAGATCATCATATGTAAATCCTGGTCTATCTGATGTTCTCCACGCTAAGTTTTCAATAGAGAACATGTATTTTTTAACTTTACCATCAACAATATTTGTTGATCCAGGATTTCTTAAAGGCGCTATATTTAAATTATATGTGTTATCAAGTATAGAATAATCAAATTGTCTTCCTGTTTTAGTAATACCATCTGATTTTTGAAGGTCATTATATGTTAAGTATGGAGTATCTTTTTGAAATATTCTACAATATTCAAGTCCGGCTTGGGTTCCGTCTGATTGATTGATATGAGACAAAACTTGTGATCCCTTTGTAAGTTCTTTATATCCGTCATTAAACACTTTAGAAACTTGGTTAATTGCCGCCCCAACGTGTTTTAATCTCGCTTGTCCTTGGACTTGATCTGCAGATTCTATTAATCTTTGTGTATTATATAATATTGATCCTGGCTTAAACGGAATGTTGGTTGATTCGTATTGGGTATAATCTGCAGAAATTTCATTAAACTCACCATCTAAACTACCAACTCCTCCACCAAGTGTTGCTTTAAATCCGGCGTTTGGTTTATATTTCGGTGAAGTCCAAACTAATTGTCCTGCGGTACCTCCTCCGTCGGAATATGATTTACCCTTTAAACCAAATTTAATTTGTTCTTCATTACCTTCATATAGTGTGGATAACTCTTGAGGACCATAAACAATTGACGCTTGTTGTTTTCCAAATTGATTTACGGGTACTTGATTTGCGGGAGAATTAATTAAACTTGGTTCTGCATTAGGACTTCCAACATAATATGTGCCAGTTTCAGGAGTGTCTTCACCAACAATCGCGTTTGCCAAAGCCGATAAACCTTGTATTAACCCAATATTATATGATGGTCTAAATTGATTATAATTTAAAGTTGCAAATAATGTTGATCTAGTTCCGTTACCTGTATTCGCAACAAAAATTTCAGAAGGATTTCTTGTGTTATTTAATATTGGGGATAGTAAACCGCCCGTTAAATTGTTAATAGTGTTTAAAACACCATTTTGTTGTTGTGGATTATTATAGGGTGAGTTTTCATTAAAATAGTCACCAGGTATAAAAGAAACCGGAAAATAAGTACCTGTTATTCTATTTGCTAAACTAAGAGAGTTAACTAAAGGATTTTCAGGAACAGTGATTCTCCAATCCCTAATAAAAAATGGTTGTTGTCCTGTTGCCAAAAGACTTGCGGTAAAAGGATCTGAAAGAGAATCTAAATTTATTACTCCAATTGTAGCTTGATTAAGTTCTTGAGCTATTCTTTCTTCGAACGCAAAATTTAATTGTGACGCACCTATTTTTGCTAAATAGGTATCTTGTGATAACGGACCGTTAGAACCGGTAGGGTCGTCTTGAAAAAGTATATTAAATAATGGATATGAAGAAGTGTTGTAATATCCTGGATACCAATATGGTTGTGATATAATATTTGATAGGGATATATCTGTAATTATTACAAGATCCTTATATCCTCCAGTTGGTCCCCATTTATTTACAACGTATGCAGATTCAATGTAAAATTCGTTAATAATTGAAAGGCCTTCCATTTGACCTGTGTTCAAAGGGTAGTAGGGACCTTGATTGGGATCTGAAATTGGTGTTAGGTTAACATCAATTGGGGCACCAAAACCACCGTCTGGTCCAAATTCATTTAATGGAAATAAATCATTTGCAAATAAATTTGTTGAAACATAGTTATTTGGTGAATCAACCACATTTAAAGATCCTATGTTTGTTTCGTAATTGATAGGATCTCCAGGAGAAGTATATGATCCTGGCACATTATATGGGGGTAAATTCCTTACCAATAATTGTTTTCTGAATGTCTCTGAATTACCAAACGATAAAAAACTTTCGGCCATGCTTTTTTCTATAAATAGACGTTATGTTTTTTTTTAATATATTTTATTAATATTTACTACCCGTGGCGGCACTTACTTCCTTTTTACCATCTAATGCATCTTTCACAATTTGCACATCATTTGGTTTATTTAAATCTAATATTGCAGTTCCATTTACATCTCCTTTACCTTCCAATATTATCGTACCTTGATGTGTAACAGTTTTTGATTCATTACCATAGGTTTTTGAAAGATCACCACTCACATCATTAAAAACATCTTTAACATAAGTTTCGGCCCCTTTAAAAAATGATGAAACAACATTATCCATACCAATTGCAAAACTTTTTGTTGCTTCACCCATAAGTTTGTCATCACCAGCTACAAATGCTTTGGTAAAATCTTCTATTGGTCTTGCAACTCCTTCTTGTTTTTTTCGTATATCTGATACACTACCCATTTCGTTACTATATCTACTAGCCAATGATTTTGTAGTTCTAGACACAAAATATCCTAACTTTTCAATTGAGGGGGATGTTGCTAAAGCATATGCTACCGCAATTTTTCCACTATTTAAGAAAGCGTTAATTTGTTTTGTTTCATCTAACTGATTTATTGCAATTTCCTCAATAGATTTTGAAGACTCTTCATTCGCTTTTTGTAAATTTTTAATGTCAGTATCGGTTAGTTCATCAACATTTTTTTCAGTAATAAATCCTGTTTCTTCATTTTTAACCATTATTTTTGCCACACCACTTGAGTCAAGTTGAGCCATACTTGCAATAAGTTTTTTGGTTTCTTCATCACCTTCAGCTAATGCCGGCATTTTAATTTGTTTTAACTTTCTATCAAAGTCTGCGGCTTGAATTGACATTTTAGCAAATGCTCCCGCATCAATGTCTAATTCTGCAGCAATTTCTCTTAACCTTCGTTTTCCACCCGGAAGAATTTCCATTTTACCGGTTTTTTCATTAAATGTTGTAAACTCTTTGCTTAAGTTTACGATCTCTTGTTGTAAAGCTTCAGGATCGTTTTGAGCCATATCCATTGCTCTAAGTGGATCTAATAGTCCATTAGACGCAACACCTAATCTTTGGAGTCCCGCAGCTAAATTAATTGCGCTTTCAGGTGATAGAAGTTTTTCCGCAATAGTAAAAGTCTCTCTCATTTCAATTCCAAATCTTTGCGAATTTTCTGACATTTTTGCCAATCCAACAACTCCATTGTCAAAGTTAAAAAGATTAAGTTTTCCAATATTTTCAGTTACGTCTTTAGAAATTCCTTTTACGGAAATTCCTACACTTCTGGCGTAGTCTACAACAGTATTCATTTCTTTACCAACACTTTGTATTGATATTCCAACACCTCTAAAATCCTCAGATAATTCTTTAACACTAACTCCTGTTACTTGTGTGGTTGCCGCTAATTCTATTATTGTTTTAGAACTCAAACTTGCCGAAGTTTTTAACCCTTCCATAGCCTCAATCATACTAGTACTAGCGTCACTAGAACTAAGACCCATCTTAATTAGTTCTGGTGCGGTTTCTGCAATAACACTTCTAAATTCTGAAATTCTTGATTTAGACAACCCAAAACTACTCTGTACTTCAGTCGAGTATTCATCTAACTCTTTAAATATTGTCTCATCAAAGATATTAATACTATTTTTAAAACCTGCGACTACAGCTTCAAAACCTGTTTTAATCTTTTCTAGATTAGTAACAGGATTAAGAGAAAATGCTGATACATCACTGTCTCCGTCTGTAAGTGTGGTTGAATTTGATCTTTTACCTTTTTTAATATCAGCTTCTAACCCTTTGATTCTGGTGTCTTGAGCCTCAATCATCTCTTTTAGTTCTTCAACTGTTTTTTTATCTAATGCATCCGACATAACAAAGTTTTATATAATAAATATGTTATTTATTTTTTTTGTTATCTTCAACATATTTATTCATAAGATACCTTCGAACATATGTGGGCATCACCATAAATTCAGAATATTGTGTTCTAAATATTCTTGAAAAATAGTAAAATTCGTCTAATATTGTTGTTTTATATTGATAGGAAAGGCCGAAAAAACTCAACCCCAAAAGTAATGTCAATCACTACTTTTTCTCCTGATGGGGCTATTACTTCTTTTTTTAGGTCTAATCTTGGTTCGTTATCTACAATAAATCTTCTGATATATTTAGAATCTTTAATTGGCATTGTTTCAATAAATGTCATAATACCACTTCTATCTTCACTACCATCTAAAGATACTATTTGTTTATTCAACCTTGTTGTAATAACTGGCGCGGTTCTTTCGGGAGGATAACCATTAAGAAATTGGTCAATTTCCATTTTATCTTTAAGACTTAAAATTTTTACTTTAACTTTTTTTCCTGAAACAGGAAGTTTAGTTTCAAATAAACCATTTTCATCTGGAGTTTCTTTAGTTTTTTTATAGTTTAACTCATCTAATAATATTGTCGTTTTAAAACTGTCTCCTGTGGCAGGATCAATTGTTGACATAGTATATTCAGGACCAAATGATGTATTTCTTAAAAAAATAAGAACCGCCTCAATATCTCCTTCAACCATTTCTTCAGGTCTCAATTCTTTCTCATATATTTTATTACGAAGTAATGGTATAACAATACTTTCTTGAATACTTTTTTTAGAGTCAGCACTCGCAATTATATTTTCATCAGATGCCGTTAGGTATCCCACTTTAATTGTTTTCTTCTTTGATTTGTAAAAAATTCCCTGACTAGGTAATGTAATAACATCATGTGGTAAATTAAAATCGGCTTGTCCTGCCTGATAAACGTCTTGTTCCATAATATAAAATATTTTTTATAAAAATAAGAAAGACCTATAACTAGTAAAGTCAATAGGTCTTAATATGTTTTTATAAATTTTTAGTAAACCAAAATACAACGGTCCATTCTCATAGAACTCGTTACTTTCGATAAACCATCAGTAGAGTATGATAAAGATCCACCATCATATCCAGTTAGAAAAGTTCCCTCTAAAATCCATTTCTCAACAACAACTCCTGTTGGGTCTAACATTTCAAGGTCAACATTTTTTTTGTATCCAGCAGCGTATCCCATTCTTCCTGTTACAGACTCAGCACATAAACGAATCCACTCCATTAATGCTTGTGATGCAGACGGCCCAATTGGGTCTCTAAAAGTGACTGGTAGAGCTTCCCAATTAAATCTACCCGCAACGAATGTTGATGTATTTAAAAATTGTATTTCAGTTGCGGCGATAGTAAGTTTTGGTCTAGAAGTTGTCTCAACATACCACTCGTTAATTCCAAGTGAAGAAGGAAATCTTAATATCCATCTATTTTCCCTTTTTGGTTCGTAAGGAATCGGCATTTTCATTAGTAAATCAGCCATAATTTTTTTTTAAATTTTTGTTTTATTTTTATTATAAATACTATGAAATAAAAATTTTTCTATTTACTTCAATTATTTTTTAAATTATATCTTAACTAGCACTAGGTTTAATTAAAATTTAGTTTTTTTTCCTCCTCCTGTATGATAAATATCTAATCCACTTTTATTATCAAAATTTTTCCTCATTGCTTGAACATTCTTTAAGTCATCATCTGAAAAACCAATATATGGTGTAAAATAATTACTAATTTTGTTTTTCAAATATGCCTTTTCTTGAAGTTTTTGTGATAAATTTATAACATATTCCATAAATTGTTTCATTGCACTTACTTTAAGTTCTTCTGGATTCGCAGCCGAATCTTCCCCAAAACTAACAGGATGCCATTTACACATTTCTAAATAAGTCTTTATAAGTTCGTCATCACTCATATCCTCCTCATCGGCAATATCTCTATACTTTCTTAAATTTTTAACCAACTCTTGTTGATTTAAACCATGTTTGTTTTTTTTAATTAAATTATAAGTAACATTTTTTAAAACACTTGGTGTGTGACCTCTTGCGGTAACTATCGCAAAAATAGACCCGTTATTAACCGCCTCAACAAAGTCGTCCCACGCAGGTCCTGTTGGGGCTTTCATTGCATCAGTTAAAAATTTTTCGTCACCTGTAACTCTAAAATCTCTAAACGAATTATCATCAAAACCAACTATTGTGTGACCTTGATATTCAAAAGGATCTTTACCAACTTCAGACCTATATTCCGCAAAATCTTCTGTTGACATACCAACACTATTACCGTCTTCATCTTTTAAATAAATTTTTGTTGGCATATACATAAGATTATCATCCCAATCAAAAGCGTAGTACTTCATTGTTGGTTTAATTTGATCTTGTATTATTTCAGAAATAATATCTTTAACGACTTTTTTATAATACATATTAATAAATATTATGTTTACTAAAAAAGGGGAACTTTTGTTCCCCTTTTATTAGATTTAAAATTTATTATATGTTTTCAAATGAAGCGCCAGTTGGAGTAATAAAGAATGTGATGTCAATAAATTCTAATGATCTAGTTGGTTTAATATATATTTTACCAGTCATTTGATTTCTATCAATATCTTCAGGACTTGATGAAACGGTAACCCTAAAGTCATAAAGACCTCTATCTCGTCTAATTGCGTCTAAGATTGGATTAACAGCGTTTAGGAAGTCTTGTCTAACTTGTGCATCATTTTGTTCAAATAATAATCTAACAGATACCGCAGATATTAACTTACGAGTTTGTAGTAATAGTCTTCTAACATTAATCCTATCAAGTGCTGATTCTCTAACTTGTAAAGTTTTATTACCCCAAATTACCGTACCAACATCTGAAAAAGTTGCAATAGGGTTAATTCTACCGTTATAAAGAATGTCCCTATCTTCTTGAGTTAACTTCTTACGAGCTTTAATACAGTTAACAATACCACGAGTATAACCCGCCGCCGCAAACCAAGGGAATGCAATGTTATCTGTTAACGCCAAGTTTTTAGTTACCTCAGCCGTTGGTGGAATATATATTTGTGTGTTGTTTACGCTGTCTCTTGTCAATACCCACGGATAGTAAGTTGCGGTATAGTTAGAGTCAATTCCGGTTGTTTCTAAATTGTCTACCGCCTCAGTTGGATAAATTAAATAATCAGCTCCTGTTGTGGTGGGGATAAATAAATCAATGTCTGGTGTTGTACAAATATATAAAGAGTCCGCTCTATTAAATTCTACCATCTCAATTGCGTCCTCAACTAAATTACTATTATTTACATAATCAATTCCTGGTGTCACAAAAACATTTATGTTTGTTGATTCAGGATTTGCAAAAGTCTGTTGTCCTAATAAGTAAGCGTAATAATCTGTATTTGCAAAATTTTGTGTTCCGTCACCTAAAGAAATTTCTTTAAAAGAACCCCATCCTGTTGCGTTAGGATATCTTGTTGATGGACAGGCTCCTTTAAGAAATCCTGACTTTCCTATTTGGAATCTATCTTCATTACTTCTATGTTCTCTGTATATGTCCCAACCATCAAATCCTCCTTGTACCAATAATGTGAATTTACGAGCAAACAATCTGTAATATGTATTTGTTGGTAATTCTGGATCTGTTATAAATGGTGAGTTACCACAAACAAATCTTGGATCTCCTGATGTTGAGAACCCAAAAGGAATGGTAAGTCCGCTAGCATTTGAATCCATGTGGAATCCTGCAGATTTATAATTCCAAGGTATAGCGTCAATATCACAACTATTATTTACATTTCTTTTACCCACATATTCAAAAAATGAAGGGTCCCATCCAGTTGTATTTGAAATTCCTAAGTATGTTCTTCTTATATTATCACCACTACTTAAGGTAGATCCTATTGATCCTGAAGAAATTGCAAAAGGAGGATTCCAAATTGGCTCACCTGGAAAATCGTATTTTCCTTTAATAATCGGGTATGGAGATTGAGCTCCCCCATAAATACGGAAATCAAAACCATTAAATCCACAAGGTATTGAATCAACTGGTGCGTCTTCGGACATTTCAACCATAACATACTTTGAATTCAAAGCATATTCCCCATCTAAAGTACCAATCTTATTACCAATAAAATTATTTTGATTTGGGTCCATTCCACAGTTTGTGAATTTTTCAAGAACAACTGGATTTGCGTCTGTGTCAAAATAATCACGAATTATAATATCGAACGTTAAATTATTAAAGGTTTGATTGAAAATTGATATTTTAATTAATGTATTTGCTCCGTCTCCATCAGAAATTGTATAAAATCTAAATAAATCAAATACTTTAGTACCTCTTAACTCTGACACAACAAATGGTGACATTGGTGTTTGCCACTTATCTAAGTACCAACCTATTGAATCAAAACTTCCGCTTTGAGCCGAGTTTAGATCAACTATATTAGGGTTTAATCCTCTAATGTATCCTTTTTTCCAAGAGTAGTTTAACCAAGCTTGGAAATTTTCTTCGGCAAAAACAGGTACCTCAATTCTTGGCTTTTGAAAATTAGTAACTCCAAACACTTTTGACCAATATTCTGGATCACTTTGAGAAAACGAAGTTTCAAAATTATAAGAAGTTCCAAACTTATCTACAACGCTAACTCCAAATGTTGCAAATGGATTTGTAAGAACTGTAGAGTATTGACCTGACATATTTAAAGTAACGTCTGTTAATCCTGTAACAGAATATGTTGGGTTTGTTTCTGTGGTATAAGTAGCAACACCTCTTGATCTTAAAGTACCGACCACAACATTATCGTAGTCACTATAAGAATTTCCTGTATAGTAGTATAATTTACCAACTAAAGTACCTTCATAACATTTTACTGGTAAAACAGTTGTTGTTGTTGTAGTTGTTGTAGGAATTGGTGTTACACAAGGATTTGTTGTTGTGGTTGTAGTTGATGTTGTTGTTGTTGTTGCTGTCGTAATAATTTCTGTAAGACCTGATATATAATTAAAAAATGAAAATCCAGAATATTCAAAATTTCCAATATTTTCAAACAAAGCGTAATACCAAGAATCATTTAGAGGAGAATTTAAATCCGTATCGTTTAAAGAAACAAAAGGAACCTCAAACACATTTGTAGAGGCAGTCCAACCATTAGACGTTAAAGTATTGTAGTCTGAGGTATCTATCGACCCAAAATACGCAATTTGTTCCATTTCGGCGGTGGATGGATTACTATCAGTAATAACATTAAAAATTAAATCTCTAATTTGTTCATCTAATGTAGATGTCCCTCCGTTATACTCTTCATATTGCGAATTAAATATGTCATTAATTTCGTCGGGAAAATCATTTATAAATACAATGCTTGATGTGTCATTTGTACAACCAGAAAAATCAACATAAAAAATTAATTCTTTTGGCTCGTCACAAACTAACTCACAAGTGTTAATATCAGTGTGGGAACTTAAGCAATAAATTCCAACTGTAGACGGATCAACATTTGCAACCGTAGTTATAGACCAAGATGGTCCAGCATCATAACCAGATAGTCCTAATATTCTAGTTACAAAAAGTTGGTTAGATTGTTGTAAATACGCTTTTGAAATATATGATGCTTCATATTTTGGAATTTGCGTATTTATAAATTTTTCAGGTGATGTCCCACCAAAAAAAGTTTGATATTCATTAAAATTTGTGATAAAAATTGGTTCGAATGCAGGACCTATAAGCGTCTCACCTACAATTCCTAGTGTTGTAACACCAACACTTTGTGCCACAAAACTCAAATCGACTTCTGAAGTGTAAACGCCTGGTGATACAAAAACTTTACTATTAGTTGCCATAGTTATTTTTTTTTCTTGTTATAAAATTTATTTTATTATAAATACTAGCTGATTTTGTAAAAACTTTACAATTAAAAAAGTATTTATATTTTGGTATGATTTTTTTCTGCCTTTTTTCTACCAATATGACTAAAGATATCAAGAAGATAAAAAACCTTAAAATTGACTCAGAAGTTCACGGAGTTCTAAAAAAATACTGCGATAAAAGAGGGATTAAAATTTACAGATTTTTAGAAAATTTAATTTTAGAAAAGTGTAAAGAAACTAAAGATATTTACGGAGAAAACTAAATAAGTTTTTGATTGAATACAATTTTTGGGTCTTCAGTTGTTGTTCCCAAAACAATATTAATTCTTACCACATCTCCATCATTAACCTGAATTAGTGTAATATTATCGCCATAATAATTTTCATTTATATAAACAGAATAATCTGTTATATTAGTAATAGATTCAATACTAATATTGCAAACGTAATTAAATGTATATTTCTCGCTAACAGATCCATTAGGGTAATTATAAACAATATTCTCAAGTTCAGGGGGAGTATTTCTTTTTTGTTTATTCTTTCTTGATCGTTGATCAACTTCAAAAACTTGAAATGTTCTTGAAATTGCGGGGCTAACCTCAAACTGTTCCTCATCTATTAAGAATCCCATCATAGTGAAATCATACTTCTGTATATAATATTTTCTTTTTTCTAAATCCATAACAGACTCGTCTGAAAAACTATCATTAATAATTGGAATATAATGACCATTAATAGTTTGATACGCCTGTCTAGATGCAAATGTTTCCATAACTATTTGATTTAGAGTGTTAAGCTCTCTCATCCGATTACATATAATTGCAACAGTATATTTAATATCAACCGGAACTGGTTGTGGTATTTTATAAATGTCGGCACCAACTCTATTTCCATCCCATGTTGGTACTTCCATATAATAATACATTCTTCTATTTGGGATATTGTACATAACAGATGGATTGTTTCCATATTTTACCTCTGGATTTCTAATTATAGTTAAAAATGGAGGTTCTATGTTTTTGTCAATATTTTGGATGTCCCATGTTTCAACAAATTGTGACCAATTTTGTGTTGTTATTATAATATCAACTACAGGTATTTTTTTACCTTCTGAAACAATTTTAAATTTTTCTTTAACAAATTCTAAAAACCCCTTGTCTAAGTCGGCATGAAGTAATGACTTAGGTAGGTATGTACCGTCTTTAGTTATCATATCCCGTATCTCTCTCCTTCTAGGTAAAAGAGTCTTTGATTCCGTTAAAGGAAGTGTGGGCTTAATAGAATGGCTTTTTGGTAATGACATTATAATCCTTTAAATTCGTTTGGTCCAACAGGGGACGCAATTATTGTTCTAAAAAATGGTTTAAATCCTTTATATGTGTGTTTTGTATCTGAAATTACACGACCATCATTAACAACCGTATAATATCTAACAAAATTTTCACTATCATAATATCCAACATAATCACCAAAATCTACATCAATTCCCAAATCATTTAAAGTTTTTAAATAAACTGAAATAGTGATGTTTCCTGGTTCAAACTGATCCATTTTTGTTGTTCCAATCATTTTATTTTCAGGTGCAGCAATTGTAATTTGTGCGTTAAATTCAACAGGAGGTAAAAATTTAATACCGTCTTCTACAACTTCACCATAAACATCGTCAGTTTTAATTTTGTTTCTATCAATTTTATATAGAACACAAGTAAAGTTCATATCACCTATTAACCACTCCTGACCCATACTAACTTCAAGCTCAAAATCACGATCCCCAAAAAATTTACCTAACCTAGAAATTGGAACATTATTTCGCATAAAACACTATTTTATTGATAAATATCTTTTTTATTAGTATTTTTATTAAAAGACTAAAATTGGAAAACTTATCTTCCTTAGTTGAGCAAAAAGCACTTGTACTACTCGAGTCATATAGTGGTGCGAATAACCATATAATATACTTACAAAATAAAAAAAAAACTAGTAAAAAGTTTTACCCAACAAGAACTCAATCAGACTACATTATAAATTATTTTAACACAACACCAAAGATCGCACGTAAGTGGGTTGATCTTGACACATATTTCGCAAAGAAGTTTGCAGAGGAGAGATATTTGATGGAAACTCCTGAAAAAATTTACATTGAGAAATTATTAGTTGAGAAAGAAAAATCGTATCATATTTGGGGTAAATTCTTTGAGAAAGATCCTTTAACAGAATTTTGGGTTCCTAAATCAGCATTAATAAAATCACACAATGTTGAGAAAGTTGAGGTAGATTATTCTAAATATAGTCATAGACCCCCACTACAACATCAAAAAGAGGCAATAGAAAAATTGGCAGGATCAAGAAGATTCATTCTTGCCGATGATATGGGACTTGGAAAAACTACTTGTACGATCATAGCAGCTTTAGAGACAGGTGCAAAAAAAATATTAATTATATGTCCCGCATCATTAAAGATTAATTGGCAACGTGAAATTGAAAATTATTCAGACAGACCTGTTTATATTTCAGAAGGCAAGAAATTTTCAACCGAATCTGATTTTGTTATTGTTAATTATGATATTTTAAAAAACTTTCACGACACAAAAGAAAAAGACAATTCATTACTCAACCAATCAAATTTTGACCTTGTTATCTTAGATGAGGCTCACATGATCTCAAACCCCCAAGCTCAACGAACAAAAATCATAAATCATTTCGTTAAGAATATTAAAAGAGTTTGGTTATTAACGGGAACTCCAATGACTTCTCGTCCAATGAACTATTATAACCTATTAAACATTATTGAATCACCCGTTGCTCAAAATTGGATGGCTTACGCTATTCGTTATTGTCAAGGATATCAATTTATGGCAGGTAGAAGAAAAGTTTGGAATGTAACGGGTGCATCTAATTTGGAGGAATTAAGAGATAGAACTTCAAAACAAATTCTTCGTAGGTTAAAAGAAGATGTGTTGGATCTTCCTGATAAAATTATTTCTCCTGTATATCTTCGTTT
>Ga0315284_10002553_pt1 | contig 26053 bp, 30 predicted proteins | sample YL17G09_16_MG_FD_203696 | JGI IMG/M metagenome (GOLD analysis project Ga0315284, IMG submission 203696) | Sediment microbial communities from Yellowstone Lake, YNP, Wyoming, USA - YL17G09_16 | ecosystem: Environmental > Aquatic > Freshwater > Lake > Sediment | place: USA: Wyoming | collected...
AGTTGGCGGACCCGAGCGACGTGGCCGCGCAGCCGGACGAGCTCCTCCTGAACGTCGAAGCGGTCGACGCAAAGCACGATCTCTGACTCGATCCGATCGGCGTCGACGCGCAAACCGAGCTCGTCGATGCGCGCGCGGAGCTTGTTGCGCAGGTCGTCCTGGATTCCCGGGAGACGGGCCTCGGCTTGCGTGCCTCGCTCCTCGAGCACATCGAGCAGGCGAGCAATCTCGGCCCCGAGCAGGTGCCCCTCTCGGCTGCGTGTCGCATCCAGGGCGCGGAGGGCTTCTCCCAGGGCCGCCTCGACGGCGGGCCAGAGAGCCTCCTCGGCCTCTTGCGGCGCCTGCAGTCCGCCGGCGCGGATGAGGTCGGCCAGCGTGACAGGCTCGGACAGCCCGAACTCCGCGCGCGCTCCTTCGAGCGAGCGCACGACGCGGCGCGCCGCGTCACGATCGAACCCCACGGCCGCCTCCGCCCCCGCCTCTTCGCTGACCGTCAGCCAGACGCCGACGTCTCCACGGTGAAGCGCCGCGCGCACCTTCTCCTCAATCTGGGACTGCAGCCACGGGCGGTCGGACAGCGACCGAAGGCGGATCGAAAGGTAGCGGTGATTCACCGAGCGAAGCGTCGCCTCGACGTGCCAACCGTCAACCGTCGCGGCTCCGCGGCCAAACCCCGTCATGCTGCGAATCATGAGTTCTCCTTGGCGAACAAGACCGCCGCGTACCCGACGACCGCCGACCGGTCGCCGGTGATGTCGCCCGACGTCGCGTACTCGACGAGCGACGACCTCCCCAGACCGAGGCTTCGAGCAAGCAGAAGAAGGACAGTAATGGCACCGGCGCCGCAGATCGTCAGTCCCCGTTCCAGCGTCTCCTGGTGGAAATGCTCGGGATCTAGGCGCAGGATCGCATCGAGGGCGGAGCGATCGAGCTCACGCGCGATCCGATCGGGCTCGTAGTGGGTGAAGTCGCTCGACGCGACGACCCACAGCCGGCGAGCGCGGAGCGCCTCCCCGAGGATTCGAGCTCCTGAGGCGAGGCTCGCCAGCGGCGCGAGCTGGACGCACACGGGAATCACGGGGACAGGATCCGCGAAGAGAACCTGCAGGAACGGGAGCACGACCTCCATCGAGTGCTCGCGGCGAAACGCGTTCACATCGAGCGGAATTCCCGCCGCAGAGAGTTGTTCGATGACGTCCACGTCGAGCGGAACGTCGCCAAGCGGCGTTCCCCATGCCGCGTCCGTCGGCACCACAAGGGGCGCCCCGGCTCCGCTGTGGCTCGCGCCCAGAATGAGTACCGCTTCGGGTCGCCCGAACGCGGCAGCGGCGCGCAGCCCGGCACCCGCGACTCGTCCCGAGTACGCATAGCCGGCGTGCGGCACGATGAGCCCGGCAGAGGATGGGGCGCGTTCAGGCGCCGCTTCCCCCAGAAGCTCCTCCACGAGCGCACGAAGACGCGCTCGATCCCCCGGGTAGAACGACCCCGCGACCACCGGCTGCCGCACACCACTTCCCATGGCGCCATTGTACCGGCCCTTGCGTGCCCAGCCCAAGCGAGTCTTGACGAGAGCGCGCACCCTCGCGTACCATGCCGTCTCGTCTGGGAGATCGTTCAATGGCAGGACAGCAGGCTCTGGCCCTGTTAATGGGGGTTCGAATCCTCCTCTCCCAAAACTCGGACCCTGAGCGGCATCAAGCTTCTCAGGGTCCACGTTTTGGGATGAGGTGGTGAGAGCTCCCACGCCTAGGATGGAGCTTGCGTGAGCAAACTCCCAAGCGACTGGAGAGCCGAACAGCCGCTCCCGTCGCCATCCTCCTCTCCCACTACTGAGCGGGGTGAGAACCCCAGCATCGGTGAAGGAGTCCGCGCCAGCGGACTCCCAAGCAACGGGAGAGCCGAAGAGCAGTTCCCGTTGCCACCCTCATTCCCGAGAAGCCCAGGCAACGTCCTGCCTATTTGCATTCCGCGGCTCGCATCCTTCACCTTCCTCGTCGAGCGCCAGCGCAGTACATTGCAGAGCTGTTGGGCATCGGAACGAATCCGAATCGTCAGCGACTCCAGGTCTCGACCCAATGACTGGGTCTGACGCGGCGGCGGGATCACGGTTCAAGGCAGGACCCGCAGGAGCACTAGCTCTTCCTGACATGGTCAAGCCAGTTACGGAGTCCAGCCTGTCAGCTACCCAGCAAGGATGAGCGCAACAGCATAGGGGACCAGCGCCAGCAGTGCGAGCGCTGGATGCCGCCATCGACCCGCCGGAGAGCTGTCCCAGCGGAAGAGCCACGCCGCAAGCACGAACGCTACGACTCCACCCGCGAGCAGGACTGCGAGGGAGGCGAACGGCTGGACAGTCGTCGCCCTGCCTTGAGCCAGCCCCGTGAATGCGTTCATCGCGTGCGTCGCCGGCAGCAGTCTTCCAATTCGCCCAAAGGGTTCCGGGAGCATCTCGGAGGGGACCATCAGTCCGCCGATCATCATGGACGGAAGGAAGACGAGCTGCTGCCAGAGGATGGCAGCGCTCGGGGTGGACGAGATCACGCCGATCAGCGTGCCCAGTCCGGCCACGGCGAATGCCGTCACCCCAAACACAAGGATGAGGTCGCCCCAGCTGTGTGTGACTGGGGCACCAAACAGGGTGGGGGCGGTCAGGGCGATGATGACCGCCACGACCGCCGTATGCGCGACCGTTGTCAACGTGGGGACGGACAGGATGGACAAAGCGGGAACGCCGTTGACTCGATAGCTGCGGAAGATGCCTGCTTCTCGCGCTGCCACGAGAGGGCTTGGCAAGCCGAGCAGCGCACCCGAGAGAATGGCGATGACGATCATCGCCGGGATCATGGTCTCGATGAACGGCGGATTGAGTCGTGCCATCAAACCACCCAGGATGAGGTAGAGGCCGAGCGGGAACAGGTAGTTCATGAGGAGGAGTGCTCTGTTGCGGATCCCCGCGTGAAACTCGTAGGAGACATGGCTCAGGAATCCGCTCATCGGGAGTCTCCTTTGCCAGTAAGCTCGAGAAACCGCTCTTCGAGCGACGGTCGCTCGACGCGCAGGTCGACCAACGGATCGTCCGACGCCTCAAGTTGCGCGATCGCCGCAGTCACCGTCTGCCCGGGCTTTTGGGAGTAGTAGACGGCATACTCGTCCTGGAACGCAGTCCGTTCGACTGCCGGAAGGGCGACACCTGATTGAACCAGCGTGGCGCGTTCGCTCCGGACCGAGATCTTCGTAAGACCTCGACCTGCGGCGGTTAGCTCGCGAGGCGTCCCGCTCACGACGAGCTTGCCCCTCAACAGAATTGCGACCCGATCAGCAAGCTTCTCCGCCTCCGCCATGTCATGGGTGGCGAGGATGAACGTGGTTCCGGCCGAGCGAAGCTCTTGGATCACTGCATGGAGCGCGATCCGTGAACCAACATCCAGTCCAGCTGTCGGCTCATCAAGAAGCACGACCGTCGGCCCATGCGCCAGCGCGAGGGCAAGGGTCAGTCGCCGCTTCTGGCCGGTGGATAGAGAGCGGTATTGAGCCCTCCGCTTCTCGGCAAGGCCAAGACGTTCCAAGAGGCCGTAGTCGGGCATCACGCCGTGGTAGCTGGAGAAGAATCGCAATGCCTCGTCGACGCACATGCTGTCTGGGAGAGCCGAAGTCTGGAGCTGAACTCCCGTGACATTCCGAAGCTTCCGCGAATCGCGAACCGGGTCGATCCCCATGATTCGCAACGTCCCGGCGTCGGGCTCGCGTAGGCCCTCCAGGCACTCCAGCGTCGTCGTCTTTCCCGCACCGTTCGGACCAAGCAGCCCGAAGATTTCGCCCTGACGCACCGCGAAATCAATGGAGTCCACAGCGACGTCGCCGCCGTATCGCTTGCACAGCCCAACGACACGCACGGCCTCGCCGTTCTGCCCGGGGCGTCCGATCTCCAACGCTCTTCTCAAGACCTCACATCATCCTTTGCGCAACGCGTCTTCAAGTCGTCTCACGGGGCTCGAGCTTGCTTCCTCGACCCAGCACCAGCGTCGGGTGCACTCTGCAGAGACTCGTTCCGACACATCTTCGCCCCTGGATCATGACGGATCGGCAACCCGTCCCGAGGTGTGGGGCGATCTCCTAAGAGGGTACGACTTCGGAGGCACTGCACCAAGGAGCGCTTCCACGTCGTCAACGAGCCGGGGCTCAGACCCAATGGCTGGACCAAGCGCGAGGGCAGGGTCAATTCACACTTCTGGGTCTGTCTGTCCGCCCCTGCGTGCCATGGCTTCATCCTCTCTCTCAAGGGCTCGTGTCTGCAGCAATCGCGGGGCGGGTCAATCTATCGGAAGTGCTCCTGCAGGAAGTCGGTCACGATGGGCCAGAAGGTTCCTGCTCTTGACACGTTGTGCCCCGACTCGAGAACGACATGCCGATAGGGAAATGGGAAGCGGTTGGCGGCCAGTCGACTGACGATCTGCTCGGACATTGGTGTGGAAGGCCACAGCGTGTCTGCCTGGCCCGAGATGAGCAGAACCGGACCGCCGATCCTTTCGACTGGGATGGTTGCTTGCTCGACCCGCTTCTTGTTGCGGAGTGCGAGTTCACCGGCCTTCCGTAGGCGAGACGTCAGCAATCCCGCAATGAGCGTGGGTGAGAGCAATCGGACGGGGACAAACGGCAGATCACTGCCAGCGTACGACCACGCCGATCCGAGGCGATGCATTGGAAAACGCTTCGGAATGCCATGCCAGACGACATGGCTTGGTGAGAACGCTACCACGGCCTTCACTTGCGGATAGCGGCTGGCCAGCAACAATGCTAGTTCACCGCCTCTGGAACCCCCAATGATGGCGTACTCACTGATAACGCCTGGTTGCCTTGATAGCCAGTCGAAGGCGTGTTCGAAATACTCAAGTGGAATCTGCTCGAGAGACGGAGGCAGGCCGTCAACGCCAAAGTAGGCCAGGCACAACACCGGATGACCGAGATCGAGAAGCGGTTGCAGGCGCTCCTCATGAGATGCGAAAGGCACACCGCCTTCAGAGCCGCCCAGGTAGATGATGGCTCTACGTCGCCCAGCACTGGCCTGGTAGAAGTTCCCCCGCAGGCCACCATCGGTCACTTCTGTCTTCTGCATTGCCTTCTCCCTCCAGCCTCGTTCCCGGTCCGCCGCATGCTCGGCTGCCCGGGCCGCGCAAGAGTCGAGAGCCCACTGTCGGCCGATGCCGCCGGCTCGGATACACAGCAGCCTGAGCGCCGCGTCCGTCAGCGCGCAGCCGGCCAGCCAGTCTCTTGATCGGTGACTGTCGGGTGTGACGCACGGAGGGCACGGCAACAGCAGACCGCCTGACTCTCCAGCACATGTAGCCACGAGGCGTCTCTTGAACGTCGCACGTGGTGTGTCGCGGATCCGACTGCCGGATCGGCACCAGAATCCAGTCTGGCGTGCATGGCGGGACACGAGTGAGCGCGCTCGGCCCTACAGACCTTCGACAAGGGGCGGCGGCGACGTGATTTCGTCCGCCCACCGGGGCGTCAGAGTTCTAAGATCGTCCTCCACTCCCAAAACCGACCCCGGGAGCTCGTGCTCCTCAGGGTCCAGTCTTGTGGTGACGGGGTGAGAACCCCAAGTCGAGGAAGGAGTCTGCGGCCGCAAACTCCCAAGCAACTGGAGAGCCGAAGAGCCGCTCCCGTTGCCATCCTCCTCTCCCAGCAAATGAGCTAGATCGCTTTTTCGGTCTACGTTTACCCGCTCGCCACTCTCGCTAGCATGTATCAGCCTCTCGGAACCACTTCACGCACCTCGCCTCCTGCCCTATGCTCTCCGTCAGGGAGGATCGAGAGTTCACGCGGCAGGCCTCGCAGCAGGCCATGGAACTACTCGCACAGCACTGATGAGCCGCTTGTCAAGGTTCGCAATCAATAAGACTTGTGTTACCGCAGGTGGGGCTCTCCGTGCTGTTCTGACGGAAGCTGCCCGCTCCGTTCCGCACTACAGAGACCTCTTCGAGTTGGCACGAATCGAACCCAGATCCGTCCGTTCGCTCGACGCCTTGGGCATGTTGCCTGTCACGTCGCGGAAGCTCCTCGCGGAGCCACCCTATACCCGCTTCCTCCGTCAGAACGCGAGGCTGGATCACCTCTACGCAAGCCATACGAGTGGGAGCACGGGGACGCCGGCAACCATCTTCATGTCAAGGCCCGAGCTCAACTTCCGGCGACTGCTGTTGTTCCGCGCCATCAGAAAGCGCTTCCCATGGTGTCTGCCGCTCAGGGTCACGGATGTCGGCCAGATGACGACGCAAAAGGTGTCGCACCTGACGCAGCGCCTTGGTCCCATTCGCCTCACCCGAGTGCCCGGAAACCTCCCCATCGAGGAGCAGGTAGGGCTGTACATCCGCTCTACACCGCAGTTGCTTCAGGGGTATGCGGGGTGTCTTGAGCTCCTAGCGCAAGAACTGAGTACAGGCAAGCATTATCCACGACCACGATGGCTCATCAGTCGAGGAGAGGTTCTCACGCCTACAACCCGCCAGGTACTAGAGGAGGTCTTTGACTGCCCTGTCGCCGACTTCTACAACAGTGAGGAGATCGGCAACATGGCATGGGACTGCCCTGATCAGCCGGGAGTCCTTCACGTGAACACGGATGCATGCGTGCTTGAGTTGCTTGACGAGCGCGATGTAGCTGTCCCGGTCGGCGTGGCAGGTCGCGTCATCGTGACGAATCTCTACAACTGCACAATGCCGTTCATCCGATACGATATCGGCGACCACGCAACCTGGGACAACGCCTTGCCTCATCACTGTAGTTGTGGCGCAGCGACCCCGACGCTCGCTTCTATTGACGGACGAACAGACGACTTCATCATCTTGCCCGACTCTCGCCGAGTGTCGCCCCTCGTTGTGCTTACCGCCGTGCTGAATGGGTGCGCTCGGACGACACCTGAAGGGGCACATGTGGCCCAGGTCTACCAGTTCCAGCTCATTCAGGAGAGGGTCGGAGAAGCCGATGTCCGTGTTGTTCCCTACGGATCTCTGCCCCCTGGCCTCGACGAGCGCATACGCGAGGAACTCCGAAAGCTCCATCCTGAGTTCCAGGTTCACGTCTCGACGGTGGAGAGCATCCAAGCGGAGCCATCAGGCAAGCTGAAACGCATCATCTGCCGCGCTGCGCCGAGGCTGGAATGCGGCGTCAAGCAGCCCCGAGCACAGCGCTAGCCGTCGCGGTGGCGTTCAACCTGGGCGCTTCCCTCTGGGAGCAGGGGGCCGAGGGAGATGGCTCCATGCATCACGTTCGGCGGCTGAGTTCTAAGATCGTCCTCCACTCCCAAACAGCAGCTGTAATGCCCTTCTATTGAGCCGTTTCCCGATCGCCGGCCGGCCGTTCCTCGCACGGTGGCTTCACTAAGGACCCCAGCCGAGATCTCCCCGACATGGCGCAGGGGAGGCAGGCCCGCGCAAGGTGGCCCCTAGCTCCATCGAGCTACCTTGTATCGCAGTTCAAGTCCCGCAGAGGGTAGTAGTGCCGGAAGAGACGTGTTGATGCGCTGTCTGTGGCGGACCATCTGATCGCTCTTGAACTCCAGGGCTCTCCGAACCACCGCGGCCCTAATCAGGTAAGGATTGAGCGATTCCGAGGACCAGTTCTTTGGGCTGGTCACCTAGGCCAAAGGACGCCTAAAGACGTAGTGCCACGCAGACTCGCCCTGGCTCCAAATAGCAGTGACAAGCTCCCATCCGGCTTCGCCTCTTCCGTTTAAGTACTGGGTACGGAGGTTCGTTGGCTCCGCGGGTCCGATGTCTACCAAGTATTCCCACCGCTGAAGGCAAGCTTTCGTACACATAGTCACCTCGGTGGGTGCATCCAGTTTCTGTGAGAGCTCTGTGAGCTTGGCATCCAATAGGTAGTAGATGTCGTTGGCGTCATGCGTGACAAGTGGGAGTTGGGTTGCTTGTCTCGCTCCCTGCCCCAGTGCGGCGGACACCACCACCCCAACGACCACGACTCCCAGCGCGACGAGCAGCCAGCTACTCCTCTTCATGTTCATGCGACACCTCCCCGTAGCGGAAGGACGTTACCGCAGGAGGGCGCAGGAGGGCGCAGGAGGGCGCAGGAGGGGAAACGTACGAACGCACGTGTCATGCCCCCGGTGTTCGGTCCGCTTCCGTAACTGGTCGCAGCCCTTCAGACAGAATTACGGACCGAGATGGTCTGCGAGAGTTCAAGAGTAGTCCCGTAGAGGGTAGTAGTGCCGGGACACCCCTATTCATGGGCTATCCCCGACTAGCCTTCTGATCGGTCTTGAACTCGATGGCTCTGCCCGCCACCGCGACCCGACTCTAGCACTCGATTCGGACCGTTCTGGAGGGGGCGAGACCACCCTATCGTGGTCGACTACGGAGCCTAGTCCAAGGGCCGCTTGAAAACGTAGTGCCACGCAGGCTCGCCTTGGCTCCAGATAGCAGTGACAAGTTCCCATCCGGCCTCGCCCAGCAAATTTATGGTCTGGCCACGGGCGCCTGAGTCCTCCGCAGGGCCAATGTACTCCATGTATGCCCACCGCTGAGCGCCAGCTTTCGTAAGCTGTGTCCCTTCGATGATCGCGTCGAGCTTCTCTGTGATCTCGGTGAGCTTGATATCCAATTGGTTGTAGATATCAGTGAGATCGCGCGTGACCTGCCGTTGCGACAGCGACGTCTGCCCGAGAGCAAGCACGTAGACCAAGACCGCAACGACCACGGCTCCTAGCCCGACGAACAGCCAAGCCTTCCCTTTCATGCGCCACCTCCGTGTGACGAGAGGATGCTAGTACGAGAGGGGGTAGGCTGTGAAGTGCCCACAGATAGACGTTCCCGACCTTTCCTCGGTGTTCGGTCTGCTTCCAACAGTCAGTCGCGGCGTGCGGCCAACTGCGCGGGTCGCCGAGAGTTCAAGAGTAGTCCCGCAGAGGGTGGTAGCGCCTGAACATCTCTATTCATGGGCTTTCTGCGACCGACCCTTTGCCCGGTCTGGAGCTCCAAGACTCTGCCAAGCGGTGCAATCCCGAATAGGTGAGAATCGACCCATCCCGTGGACCGATTCTTGGGGAGCAGGTCACCTGCTCTACATGGCTGGCGGCTGGCTCTTTCTCTTGTCCTCGTACATCAGCTTGTCCGTTTCAGCAAGGACTTGCTCCATCGTTTGGCCACTGCCTGAACTCCAGTGAGCGCTGCCGATGGCCAGAGTCACGGGGAAGTCCAACAACGGATTCGTCCTGTTCCTCCCGGCGACCTCTGCCAGAATGCGGTCTCTGACAACATCGGTTTCGCCGTTGGTCTCCGGGAGAATGACCAAAAACTCGTCGCCTCCGTACTGGACCGAGCGCCGGGTCCGCGGCCACATCACCGTCTGCTTTCTTGCGTTCACCCTGCGCCAGATCCTCAAGCAACGGTTGGCGGAGCAGTCGTTTGCCGGATCGTTCGTCGAGTTGGTGGAGGGCCTGTCCCGGGTGCGGGCGGTCCTGCTCGATGACGGGAACGGCCATCGCTACCGCCTGCGAGACGAAATCTCGGCAGGAGCGATGCCGGCGTTTCAGGCATTGAAGATCGTCCCGCCCCGCCGGGTCGAACGGCTCGACTGATCCAACCAGCCAACCGACCAGCGTAGTGCCACGCGACCTCCTCGATCTCTGTACTGCCACTCTCTACGCAGTTTCCAATGTGGCGTTGTCAAAGTCGAGTCTGAGTGGGTCGACGACGGAGGCAGGTGCAGGGGAAGTTAGACCAGGTTGGAAAGAGCACCGGCAACTGGGGGCGGGCCACTCGACACCTTCCGCTCGATGCCGGCCCGCACGCGGACCGACCGCCCAAGGCCCATGGCCAACCTCTCCGCGCCGGAGCGCCCGGCGGAGGCAAGGTCGGCCGCTCACGTCTTCCAGGTCCCAGGCAGGTGAGCATGGAGATGTCACTTCCTCTCCGCGGACCGCGCTTCCGGTTGCGGGGGAGCCCCGACGGGAGCGCGCCCTCCTCCCCGCATCACAAGGTAAAGGCCAACGAGGACGCCGACCACACCGAGGGCCGTCCGCCAACCGAGCTCCTCGTGCAGGACAAGACCACCGAGGAGAACAGCGAGGACCGTCGAGAGAAGCGGAAGGAGCTGGATCTTTGTCACGCTCATCCGCTGGAGGAGCCAGTAGTAGAGAACGAAGGCAAGGGCCGATCCCACGATGGCGAGGTAGAGAAGGGCGCCCCACGCCATCCCCGTCCACTCAAGGCGTAGCGGGCTCCCCTCCAGGGGAATCCCTATGACAAGCAGCGGAATGAACCCAGAGACCATCTGAACGGTCGTCAGCCAGAGGGGATCGAGGTGCGTCCCCCATCGCTTCAAGATCACAGCCGACAAGGCCGCGGCAAGGGCGGATGCGATCACGGCTGCGGTGCCCCACAGGGCAAGTGGATCCTGGGCCTCAAGCTGTCGAGAGGAGATCAGAGCCACCCCGGCGATCCCGAGGAGGACTCCGCCAAGGCGGCGGCGAGTGAGCGGCTCGTTGGGTAGAAGGGCGCGCGCGACGAGGAGTCCAAAGAGCGGTTGGGTCGTGTAGAGAACGGAGGTCAGGCCGGAGGAAATATGGTCCTCGCCCCAGAAGGCAAGACCGTAGGAGATGGAGAACGTCAGGACCCCAGTCCCGGCCGCGAGCCACCAGTCCAGAAGGGAACGCGGCATTGTCCTCTTGCGAACCCACAGGAGGACAAGGAGAGCAGCGGAGCCGACGAGGAAGCGGATCCCGGCGAAGGTGAGCGGAGGAAGGTCCTCCAGCCCAAGCTTGACGAAGAGCCACGCCGAGCCCCAGATCGCGCTAAGAAGGAACCAGACAAGAGGAGGTCCCTTCACGTCGTCACCCCCGGTCCCCGCGGCCGCGGTCAAGCGGACGACAAGGGGTATGCCATCGCCCAGGCCGGGAGATCGCTGAGGAGGCAACCCTAGGCAGATCGAGATGCGGACCACCGCTAAGAGGCCAACCACGGAAAGGGGCGGGGTCGTACCTTACGTCCGCCAGCAACCTCTCAGCACATTCTCGCGGTCGTGCCCGCTTGTGTGAGACGCGGACCCGGTTCGAGGTCACTTCCGTCAGCGTCACCTCTGGGCGGTTGGCACGTGCGGACAGACGCCGCAGCAGAGTGCCTTCCGCATCCTCCGCCCACATGCACTTCCTGCCCCTCTCCACCTCGGTCACGCCGATCTCCTCTCCTCCCTTTCCTCCCGGGACGAAACCGCTACTGAAAGACGGCAGCCTCCGGTCGGGTTCTCCTTCTCAATTCAAGCTGGCAAAAAGCCTCTGCCAAACCCTTTGCCACAGGCCTTCCCACTACCGGCGTTCTAGTCTCCCCAACGCGCTGGCGTACGACCCGCACTCCTGCGGCGTGTCCTTCCACCAGCATCCTGTCTGCAAGACGCACACGTCCAATTTACCACCTTGCAGTCGTCGGTCTGCGAGCGACCCATCCTCCCTTGCGCTGGGAAGACAGGTGCAATCCACCTCCGCTGCTTGTTCGTCAGGCCATCCCCCGTCATGTCGTCAATTCAGATCACTCACCAGCGTGTCTGCAGCCTCTTCTCCTGCTTCCAGCACACATGCGACAGCATATGGACACTGACGCTATTAGCGCAACGGGCTCGTAGGCAACCGAGCCTCTCACCTCGACAACAGATCCCATGCATGAACGCAGGCAACCCCGAGAGTGCACGTACTCCTTGCATGGGCAGGCCCTACTACCACATCACACATGGGGCTGGATCAGATTCCAAGCCGTCTCCGTCTCGTACACGTGTGCCACGTGGAGAACACTTGCCTCGTCGAAGGGGCGACCGGCAATCTGGACGCCGATTGGCAATCCGTTGGCAGAGAAGCCACACGGAAGGCTTAGCGCCGGAGCACCCACGACATTGAAGGGTGCCAGGTGATTGACCCCACCGCCCGAAGCCTCATCGCTCCATTGCTGGGCAGATGGGCTTGCTTTCAGCTTCCTTGCCGGGCTGGGAGAAGTGGGAATGACCAGTACGGTCACCTTCTTCATCAGAGCGCCGTACTCACGGATAGCTACGGTCCTGCACCTCTGGGCATTCACGTAGTCAGTCGCCAGAATCATCCTCCCAAGCTCAAGACGTTCCCGGATGGCAGGTCCGAAATCGTGTGGACGGGAGCGCAGTGTGCTCTCGTGGTACGAACTTGCTTCCGCGCACAGAATCAAGGGGTAGATTGCTTGGACCAGTCCCAGGCGGGGGAATGAGACCTCCACAGTCACAGCGCCCAAACTCTCCAACACCCGCAGGAACTCGCTGATGGCCTTCTCTACTTCCACATCCAGATTATCGAAGAAGCCGACTCGAGGGATACCAATGCGCATACCTTTGATGGTATCCTCCGCGATACGAACATGACCCCCGGCAGCGCCCCGAGTGAGCCCCACAGCCTTCGCTTCCTCGGCGAGAACACCCAACAACAACAGTGCGTCCTCGGCCGTTCGGGCCATTGGGCCAACCGTATCAAAAGACCAGCTCACGGGCACGACGCCTTGCCCGCTCACAAGGCTAGCTGTCGGCTTCAGCCCCACAATACCGCACATCGCGGCAGGGTGGCGGATTGAGCCTCCCGTGTCTGTTCCCAGCGTGAGCACGGCAAGCCCGGCTGCGGTCGCCACTGCGCACCCACTGCTCGAGCCTCCAGTCTCCCGTGAAATGTCCCAGGGGTTCCTGGGCGGCTCGTAGCTTGGATGTACCCCTCGCCCGAAAGCGAACTCATCGCATGCCAGCTTGCCGAGGACTATTGCGCCAGCCTGTTTCGCCCTCCTGACCACAGCAGCGTCAGAGCGAGCAACGTGGCCGGCCATAATCCTCGAAGTCGCCGTTGTTCTCGCACCTTCAACATCGATGACGTCCTTCACAGCGATAGGGACCCCGTGCAATGGGCCTAGATCCTCTCCTCTCATCACCCGGGCTTCGGCTGCGCGTGCTTCTGCCATGGCTTCATCCGCCCGCAAGGAAACGTAGCTGTGGAGAACGCCGTCTAGTCGTTCAATCCGGTCCAGCTCAGTCTCGACGAGTTCCACAGGAGACAGCCTGCGTTCCGCAATCAATCGAGCCAATTCAGTCCCGCTCTTGTATGCGAGTTCTTCAGTCATCGTGTTCCTTGATGCGCCCGACGGAAAACGCAGGCCCCTCTCGCCCAAGCTCTACGCGTGACACAATCCTTGCTGCGCTCAGCAGATCTCTCCAGCCCCCGTACAGACGCTTCAAAGCATCTCCGGTGAGGGTAATACGGATCATCAATACCATGTGGTCAAATGTACTCTCAGATACGTCACGATCCTCCATCTCTCATACCTCCGGAACTAGTCATCACAGCGCCGCACTACGAAAAGCTTGGCTCTGTGGCCTCTATCCTGAGTTCTGTGTCCCTGCTCATGGCCGACCTCTGCCATGCGCCCTTGTCTCCTGCCTGTGATTGCTATGACATACGTGGGTTTAGGAGATCATGCAATCCATTCCCCATCATGTTGACACCCAGCACCGTTACCACGATGGCAACACCTGGGAACGCAACAATCCACCAAGCGCTACTCACGTAGTTCCTCCCTGCCGCAATCATCGTACCCCAAGTTGCCGTGTCAACCGGCACGCCGAGACCTAGATAGCTCAGCGCCGCTTCGCTGAGGATCATGAACGCCATTTGATACGTCGCCGCCACAAGAAGGCTCCCTGCAATGTTGGGTAGAATGTGCTGACGAATGATGCCGGCGTCGGCTCTCCCGATGCTGCGGGCTGCCTCCACAAAGGGCGCGTTCACCAGTTGCAGGGTTGACGCCCTCGCTAGCCGCGCGAAGATGGGCCATCCGGAGATCGCGAGCACAACGATCACGTTCAATAGACTTGCGCCAACCGCCGCGCTGACGGAAATGGCCAGGATGAGAAAGGGGATCGAGAGCTGCATGTCGACTATGCGCATGAGGGTTGCTCCTAGAACTCCCCCCCAATACCCTGCCGAAACCCCAATGACTACGCCAACCAAGCCCTGTCCGACGACAGAGAGCACCCCGATCAGCAGGCTGATCCGGCCTCCGAAGAGTATCCGGCTGAGCACGTCGCGACCCAAACTGTCGGTCCCCAAGATGTGAGGCGGATTGCCGCCACTCTCCCAGGAAGGTGGTCGCAGACGAGCACGAAGATCGATCTGATTCGGTTCATACGGCGCAAGTAGGGGAGCTGCAACAGCCAGGACGATCATGCACACCATGACCAACCCTCCGATTGCGAGGCTCCGGTATTTCAGCAGACGGTTCGCCTTTCTCATTCGTACTCCACTCTAGGATCAATGAGGGCATAGAGAAAGTCGGCGAGCAGATTGGCAAATGTGACGAGGAGAGCAGAGAATACGACGAACACTTGAACGACCACAAAGTCACGGGCATAGATGGCTTGAATGGCCAACAATCCCATCCCCGGATAGTTAAATACCGTCTCCGTTACGATCGCCCCGCCCATCAGGAACCCGAAATCGACCATCACGATTGTAATCACAGGAATCAAGGCGCTTCTTAGGATGTGCCTAAGAATGACTGTCGATTCCCGCAACCCTTTGGCTCTGGCCGTTCGAACGAAATCCTCAGATGCAATGTCGATCACTGCGACCCTCAGCATGCGAGCAATCAACGCTGCGGTGGAGAACCCGAGCGTCAGAGCTGGCAGAACAAGATCGAGGGGACTCCCCCGCCCAAGAACGGGCAGCCATTTCAGTTTGACAGCGAAGACGATGATCAGCATGATCCCCAGCCAGAAGGTCGGCATACTCTGCCCGAGAAGGGCGAAAGTCTGCACGCCAACATCCAGCAGTCCATTCGGTTTCAGGCCGGCGGCAAGCCCACAAGGGATCCCAATCAGAAGGGCAACGCACATTGCTGCCAGTGCTAACTTCAATGTAGGAACTGCTCGTGCAAGGACGTGGGGAAGAGCGGCGCCTCTGAATCGGTATGAGTCGCCGAAGTCGCCGTGAAGGATCACATTGCTCATGAAGATGCGGTACTGCGTCAGAACTGGAAGGTCGAGCCCGAACTTCGACCGGAAGGCTTCGCGGTACTCTTGAGTTGCATCCGCAGAAACAAGTACACGAGCGGGATCACCGGAGAGCCGTGCCAAGAAGAAGACGGCCGTTAGGACTGCGAACATCGTGACCAGAATCGTCCCAATTCTTCTGAGGAAGAAGCCGACCATGTCTACCTTCTTCGTTCGCGCTTCGGACAGTTCGAATCCGCCCAGGTGCGACGGCCGGGGCAAACGAGACGCCCACCTCGCAGGCAGACCGATCTGACGGCCAACGCGGGCAGCAAGCTCGTCAGTCACTCACCACGGTTTGTCTCGTGTAGTCGAGGGAGCTTGCTGCCCGCCGCACCAATCACTAGCCCCTGAGTGTGATCACTCCTTGGTGACCTTCGTCATGATGTCGAGTTCGTCAGGCATCATGATGTAATTCTTCACACGCTCGTTCATCCCATATAGCTCGTCGAAATTGAACAGGAATATGAACGGCGCGTCCTCTTTCAGGAGAGCCAGAAAGCCATGATACAGCGAGTCCCTGACCTCCCGATCTACCGTCAACGAAGCGACTTTTGCGATGTCAATTGCATCGCCGCGTGGCAGCCCCCAGTTGTGGCGCCGAGCAGGGTCGAAGTAGCCGGCAGAGAAGTCATCCATGTCGAGTGTAGACGTTCCGAGGGACATGTAGTACATTGGGAGTTTCGCCTCCAGCCAAACACCGATGTACTCACCCCATTCATACATCTTCAAGGTCACTTTGATCCCTACGGCCTTCAGGTACGCGGCGATAGTTTGCGTGATATCCTCTGCTCCAGTGGGATTGCCTTGAGCGAAGGCAAGCGTCGTCTCAAAGCCGTTTGGATAACCAGCTTGCGCCAACAGGGCGCGAGCCTTAGCCGGATCATAGGGGTATGGATCCTGAGTTTCGTCGTATCCAAGCCATGCGGGGCTACCGACGGTTGGTGAACGGTTTGCACGTCCGCCGAACAGGGACTGGATGATCGCGTCGACATCCACCGCATAGTTCATGGCTTGACGAACAAGGACGTTGTCGAATGGCGCGACGTTCTTGTTCAGGATGACGTACACACTCCTGACGCTCGTCTGTGATACGACACGGAGGTTGGGGTCTGCTTCAATCTGTGCGACTGAGTCAACTCCGATGGATTGTGCTATGTCAATCTCGCCGGCTTGCAGTGCAGCGAGCCTGGTGGCCACCTCGGGGATGGGCAGGTACACGAGGCGGCGCATGGTTGCCGGACCTCCCCAGTAGTTGTCGTACCTATCCAGGACGAGCCGTTGGTCAGGGATCCATTCGCTGAACATGAAGGGCCCGGTTCCCACTGGATGCTTGAGAAACTCGTCCCAGCCCAGCGTACTGACTGTTTCACTTGGAACGATGTAACCGGCTTGGGTCAGTGTGGCGGGGAGTATCGGATCCATTGCGTATGTATGAAGATCGACAACATACGGCCCCACAGCCTCCGCTGATTCCACGGTGCCTATGAACCAGGCAGCTTGGAGTGCTTCCTTTGGGTCTACGAGGCGGTTGATACTATACACCACATCTTCGGCATCAAATGGTTCCCCGTTGTGGAACGTAACTCCCTCTCGCAGGTAGAACCGCCACGTGGTCTCCCCGATCATCTCCCAGCTCACGGCAAGCCACGGAACCAGCTGTTCAGTCTCATCACGCGACACGAGCGTTTCGAACATATTCCGCGTGATGTTTACAATCGAACTGGTGGTTTCATCGTGTGGGTCCAATGTCTTTATCCCTGCGACGCCACCAATTACGAGCTCATCGTCCGCTGTCGTTCCGAGAGTCACTGATCCGCTGAGTACAAGCATACCCGACATGACAACAACCACGATGCCAAACAACCTACTCTTCATGGCCAGCCCTCCCTTGCGTAGTCCATAGCCAGGCTATTCCAACCCGTTCATAAGCAACTCCGGTGAAGCGACGCGGCCGCCGATGATCACCTCCCTCACCCGTCGTAGGGCGGCAACATCCTTTGTAGGATCACCGTCCACGAGCACAAGGTCCGCCTGTTTCCCCTCTTCAATGCTGCCAATTGTGCCGTCCAGCCCAAGGATGTGTGCTGACCCAAGCGTCGCAGCAGCTAACGCTTGAGAGCGAGACATGCCGCAGTCAACCAGCATTCCTATCTCCTGATGCATGTGTCCCAGGGAATCCGTGCCTGTTCCGATTGGAATGCCTGCGTCGACACACTTGGAGACAACTTCCTGATGCCGACTGATTGCCTCCCATAGCAACTCGACGATCCTCTCATCACCTACAGCACGCTGCACTTCATAGACGTTCCTAAGCCCTGACATTGTCGGTACGAAGGCAACGCCCGCCCTGCTCATCATGTCTATGGCTTCGTCATCCAGAAGGGAGCCATGCTCGATGCAATCGACGCCGGCCCTGATCGCCATCTTCACGCCTCTAGCCGAGTTCCCGTGCACCATGACTTTTCGGCCTCTCATGTGAGCTTCATCAGCCGCCACTCTGACTTCGTCCTCCGAGAACTCAACCATTGACGCCTTGCGGCCCTGATCAATGTCTGCCAGGCCACCGCTCACGCAGACTTTGATCCACTCAGCGCCAGCTTTGAGATCTGCTCGTACCGCCTTCCGCATCTCCTCTACTCCGTCCACCTCCACTCCCCCCATTATGCCGTGCGTTGCGTGCCCCCCGGTCATGGCAAGAAACGCCCCAGTTGCAATGATTCTTGGCCCCGTGAATGGCTGGCCAGCAAATGCGCGCTTGAGTTCGATATAGAGATCATCCTTCGTCCCAGCAGTTCGCTGAGTCGTCACTCCGTCCTTGAGAAGCTCGACCCAGGCATTCCTGATTGCCCAAGCCATCCTCAGGGGATCGGGGAGAGCATCGATTGAACCCGCCACAGCATCGGACAGGCTCATCATGCTTCGCCCTTCGTTCCGAGGAGGTGTCAGTTGCTCAAGGAAGAACCGTGCATGTCTTCGTTCCGGATGTGTATGGAGGTTGACCAGTCCGGGGATGGCAGTAAGACCCGTGGCCAGTATGGTGCGATCCGCTTGCACGGCAGGGCTAGACTCCGTCGTTACGGTCGCGAATCGGTCTCCCACTATCAAGATACTGGAGGGTGGAAGGACCTGTTGCTGTACGGAATCGAACAGATTGCAGGAAGCAATCAGGATCGACGTCACTGCCGCTCCTCTCGTGTCACGTCTCTCATGAGCAGGATCCCGCCGCTGGCGATTGGCGGCCGGCCTGCAGTTTCTTCCGCCAGCCGATGATTGGTGGCTGTCCCTTCCACATGGGCGTTGTTGCCACTGAAACAAAAGATGGCCCGTCCTCCTTCATGGCTTTCCTGAGCGCCTTGCCGAGGGACTTCGTATCCGACACCGACTCGCCCGCCATCCCCATTGCCTTCGCGATCGCACTGTAGTCCCGTGGCGGAAAATCCAGGCCCAGATGCTCGCTCCGGCCGCCAGCTTTCTCCCCCGTCTTACACCAGCCGTACTCATCATTCTGCATAAGGACGATCACTGCATTTATCTTGTTGTCCACCAGCGTGACAAGCTCGTTCATGCTCATCCGCATGCTTCCGTCGCCCATCACGGCAACGATCTTCCGACCCGCCTCACCGATGTGCTCGAGGCCGTAGTGCGCACCGACCACCGCCGGAATTGCCCACCCCAGGCCCCCGTGGCCCCGAGGAATGAGAACGTGCCTTCCAGTGCGCGATTCCAGGTAGGCTGCTAGATACGGACATGGGGTGCCTGCATCCGCAACGTACAGAGCATCTTCTGGAGCTACGTCGCGCAGGAGCCCAACTATGCTCATTGGATGGCATGAGGGACTTCCATCTCCTTGCATGTCAGATTCTTGCTTCCGCCATTCAGTCACTTCGCGCCGAAGCTGGCGCTCACGTTCTCCCATCTCACGCCGCTTTGGCAACCTGGCCCGGAGAGCGTCGAGCGTGGCGCGGGCATCTCCAACTAGGCCGACCTCCAAGCAGTAGTTGCGGCCAACCTCTTCGGCGTTTGAGTCGATTTGAACTATGGCCTGTCCCTTTCCCTGAGTTGGGACTGTCCACTTCTGAGTGACGACGGATCCAGTGTGTGTCCCGACGAAAATGACAAGGTCAGCTTCGGCCACCGCCTTGCTCGCGACTTCCGAACCGCCGTTCTCCCCCACGACTCCAAGAGCGAGATCGTGCGTCTCAGCGATTGCCCCCTTTCCTGAAATGCTCGTCGCCACCGGAGCGGCGATATGTTCCGCGAACTCCCGCAGAGCGTCGTAGCCACGAGACAAGTGGACTCCGCCCCCCACAACCAGGACCGGTTTCCGGCTTCCCTCTATCGCCCTTGCTGCAGCTTCCAGCTCCTCGTCAGAGGGGCGCTGCCGTGTTGTTGGGAGCCGAAGGGGGGCCCCCCTGACAACTGATGCTGTGACTCCGTCTGCGGCACTGTCCATGACATTCGAGGGTAGAGCCAGATGTACGGCTCCTGGGCGAGGGCCCAGAGCGATTCTGAAGGCCTTCCGCACGCTGAAGGGTATTTGTCGCACATCATCTAGTGATGCACTCCATCGTGTCATCGGCGCTGCTATGCTCACTTGGTCCAGTTCCGTCAGGCGAGCCCTTCCACGAAAGAACGTTTCAATGTCCGTGTTGAGCGCAATGAGGGGGATGGAATTGTCATTCGCTTCGCAGATTCCCGGAAGCATGTAGGTGAAGCCTGCACCTGACGGGCCCTCACATACACCTGGCTCGTTGGTGATCCGTGCGAACGCGTCCGCCATGAAGCCAGCATTCCTTTCATCCGTTGCTAGCACGTGCTTCACGAGTGGTTGTGTACGCATCGCGTCATACCACGCGATGCTCGTGTCTCCCGGAACCCCGAAGATGTACCGAACGCCATGCCGCACCAACTCACCAACCAGTAGCTCCGCGCCGTTCATTCTTCACTCTCCTGTCGATTTCCCTTCATCGCACGTCTATCCGAGAAAGCTAGCAAGCGCCTCTTTGGACACAGGGTCCATCTGTTCCTGTAAGTTGAACCGGGTCCCCGCCCCAGTGTTCAATGCCTCCCGATAGGCTAGAGCCGCCACTGCCAAATCGGAAACCGCCATTCCACGAGGGATGTACCAGACATTCTGATCGGGCGACGTACGTCCCGAGATCCCTTCTGCCAGCAATCGGGGTAACTCGCCGCTGATGCGAGGCTCCACAATGGAACTCTTCGTCGCGAAGAGGCGAGCCAGCGCTCCACGATGCCTAGCTTGTTGAAGGTTGTCGACGAAGACCCTATCGGCCCAGTCGAGAACACTGTCAGCAGCCTCAGAATAGGATCCAACCGTACAGAGGAAGCCCCCCCTCTTCTTCAGATGCCCCGCTTCAATGAATGGCGTCTTAGCGGCTGTCGCGGAGAAGACCAGGTCCGAGGCTTCTGTTGCCTCTCGCACGCTGCCAGCTACCGCGATACGGCTATCGAGGTAGGCCGACAAGGACTTCACGGCCGCTTCGCATCGCTCGCGGTCAATGTCGAAGATGCAGATCTCGCTGGGAGCGAAAACCGCAGCTGCCAGCACAGCATGAGTGACTCCTTGAGTTCCTGCCCCGAGGATTCCAACTCGCCTAGGAGACCTACAACCGAGATGCTTCGCTCCGAGCATGGAGACCGCCGCCGTCCGAAACGCTGTTATCCAGGTTCCGTCCATGAGACAGAGCAGGTGGCCTGTGTCCGGGTCTATCAGAAGTATTTTCCCGATAATGCTAGGCAACCCGCGCGTAGCGTTGCTCCAGTACCCCCCCACGATCTTCATTCCGGCTAGGTTCAGCTTGTCAATGTAGCTCGGCATGGCATCGATGAACGAGTTGTGATGCGGCCACGACACGCCGTCTTCGCCCAGGCTCATGTTCAGCTTCGGCGGCATGATTGCCTTTTGTCCTCCCATCTGAACGAACGCATCCTCGATCGTGCCCACCAGATCGACCGACTTCAGCAGCTTGATGACATCGCTTTGGCAAAGCAGCAACGTCCCATCATGCATGTTGGCCATGCACCTCCTCACTAACACTAATACCTAGAACCATGAACGGACTCCCCACCACAATGCCATCTAGTGGTAGCCATTACTTATCCATCCTTCTTACTTGCGGCTTCTCCACGACAATAGTTTCCCCTAGCCGGGAGAAGACGCGCCGCTTCCCTGCCAGAATGTGCCCTTGCATTTCGCTTCTCGCCGCCTCCGGATCACGCGCGAGCATGACATTCACAAGTTGTTCATTCAGTTGCTGTTCCTCTTCCAGGCCGTGGATCCCCATTCGGGGATCCGTCATCCGTATGCGGGTGCCATCACGCAGAAGCGCGCTGATGAACTCTGCTAGACGTCCATTCTTGGCCAGCCGTGCGATCTCAAGGTGAAACGAATCGTGGAACTGAGTGTAGGCACGCTGGTCCGGACTGGTCTTCCGCAGTTCTCTGGCCGTGGCTCGGTCATTGTCAGCCAGGCTCCGCAGCTCGTCGTCCGTCCCCCTGTCTGTGGCAAGTGCTGCCGCCTCTCCTTCCAGGAGGAGGCGGAGATCAAAGACCTCTTCCACGTCCTCAACCGTGATGGGAGTCACTTGATAGCCGACACGCGGGAGCACGTCAATCAAACCCTCGTAGCGAAGTCGGAGCAGGGCCTCACGGACGGGAGTTCTGCTCACGTTGAACTCCAGAGCCAAGTCTCCCTCCACGAGCACCTGGTTTGCCAAGAACTGCCACGTAAGAATGCGCTCTCTGATTCGCTCGTGGATTCCCTCTGCCAAGGTACTCGTACCGGTCTGACCCCGCGTTGCTGTCCACGCCACATCTTTGCTGGTATTCATAGCAGTATACCGAGCACCATACTACCGCCCCTTGCGCTCCAAGTCAAGGTCAAGTTTTGTCTCACGCGAGATGAGCATGGAGAGGGTCACGTCGTTAGAGTCCACGGACGTGGTGTACGGGGTGAGCCCGGCGGATGCGACTACGGCGGGTTCCACGTCGTGGATGGCGGGGCGAACTACAAGAGCACGCCGGTTGTTCTAACCCTAAGCGTTGTCTCTCCATAGGGGGAGGCGGCCCTGGGGCGTGGGGGGCCCCTTATGCTGATATTGTCTGCGGGCGGCCGGTCTTCCGACGTGCGTGACTGCCGACCGGCGGTTCAAGTGTAGTCCCGTAGAGGGTAGTAGTGCCGGAAGATCCTTGTTCATGCGACTTCCGCGACAGCCCCTGCGGACGGTCTTGAACTCATTGGCTCTGCGAGGCTGATCGTTCCCGATTAGGTTAGGTGAAGATTGACTCTCTCGGCGGACCTGTTCTTTGGGCTGCGGAACCTGTCGCTTCCACCCGCCGGCCGCCTCCGTGAATGGGCCTTGCGTGTGGCCGATTGTGAGAGCGGACGCGTGGTGCAGCCAGTGGAAAGCGAACGCCGCATCAGTCCTTGAGAAAGCTGTTCCGGAGCCCGGACGGATCGACCGCAAGATGGGCTAGAAGCCAGATCGACCGTCTGGAAGCCAAGAGAACGGCCCTGGGATTCATGGGCTGGGCAGCGCTGCCCCCGCTTGTCCCGACTCCATCGTGCGCCCTATGATCCTCCTAGAGACTAGAGGAGGTGCAGGATGAAGAGGAAGCTATGGTGGATCGTCTTGCTGGGAGTGCTGGCCGTTGGGGCTGTCGTCTATTTCGTCGCATTCGGCCAATTCTCAACGACCACGCCCCGGTCGCTGCAGGTGGTCCACGACGCGACTGACGTGTACTACCTCCTGGTCGATGCGAACGGGGAAAACAGGGTCGAAGCGCTACAGGCTCAGGTGAACGATCTGACCGCGAAACTCAATGATGTCACCGCGAAGCTCGATGCAGTCACGGCGCAGGTCACGGAGATACAGAGCGTGGTCGGGGTACTCAATAGCTGGAACGGGACCAGCAGCGGGCTGGCGCAGTTCCTGTGGGGAGCGCCTGGGGTAGGCAATCCGCGAACCGCGACCAATGTGCTGTACGGACAACAGTCGCTTCTGCACGGTCTTCGGCAACTCATCTTGCAGCTGTGGGATGGGCAGATCAGACAGTAGGCGACGGCGGCCTCGTCGAGTTCGCTGACGGGGGCGGGATCGAGCGTTGGATCCGCATGCGCTCGAGAGGCGTTCCTTGCCAGGATCAAGACCTAGGCCGGACGGCGCGAAAGCCAGGGGAGCGGAGCGCGCGGTTGACCCTGACTTGGAGAGATGGCAGAGTCTCACCCATGGAGAAACCTCCGCAGGAGTTTCCGAGACAATCAACAGACAAGGTCCGATACGCTGACACAAAATGCCCCGTTGCGGTAGTCCTTTGCCGGATTCCGGGTCCTCGAGGTTGGCCGGACATCTGATCTAGTCGCAGGCGATTCATTGAGGCGGTCGGATTCTGCTATCCTCTCCTCAAGGAGGGAGCGTGAAGAGGGCAGCGCTGTTCGCGGTCGAGTTGATTCTCTGTTCGATTCTGCTTCTTGCCGGCCTTCCAAACCTTCCTGTTCATGCTGACTCGTCACCTGACTCGTCAGCTGGCGAGTCAGACGCCGTCAATCCATTTGCCACGGGTTCTGCCTATCGGGATGCGTCTGAGGTCCGATACGCTGCGATTGCGGCTGAGAAGGCGCAGGATCTCGCCACGATTGTGAGCAACATCGCACCGGTTTCTCAGGAGACCAGAGTGCGCAGAAACATCGCCCATGCATCATTCTGCCTTCCGCAGAATGTTCTTGGAACTCTCTACTACGGGTTGCTCCAGCTCGCTGGGAACGTTGTGGGCGCTGCAGACATGAACGAGATGAAGATCATCGTGACCAGAACCCCCTTCGGCGTTTCATTGGGGAGGTACATCTTCGTCAGCACGTCCCTACAGACTGAGAACACTGTGAGGCATGAGTATGGCCATACGATGCAGGGCTACAAGCATGGCCCCTTCTTCCTCCCGTTTGAGGGATTGGTATCCTTTGTTCAGGCGGCCATCTCGCTGATCTCGCCCTCTTTCGCAAATCGCTACTTCGACAGGTGGCCTGAGAACGAGGCGAATGAACTCAGCGGGGTCACATAAGAGGCTGGCCCGTCCTCCAACGTCCGCTTCAACTCCAGCCTAGTACCTCCCGTGGCAACTTCAGGCTCCACGCTATCACCCACTCGTCAGGATGAAGATTCCGGCTGCACCCATGCAGGCTCCACGGCAGCAGCACTTCTTCTCCCCACGGGCGTTTCGTGGCCCCGGCCAGTCCCTCAAGCTCTTCGCCTTCCCTGCGGACGGCGCAGCGCTTCTCCGCTGGCCTCGACTGCCACGCAGCTCCCTCCGGAAACGTGAGCCAAGGAAAGAATGCACCCGCTCTGCGGCTCAGTCTTCGGGGGGAGGTCAGCTCGAGGGTCGGTCTTCGAGGGCGGCCTCGAGTTCGCCGAGGAGCTCGGCGATGAGTTCCTTGACCGAGACGATCTTGTCGATCCGATGGGCGTTCTGCCCGCAGAAGACGAGGCCGTGGTCCACGTCTCCCCGACAGGCGTTCAGAAGGGCCTGGGCGATACAGAACTTGGCCTCCGCGACCTTGCACGCGGTCAGGCAGTGGTACGGGCACTGGACCTTCGGAAGGTCCGGCTTCTCGAGGTCCACCAGGAACTTGTTGCGTATGGCGCGCCCAGGGAGGCCGACGGGGCTCTTGATGATGACGATGTCCTCTTCCCTGGCATCGAGGTAGGTCTGTTTGAAGGCTTGGGCGGCATCACACTCCCAGGTGCAGACGAATCTCGTCGCCATCTGGACTCCAGATGCGCCGAGTCGCAGCGTGCGGGCGATATCGTGTCCATCGTAGATGCCGCCAGCGGCGATGACCGGAATCGTCTTGCTGTAGAGTTCTTCGTAGGGCTTCACCGTCTCTAGCACCTGGGGCACGAGAGTCTCGAGTGCGAAGTCCTCCAGATGCTCGAGCTCATCGCGGGAGAACCCGAGGTGACCTCCTGCGAGGGGACCTTCGAGGATGAAGGCGTCGGCGGTTCTCTCGTAGCGCTTCGCCCAAGCGCGAAGGATCAGGTCTGCGGCGCGAGCTGAGCTGACGATGGGAACGAGGTTCACCGAAGGATCCGGGACCATTTCAGGCAGCCGCATCGGGAGACCTGCGCCGAAGACAATCATCTTGATGCCTTCTTGCACGGCCGTCTCGACAAGAACCTCGACGTTCCTGACTGCGCCCATGAAGTTGACCGCGAGGATCCCTTGGGTCATAGAGCGTGCCTTGCGGATCTCCGCCCGCAAGGCCTCGCAGGAGACGCGCTCGTAGTCCTGCGCGCCCCGCTCGAGATCGCCGAGCCCAATGCTGGAGATCGTGCCAATGCCCCCTTCCTCAGCCACTGCCGCAGCGAGGCCCGCCATCGAGATCCTGACCCCCATCCCCCCTTGGATGATGGGGATGTCGGCGATGAGGTCTCCGATTCGAAGCTTGGGTAGGCTCATAGGCACCTCTCTTCCTTGAATCGCCTGACGACGAGGCAGGCGTTCCCGCCGCCGAAGCCGAACGACTGGGTCATTGCGATGTCGGGCTTGGTGAGCTCAGCTCCTTGGGTCACATAGTCCAGGGGGCAATCCGGATCGGCTCGCTCGTAATTGATTGTCGGGGGGATCCAGCCGGTGGAGATGCTCAGCACGGTGGCCGCGAACTCGACCGCGCCGGCCGCGGCGAGCAGGTGGCCGATCATCGACTTGATCGAGCTGATCTTGAGCTGCGTGGCGTGGCCTCCGAAGAGCTTCATCACCGCCGCGCTTTCGATCTTGTCGTTCAACACGGTGGAGGTGCCGTGGGCGTTGATGTACTCGACGTCCGTGGGGGCGACGCCGGCGTCGCGCAGCGCTTCCCGCATCGCGCGGAGCATGCCGTCGCCGTCGGGCTCCGGCGCGGTGATGTGGAACGCATCGGCCGTGTTGCCGTAACCCGTCAACTCAGCGTAGATCGGCGCCCGACGTCCGAGCG
>Ga0315284_10002554_pt1 | contig 26052 bp, 19 predicted proteins | sample YL17G09_16_MG_FD_203696 | JGI IMG/M metagenome (GOLD analysis project Ga0315284, IMG submission 203696) | Sediment microbial communities from Yellowstone Lake, YNP, Wyoming, USA - YL17G09_16 | ecosystem: Environmental > Aquatic > Freshwater > Lake > Sediment | place: USA: Wyoming | collected...
TCGAGAAAGGAATTCGTGGCCGATGCTCCCGAACGGACAGACCTTTTCGCATTTAAGACAGCGGATGCAGTCCGGGCTGTCGGGAGTCTCGTAGATCCTGACGTTCACGGGACACTCGCGTTGGCACTTGCCGCAGAGCGTGCACGTTTCCTCGTTGACGTTCATCCGGAACAGGCTGGCCTTGTTGAAGAGCCCCAGGATCGCCCCCAGGGGACAGGTGGTCCGGCAGAACGGCCGCATGACGAAGACCATCCAGACCAGGAATCCTGCCAGGATGACCATCTTCCAGGCGAAAAGAAAGCCGAGTTGGTTTCGAATACTTCCGCTGAGGATCGCCAGGGGAATCCCCGCTTCCAGCGTCCCCGCCGGGCAGATCCACTTGCAGAACCATGGCTCCCCGCCTCCGAATTCGTCGAGGATGAGGAGAGGCAGGAGGACGACCATGACAAGGAGGACAATATACTTTATGTGGGTCAGGAACTTCGGGATCTGGAATTTCCTTGAAGGGATTTTATGGACCATCTCCTGGATAAGGCCGAAGGGGCAGAGCCAGCCGCAAGGGATCCGGCCAACGAGGCTCCCCACGGCGGCCAGGCTCCCGACGACGTAAAGGCCGAATTGGCGGCGGGCCAGGGACAGGTTGAGCTTGACCGAGCCAAGGGAGTTCTGGAGCGCCCCGATGGGACAGGCGCCGACAGCCGAGGGACAGGAATAACAGTTGAGCACCGGAACGCAGACTCCTTTCGTGGGGCCCTGATAGATCCTCGCCTTGAAGAAGGACGGAAGCCAGATGTTGGCCGCGGCCGCCCCCAGGGCTTGAAACCAGCGGCGTTTCTTTTGAGTGTCCGTCATGATCGCCGGACCTCAACCGATCCCGATGCATCCGAGGCAGACCGTCCTCGCCTTTTCCAGGACCGCTCTGTACTCGCCCGAAGCGAGGCCGATCCCGATGAGGACGAGCGCGACAATGAACAAAATGATCGCCCATTTATTTTTCATGCCCGTTCCTCCGGCCCGAGCCTAGTTTTCCGGTTTTCGGACGACCCGGACTGTCCGGATCTCATAAGGGGCCAGGGTCAGCGCGACCTCGAGGCCGTCGCCGGACACGCCGACCGGACCCTTTTTACCACGAACCGGCCGCTCGAGCAAATCCGCGTTCTCCGCCGCGACGGCCCAGGGCAACAAAACTCTCACCTCCGTCGCCCTGCCGAATGTCTCGCAGAACCTGAGGATGAGCCCCCTTTCGGCGTAACCTGTCCCCTTCTTGAACGCCGTGAGGATCACATTCTCCGGCTCGACCCGGATGAATGACCTTTCGGGCTTCAGAATTCCCGCGTGGGCCATGACCCTGCGGACGATGAGAGGATTATTGAACTCATAGCCCCTCCGGACCGTTCCCGCTTCTTTCCATGAACCCGGATGAGGGTAAAGAGCGTATCCGACTTCCTGGGGTCCCCTGTCCGCTTCGGGGTCCGGGGCGGTGGCGCCGTGGACGATCGACATTCTCAGGACGTTGTCCTTGACGTCGAAACCGTACTTGCAGTCGTTGAGAAGACTCAAGCCGTGATCTCCCGACCCGTCGGTCACATCCACCCATTTCAGGGACGGGACCTCGGTCCCGTCGGCCGGCCTTGATATCGTCCCGTAAGGGATCTCGAACTCGGCCAGGGCGTCGCGCGCGTCCACCGGGAATGAGGCCTTGATCATGACGTTCCTTTCCTGCCAATCCAGCCTTAAGGCGAAGTCCACACGCGCGATACCTGAGTATAGGATGATGTCCTGCTCGAATGTCGAGTTCCCGAATGACGTCCGAACGCGGAGGACACCCCTGACCGGGCCCCGCTCGACAACCTCGATCTTTGCTCCGTCGCCGCCGAGATCGGCGATCTTGTTTTTCAGCCCCAGTTCCCAGGCCGACATGGATTCAGGTTCGTCGGCGATGACTTGGAGGACGTTCCCCGGCCCGGCCAGCGTCTCGCGGCCGGTTCTTTTGTCGAAAAGGCTTCTCGTCCATCCGGTCCTTTCATCAAGGACGATCTTGAAGTATTCGTTCTCTAGGCCCGTCGGCGAGGCCTCGAGGGAAGTCCTGACGTCTGCGGGAGAGTCGACAGCGAAGGCCCTGAATATCTTGTAGCCGAAGGATGGCACGCCGGGCGCAATGAACACGACGCGGGTGAAAGTCCGGCCTTCTTTCTCGGTCCTGCCTATGATCTGAACGGGCACCTCCTTGCCGGCCGGATCCAGCAGCCGGATCGCCGGTGGCGCCGGACTGAGATCGATCTCGGCCGTGACGGGTTCCGTCCTTTTCCAAAAAAGGGAATTGAAAACGACCAGGGGGATTCCCTCCCCCCTTGTGTCGATGGCTCCGGCGATGGTTTCCAGGGAAAAATCCAGGGCCCGTTCTCCTCTCTCGAAAGCTTCATCATAGAACTTTTGAACCTCGTCATAGACCGGGCCGATGCTTGAGCCGTCCAGGATGTCATGGAACTGGTTCCTCAGGACGATCTTCCAGGCTTCGTCCAAGTCCCGTTCCGGATAGTAATCGCGGTATCCGGATGTCGCGGCCAGGGCCGAGAATTTCTCCGCGGCCAGGAGCAGGCTTTCGGCCTTCCTGTTGTTCTTCTTGGTCGAGGCCTGGGTCGTGTAGCAGGCGGGGAACGTAAAATTCAGTTCTTTTGCGACGATAGGAAGCTGAAGCCCTGAGGATTCGAGCTTCCGGAAGTATGTTCCCGGCACGGCGAACTCCATCTTCGGCTGGGAATTGTCCTTCCTGAACCGTTTGTAGGCTTCGACGTCACCATCCCTCGGACCTCCCCCGTGGTCGCCTTCGCCGTAGAGGACCATGAAATCCTTGGCCTGCGTCTGCCCAACCGCGGCGCGGAAGATGTCCGAGAGGCCGTTCTTCAGATTGTAGTTATACCATCCCAGGGGCACATAGGACAGGACCTTGGAACCGTCCCTCCCTTCCCACCAGAAGACGGGCACGTTTTCTGGGGAGCAGCGCCCAAAGACATAATACTCGATGCCGGCTTCCCTAAAGACCTGGGGAAGCTGCCAGGAATGACCGAACGAGTCGGGGTTCCAGCCGACCGTGACATCCGCGCCGAACTTCTCAAGGAAATATCGCTTGCCGTACAGAAGCTGGCGCGCCAGGGATTCCCCGTCCGGCATGTTGAGGTCGGGTTCGGCCCACATCCCCCCGACCGGAATCCAGGTCCCCTTTCTCACCATGCTCCTGATCTCTTCGAAAAGGGGCGGATGGAGTTTCTCGATCGCTTCGTAGATCGCCGGTTGGCTCTGGGCGAAGGTCAGTCCCGGCATTTTTCTCATCTGGGCTAGCGTCCCTTGGAACGTATGAACCGCAATCTCGCCGACCGTTTCCTCCCAGCGCCAGAGCCAGCTCAGGTCGATATGGGCGTGGCCGACGAGGTGAGCGGTGTAAGAACGCGGATTTTTCAATCCAGGGACCGCGTCCTTTTTATTTTCATCGGCCGACCCGGGCGGGACGGCAGTAAGGAAAAGGATGAAAAACAAGCCAAGGACGAGGATATCGCGTTCACGCTTCAGGCTCATGGTTTCTGTCCCCTTTCTTACAGCTATCAAAGCGCGGTCGTATTAATAAACTGCCGGGAAATGACGCGCCCTGCCGAGCGTTCCGCCGGGCACGTGCCTGAATCCCGCCGATCGGGCCTCTCTTTACCCTTTTTTAAGCTCCGAAGTGCAGTTCGGGCAGCGGACCGCCTTGATGGAGATCGTCGTGAAACAGTAGGGGCACTCTCTCGTCGCCGGCTCCACGACGGGAGCCGGGGCTTCGGCCTTTTTCCTCAAGCGGTTCATGCTCCGGATGATCAGGAAGAGGGCGAAGGCCACGATGAGGAAGCTGATGATACGGGTGACGAAAAGCCCGTAGTTGAATGTCACCGCACCGGCCGCCTGGGCCTGGGCCAATGACGCATAGGGACCTGCAACTTTACCGGCGGTGAGGACCAAGTACAGGTTCGAGAAGTCCACGTTCCCCAATAGCAGGCCGATGGGAGGCATCAGGATGTCCGAGACGAAAGACGAGACGACGGCCCCGAAGGCGGCTCCGATCATGATGCCCACCGCCATGTCGAGGACGCTGCCCTTCATGGCGAACTCTCTGAATTCCTTAAACATTTTCCCCTCCTTGAATTTCCTTCCCTATTTTTCCGGACCCGTTTCGACGGGAAGAGTATCGATGTTGCTCCACTCGTTGAAGCTCCCGTCGTAATTCTTGACCTTCGGATATCCCAGGATGTACTTCAGCGTGAAGTAGACATGCGAAGCCATCTGCCCTTGGCCGCAGGAGACGATGATCGTCTTGTCCGGAGTGACCCCCTTGTCCACGTAAGCTTTTCTGAGGATATCGACGTCCTTCCACGTCCCGTTATTGTTGAGGTCATCAACCCAAAAATGGTGGATGGCGCCTTTGATATGGCCTTTACGTTTCCACGTGCCTTTTTCTCCGGAAAAAAGCTCGGTCGGGCGGACGTCCAAGAGGACGCTCCCGGCGGAGTCCCGGTTCTTGACATCCTCCAGGGTGGCCCTGACGCCGGGGTCCGTTTCCCCCTTCCATTCATACCTGACCGTCTTGATCTTTGGATATTCCTGAGAAAGCAGACGGCCCTGCTTCTTCCAACCCTGGAACCCGTCCTGCAGAATGGCCCATGACCGGTGTTTGACATAATCGAGGGCCCAGACCATGTAGGCAGCCCGGTAATGATTGATCTCGGAATAGATGATGACCGTCATGCCGCGGCCGACGCCCATTTCTCCGAGGAGCTGGGCCAGGGTGGAAGGCGGCATCAGCTTGCCTGGGACCCCCTTATCGGGCCAACGGAGGGCCTCCGAATCCAGAAAAACGGCTCCCGGGATATGCGCTTCCCAATAATCCCGGATGTCTCCTCTCATGTCGATGATCCTGATGTTCGGGTTCGTCAGATTGGCCGCCAGCCATTCGGGCTGAACGAGCCGCGAGGAAGGCTCCTGGCCCATGACCGCCGGCGTTCCGGTCAGGGCAAGAACGAGGGCCAGGGCCGCCATGGGAGAGGCCATCAATGATTGAGTTCTCAACATGTTCGTCTCCTTCCTGGGCGCAACCGCCGTCACTTCTTCACCAGAGGGAACGAGGAGATCCGGAGCCTGGCGCAGCCCATTGGGATGAGAGTGATCTCCTCCACCGCGACATCCGCGGCCACCGGGCCCGGCGGCAACTTCCCCACCATCCGGCCCTCAGCCGTCCAGGACGGGATCTTTCGGGCCTTTGCCTTGAGGACGATGGGCGAGGCTTCCGGCTCGAACGGCTGATCGATGGGTTCCTTTCGGCTTTCGATTCGGATCGTCGCCGCCGGATCGAGCGGATCGACGTCCAGCCCGTAGTTCCAGGCCGTCGTGGGCAGGAGCTCGAGGGCCGGCCACTCGTCCGTACCCCCGTAGCGCCGCCACTGCTCTCCGATTTTTAGGGAATACCAGAGCGGTCCTCTTCGAACGGATACGGAGTTACTAATCGTCGGCCATGTCTGGACCATGATCTGCGGGCGGAATTCAATCCTCAGCCTGTCCCCTTCCTTCCATTTCCGCCGGATGACCAGGTACTCTCCGGGACGAGGGTTTGCTTCCAGCGCCTCCCCGTTGAGGCTGACCGATCCTCCGTCCCACCAGGACGGGATCCTTAAATAGAACGGGAATTCGACGGGTTTGGCCGTTCCCATCGTGAAATCGATGACATCTCCAAAAGGATACGCCGTGTCCTCCGAAATCCGGACCTCCGCCCCGTCCCCCACTCTGGCCGTGACGGTGGAAGGGGCAAAGAGCGCCGCGGCCAGTCCGTCGTCCGATGTCCCCATCCAGAGGTGCTCGGCGAAATAGGGCCAGCCGAAGGCCACGTTGTGCTGGCAGCAGCGATAGCTCCAGGGGTCATAGGAGACCAGCGTCCCGCCGTTCTGAAAATCATGTTCCCCGGTGCTGTCGCAGGAGATGAGGTTGGGCGCCGTAAGATAATGAAGCCCCTTAAGGTCGGGCGTCATAGAAGCGGGAAGGGAATTGAACGCGATTTCCTCGCACCGGTCGGCGTATCCGGCGGCCCCGGTGATCTTGAGGAGAGATTCGAAGCTGGACATGAACTCGACCATCGAACAGGTCTCGGCGCCCTGACGAGGGTCCTGGTATCCGGGGCGGATGTTCTCATCGGCCCCGAACATGCCTCCGGGCTGACGGCCGTAGGCTTCCATGATCCGTTTGTAATTGGCTTCTAAGGCATCGATGAGGGTCCCGTCCTTCGCCTGCTGGTAGTAGATCCCCGGTTCACGGATGCCCATGGTGATGTTCACGCCATGATAGAAAGAGCTTTCCTCCCAATTCTTGTCCCTCTGGTCGCTCAGGACGGACGAAGTCCAGTCGGAAGTCCTCTCGTGGAGCCTTCGGCCCAAGTCGAGGAGGAAACTCTCCCCGGTCCGGTTGTAGAGCCAATAAACGACCTCCAGGTTGTCGCCTCCCCTGAGCTTCTGCCAGCTCCCTGGAAGGAGCTCCCCGTCGGGAATGTCCTTCTCATAGCGGAAGTATCGGGTCATGAACGACAGCACCCTGGCGTCGCCGGTGGCTTCGTGGTAGCTCCTCAATGCGAAAAGCATGACCATGTTGGGCCAGAGGTCGTGGTTCTCCCTGTTGTCCACGGGACCGAAATAGCCGTCGGACTGCTGACTCTCTAACGCCAACTCCAGCCACCTTTTGGCTTTTGAGATGATTTCTTTGTCCTTCAGGACGTAGCCCAGGTCGCCGTAGCCCTTGAGCCAGTAAGGCATCTCCTCCCAACCCTTGCCCTTGAGGGTGATCCAGCCGCTGTCGTCCTTGAGGAACCGGCTGATCTCCGCCAGCCGGCCTGTGAACCCGTCGCGCATAAGCCTGAGCTGGCCGAGGAGCCATCCCTTGGGTTCGATGGACCCGATGGGCAGTTTGACCAGGGGGCTAGGGAGTAAGGGCGCCCGATTGGAGACATAATAACGGTTGCCTCCGGCGAATGGGGGGGTTTTAACGACCGCGATGGCGGTGGTTTTCTCATCCGCCCCCTGGCTACCGACAAGGGCCGAGACGGCAAGGACAGCGATGATGAACAAAGGCGCCAGGCTGTTTCTCATGTCCTTCTCCTTCGGCTTTTGACCGTCATGTCCGGCCGGCCTCCCGCCCCGGGGCCGCGGCGGGCCTTGATCGTTTATATAAGTCAAAAACGCAATAATTTCAAGTTTGACGGGGTTTGAGCCCTATGATATCTTGTTCGGGAAGAGAGGGGAAAATGGACACTACGGCTTTCTATATCGTCCTGTTCGCGCATCTCGTCAGCTTGATCGTGGCCTTCGGATCGGTCGTGGTCATCGACGTCTTCGGCCTGCTCTGGGTTTTCAGAAAGCATTCCCTGTCCTATGTGTTCAGGATCGCCGGTGTTACCCAGAAGATGATATGGATCGGCTGGGCGGGCTTGGTCGCCTCGGGGGTCCCTCTCCTCGTCATGAAGGCCTATGTGGACAATTTGACCAAGCTCAAGATCTTCCTCGTTCTGCTGGTGGGCCTCAACGGTTTATTCCTCGACGCCGTCAAGCGGGCGGGGGAGAAGGTTCCCGAAAGCGCCAGGCCGCCGGCGATTCTCATTTTCCACATGGGTCTGACCTCCGCCATCTCGCAATTGGGCTGGTGGGGAACGGTCGTCATCGGCTTCATCCATCACAATATCGAGCACGTCGTCCGATGGCCGAAAAATCCCTGGCTCTTGATGGCGGCCATCGCCGCCTTCTTCCTTGGGCTCTATCTGGCCGGAAAATTCATCTTTCGAAAGAAGAAATGATCCAGGCGGTACGGCGCCCGCCCCCTCCGGCGATCATTAAAACCAATAAGGAAAACGGCTGTTCCCGTTGGCTTCGAAGATCCTGACGACCTCCCCGCTTTTCAGATCGAGGGTATAAAGCTCGTAGGCATTCTTCCCTTTTTCTTTGGGGCTCGAAGAGAACACGATCATGTCGCCCGAGGGCGAAAAGCACGGAAAATAATCGTGGAAGTCCGGGCGGCCGGGGGTCGTGTTCCTCTTGCCGCTGCCGTCGGTGTTCATGACGAAAACGTCTCCGAGCCCGTCGTCATCATGACAGACATAGGCGACCTTGGTTCCGTCCGGAGAGACCTTGGGACGACAGCTTCCTTTTTTTGTCAGCTCGGCGTATTTTCGGCCGGGGACGTTGTACTTGGCTACAAGCCAACCCAGGAAGACCTTTCCGGTGAAGAAGATCTCATCTCCGGTGGGGTTCGTGAAGGCGAGGGCCGTGCCGCTGAACGGCTGATCTGGAAACAGCGGTCTTGAGATCCCCGTCGCGATGTCCAGGGCCATGGTCTTCAAGGCATTCCTTTTAACCTCCAGGTCATAAAAGATCTCTCTGTCGCCCGGGCCCCAAGACGGGCATGTTTCGTTGCGCGGATCGCTCGTCAGGCGTTGGACCGCCCGGCTTTTCAGGTCCAGGAGGTAAATGTCGTAGCTGCCGGCGCGGTTTGAGGTGAAGACGATCCGATCGCCTTTCCCATCGGGCACGGGCCATTCGTCGGAGGCCGGGTCATCCGTCAGTTTCGTCAACCGGTTCCGGGTCAAGAGGTAGATGTCGTCATTTCCGCCGAAATTCGAGTTAAAGACGATCCTGCCGTCGCTTTCGAAGTTGACGGTTTGGGCGGCAGCCCCCGTCGGCGGGCAGAGCAGGAACGAAAATAAAATCGTCAGGAATCCCTTGGACAGCCGTTCTTTCACCATGAGTCCATTGTAGGGCCAACGCGGCACGGTTTCAATAGGCCCGGGGCGAATTGACGGTCGCCTTTGGGAAAGATATAATAGCCTGATTTCATGTGGAGGAATTCATGAGACGCTGGAAGCTTCTGTTCACGATCTTCGCCGTCACCTTTACTACGATGCTGACCGAGGTGCTCCTGACCCGCGTCTTCTCCGTGGTTTACTTCGGGCAGTTCGCCTTCCTCATCATCTCGTTGGCTCTCTTCGGCTATGGTCTGAGCGGAGTCTTCCTGGCGCTTCGCAAGCTCTCCCAGCATAAAGACCAGGCAACCCAGCTTTCCCGCTATCTCCTGCTGTTCGTCGTCTCCCTCCCTCTGGCCTACAAGGCGACCCTGGTGTTCACGATCGACTTCCTTCACCTTTTCGCGCCCTTTCACAACTTCCTCTTCCTGATCCTCAATTTCCTGGTCCTGCTTCTTCCGTTCTTTTTCGGGGGCGTGGTGCTGGCGCTGATCTTTTCCGCCTATTCCGAAAGCATCGGCCGCCTTTATTTCATCGACCTGGCGGGGGCCAGCCTCGGTTCCCTGGCCATCATCCCCCTCATCCCCCGGCTCGGTCCGAACCGGGTCCTGATCCTCCTCTTCTTCCTCCTGGCGCTGGCTTGGTTCTTCCTGGCCTCGGGCCGACGGATGGTCAGGATCGCGGTCTTCGGCGTCCTGATCGCCGTTTTCGCGGCGGGCTTCCTGTTCGAAGACAGGGTCTTCCCGATCGTCCCCAAGACGGTCAAGCGCCAATACAACGCCCAGCTCGAGAGTAACGTTATCGAATACAGCAAGTGGAGCACGATCGACAAGATCGACGTGGCCCCGTGGGGGGGCAAGCGCAAGGTCATCTGGATCAACGGCGGCACGATGCAGTCGTTCATCAGAAAATTCGACGGCAACCTGGCCGGCCTGAAAAAGATCGAATGGGACCCGGCTTCCTTGCCCTTCCAGGTGGCCCGGAACGGGTCCGCGGTCATCATCGGCTCGGCCGGGGGCTACGAGGTCCTCTGCGCCCTGTCGCACGGTTTCAAACTCGTCGTGGCCATCGAAATGGACCCGGTCATCTGCGACCTGCTCAAGAACGAGTACGCGGATTTCAGCGGCAGGATCTTCTATCTTCCGCAGGTGGAACTGCTGGCCGACGAAGGGCGGAGCGCGCTCAAACGCATGAAGAGGAAATTCGACGTCATCCAGATGGTCAACTCCCACAACGCCGACATCCTCCTCTCGGGCGCGCTCAGCATCTCCGAGACATATATCTACACGGTGGAGAGCTTCAGGGACTACTGGGAGCACCTCCAACCCGACGGGTTCGTCTACATCCTGCATTGGAACGGCGAGAGGCTGTTCGCCACCGCGCTCAAGGCCTTGCGGGACATGGGGATCGAGCATCCGGAGGAGAAGTTCTTCGTCATCCAGGATCCCGGAGGCTTCAACTGCTTCATCCTCAAAAAGGGCGCTTTCACCGCCCGGGATTACGAGATGCTCAAGGGCTCCGTCGCCCCGCCCGAAGAGATCGTCTATTCGCCCGACATGCGGCTGGACAATCTCTACTACGGCATGATGGCCGACCTGGACGGGACGGTGAGGAAATCGTCGGTCAACATCGCGCCGGTCTACGACAACTCCCCTTATTTCAACCAGCCGAACCGCATCGGCCAATTCCGCTTCCGGAACCTCCAGGTCCGGGGCATGGCGGAAAGGGTCGTTCGTTACGCGATCACGTATTCCAATTCCGTCTACCTGTCCATCCTTGTCCTGTCCCTGCTCTTTTCGTTCTTTTTCATCTTCCTGCCCCTGCGGCGGATGCGGTCGGACGCCGGCCAGAGGCCGCTCATCTTCTATTTCTTCTTCATCGGCCTGGCCTTCATCATGGTCGAGATCATTTTCATCAAGATCTTCCAGCTTTTCCTCGGCAGCCCCGCCATCTCGATCTCGATCATTATTTTCTCCCTCCTGGTCTCCTCCGGCGTCGGCAGCCTTCTCGCGGCACGCCTCTTTCGTCCGCTCGGAAAGCGAATGATCCCTGCCTTCGCGCTCTTCCTGGCAGCGCTTCTCACGATCTATGGCCTGGTCCTGTTCGCTCTTCTCGACCGCCTGCTGTTCCTGGGGTTCCCGTGGCGCGTCCTGTTTTCATTCGTGCTGATTTCCCTGGCCGGGTTCTTCATGGGAGCTTTTTTTCCCGAGGGGGTCCGGCGTTTGGGAGAGAAGGACAAGACCATGATCGGCTGGGCGTGGGGGGCGAACTCGTTCGCCACGGTCCTCGGTTCGATCGTGGCTGTCATCGTCTCCATCAACTGGAATTTCACCGTCGTGCTTGTCCTGGCGGCGCTCGCCTACCTCGCGGCGGGCTTTTTCAGCACGGGGCCGGGGAAAGAGAGAACGGCCTGAGCGTCACTTGATGTAGCCCAGGGACTTCAATTCCTCGATCTTCTTCTGGTCGCGGTCGGTATCTTCCTTCCTGGGCAGGTGTTTCATTTTGGTGTAAACCGTGGTCCGGACCGGCCGTTTGGTAGAGAATGCCTCGAGGAGCGGCCGTCCGTCCATGTCCCGGCCTATGGGCAGGCCGGTGAGATAAAGGATCGAGGGGGTGATGTCGTATACCGTGGCTTGGACCTTGGTGTTGCGTTTTATATCCGGCCCCAGCATCATCAGGATGCCGTCCGGCGGCCGCGTCCCCGAAGGAAGTCCGTAATGGTTGTAGCCCTTGGAGGTTAGCAGGAAGCCGTGGTCGGAAGCGATGATGAGATAGGCGTTCTCTTTGACCACCCTGTCGTAGATCTTTTCCAGCATGACCTCTTTATCCTTCAGCAAAGGGAGGGAGACATCGGCCATCTTGAGATTAAATTCCGCCAGGTCCTCCGCGGACGGCTCTCGATTTTCGATCAGAGTGTCTATGCGGTCATGATATTCCTTGTCCAGGAACAGTGTTCCGAAGTGATAGAAAACGTCGGGGAACCGGTAGTAGGCCAGGAACAGGTCGTAATCGCCCTTCTCCAGATAGCGGTCTATGAGGAGGTCCTCGATGCGGTTGTAGACCAGGAACGATCTCCAAGCGCCGAGGATCGGAACCCTGCCGGTGTCCTCATCATAACGCTCCTGGTATTGGAGGAGATAGTCGGGAATCCCCATTTCGCGAATGAGCCGTGGGTACTTGAAAGCGCCCTCCTGCTCGATGCGGCTGAAATATTCAAGGAGTCCCTTGAACTCTGTCCTTGGATAGACCGTGTCCGAGAAGTCCCGGGGGTCCTCTTTGCGGAAGAAGTTCCGGAACAGGGCGGGAGCGAACGCATCCGAAACCATGACGCCCTTGACGGCGTCCGGAGGATCGGTAACGAACCACCCCAGGACGACGCTTCGCCGGTCCTTTTCGTCCATGATTTCCCAGATCGAAGGCGTCCGTTTTTCGGAGCTGGAATAAGGGACCTGGATCTTCTGCTTGTTCACGAAGGCCCAGTCGACAATTCCATGCTTGAGCATGCTTTTGCCGGTCGCGATGCTGGTCCAAACTACGGCCGACAACGTTGGATGGAACGTCCGCAGCCGTGACCAGGCCCCGTTCTTTTTCAGTTTCTTGAAGACCGGGAGCTTGCCCTGCTCGATCAAGGGATCGAGGATGTCCCAGGTGGCGCCGTCCAGGCCGATCACATAGACGCGGGCCGTCCGGCCTCCGCCCGGGCGGGAGATCATCCGAACCGCAAAAAACACTAGGCCGACGATCGCGACCGCACCCAGCACGATCCAGGCGATTTTCTTTATTTTATTCATCTCGTTTTTCTTTCATGGCGGACCCTCCCGAGCCCCGAATCCTCGATGCAGTATATCATATTGCCGATGGGATTCTAACCTCTCAAGCGATGGCGCCGATTCTTGGCGATATCTGGAATTCCGACTCGCGTCCTATCGGCAATTTTGGGACAGCCGGTGCTTCAGCGGATATACCCGAGACTGCGCAGGTCCTCGTCGGCCCTTTTTTTCTGTTCCTCGTTAAGTTCGATCTTCCCTTTGTTCTCCTCCCTTTTCCGGGTCGCTGCGGCATGCAGGAACCGGTCGGCTTCGCTGAGCAATTGCCTAAGGACCGGATGGTTGCGGCCTGCCAGATTACGGGTTTCTCCACGGTCCCGCCGCAGGTCGTAAAATTCCATCGTTTCGAAGGGGAAGGGCAATCCCACGTGGGTGTAAGATATCTTTCCGGAGGGATTATAGATCAGCTTGTACTCGCCCTTGACGGCGGCGGCGATCTTCGAATCGTCGGCTTCGGCATAGAGGACGCGATCGCGGAAACGCTCCCGACGGCCGTTCAGAAGTTCCAACAGCGAGAGCCCAGAGAAACGGCCGGAGTCCGGGGGACCGGCATAATAATGATGGATCGTGGGGAGGATGTCGATGAGGGAAACATTTTCGTCGACCACCCGCTTCCCTCTCTGGCCTGGGAACTTGATAAGGAGCGGAATTCTCAGGGCTGAGTCGTAGAGGGACGGACTGTGATAGAAGAACTTGTGATGGTCATAGAGTTCTTCTCCATGGTCGGCCGTGACGATGATCAGCGTTTCGTCCCATGATCCCCTCCGCTTGATGTCATCGAAGAACTTTTTGAGGAGCGAATCGACATAATAAAGCGCGCCGCCATAAAGGCGGCGGACGGCCGCGATATCCTCGGGACCGCAAGGTTCCCGCCCGAGCATCATATCGTTTGTCTTATACCTCCGGTAGAGGTAGCCGGGATTCTTCTGTTCAATGATCTTCATGACCCATTGCGGCGGGGCGTAATTGTCATGAGTCCCCCACAGGTGGTACCAGTGGAAGAAGGGGGCATCAGCCGGCTCCGTAAGTCTTTTCCTGGCGAAATCGAGGATCTTAGCGTCGTCTTTGAAGAAATGGTACTTCTCCTCGAATCCCGGGATGTTCAAGGGATAGGCGTTGGCCGTGATCGAAAACGTATCAAAGCCAAGGCCGCGCATCAGCGTGCCGATAGACCCCCCGGCCGTCTCGAGATACGTCCGGTTTTGAGTCACCCCATGTTCGTTTGGGTACTTTGAAAGATGCAAGGCAGAGAGAGCCGGCCATGTGGCGGCTTCGACCGTCCTGGCGTTCCGGAAAACTACGGCGTTTTCTGCGAACCGGTCGAGCTCCGGTGAAAAGCTCCGGTCCGGCGGGCGTCCTGAGAGCGTGCGGTAGACGCCGAGGTAATCGCTGCGCAGGGCGTCGATGCTGATAATCAGCAAGGGACTCGGCGAGGGGGCCGTCGAGGCCGTCACGATGCGCGGAACCGTGATGCCGGCGTCCACGGCCGCCCCCGCCCCGGCGACGTCCGCTTCGATGGACGCTCCGAATTCGATCTCCGCGCCGGCGGGCAGGGATACTTCGATGTCCTGGCGGCTTTCGATAATCCCGGAAGACCTTTCCCTCAGGTTCTCGCGGACCAGCGTATTCTCCCGTCCGCCGCTCCCGGAAGCGGTCACGACGAACCTGAAGGGAGGAAGATTCGCCTTCTTATCCGCGTACGCGTAGAAGGAAACCTTCAAGCGGCCGCGAGCGGGGCGGTCGAGCTTCCAGCGCAGGTTCGGCTGTCCCGGGCCGAGACGCAGCAGGTACCGGTTGTCGGCAAGGAAGAAGCTCCGATCGCTGAGATCAGCGGGCTTCAGGACCGGCGACACCCGCTCCGCCCCTCCGCTCCGGAACCGGGCTTTTCGTCCGGCCAGAAAAACGGATCCGATGACCACGATGGTCGCTACGAGGACCATCGCCAAAACGATCAAAGTCGTACGTTTGTTAATTTTCATATCCGCCTCAATCTTGGACTACTCCCTTTGTCCCAGCCGGACGAGCAGTTTCCAGAAACGACCGTTGTTCCGGGACGACCAGGCGTGGCCTTTGGGTGGAAGGTCCGGAAGCAGGGCCGTCCGGTAACCCTCCCTGCGGTAGATCCTTTCTGAATCGATGCAGAACTGGACGAGCTGTTTATAATCGCCGTTATTGTAGCAAAAGACGATCCCGAACCGAGGTCCTTTTTCAGCCGGCTTCAGCACCTCTCCCCTCTCGCTGACGTAAGCCTGGGAGTGGGAAACGATCGCGCTATAAAAGCGGGGGCGCCGGTTGGCCAGAAAATGGCTGAATACCGCCCCGGCGGAGATCCCGGCCAGATAGATCTTCCGGCCGTCGATAGCGAAGCGGGCGGCCACCGTGTCGATGATCTTCTCCACACCGTCGATCTCCTTGGAGGTCAACCAACCGATGGAGGGGCAGTTCAGGAACGTATATTCGTATTTAGCCCGGGGGACCAGCAGGGCGATGCCGCGGGACCGGCAGAAGGCAATCAGGCCGGTCTCCTCTACGGGACTGCCGGTATAGCTCTTGAGTGAAGGGATCCTCTTGAAACAGGGAGAAATCACGCCATGGAAATAGACCAAAAGGGGAAGCCGCCCCCTCTTTACGTCGGGAAGAAAAAGCCGGTATTCCCTCGCGTTTCCGGCCTGGTCGATGACGGGAAACGGGGTTTCGAGGACCTTCCCGGGGCCGGGAGCGCGGCATCCGGCCAAAGCCAGGATCAATCCGGCCGCGCCGCCCGCAACGAGACCGGCTGCTCTAAGCGTTTTCTTCATGGTTCAACGCAACCCGGATCTCCCTTATTCCCCGGACGGGTGCCGAAAATTGATGTGGACCCCCGACGCGATGACATAGATCATCGTGAAGGGGCTAAAGTGACCGGCCTTGTCGGCCGCCTGGATCCTGAAATAGATGTCCCCGAAAGGCAAGCCGGAAAAGCTGAACGAGCTCCCTGTCGTTTTGGCCGTGCCCGTCATCTTCTGGATCGCCGGACCGAACTCCAGCCTGAAAAAGGCGAAATCGGATTCGCAGCAAGGGTCCCAGTTTATGCTTTTCAGGGAGGACCTTTCGATGGGCGAGGGAATCCCGGGCGAAAAGGCGGCTAGACAGTTCGCGAAAAGGTGGGCGATCACCATTTGACCCGCGGGGCTAGGGTGGTTTCCCCCTGTGTCCTCCAGAAGGGACATCCAGCCGTCCGGCGGATCGTAGTCCATGAAAGCCTTATGAGTGTCGATGAACCCGATGCTTTTATCGGACGCGAGCTGGCCGATGTTGTCGTTGAAATTGGCAATGCGCCTGCGGACGTATCTCTTATCGCCGAACGCGTCCTTGCGCGGCGGGATGGTTGAAACGATCACCCTCATTCGCCTGGAGCGGGCGCTGTCGATGATATAGTCGATATTTTCTATGATGCTGCTGATGGAGGACTTCCCGTTGTAGCAGTCGTTCGTTCCCAGCATCAGGAGGAAATAAAGACCGGGGTGGCCGTCAAGGTCATGATCGACGCGCAAGGTGCCGTGGTAGGCGTCCTCCCCCGGCACTCCGAGGTTGATGGGATAGGCCGGGCCGTAGATGGCTGCCAACAAGGCCCTCATGCGCTCCGGATAGGCCAACTCCGGATGATAATACCCTTCCAGACCGTTCATGCGCATCATCCCCCAGGTGATGCTGTCGCCAAAGGCGATATAAGTGTTGTCCAGGGCACAATCGGTTTTATCGGTCCTCACGGTCCTTTCCAGGGCCTGGGTTCGAGGCTTGAGGATCGAGCGTTCGCGGAGCTCCACCCGGAGGGTCCGCAGGTTCAAGTCATACAGAACCTTCTCCCAGAGCGTCGCCGTGGAAACCAGAAGACCGCCCGTCGCGGGCTGGATCGCGAACCATTTTTCGGAAGCGGGAGTACGGGTCAGGTTGGTCAGGCCGCAATCGAAAAGGTCAAGGAAAAAAATATCGTCGTTATTTGATGAGTTGCCCAGGATCATGACTCCGCGCGGACTTTCTCCCTGGAGGACCATCGCCGGGGACGAAACGAACGACAAGCCCGGCAGGGGGATGACGCGGCTGTCGGTGGTTCGGGAGTCGTAGATCCCGAGCCCCGTTTCTTCTTCTCCGTAATGGGCCCACATCACGAAAAAGCGATCTTTGAACACCTGGACTACGGGAAATAGGTTCTCTCCCCCCGCCGCCGGACACAGCTGGGTCTCCCCTCCCATCATCTGCAGGATGACAATGCTGCCGGACGGAACCGAACGAACGATCACGCGGCAGGCTGTCCCTCCGAAGCTGAATGGGATGGGATCGCCGAGTTCGTCCTGTGGAAGAAGGGCGGCCGCCGTGATAAGAACAAGACCCAGCCCGACGATGATCCTTCGCGCGCCCATTTCAGTGTCTCATCACTATGTTCAGAGCAATATGATCCCTGAGAAAAAAATCATTATACCAGAACAGGGGCTGAAACCCAAAATTGCCGATAGGACGTGAGAAGGTGAAAGCCATTACAAAGGCGGCCGGTTAGGATACGGCTTAAACGCAGGCGAAGGAAGATCCGAACTCAATTCCGGCACCCCATACAGGGAGATGGTCGTGTCCCAGATCCGGAATCTGCAGACGAGGTGGAGGGAGGCGACAACCTGGGGGAATCTCCGCCGGATCCAGTCCTTTTCGGCATTGTGGAACCTGTCCAAAATAAGAAGATGGGTCGGGGCGAAGCGCGTGAAAGGATCCTTGTAGTTGAACCAGTTGTCGTAGGCCAGGATGGTCTTGAAACGCGTCCCCAAGGCCAGCCTGGGCACCTCCTGTCCCATGAGCACCGAACCGGCGGGCAGCGTTTCCATAAAACGCGAGGCTTCCTCCAAATTATAGGTCGGATTTCGATAGAAGTGGGTGTCATAGAGAAACAGCGAACAGCCCAGCATCACGACAAAGACGGCCGCCTCGACGGCCCTCTTCCACGTCGTTTTTAGGGTAGCGACCGAGATCATGATTCCCGCTATGGAAAGGAAAATGATAAGGCGCAGGACCAGGGGAAAAGACAGGAAGGCCGAGTGTCCGCCCGCAAGGAAAGAGTCAGGGTCCATAGGCCCGGCAGGATGACGAGCAGCGCTAAAGCGAGGGCAAGCCTCCCGGCTTTCGGGGCCTCATCCAGTCGACAGATCAGGAGCGCCAGAACAAGGATGGTCACCAACCCGGCCTTGAGCGACACGTCGGATTCAAAGTTGACGATCCGGACGGTTAGGATAAGCGCCAGGGAAACGGCCAGGAGAAGGGCATAGAAAGCCCTCCCCTGAAAACGCGACGCCAGGAGCCCGGTCGCTCCGCCGAAGGTCAGCAGGCCGAGGTTCAAACCCAGCAGGACCATGGCCTCAGCCGGCTTCACGGGCTTGAGCATGACCCCGCTGCCGCCGAATGAGACCATTTTCAGGGCGAGGGAAAGGCCTAGGACAATAATAGGCAGAGCGAAATGCCGCGCGAGAATCGTGAAGAAGCCCTCGAGGGTTTGACGGCGGCGGATGAGCTTCGCACCTTCACGGGCCGCCGCGTATAAGCCCCAGGAAATGAGGAGGATGCCGCCGACGAAGAAGCTGGACGCCAGGCTCGAGGCCAAGCAAAGAGACAACGCCCAGGGCCGCTCTCGCTTTTGAGACAAAAGGTACAAGAACAGCAGCAGAAAGGCCAGGCTGAGCAGATGCTGCGGGGTGAAGAGCAGTGCCCTCAACAAGGTGTCGATCTGCGGCAGGTTCCAGAGCCATCGAGTCAAGCCGTCAATGTTGAAATCGCGGCCCGTCCGGAAATACGCACTCCATGAAAAACGCGCCCGGACCGCCCAGAGATAGAAACCCTCGAGGCTCGGAGACAAGACCATCAACGCGGCGAAATAAGGCGCCCACCCGCGCCGCCCGCATGTCTTCGCTATGGGAAGGAGCATCAGAAGAACGAAGAGGAAATTGACGGTGAATGAAAAAGCAAACATGGATTTGGCCGTGGAGCCTGTAAAAAAAAGCTACAAAGGCCGGCGTGGCATAAGGAAGCCAATAGTAATGCAGGGCCTCACCTTGGAAATAGAGGTTTGCGGGGGGCAGACCGGTCTGGTTGAGCGACTCGACCACCGAGAAGTGCTTGAGATAATCCGAACTAAAATAAGCGCGATAAGCGTAATTGCTATCGACCGGGAAGCCGATCCGGGAGAAAGGAAACCAGGTCAGAACTGTTACCAGGAGAAAGGCGATGACGTTCCAGCGCTTGTCCTTGTCGGTCGCTTCATTCCCGGGCGATTTCCGGACGATTGAAAATAGAAATCCGACGCATAGAAGGACCGCCAGCGCCGGCAACGCCGCCCTGCCCGCCAGCCCGCGACAAGTTAGCCAGGCAAAGGGAAACAAGCCAAGGCTGAGAAGGGACCGGACCGTCAACGAGACCACGGCCGAACTGTTTTCCAAAAAAGCGCCCGTCGAACCCCTCAGAATCCCGTTGGTCAGAATCAGAAGAAGCGTCAAGGCGGCCGCTGCTTTTCCTCCGGCAAAGAGAAGGTTGCCCGCCAAGAGAGAGGCATAGAATAGGACCGAGGCCGGATCCTTCGTCAGGCGGCCGAAAATGGTTTTCATCGTCGGCGATAACAATCATCTCACCCGTCGGACTGGGTGTCAATTCGCACTACCAGGCGATTCCGTAGTCCTCCCCGTAGTTCGAGCTCCCTCCCCAGAACGTCCCGTGTTCCCTATCGAAAAAGATGGCATTGATGGGGCCCGAGGTGTACTTTTCGAAATTCAGCTTATAACCCATTTGAACGAGCTCTCTTCGGACCCAATCCGGAACTTGATCGTTCAGGTCCATGCTGCCCGGAAGGAAATCATGTTCGCCAAACGAGCTCCTCATTTGATAGCTCGTAATGTTGGCGGCCTCGCAGGCCTCCTGGACGTTCATGCCGAATTCGACCATGTTCAGGAAGAATTGAAGAAGGTTCTGGTCCTGCGTGTCGCCTCCCTGGACGGCAAAAGAAAGATAGGGTTGGCCTTCTTTCATAGCCAAGCCGGGCGTCAACGTGGCCCGTGGCCGCTTTCCAGGGCTGACGACGTTGAAGGGGTTCTCCTCTTCGTTCAGAACGAAACTCTGCATGCGCTGGCTCATCCCGATCCCGGTCGTCCCGGCCAGGCAGGCGGGTATCCAGCCGCCGCTCGGCGTCATGGACACGACCCAGCCCTCTTCATCGGCCGCCTGGACCGACGTGGTCCCCAGGAAGAAGCTCCGGGTGATGTCCTCTTTTTCGCCGGGCGTCAGATCTTCCTTCCGGCCGTTCCCGGCCGAAGACCATTTCTCCAGGAGAGCGAGGAACGGGTTCGTTTTCCCCTCGAAAGGATAGGGATCTCCCGGCTTGATGGAAGGGTCGTTCTTCTCCCAGTCGATGAGCTTGAGCCTCTCCTTGGCGTAGGCCTTGGAGAGGAGCCCCTGAACCGGCTCTTCGGGCGGGAAATAGGGGTCCCCGTAATAGAAGTCCCTATCCGCAAAGGCCAGACTCATCGCTTGGTAGAGAGCGTGGATGTACTTGGCGCTGTTGTAGCCCATCCCTTGAAGGTCGAGGTTTTCCAGGATGTTGAGCGCCTGCAGCATCACCGGGCCCTGGACCCAGCAGTTCAACTTGTAGACATCGATCCCCTTGTAGCTGGTCACGACCGGCTCTTCGAGATAGACTTTCCAATCAGCCAGGTCCTTAGCGGTGATCAATCCGCCCTGTTCCCGACAGCCTCGCGCGAACTCCGCGCCGATGTCTCCTTTGTAGAAGCGATCGTAGGCGGCGTATATGGCTTCCTTCCTGCTCTTCCCCTTGGCGAGCGCCTTCTGCTCCGTTTCGACGAGCTTTTTCAGGGTCGCAGCCAGCTCGGGCTGGCGGAAGACCTCGCCCGGATAGGGAGCCTCATAACCTCCCCCGGGATGAGGGAGAAGGACCTTTTTCGAATAGGGCCATTCCTTGATCCTCTCCTTTGTCGCCTCGATACTTGCGGCGAACTCCTTCTCGGCCGGATAGCCCTCGGCCATCTGGATGGCCGGAGCAAGGACATCCCTGAGACTCATCGTCCCGAATTCAGCAAGCATGGTCATAAGACCCCCCGGTGTTCCGGGAGTCACGGCCGCCAGCGGTCCGCTGGACGGCGGATATTTCATGCCCATTTGCTTGAAAAAGTCCGGGGTGGCCCCGGTCGGCGCGGCGCCCAGGGCGTTGACAGCAACGACCTTCATCGTCTTCGGATTGTAGATGAGCGCTTGGGTCTCTCCTCCCCAGCTCAAGACGTCGTACATCGTGCAGACCGCCGCCAGCATGCCACAGGCCGCGTCCACGGCGTTCCCGCCCTTCAGGAATATCGAGGCGCCGGCCGTGGCACCCAGGGGTTTGCCCGTGATGGCTACCCAGTGCCTGCCGTGCAGGATGGGTTTTTCGGTCCCGGCAAAGGCGGCCCCCGCCGCGATCAGGGCCAGCGCGACCGCGATGATCATCACCTTTTGTTTCATGGCGTCCTCCTCGGTACGGTCAGATCTATATGTCGATTCGTCTGCTTTATATATCACGCCGGCCGATCGTTTCCCAGGCGTTCATCGGATGATGGCAAATACGCGGGCGGGTGATCCCGTCCCGTCCTTGATGAGCATGGGGATGACATAAAGCGTGGCCCCGGCGGCGGGAAGTTTGTCCAGGTTGGCGATGTTCTCCAGGGCCAGCTTGCCGGCCGCGCAGAGGACCTGGTGGACCTTGAAGTCGGTCCTCTTCCCGGCGTCGATGCTCGGCGTATCCAGGGCGATGCCTTTGATATTTCTTCGGCTTAGAAGAAATTCCACGCTTTCCGGTGAGAACCCGGGAAAGCTGAGCTCCGGCAGGGCCACGTCTCCCCTTTTGTCCGTCCCGAGGACCTTTTTCTTGTCGGGATAATACTTCGTGCCGATTCCTGTATACATGATGACCCAAGCGCCGTCGGGGACCTTCCCGTGCTCTTTCTCCCAGCCCTCGATGTCCGCCGTAATCAGACAATAATCGCGGTTGCCGGCGCACTTCCCCGTCACGTCGATCCTGACGGCCGGGCCGATCCATTCTTCGATGGGAACCTGGTCCATGGTGCGTCCATTGGCGGCAAAATGGATGGGCGCGTCGGCATGCGTCCCGCCATGTTCGGAAGCGCCGTATTCATTGGACGCGTACCACCAGCCTCCTTCGGAAACTCCCCAGCCCAGTTTTTCCAACCGGAATTCCCTGGCCGTCGGCCAATAGATCGTGTTCTGGTCGTAGGCATACGTCATATCGATGACCCGGGTCCCAAGCGTCTGGCAGAGAATGAAAGGGGCCGAGGCCAATAACGAGATCGCCGTCATCAAAGCTTTTTTTATCATCGTGTTCCCCTCCTTCGTTTGTCGATTCCCTAATCTTTTAAAGGGCATTTTAACAGGTTCGGCCTCAAACTTAAAGCGGGCAAAAGACGCCCATAATTGTTGATAGGACGTGAACTAGAAAAAAGAATCCTATCGACAATATTAGGACGAAGGACCGCGAACGGCCCGTTGTGCTATAATAGCGCACCAACAGACGCGGCAGTTGGGAGAGGAGATTCCGTTGAGCGAGTTCCGTATCGAAGCCCATCCCATTCTTCCCATCGAAGAACGTTCGGCCTTCACGTTCACCTGGCAGGGCCGCAAGTTCCCGGCCAGACAGGGAGAGACCATCGCCTCGGCCCTCTTCGCCAATGGAGTCAGAACGTTCGGGCGCCACGCCAAAGACGGCTCCCCCCAGGGGATCTTTTGCGCCAACGGCCAGTGCGCCCAATGCCTGGTCCTGGCCGATGGCCATCCCGTGAAATCCTGCATGGAACTCGTCCGCCCGGATGTCAAGGTCGAGCCCGTCGAAGGACTTCCCCAGTTGCCGCAGAGCCCGGACGCAGGCACCCCTTCCCCGCGTGTCCGGAACATTGAAGAGGTCAGGGTCCCCGTCCTCATCATCGGCGGCGGCCCGGCCGGACTTTCCGCGGCGAACGAGCTGGGACGGCGCGGCGTCGAAACCATCGTCATCGACGACAAGCACCGCCTGGGCGGCAAGCTCGTCCTCCAGACCCACCGCTTCTTCGGCTCGATCGAGACCGTCTATGCCGGGACCCGGGGCATCGATATCGCCACCCGGCTGGAAAATGAGGTCCGATCGTATCCGAATGTCCGCATCTGGCTGCAAAGCACGGCCCTGGCCGTCTTCAGCGATAAGAAAGTCGGCGTTTTGAAGGGGGGGAATAGCTACGTCCTCGTCGTGCCCGGCGTTCTGCTCGTCACCTCGGGGGCCCGCGAAAAGAACCTTGTCTTCCCCGGCAACACTTTGCCTGGCGTCTACGGTGCGGGCGCCTTCCAGACGCTCGTCAACCGGGACCTCGTCCGGCCCTCGAAACGTCTTTTCATCGTCGGGGGCGGCAACGTCGGCCTGATCGCCGGCTACCACGCCCTGCAGGCCGGCATCCCGGTCGTCGGCCTCGTTGAGGCCATGCCGGAGTGCGGCGGCTACAAGGTCCACAGGGACAAGCTCGCCCGCTTTGGTGTTCTCATCCATACATCCCACACGATCCTCAGCGCCAACGGCGGCGATTCCGTCGAGTCCGTGACCATTGCTAAGGTCGATCGTCGCTTCCAGCCGGTTCCAGGCACCGAGCGATCCTTCTCCTGCGATACGATCCTTATCGCCGTCGGGCTCGATCCCGTCAACGAGTTCTTCGAGAAGGCCAAGGAATTCGGCCTGCCGGCCTTCGCCGCCGGCGATGCCGAGGAGATCACGGAAGCCTCCGCGGCCATTTTCTCGGGCAAGATCCGGGGTCTCGAGATCGCCAAGTCCTTAGGCCTGGACGTCGGGGAGATCTCTCCGGACTGGTACGATATCGCCGAAATCTTGAAATCCAAGCCCGGAAAGACTGAAAAAGAGGAGCCTCCGGGCCCGGAAACGGGGGTCTTTCCGGTCCTTCACTGCGTCCAGGAGATTCCGTGCGATCCCTGCACCGCCGTCTGCCCCAGAGACCTGATCAAGATCGATCCCTCGGACATCCGTGGGCTGCCGGCCTTCCTCGTCCGTGGAGACGGCAAGGAATGCACGGGGTGCGAGAAGTGCGTCGCCATCTGCCCCGGCCTGGCCGTCACCCTTGTCGACTTCCGCAAGGACACGGCGTTCCCAACAGTGGCCATTTCTTATGAGTTCCTGAAGGAGAGCTTAAAGGCCGGAGACAGGGTCTCCGTGCTGGACACCGAAGGCGCTCCCTTGGGAAACGTGGAGGTCGTCGCCGTCAAGGCGGTCAAAGCCAACGACCGCACCGTCATCATCAAGGTCCGCGCCCCGAAAGAATATGCCAAGAGGATCGCCGGGATCCGGATCCAACCTGAAAAAGAGAGCGAACCCATGGACCGCTACGTGAAGAGGACTGACGACGACACGATCATCTGCCGTTGCGAGAGGGTCACGGCGGGAGAGATCCGGGTTCTCATCCGGGAGGGGGCTCGCGACATCAACCAGATCAAGGCGCTGACCAGGACCTCCATGGGGTCCTGCGGGGCCAAAACGTGCACTCCGCTCGTCCACCGCCTCTTTCGGGAGGAGGGGGTGCCCGAGAGCGAGATCGTCGACCAGCCGAAGCGGCCTCTGTTCATGGAGGTTCCGCTGGGGGTCTTCGCGGGACTCTCATCCGAGGAGGATGATCATGGCCCCAAATAGATCGTTTGACGCGATCATCATCGGCTCGGGGAGCGTCGGCACCCCGGCCGCTTTCTTTTTGGCGGAAGCGGGGGTCCGGACGCTCGTCATCGACAAGTTCCCGAGTCCGGGCCAGGGCTCGAACAAGAGTGCCATCGGAGGTCTCCGGGCGACCCATTCGGACCCGGCCAAGATCCGACTCTGTTTGAGGAGCCTCGAGATCATCTCGACTTGGAAAGAACGCCATGGCGACGATCTGGAGTGGCATAAGGGAGGCTACTGTTATCTGGCCTACCGGCCGGAAGAGGAGAAGATCCTCAAGGACCTGCTCATCGTTCAGCATTCCTTCGGCTTGAACATCCGCTGGCTGGATAGGGAAGGGATCATGGAGGCCATTCCGGGCATCAATCCCAACGGGCTCATCGGCGGGACGCTTTCCCCGGATGACGGCAACGCCTCTCCCCTCCTGGCCGTTGAAGCGTTCTATGAACACGCGAAGCGCCGCGGCGGCGAATTCCATTTCGGCGAAAAGGCGACCGGCCTCATCATCGAGGGCGGCCGCGTCCGCGGCGTCCGGACCGACAAAGGCGAATACGGTGCGGAAGTCGTTATCAACGCCGCCGGCCCATGGGCGGCCGAGGTCGGTAAGTTCGCCGGCGTCGACGTCGCCGTGACTCCGGACCAGCATGAAGGGGCCGTCACGGAGGCCGTATCGCGCTTCCTGGAGCCCCTGGTCGTGGACATCCGGCCGGCCAAGGGGTCCGCAAACTATTATTTCTACCAGCACGCCACCGGCCAGGTCCTCTTCTGCATAACGCCGAGCCCCAACCTCTGGGGTTACAACGTTCGGGAAACCAGCGAATTCCTTCCCATGGTGGCCCGGCGCATGGTCGACGTCATCCCCAGGCTCAAGAACCTCCGGGTCCGGAGGACTTGGCGCGGCCTTTATCCCATGACGCCGGACGCTTTCCCCATCATCGGCTGGACGAAGGAGGTCGAGGGCTGCCTCCTGGCCGTGGGCATGTGCGGCCAGGGATTCATGCTCGGCCCCGGTGTGGGAGAGATGCTCGTTCGCATGGTCCTCAAAGCCCAAACAGCCAAAGACGACGAGGTCCTATCCTACGTCAGCCCATACCGGGAATTTAAAGGACTTGAAAAGCTGCAGTAGCTGCAAGGTTTAGGCAGGCCTTCCACCCGGCCCCCCGCGTTGTCAACGAAGAATGATCTTCCTCCCGTCGTAGGGCACGATCTTCATCGGGATGTCATAAACCTGTTCCAGGAGGTCCGCGTTCAGGACCTCGTCGGGCTTCCCGGCGGCCACGACCTTCCCCATCTTCATAAAGATCATGGCATCCGAGGTTTTGACTGCCATCTCCAGATTGTGCAGGGTGACGATGACGGTCTTACCCTTGTCTGCAGCCAGCCTCCTACAGAGACCCATGACCTCGACCTCGTGCTTGGGATCGAGGAACGTCGTCGGCTCGTCAAGGAGGAGGACCTCTGCGCTTTGGGCCAGGGTCCTGGCGATGAGGACGAGACGGCGCTCGCCGCTGCTCAATTGCGAGAAATCGCGTTTTTCGAACCCCTCCAAGCCGACGAAGTGGAGCGCCTCCCCGGCGGCCCTGAGGTCCTCCCGCGAAGGGACGGAAAAAGGCGAGATGAATGCCGCCCTCCCCATCAGGACGAAGTCCAGGACGCCGTAATTCAGGGCCAGGGTC
>Ga0315284_10002555_pt1 | contig 26031 bp, 31 predicted proteins | sample YL17G09_16_MG_FD_203696 | JGI IMG/M metagenome (GOLD analysis project Ga0315284, IMG submission 203696) | Sediment microbial communities from Yellowstone Lake, YNP, Wyoming, USA - YL17G09_16 | ecosystem: Environmental > Aquatic > Freshwater > Lake > Sediment | place: USA: Wyoming | collected...
GTCGTGAAAAGCGTTGCGGCGCTGGACGCGACCGATGCCAAAAACGACGGATTTTCAACATTGAAGGGGCTGCAACGGGAACTTCGTAAGGCATACGGAGAAATACCATCCGATTCGTTGGTTGTCATTCATTACTTTGGATAAGTTTAAGAGTTTGGTGAATAGTTCGCTGCTTTGCAGCGATTATGATAGAGGTGCAAAATATGTATCATGTAGGAAAAGTTTTGGAAGTTTGGGGCGGAAAGACCACGAAAGGCGAAGATGCCGTACAGGCTACGCTTGAGATGTGGGACGAGAACGTCATCACGCTTAAAGCGGACGTCAAGGTGTCAAAGCAAGTCAGGAACGGCGACTTTGTGCTTGTTGATTACACGCCCGTAATGATGGGAGCTTCCGCCGTGCCGAGGCAGATGATCACAAAGGTTCTCGAAGCAAAGGCCGGCGAGCGTGCTTGGAACGCTTACAAAGAATTTCACAAGAAGCAGCGATCCGGAAAGAGCTCCGTTCAGGTGCCCGTCAACATGCCGCAGGAATCCTATTTTGGTTAAGCTGAGTTCCATGAGACTGTGCAGTGCATGCTTGCTCGGAGTGAAATGCCGGTATGACGGTAGCGATGCGCTCAGCAAAAAGGTCGTGAAATTAGCTAAACGGGAACATTTGATCCCCGTTTGCCCCGAACAACTCGGCGGGTTGCCGACGCCTCGCGAGCCGTCCGAACGTAGAGGAAGAAAAGTTATTACAAAGTCTGGAAACGATGTTACCGAACAATTCTCCAAGGGAGCGGAAGAAACTCTGAAACTCGCTAAGTTGTTCGGAGTCAAAGATGCTGTTTTCAAACAACGAAGTCCCGCATGCGGTTGCGGACAGATTTACGACGGTACGTTCTCGGGCAAAATCGTGAAGGGAGACGGAGTGACGACGGCAATGCTGCGGAAGAACGGTGTACGAATTATTTCTGATGAGGATTTGTAAAATATCGGTTCGTTGAGAAAAGGTCGCTGTAGTGAAGTACACGAATAGTTTATTTTACGGCGTGTTGTGAGCGAAGAGTTTAGTGATATTTTGCCCACATGTCAACGAAATGAGCGAAGTTGCGAAGAATCACTATCGCTTCCATGCCCAGCTCGGGATTGAAATGCACGCCGAAGTGCGGTAGCGGCGGGTCGACGGGTGCGTCGAGGTTTGCGCCGTGCTGTATCGCCGCGTTCGGGTTCTTCGGGCACGCAGCTATTACACCGAGTTCTTCCGGCAATGCGTCGAGCATCTGTTTTTGCTCGGTCATCGCTGAGAAATTCTTTTTGAGGTCAAGAAGTATCGGCGAGCGCTGTGCTACGGTCAGGCGTTCGTTCTTCGAGCACGCGGATGCTTTCGCTTTTGCTCCGTAAGCAAGACCGACGCACATATAACCCGCACCGATTCCAAGTATCGGGACCTTTTTTGATTTTATCAGAGCTATGTTTGCTTTCTCGGTGGCCGGTGTCAACGGGCCGTCCGATAGAATATACGCCTCAGCATCGGGGACCGCGTTGGGTTTGACTATCTTCGATCCGCGTACGAGTTGCGCGATGCGGTCAGCGCCCTTCCCGTTGTCGACTATAACAATCATAGCTATCAAAAATGATTTTTCATAGAAACTATATATATCTGATGATTGTCTTCGAAACCAAACGGTATTTATTTCTGTGCTTGTTACGCGGTCGTTACGAACGGCTCATCGCCTATGACGATCGTGTGCTCTGCTTGAGCGACCGGTTGGCCTTTGGCTTCCTTAAGCGCGGGGAACGCGTCGAATGAACCGCGGTTCAGAAGTTCCCTTAGTGCCAGATGGAGTCTGAAGCCGCCGAGTTTTAAATCACGTTCGATCCAGCGTTGCGCAAAGGGCAGACCTTCTGCACGCTCCGACCACGTGAGGATCTTTCTTGCGTCGGGGTTTCTGACAGGCTTGGGTTCAATGAGCCCGAATATCAGCATCGTGTTAGAGTCCTTGACATGACCGGCTCCTTGCTTAGTCGTGGCGAACGGTTCGATCGCTATCACTTGGCCGTCGGTTAGTCTTTGATCGGATATGACCGTCACGTTCGGTATCGGCGGGTCAGAATGTATGTCGTATTGCTCAAGGCCGTGGCCGGTGAGGTTTGAAATCGGTACGGCATCGTTTGAGCGTATGGCACGCTCTATAGTTTCCGATATTTCTGATATCGTGACACCGGGTTTGCACAATTTTGTCGCCGAATCTAGAGCATCTTCGACCGCTTTGACGAGAAATGCATGCTCCGGGTTTAAGCAGACGGTGTATGCTGTGTCTGCAACGAAGCCGTCGACGTGCACGCCGATGTCTATTTTCAGCAGGTCGCCTTCATTGATTGTCGTTTTGTCGTCGAGTGAAGGCGTATAGTGTGCGGCTAATTCATTGAGCGATAGGTTTACGGGAAAAGCAAGCTTAGCGCCTGCGCGGATTATAGCCGATTCTATCTTGTCCGCGAGCTCGAGCAGCGTCACGCCGGGTTTTGCCCAGTCTTTGCTTGATTTTCTGACAGACGAAGCTACTTTGCCGGCTTGGATATATTTTTCAAGTATTGAGTCGTCCATGAGTTGCAATTGTCGGAAGGAATTTAAATGTGTTTGAACCGAGCGGACGACGATTGGAATTAAAACATGGTGCTGCAATTAGAACAGTGTCACGATGGAAGCATACAAGAAAGACTTTATCGAGTTTGCGATGGCAAAAAATATTCTGAAGAAAGGCGGCCCTTTCACATTAAAATCGGGTAGAAAGTCTCCTTACTTTTTCAATGCGGGTGATTTTTCTGATGGCGAGAGCGCGGAAAGGCTTGGTTTGGCTTATGCCGATGCGCTTCTGGGTTCTATCGGTGCTGACGGTTTTGATGTACTTTTTGGACCCCCGTACAAGGGAATCTCGCTTGTCGTGATGACCGCAGTAGGCCTGAAGACCCGTGGAGCAAACAAGAGATTCGCTTACTATCGAAAGGAGGAGAAGGTCGGTGGAGAGGCTAGTGGTGCTGGAGTTTCCAAAGCCGATTTGAGAAAGAAATCGGTGGTCGGCACGTTGAATGACGGCGATAAGATTGTCATCCAAGACGATGTGATAACAACAGGCGGCGCAAAGTATGAGGCGCTCGATATTCTGAAGCAAGTTACAAATTTCACGACACCTGTTGCAATTGCTATAGCCATAGACAGGCAGGAGATCGGAGAGTATGGTGTCAGTGCAGTTGATCAATTGACGCGAAGCGGACTAAGTGTAGTTCCGATAATAACTGCCAGCGATTTCATAGACTATCTATCGGAAAAGAACGCCCTTACAAAACAAGAGCAAACAGATTTCATGCGATACCTCCGAGCGTGGGGGACACGCGGAGTAAGGCAGAAGTATGGGCTGGTCGATAATGACCTTATCGAGGGCAGAACTGTAATTCCGGCATGCGACACACCGAGCTTGCAGAGATTCGAAGAAATTGTCAAAGCGACTGCTGACAATCCGCGGATTGGCGGCTACAAGCTAGGATTCGAGCTTGGTTATGGCGGGAAAGGTTGGGGACTTGCTGACGCCGTTGAGACGGCAAAGAAGCATGCCCCAAACAAACTAGTCATATTCGATCACCAGAAGGCAGGCACGGATATACCGGATACCGGAGAAAACTTTGCAACGAAGATGAACGAAGCCGGAGTCGATGCGGTGATTCTATTTCCCGAAGCCGGACCTGTTACGCAAGTCAGGTGGGTCGGCGAGGCGTTGCAGCAGGGTCTCGGTGTGATTGTCGGTGCAGAGATGACACATAAAGGCTACAAGCAGAGCGAGGGTGGTTGGATTAGGGACGACGCTCTAGGGGAAATGTATACACTCGCTGCAAGGCAAGGCGTTCGTCACTTCGTTGTCCCAGGAAACAGGCTTGATAGAGTGAAATATTACAGGGAACTTCTCGCAGATGTGGATCCGGTGTTCTTTTCACCGGGCTTTGTGGCTCAAGGCGGGAAGGTAAGCGATGCCGCAGCCGTTGCAGGTGACAAGTGGCACGCAATCGTTGGTCGCGCAATTATTAATGCCGGAGACGTCGAGGCTATGAGAAAAGCGGCGCTTGAGCAGACGAGCCAACTCTAAATAATTCAGTTATCTCGATTCTACAAACTTTTCAAACTTCTTCAGAGGCAGCGTATTGACAACGTCTTTGCTCGAAAGCCAGCCGCGGCGCGCCTGCGCTATGCCAAACTCAGTGAAGCCCAGATGGTCAGGCGAGTGGCTGTCGGTGTCGATTGCGAATTTCAATCCGCATTCTTTGGCAGCCTTGATGTTTACGTCGCTGAGATCGAGACGGCTTGGGAACGAGTTGATTTCTAGGAGTTTGTCGTTTGATTTTGCCGTTCTGAAGACTTTCTCCAGGTCCACGGCGTACGGCTCGCGGACGTTTATGAGGCGGCCTGTTGGGTGGGCCAGTATTGTCACGTTCGGGTTTTCAAGAGCGGTGCAGATGCGTTTGGTCATCTCGTCTTTTGGAGACTTGAATCCCGAGTGGACGGATGCGACGACGATATCGAGCTGTTTCAATACACTATCCGCCAAATCGAGCTTGCCATCTGGCAGTACGTCGCATTCTATACCTTTGAATATGCGGAAGCCTTGCCTTTCAAATGCCCGGTTAAGTCTGTCGATTTCGGCTATCTGTTTGAGAAGGCGTTTTCCGTCAAGTCCGTGAGATATCTTCTGGCTTTGGCTGTGGTCTGCTATGGCAATGTATTGGCGGCCTAAAAGTTGGGCAGCTCGGGCCATCGCTTCTATTGTCGCCGAACCTTCGCTCCAGTTTGTGTGGACGTGTAGGTCGCCTTTGATATCGTTGTAGCCGATCAGTTTCGGTAACGCATGCTTGCGGGCGGCTTCTAGTTCACCCCAATTTTCGCGCAGTTCTGGTTCGATATAGGGTAGACCGAGCGCTTTGTAAACTTCTTGCTCTGTGCGGCCAGCGATATAGCTGCCGCTGCGCTTGAAAAGGCCGTATTCGCTGAGCTTGAGGCCTTTCTTTATGGCAGCTGTTCGAAGTGCAACGTTGTGGTCTTTGTTTCCGGTGAAGTATTGCAATGCCGCACCGAACGATTTAAGTTTTAGGACACGAACGTCTGCTTGAATGCCTTGCTTGAGCATGACCATTGATTTTGTCGGGCCTTTTGCCAAGATTGTTGCGACGTCTGGCATGGTTGTGAAAAAGTTCATCACCTTAGGCGCATCGGATGAAATGACAAGTATGTCGATGTCGCCTACGGTCTCTTTCATGCGTCGGATTGAACCGGCAGCTTCGGCGGCTTTGACACCCCTTATCTTTTCCAGCTTAGCTACGAGTTCGCGGGCTATCGGCAAAGCATCACCGAGAAGCATACGCTCTTTACGGATTTTCAGTAATGATAGTCCTCGGAGAATGTCCTGTTCGCTCTTAGGGCCGAAGCCTTTGAGTGTTCTTATTTTGTTTGTTCGGGCGGCCCGCTCTAGTTGGGCGACTGAACGGATGTGTCGCTCTTGATACAGCCGCATCGCCTTTTTTGGTCCGAGGCTTGAGATGTGCATCATCTCTTCGACGCCTGACGGAATCAATTTTTTCACACGTTCGTATTCTTCGACTTTGCCGGTTTCCAAGAACTCGACGATCTTTTTTGCCAGGCGTTCGCCGATGCCCGGTATCTCCATGAAAGCCTTGACGCCGCCACGCTTGTTGATGTCTTCTATATCTTCAGACAGCGTTTCCAGTACGCGGGCCGCTTTCCTATATGCCGCCGGTTTCCATGCAACCTGCTTGAGTTCAAGGATGTCGGCGATTTCGTGGAATATTCGGCTAATCTGAAGATTTGCCGAATTAGGCGAAGTTCGCACTTCGCCTAATATGCTCGCTATTTCTTGGGTTTTGGCGGAAGACATGAATTACTGATGCCGACGGCAGAATAAATATAGTGCCCAGGCTACGGGGTCCGGACAGCGAGGTAGTTGCGAACGTTTGATCTTTCTGTTAAATAGGAGACACGCTCTGTAAGTTTCAGAATGCTTATAGGGACACGAGAGAATAACCGCAGGAGCCCCCGCACCATACGTTCGTCATCACATAGTCTAAATCCAGCTTCTAGATAAAAGTTGACTATGGAACTGTCCACAGGCACTTCTACGATCATATGTAATGGGTGATGTGTTTTGTTCAGATTATTTTGAAGGAAGTTCAGGCTTCCAGCTTTTATGTACCTTTTTATCGCGCGCGGTGTATCGGACGCAAATCCAGACACACCTATCTTGGAGTAATAACCCTTTCCCAAACGACGAGGTTCGGACGATGCTGTGTAATGCTCTAGTCTTCCCGACGGTTTCCATAGACACAGTTTTTGGTATTCATCGATCAATTTTCTTTCAATCTTTGCAGGTTGCCATATCGGGCGGTTATATTTTGCTGAATAGAAGTGGTATGTTTTCAGATTGATTCGATAGAGTTCCTCGATAAGGGTGCTTAATTCCGCAGGATTGAGTTCTCGAGCATCCAATATAGCGTATGTCATATCACTACTTCCAATATTGTTTCGTCCTCGCGAATACGCGTTCCGCTTCAAGTATATCCTTGTAGAACGCTTCTTGAGTCGGGTGTAGCCTTGCCAGGATTCGGGCCGCTGTCTCCGGACCGACGCCGTGACCTGCTAGGGCGATAACGGCCTTTTTCCCGTAGACGATACAAAGGTCGGCGCTGCGGCGGGCAGTCTGGAATTCGTGCATGTCGACTTCGTTGAGCGGTTTTTTCTTCATTCTGGCTTTGGCGAGACGCTGGATCGCGTGGCGGGTCGGATGCAGTATTGCGATAAGTCGCGAGCCGCACTTTGGACACTCGGGCTGGTCGTCGAGGTCTTTCACCGGCTGCGCGACCGTGTAATCCGCACAGTTCATGCACAACAGTCGGACGCGCGTTGCGAGTAGGCGGCGCTTGAACGCTTTGAATATCTCTTCTTCCGGTTGTGCGGGTTTGACGATTTCTGCGAATTGATGCACGAGACCGAGTTCGCCTAAGTGCGACAGGCCGGGTTTGACTACGAGCTTTATTTTCTTTTTCTTGATCGCGTCTAGTACGCTTTCGGCGTTGATTATATCCAGTTTGTCAAGGAATATCTCACGCATCGTTTCTTGTTCTGCTGGCGTTCCGGCGTACTGCATTATGATTTTCGACAGGCTCAGGCGGTCATATCGCGCACCTTTTGCTATTATTCCCATGCGCTTGGCAACATGAACGAAGCGGTGCTTGAACAATGATGAGCGGGCGATTGCAAGCCGTATGACGTCTTCTATCTTTTCCGCACGTTCTAGTTCTGTTTGTACGTCTTCGGCTTTCGCAGTCGTCTGCACGATTATGCGATACGGGTCTGGCTTGACCGTTACTGATATTCCGGTCTTTGCCGTGAGTATCGCGGCTAGATATCGGCCTATAGTATCATTTACAAGCGAGCCGCAGCAAGAATGCATTATTACGAAATTGCTAGTTCCCTGGATGGTCGTAGCTGTATTGCCGGATTGTTTTGCAACTTCGTTAGGATACGCGGATTCTATGAGCCACGTTTTGTCATCGGGTACGATGTGGGTCGCTCGTTGCTTTTCAATGATTCTTTCGAGCTCGGTCGCGGCGCTGGAGTCGATTGGAAACTCGTTTCTGACAGATTTTTCGTTTTCAGCGACTTCGCGCCTGAGGCGTCCCACGTCTTGCGCGATTTCGAACGGTACGGGTATCAGTTCTCCTTCCCATGCGGGTATGGCTGACTCGATGTCTTCGACTGGTTCGACCGTGACTTTCAGGCCGTCGACGGCGATGACGCGCCACGCCCTGCCCGAGCATATGAACTTCTCGCCGGGGCGACCGTATTCTGAAACGAAATCTTCGTCCAGGCTTCCAATCGGTTCGCCTTCGATTATGCTCACGACTTTGTATTGAACGGTATCGGGAATCATCGACAGGTTTGAGAAGTAGTACTCGAACGCTTTTCGGCGCGGATGAATGCTCGGTCCGAGCGGCGTTTCATTTATCCATATGAGCCTGATCGCGTCGAGGAACGCGATGAGTCTTTCGAAGTCTTTCTTTTCCAGATTTCGGAACGGATACGCACGTTTGCAGATCTCGTATGCTTTGGCGATCCCAATCTCTCGGTATTCTAGTGTCAGACCGACTATTTGCGACGTTAGGACGTCGAGCGCGAGCTCGTGCGTTTTAATGGGCTCGAGCTGCTTTTCCATCGCGTGTTTGGCGATCACGGCCGACTCAAACGTGTCTTCATCGCCCGACAGGATTATTCCTTTGCTGATTTCGCCTATACTGTGCCCGGAACGACCGACACGCTGGATCAGACGGGAGACCTGGCGCGGCGATAGGTATTGGAGCACAAGGTCGCATGATCCGATGTCGATTCCAAGCTCGAGGCTGGATGTGGCTATTATCGATTTGAGTTCCTGTGCTTTGAATTTTTGTTCGGATTTTATTCGCCGTTCTTTCGAAAGCGAGCCGTGGTGGACTTCCTGAGCAAGCTCCTTGTCGAGCGAATGCAAACGCGAACTAAGGATTTCGGCGGTTTCACGCGTGTTTGTAAACGCAAGAACGGATTTGTGGGATTTGATGAGTTCATGCAAGCGGCGCAGGCGTGCGACGGTCGTCGGGGAAATGAGAAGGTCGTCGGACATCGCTTGGTCGGTTGCACCAGGTTTCGGATATTCTACTTCGATGTCGTACCTTTTCTGGCCTTCGGCATGGATGATCTTTGTGTTCGGGCCCAGAAATTGCGCGACCAGTTCCGGTGAGCCGACGGTTGCGCTTAATCCGATGCGTTGAAACGGTCCCGATAGTTCGGCTAGACGCTCTAGCGTTAACGCAAGCTGCGTTCCGCGCTTGCTCTGTACCAATTCATGGATCTCGTCGATTACGACATGTTTTACGTTTTTTAAATGCTCGCGCATGCGCTTGCCGACAATTATTCCGTTCAGCGTTTCCGGAGTCGTTATGAGGATATGCGGCGGCACGTCCAGCTGGGCTTTGCGCTCGCTCTGCGTAGTGTCGCCGTGGCGAACGGCTATTTCCAGGTCAAGTTTGCCGGCCCACCAGACTAGGCGTTCTAACAGATCCCGATTCAAGCTCCTAAGAGGAGTGATGTAGAGCAACGAAATTGGTTCTGCTTTGGCAGAACTTATTTTATCGAAAAGCGGCAAGCAGGCGGCTTCGGTCTTGCCGATGCCAGTCGGCGCAATTATGAGTACGTTCGAACCTTTCAGGATTTCCGGTATACCGAGCTTTTGTGCCAGCGTCGGCTCGATGAACCCCTTCTCTTTTGTGAGAGACTTAATTTTTTGCGAAAGTTCAAACATTTTTATTCCTCGAGTGGTTTCAGATCGGCCAACGTTCCCAAGTCCGTTCCGTCCAGCAGAAAAGCATGTGCCGTCTTGCTCAGAGTTTTAGCTATTGGGCCGATCAGTTTGTCTCGGTTGACAAGTACGTGACCACGCAGTTCATTGAATGCGGGGACGATAATCAACTCATGACCGGTGTATTCCTTTCCGAGTGCGCCGCGTACCCAGACGGGTTCTACGTATCGTGCACCGATTTCATCGCGAAATATAACAGCTGGCTGGTTGTGACCTATGATTATAGTGCGTATTGCTCGCCCTTTTGGGCTCGTCAGGTTAACGTGTCGGTGACCATGGGTGAACAAGAAATCGCCGACCGAAAGAGACGGCCTCACTTTCACTTTCTTGCGTAGCTCCGCCGGTATCATATGTTCGATCTCTGCGTCATGATTTCCTTTGATGATCACTATTTCCTCGAATCCGAGTTTTTCCAGAAACTCGGGAAGCTCGAACTGCTCCTGCCAGCTGACGCCGGGCACTTTATGCTTGACATCACCGAGTAGTATGAGCTGTTTTGTGCGTGTCTTGGCTTTCAGTTCGTTCAGACGTTTCACGAATGCTTGGACTTGGCTCGGTACGGCTATGCCGGCTTCGTATATCTCGCGGGTTATGCCTAGGTGGACGTCTGCTACGACGAGCCTGTTTCCTATTTTCATAGCGGGATAGTCGATTACGAACTCTGCGTTTGGCGCTTCTTTGCGATGTGTGGTTTTTCTATCGCCCATTTTCATACTTCGTAGAGTGAGAAGAAAGATATTAAATGCTATAATATAGCGACGGTAACGGTACGGCGGTCGAAAATGACGTTCTGCTAGAGTCGTGCTTCTTTTCGCAGTTCGTTTGCCTTGCCCGTCGCTTCCCATGTGAAGTCGGGGTCTTCGCGGCCGAAGTGCCCGCCTGCCGCGGTTTTCTTGTAGATCGGTCTGCGCAGGTTTAGATATTTTATGATTTGCGCCGGCTTGAGCGGGAAGACTTTTCTAACGATTTCTGTTAGGCGTTCGTCGGAGATTTTTCCTGTGCCGCATGTATTAACAAGTACACTTATCGGCTCGGCGATGCCTATTGCATATGATATCTGGATTTCACATTCGTCCGCTAACTCGGCTGCTACGATGTTTTTTGCGATGTGTCGTGCCATGTAGCTTGCCGAACGGTCGACTTTTGTGCAATCCTTACCGCTGAAAGCCCCACCACCATGGCTACCCATACCGCCGTAGGTATCGACGATTATTTTTCTACCGGTTACGCCAGTATCACCAGCCGGTCCTCCGAGGACGAAACGACCGCTTGGGTTTATGTGGAAAACGGTGTTCGAGTCGATCCAACGGCCGCAAACGGGTCTGACAACTTTCTCGATTATTTCCGTTTTGATAAGTTCATTGCTGACGTCGGGGCCATGTTGGGCGCTGACAACTATTGTGTGCGCGCGCTTTGGCTTTCCATTTTCGTATTCTATTGTGACTTGAGACTTTCCGTCAGGACGGAGCCATGGAATAACTCGGCTCTCCCTGAGGTCCTGAAGTCGCCGAGTTATCTTATGGGCAAGGCTTATCGGAAGCGGCATTAGTTCTGGCGTTTCGTTGCACGCATAACCGAACATCATGCCCTGGTCGCCTGCGCCCAGGTCTTCGTGGTCGGTTTGTTTTATCACTGCTTGCGCTATGTCGGGTGATTGTTCGTGTATGGCGACTAGCACTCCGCAGCTGTCGGAATCGAAACCGTAGTCGGGACTAGTATAGCCGATGTCGCGGATTGTTTTGCGAATAGTGTCCTGTATGTCGACATATCCGGATGTCGTGACTTCACCCGCTACGATGCACAAGCCTGTCGTAACGAGCGTTTCAACGGCGACACGCGAATATGGGTCTTTCGAGAACATGGCGTCTAAAATCGCGTCACTTATCTGATCGGATATTTTGTCCGGGTGTCCGGTTGTGACGGATTCGCTTGTGAACAAGAAGTTACCTTTTATTTTTGACATATATGCACCGAAAGAATTCTTGGGTATAAAAGAATAAAACATGCTTATCGTTTGTTCGCTCGTTCTACGAGCGCTTTGATTGCACGGATTGCTCGGCGCGGGCTTGAGTACGTGGGGATGCCGTGATTTTCTATCAGTTTTCTGTTCTTTGTCGTGAATTCACCGCCCGTTGCGCATACGACGATCGGTTTCTTGAAGCGTTTTGCAGATTTCAGAACTTCGATTATTGAAGGATCGATGGCCGTGACTTGGAAAAGAACGATGGCTAAGACTGCGTCTACTGTTCGGTCCGAGAGCATCGCTTCGAGCGCCAATCTGTACATGTGCGGCGTTGCGTCGGCGGTCATATCGAGCGGGTTTTTCACCGACGCATTGGCCGGTACAGACGCTTTTATTTTTTCGAGTGTCTTTTTTTCAGGTTCGGCTAGCTCCAGGTTTTGCTCGATTATTTCGTCGGTGGACAGTACACCAAGGCCGCCACCATTTGTTACGATAGCTATGCGCGAACCGCGTGATGCCGGTTGCATGGAAAGTGCTTTGGTTACGTCAAACAGTTCTTCTATATCCGAGACTTCTATCACGTTTGACTGGTGAAGTGCGCCTCGCCAGACATCGTGTTCGCCGGCAAGCGATGCGGTGTGCGATAGAACGGCTCGGGTGCCAGCGGACGTGCGACCGGCCTTTAGCATGACAACGGGTTTGCTTTTGCCGACTTCCTTTAGTGCCCGGATTAGTTCTTGACCGTGTTTGGTCCCTTCGAGATAGATTGCAATCGTCGATGTTTTCGGGTCTTTTGACAGCCAGTGCAGTAATTCTATTTCATCGACATCCATCGAATTCCCGATTGACACGAACTTTGAGATGCCGATGTTTTCCAATGCGAGCCAATCGAGCAAAGCTGCTCCGAGTGCTCCGGATTGACTGATTATCGCGATGCTTCCTGGCGGTGGTCTGGCTTGGCGGTGGTGAGTTCCAAACAACGTGTCGATTTTCGTATAAGCGTCGTATATTCCCATCGTGTTTGGTCCCAGAATTCGGAGGGACTTTTTTACGCGTGCTAATGCACGTTCCTCTTTCGATTTGCCGGTCTCCGAAAAGCCGGCCGAAAGCACGATTGCCGCTTTGGCTTTTACACGCGTACACTCGGCTACAACGGAAGGCACCAATTGCGCCGGTATGGCGAGTATCACAAGATCTATTTTGTCCTTTATAGCGGAGATACGCGGAAAACATTGATGGCTTCCTATTTTCGTTGCGTTTGGGTTTACGGCGTAGACTTTGAACCTGTGTTCGCGCGGCAGATTTTGCGACGCGTTTACCAGGTTGTCGAATACAACACGGCCGATCTTGTTCGGGGAACGTGATGCGCCGATCACCGCGATTGCTCGAGGTGTGAAAAATGCCGACAGATCCGAGTATTTCATAGAAAGCTTTTGTTTTCCTCAGATAAAAGCGTACTACGCTCGCGATTCGAATATTTTACCGAGCGTTACCAGTCTCCACGACTTTTCGAGTTGTGCGCGGTCTGGTGCAATAAGCTTTTGCAGCCCTACAAACGCGTCAGTGTTTGCAAGCTTAACCGGCTTATAGCTCAGGGTGAATTTTCCAGAATCTATTTCGAAAAGAGGCCAGAATCCCGTTTCAACTGCTTGCCTAGCGATTTCTACCGTATTCGCTGGTTCCGTTTTCCACGGTCGCGGACACGGTGTGAGCACTTCTATGTATCTGCGACCAGTTAGTGTGGCCGCCTTTTTTAGTTTTGCGATGAAATCGTCGTAGAATGCGATGCTTGCTGTTGCTGACCAGCCATCAATTCCCATTTGCGTTGCAATTCTCTGCTCTCCGGAAACATTGACACAGACGCAGATTATATTTTTTGCTTGCATGAGGCTTGATACATTGGCCGATGCGGTTTTGTCGTCGATTATGACGATGCTACCTGGTTGTGCCGCTGTCGGGTCAGATAATTTTGTGAATTTTTCTGATTCGAGAAAATGTAGTGCGGTTGCCGGTGAGACGTATACAGGCGGTTGTATTTGCTCCTGTTTTATTTTGGCCTTTGTTTTCAGTTCAGGTTTACGGCCTGCAAATATTTCCGAGTCATTTATTATTTTGTACGCCAATTGAATTCCGCAGCCTGGGTGCATAATTTTCACTTCTTTTCCGTTTTTGTCAACATTTTCAAGACGGACGTTATTCTTTCTTTCAGATCGTTTTCCTGACCTGTTAGATAGTACCACGTTGCAAGTTCGCCGAACGCTCGCGGTTGCGCAAGCACGTAGCGCTTGATTGGTACTCCGCGTTTCTGGGCTGTGTGGAAAAGTTCGTTGTGTTTCGGGAACTTTTCCTTTAGCTCTGCTACGGGTTTTGGACCCGAGCTCTTCAACGCGTTTTCTAATTCTCTCAGGTTTCCTGCGGACGGTGTCCGCAAGCCTTTGATCCAATGATACGCCGCTGAATATGAGACGCCAAGCCCTGTTGCAATTTCCGAAATGCCCTTACCTGCTGCGTGAAGCTCGAGCGCACGTTTGTATTTCTCGGGATAGGCCTCGCGGCCTTCGCGTAATTGCATATATCTCGCCGGTCAAGGCCGGCTCGTTACGATTAAATCATCCACACGCGTTCTGGCGCTGATGCTGCGCGAAGGCGCTGAGCGATATCGATGAAATCCTGTACTGTTACCATGTTTTTCGTGATGAAATTCGATGTGAATCCTGTGTAGCATGTTCTGATTTGGTGGTAAAGTTTTGACCACCCGCCTAGTACGATCTGACTATCTATGACAGCTAGGCGGCTTACGTTTTGTAACAGTGTATGCAATTCTTGTTCCGGCCAGGGGCGCAGCATGTGCAAACGTAACAAACCTATTTTCTGTCCTTGTCCGCGTAACGATTGTACGGCTAATTTAGCGTTGCCACTCGACGAACCGAATACGACGAGTACGGTTTCCGCATCCTCAAACATGAAAGTTTCGAACGGGACTAGCAATCTACGTGAACGCTTTTTCCATTCTTGCGATAATTTCGGAAATAGCATTGCTGCCATTTCCATCGCTTTTTGCGCTTGTGTCGATCCTTCGAGATCCGTACGGGCGAATTTAGCGTGGTTTTTATCGAGTTTGAGCGCTCCTAGGAAATTTTTCGTCGTCTTTTCTGGCGGAAGCTCTGCGGATTCGAAGGTTTCTTCTAGAAGTTTGTCTGTTACGAGTGTGGCGGGCAGCAATACGCGTTCCGCAAGTGCACGTGCCACTATTGCATCATCGATCGCTTCTTGTGCGGTTGCTGGTGCAAATACGATGGACCAGTTTTTGGGTGTGGGCGATGTGCAAATCACAGGAAGTCGGGCATTTGCGAGGTCCTTTACGTTTTGTACATTTTCTATTAGACATCGTTGTCCTGCTAACGTGCGGCTTGTCGACGCGCTTATGGCCGAATCTCCGGTCATGTCGAGTATTTCCGGTTGATACGTTTCTGAGGTCATGGATCGAACGGTTTTTGTCGTCGATCCGGATCCGATTATGCAAGCGGTTCCTGATATAATCGTTGCGTTTGCGATGGCCTGATTACCGTTGAAAAGTTGCATTTTATCTCCCCTACTCCCGCTCTTCTTTGATTGCCCCCGAATGGCATTCCCTAAGGCAGATAAGACAACCGTCACACTTTTCGTAATCTATCTTTATTTTCTTGTCTGACGGGTTCCACATTATGGCGTTGTGCGGACAGAATTGTGCACAGCTCTGGTCGGATTCGATTTTTGTGTCTACGACCGGGCGCACAGAACGCCAAAATTCCACTTCTTGCGGTTTGACGATTTCCAGTTTTGCCTTGATCTCATTTTCGGTTTTCATAATATCACTTTCTTGGTAATTTATCTAGTTGTTTTTAGTCCCTGTTCTGCGATGGTTTGATGTGTTTCGACGCGGTTGTAAAAATCTGCTTCTATTGCAGAGCGAAGCGCTTTTAGTGAGATTTTCGGAAACGCCTTTGAAAGGGCACCCGCCATTACTGCGGCTGGGAATGGTCGACCGGTTGCTTCGAGCGCGATACCGGTTGCATCGACGCTGTATGCCCGGATCTTCTTTTTTGCAAGTATAGGATTCGTGAATTTTTCCTCGGAGTTTACTATCAGAATCGAACGTTCTTTCATTGATTTGAGTTCTTCTTTGGCCATTGCAGCGTCAAACGCGATCACGAAATCTGGTTCGGAAATAGGACCTCTTTCGTCAATTTGTTCTTTTCCCCTGGCCAAACGAAGCCACACTTTTCTACCGTTGCCGAGTGTGGTTACCGTAGGCATATAGAGTTGAACTGTCATTCCGACTGCAAGTGCTGCTTTGGCCGCTAGGCGTGCGGTAGTAGCGACGCCTTGTTCGGTGTGTCCTAGAAACAAGAAATTCATAGATAATCCCATATATCTGTTGTAATATATATGTTGACTGTTTTGATTGTGTAGTACTCTCTCCCTTAGGCAACGAACGGATATAAAGGTGAGTTTTTCCGACGGATTTCTGACAAACGTGTAGTTAACACTGTAGGTTAACTTAGCCTTAGTACGCGATGCGCCTTTCTCAACCTTTCTCGATGATTCGTACGTCCGCTGCTAACAAACCGTGTGCCGTAAGAAAGAGCGGATTAATGTCCAGTTCGGCTATTTTCGGGTTGGACTCTAGCAGACGAGCAACTTTTAGAATCAGATCTACGACATGGCTTTCCTGCGCCTGCAGCGATGGAAACGCAGCCACGGCCCGGGTTTCGCCAATCATCATTTGGGCGTCAAAACGGCTTATGGGAAGCACGCGGAAAGAGACGTCTTTCAATACGTCTGCAAGCACACCGCCACTGCCAAATACGACGACCGTGCCGAAGCTTGGGTCGCGCTTGCCGCCGATGATGAGTTCATCGCCGTGTAGAAGGGGTTCGATGAACATCCCCTCCGTCTTTTTTGTCACCTTTTTTGCACTCTTTATTACCGTGTTGAAGGCATGCGAAAGCTCGCTTTCTTTGTACACGGTTTTGACGCATCCGGCCTTCGCTTTGTGTACCATGTCGGCGGAAATCTTCAGTACAACTGGGTAGCCGATTTTTGTTGCAGCGGCTTGAGCTTGCTTAATGTCTTTGACGAGTATCGTATGCACGGTCGGAATCTTGTATTTTTTCAGCAGCGCAAAGGCGACGCTGTCGGCGATTTTATGCATGAAGACAATATCACTTGCCGAAATAAAAAGTTCCATAATCGATATGTAGGTTAACTTCCTGCCATTACCGCGCTTTTATTTGCGGCGTAACAAGTTTTCTGAGTGATTGGTATGCATGCTCCAAAGAAAGCAAAGGTTACGGAAATGAGCGGTTTTCTAACTAAGCAATTGCTCGATAATCATTATACGCTCTATAACGGATACGTCAACAAGCTGAACGAGATCGAGGAACGGCTTCCGAAGGCCGATCGCGCGACGGCTAATGCGACTTTTTCCGAATTGGGCGAGCTTGCACGTCAGGAATCATTTGCCGCGCATGGCGTCGCGATGCACGAAAACTATTTTTCTGCTCTGGGTGGAAATGGAAAAGCAGATGTCAAACTTGCAGTTGTGAAAACGATCGTGCGGGATTTTGGTTCGTTTGATAGTTGGCTTACGGATTTCAAGGCACGTGGTCTTGCAGCTCGTGGCTGGGTTGTACTGGCGTTGAATCTGCTTGACGGTAAGCTTCACAATTATTCGCAGGACGCGCACGATAAAGGTGCGCAGTGGTGGTGCATTCCCGTTCTTATCATGGACGTGTATGAACACGCTTATTTCATGGATTACGGTACCAAGCGAAAGGATTACGTCGAGGAATTCTTTGCAAACCTAGATTGGAAGATTGTTAATGCACGGTTTGATAAGGCGAGCAAGATTGGGAAGATTAACACCGAATAACGTTTTTGCGTTTCGCCAAATTTGTGAATGCTCCCAAGGGGATTTGAACCCCTGCCTCCGCCGTTCTTTGTCATAGCGTTTTCACGCTCAAACCTTTCATGCTTGAAAGGGCGGAATCCTTGACCGGGCTAGACGATGGGAGCCTATCAACTGAACTACTATTCAGTTCAGCAACCTTCTTTAGCGTTTTCGTAATGAACGCTACCGCACTCGCCTCACCATGAACTTCGTTCTTGTCAGGTGAAGCTCTGTTTCACCGACACACGAAAAGCAAAGCTTTTCGTTGTGCTCAGTTGTCTCGTTTGATGCTTTGGCGAACGCTTGTTTGTCATGCATAGCAAAACTTTTTGTTTTGCTAATGGGCCGGGGCGGAATTGAACCGCCAGTCTCCGCCTCTTTGGGAAAGAAAGCTTTCGCAATCTTTCTTTCCTAAGTCCCGGAAAGCTGCGCTTTCCGAGGATGTAAGGGCGGCGTATGCCATTCGGTTTTCCGAATCATAGCCGTTAGACCACCGGCCCTAGCGCTGAGGGAGGGATTGCTTCGAAAGCGAAAACGCTTTCGGGCTCCCAGCGAGCCTCGGGCTCAGCTGAGGATGAACCACGGTTCAACCCCTTTTCAGCAACGCTGAGGGAGGGATTTGAACCCTCATGGGCTTACGCCCGCCGCCTAGCTGTAGCCGTTTTCCGCCAGCGCTTTCGCGCAACGAAAGGGCTGTAGCAGAGCGGTGCCGTGACCTGGTTTGGCTACCTCAGCAACGTCTAATCGAACGTTGTATTTAAACTTTCTTATAACTCTCGCGCAAACAATAAATAGCTCGCTAATCAAATAGCAGGTAGTGGTTCATATGGTCACAACACGCGGTTTTGCAGAGACGGTTAAGAAAGATGTTTTTACGACAAAGGGTTCATATTGCGGCAAGGTCGCGGATCTGGATCTGGATCTCGAGAAGTTTAGGGTAAAATCTCTAGTGGTCGATGTCGTGAAGGGTTCGTTCCTCTCATCGATGGTCGGAGAGAAGCGCGGAGTGATTGTGCCGTTTGCGATGGTGCAAGCAATCGGTGACGTTCTCATCATAAAGCACATAACACCGGCCGTGGACGAGGCGGGAACTACGCAAGAATCGGCGGCGAAGACCGGCGAGTAAGACGTTGCGCAGACGGTTTCTAATATTTCGAATCCATGTAGGCGATGGAATATATGTTGCATTGAACCGGATAGCGACGCCATGCCGGATGCTTTGGTGCGAATTATCTGCCCTTTATCAGTTTTGTTATATATTTCGCCAAACCCTTGATCGCTGCAATGGGCGTCTTGACAATCAGCGCTAAAACTACGACCGAAGCGGCTGCGGCGGCCGCTGCAGCTGTTGTCGTTATCGGAATCCCCACCGGAGCAGGGGCAGCTATCTCAGAGATTTCAACCTCGTTGCATACCGCGTTTCTGCAATAACCGCTTTTACAATCGGTGTTTGCTGTGCAGGTCTTTCCAGACGTGCATGGTGTGCACGATCCCCCACAATCTATATCACTTTCTCCTAAATCACGCATACCGTCCGAACAGCGTTCTTTCAGAATCGGTTGCGGAACAGGCTTTTGCGGTATCACTGTCGGCCTAATCGGAATCTCGGGACTCGACGTTGGGACGTATCGTGGAAATTCCTCGACTAACACGCTCACATTTGCAAACGTGGTCGAGCGTGCCGTTGGGTGTAAACTCGACTGAAATAATATTCCGGCCTGTAGAAGTGTCACGGTGAAATATATCGCGATCAGCGCCATTATTTCATATCGCTGTTGTTTTGTACGCATCTGCTGATCACCGTATCGCTTCGGAAAGTATCGCCAGTTTTCCCGAATAATCGCCAAATTTTGTACCCGGAGGAACAGATGCCGTTATCTCGACGGTCTCGTTGCTCATTGCATTCAGAACGATCTCATCGACGGAAGACACGAATTGCGTTACGTTTCCGCTATATGAGAATCTTATACGAAGTGATGTGTTGACGTCATTCGTAATGATAAGAAATCGTTTCGCAGAAGTTTCCGGTAACATAGTTCCAAAGTATATAGCATCAGTTCCTACATTGAAACCCGTATGGTTTCCGACACTGAGGAAAATATTTTTCTCGTTTATGCCAGGCTGTTTTTGCAGACTAGAAATCGCGAATAAAACGTCTGCAACGGTCACAATAAGGAGGATCACCGCTATGAGTCTCCTCTTCTTTTTCATTTTTATTTTTTTCTGAACCATGGTATCACGGTGGTCGTTATCGCCGCGGCTGCTACGACTGCAGCCAACATTACGATATCATTTGAGTTGATGTTTGCGTTTGCCGAAGGTTTTAGAGTAAGACTTTTATGAACGTATTTGTTTCCGAAGTAGACCTCGATTCGGGCCACGTATTCCTTGATTTCGAAATCCTGAGTTTCGAGATATACTTCGAACGTACCGGTGGATAGCGGTTCTAGTGAAGCGCTTTTACTGCTCGCTGCAAATATCGGTACTTGGTTGTCCAGGACGACTACGCGAGCATAAACATCTTCGAACGCTTGATTCCATTCGTTACTGACATCTATCACGACTTTTGCTATCTGACCCGGCGAAAAGGGCGTTACGGAGACGTTTAGAATCCGTATACTGGGTTCGCTTACAGTAAACGTCGAATTTATCGTTTCCGAATATCCGTCATAATAGACGATTGATTCGACCGAGTAGCGATCTTTTTTTGTCGGTGTCCAGTTGAGATCGATTATCGCCGTTTCTCCTGGGTCAAGCGGTTGTGAATCCGATGATAATTCTTCTACCGCATTTCCCGATGAATCCGCTATCTCGGAGACTACGTGTAGATCTTCTATGGCCTCGGATCCGGCATTTTTAATCTCGAAATGCAATACGGCAACGCTACCGATGGCGATGTCATCCACAGACGAACTTATTTGCACAGCCTTTCCGGTCAGTGGAGCCGTGATGTAGAGTTGACTCTCGACGCCTGCACGGGCGCCTACCGTGCCGCCTTGGCCCGGTTGGGTTTCGACTGCTCCGATGCGCATTTCATGCATTCCGGGACCTATGCTCGATGGCAGTGCGATGTGCGCTGAAAACGTGGCGCTCGTTCTGGGAGAGAGCGATACTGTCGATTTGCTGAGAGAAATATATTGCTCTAAGTCACCTTTTACGTAGAGCATCGCATCAATGGCTTCGCTCCCGGTGTTCACGACCAAATAATCTATATCTGTTATAAGATTCGGCGTGAATTCCAACGTCGTTCTTGGCGGGCCTATTCCTATCGCGAGAACACATCCCGGAAGTAAGATAAGTACGAGCAGGGCGCAACGTTTTCCTTGTGTCCAAAAAATCAGGGGCATACACCATTATTGGATTCCCTTTATTAAAACTTGAGCGGTTTGCGATGAGACGTTTAGCATAGCAAATGAGAATTAGATGAAATAAAAAGAAAAATTTACCTTTACGCTTGTACCGCCGTGAACGTCAGCGTTGCGCTTTTTTGACCCGCCGATTCGTCCGTTGGAATCTGTATCGCTAGATCTATCAACGCTGAATCCGTAGCGTCTTGCCACTTCAATACGTTTATGAAACCGCTGTGGCTTGCCGTTGTTACGTTGATGAAGCTCATCACTGATGTTACATTATTGAATGAGCCTGTTTCTAGCGGATTTTCTCTGGCTTTGTATCGGAACGAAGTCGTGTCATCTCCACCAGTGGACCCCGAAAATAGGGTCGTACCGCTGGCCGAGATATTTGCGTTCACGCCACCGTCGTTTTGTATAAACAACGGGACAGGCGAACCGTCTGTCGTGTCGTCTGTCGCGCCCTGGAACAGAGTCCCGAAGTCGGCTGTGTTCACGGGTAGCGAAATGGCGACTACAGACGTAACGTTTACTCGGGCTTGGCCGACTGCGTTGCCTGTGGATGTGCTCAACTTACCCACGGTTATCACCGTGCTGGCAAGCGATACCACAATAGCTAGCAGAACAAGTTCTGCCAACGTCTTGTTCGAGATGTCTTTCATTTTTACTCTACCTCAAAAGCATCGGGCCCTATGGCGGAAGCACGTTCAGCTTCACGTGGCCTGTTGTACGGTCAGGTACCTGAGCCACATTTACGCTGACTTTCGCATTTCCGACGGGAACGTCGACGGGTATCGACGATTGTACCATGACGTTGCCGACCATCGTTATGGCAAGCGCCAGTAGTATCAATACCGCAAAGACGACGTTTGATGCTACCCTTTTGTGTTTTGGCATATGTCATATTGTCGGTTAGCGGTATATAAACATTGCGCAATTTCTAGCGCTACTTAAGACGGTGTGAACGGTCCTGAGAAGGCGGATGAACCGTCTTGCATGACGAGTTCTATTTCGAACGTGCTTCCGGCGACCGATGCGTTGAATATGGCCTCTTTTATTTTCTTCGTTGCGTCGCCCTTGATAGTCTTGTCCGCGGTTCCGAAATCGAGGAGCGTACCAGACGGTTGCAATCCTGTCGGTGAGCATGACCAACTGCAGTCATTCTTCCACTGCGTGCCGCCGTCGATTTTCAGTTCTTTTATATACGCCGATGACGTCCATGTAAGTTTGGCCCGAGTTATTGTGACTGGGAACGAACACGTGTTTTCAAATTCGCCATATACCAGTTTTTTATCATCGCCCTTCACTTCTGCTTTGCTAAGGTCAAAATTTATGCATGCGGCTTGCGGCAGCGTGGCGTTGCCACAACCGAATCCGCTATCGGTCGCTATGAAATCGAGAAGTTCTGACTTTTCTCCGGGTGGTTCATCTGACGGGACGTTAATCAGCAAGTCTGCCAAAGCGTGGTTGTGGCCGTTCCCGAAACTTAACTGCTTTACGAACGTTATCGGTGTTGTGCCCGGAATAGGCGTGAACGTCGTTATGGACGCCGAAGCGTTGAACGACGTTGCATTCGGATCGCGAGCTTTGAACTGGAAAGAGTCACTATTGTCGCCGCCGCCTGTTCCGCCGAACAACGGAGAGCTGCCGCTTTCACGGGCTATCGTCACGTCGATCATCGCGCCGCCGTCGTTTTGCACTACGATAGGATACGGGCTGTTGTTCGTCGTGTCACTCGATGCCCCCGGCGCAAGCGAGCCAAAATTTATAGAGTTGACCGGTAAAGACATGGCGACCATGCACGTGACGTTTACGCCGACTTGTGCCGTGATTTCGCCCGTAAATCTATATCGAACAATAAGCACGGATGCCAGCAACACTATTATTATGGAAAATACCACAAATCGGTTGTCCATGATAGTTCTAGGGGGTTCCCTAATAAATATGTCGTCTTTCACAATTACTTCGTAGATGTCGAGTCTACGAAGTCTTGAAAGACGGCATCAGAAGACTTCGTCATAATATCTATCTAGGAGCAGAAAAATGGAGTCTTCTTTATAAGTATGTTGGTATTATTCAGAACGAATAGGTCGCTGGCGCAGAGCAGGCGGCTTAGATTAGGCGGGGTTTCCGAGCGGTCAAAGGAGCTAGCTTGAGGGGCTAGTGGCTTAGTGCCTTCGCGAGTTCAAATCTCGTCTCCGCCATTAACAAAACTCTTCGAGTTTCATTGTGCAGGTAGTCGTTTGCCAGTCGCCCAAGCGACGTGCGCGCGGAAGCGTTATATTATTGCGAATTCTATTCATTCCATGAAACCCGTCGTGTTGAACGGTAAACGGATTATTCTCAGACCGCTTAGGATGAGCGATGCGGAGAAGTTTTTACCGTATGCTAACGATCCGATACTGACAAAATATCTCACCTTCGGTCCTCCAATGTCGTTGCGGAAGGAACAGGAATTTGTGAGTCAGAGTTTGTCGGCGTGGAGAGACGGTACAAAATTCATTTGGGCCATAACTCTGAATGATAGTGATGAGCCAATAGGATCCATTGATATTCACGAACTCTATACAAAAGACTCGTATGCAACATTAGGCATCTGGATTGCGCCGGTACATCAGCACAGAGGCATCGGATTCGAAGCCTGCAGACTTGCACTTGGGTTCGCGTTCAGAAAACTGAAGTTGAACAAAGTTCAATATGCCGCGTATCGTCCTAATTATGCATCAAAAAAGCTCGCAGAAAAACTCGGCTGCAAGCTCGATGGCATACTGCGGCAGCATGTGAGAAAGGGCAAGAACGTTTACGACGCTTACGTTTTTAGCATTCTACGAAGTGAATGGAAAGCTTAAACAACGCAAACACGTTTTGGTCCTGGTGTTATCGATATCCCACAAGAAAGAACAGGCTAGGTGTTAGACGGTTCATTGCGGGTTCGAAGTCTTCCCGAGACGAGACTTTCACATGTTTCGTTAACGCTTTGTTCATCGTGTATTCCGAAATGGGACGATCAGAGTTGCATACCATCGCCAACCGCATCCCGAGTGGGGATTCGCATTGGCACATATAATCGGAACCCTTTATTTCGCCCTTTTTACGGCAAAGCGGTCCCACCCATACGTTGTGTGTTTCGTTGTATACGTGCTTGTTCGCTCCGTAATATTTTTGATATGAGGAATATACTCTATCCGCCAAACTAAGCGATTCTGCTACTAGAAAAAACGCGGCTGGTAACGCTATCGGTGCCAGTAAAGTTACTAAAACGCCAGCGAGACTGCCTGTTGATTTTTCAGTACAGGCACTGTAATTTGACGGACTCCTGTCGTTGGAAGAATTCCCGCCGGAACCGCGTTCTTCGTTATTATGCCGTTCGCGTGCCAGTTCCATTTCGTTGTGGAGAAATTCATATGACCCTATTGGTGGGTTGTCGTTTCTGTAACCGACGCCCCCATTTTCGTAAAATTCCCAAGGCATAATGTTGGGACGTTCCAAACCTTTATATGCGCTACATCCCACGACGGTTTTACTTTTCGCGGCGTATCAGGAATTTTTTCGTATCTTTGTCGAGGTCGATGAACTCGTCTGCGGCTTCTATGAGTTTGCCCGACGACGATTTTCCAAACGCTAGGACTTCGACGCGGCAGCCCATCGCGCGCTGCAGGTGCTGAACGAGCGGTATATAGTCGCCGTCGCCGCTGATCAGAATTATAACGTCAAGTTTTGGTGACAGTTCGATTGCATCCATCGCTATGCCGGTGTCCCAGTCGCCTTTGCGCTGACCACCTGCAAATATTTGCAAATCTTTTGCTTTGACTTCGTATCCTATCTGGCGCAAGGCGGTGAAGAACGTCTCTTCTTTCAGCTCTTCGGCGCGTATGACATAGGCTATGGCGCGAATAAGCTGGCGGTCTCGCACGGCTGCCTTCAGCAATTCTTTGTAGTTGACCTTTGCGCTGTAAAGGTTCTTTGCGCTATAATACAAATTCTGGACGTCTACAAGGACGCCGATTCTCTGGTGTTCATGGATGGCCATGATAACAATTGGATTGGACGGTTTATAATGGTTTCCGACGCGAGGATTTGGAAATAAAAGGGTTTCTTACGAAAATTAGGCATGAATTTCCAATCCGTGGTTTCAAAACTTTGGCAAGACCCGTCGACAAATCCACAGTTTGCGTCTATTATTGGCCGTTCTGGTTGCGCCTCAAACGTCTTTTTTTGCTTTTCAGGTCGATTGCTTCAAGCGCGCCGGCAAGTGGTGGTATCCGACAAGAATGGATACCGCCGATAAAATGACGCGGAATTATGCCGAAGCGCTCGCAAGAGAACTAGAGCCGATGGGGATGGGTGTGCATGTGAATGCAAATAATGGCATAATAGTCGGTTATGGCGTGGTAGTCGGTTATCATACCAAATCCTCTACAGAGTCTGGTGAAATCAGACGGTTTCTTGCAGCACACGGAAAGGGAGGTAAACCGACCCACGTACAGGATAAGGACAGCGAAACCTTCTATTTCTGATAGCTTTACATCACACTAAATCAATGCTTTATTTCTATCACCCGAAGTTATTTTCATGCCTCGATTGCATTCGATTGTTTACGGTCTTGTACAAGGTGTTTCGTTCCGAGCATTCGTGGAGCAGACTGCGCGTGCGTTTGGGTTGAAGGGTTTTGCACGAAATTGCAACGATGGAAGTGTTGAAGTAACTGCGGAGGGTTCGCGCGATCGACTTGAACGATTGCTCGATGCATTAAAGAAAGGGCCGAGAAGCGCGCATGTGGAGCGTGTCGATGTCGATTGGTCGAAAGAAACTGGGGAGTTTGAAGGGTTTTCCAGTTGTTAGTCGAGTCAGCGCCGTTTTAAGGATTTCTGCGCCATATCCCATTTATGGCAGTAGAACCGGTGAAAAGAACATATATCGATAATGACTTTGTCAGAATCGGTGCAAAATATGAGAAGACGGATAATGGTTTACTTGTTCGAGCCGTAAATGTGGACGGGAAGAAAACCGGTAAAAGAGTGTGCATGAGCGAGGTCACAAATCCGGCTTCGGGAACAATGTTTTTTGTCAATCTGATGTATGAAGAAGATTTGGTACTTCAACTCGGTCAATCATATCCGGACAACGTAACAGTTTGGGTTCCGGAGTTCAAAAGAGACGGGTTGCGTGTGCTGAAAGAACACCTCGGATACGTGGGTCATGCCGTAGCTATGGCATCGATGTACATTCCGCGAGCGGATGAACCGAAGCACTACAATCCGTTTTACTTCAAAAATGTAAAATCGGCAAAACAGGTTTTGAAATTGGCAAATGAATGTGTATCAAAAGGCGACATCAGATCGCGTTAATCTGCTAA
>Ga0315284_10002556_pt1 | contig 26027 bp, 37 predicted proteins | sample YL17G09_16_MG_FD_203696 | JGI IMG/M metagenome (GOLD analysis project Ga0315284, IMG submission 203696) | Sediment microbial communities from Yellowstone Lake, YNP, Wyoming, USA - YL17G09_16 | ecosystem: Environmental > Aquatic > Freshwater > Lake > Sediment | place: USA: Wyoming | collected...
AATCGTCGGTATAAGTTCCGTCTGGATGAGGATGGAGCACTTTGGCAAACTTTCCCCGGCCCCGAGCATCTTATTGTCGAATGGAAGTGACCCCTTGACAAACTGGGGCCACCTAGGTATATTGGGACCATGAAACCTATGCCGCCCATGCCCGTAATACGAAAGTATACCGAATTTACCATTGGGGATACTATCCGGCCCGATGATTTACGAAGTGCCTGTATCGATGCCAACTACGTAAACCGGGACTGGACTAGGGGAATTTGCACATTTGGGAATGCATCGAATGAGTATGTTACATTCCACCGTGATGACTCGGGTATTTATACCTGTGTGGCCGTTGCCCGAAATTCCGGTGGTGGGATCGCGCTGCAATTCGCATATTGATCGTTTTTTCGAAGCGTTCACTATGTATATTGTACTTGAAGTCGGATTTAACCAAAGGTAGGCTATGTTCAAAGGACTTGTAAAGAATATGTGTGGGGCAACTGTGATTCTGATGCTGGCTGTGATGCCACTATCAGCACAGGCTAGCGCAGGATTCGTTCAAGGTGCCTCGCCATATATTGGCACGGATTTATCTGGCGGAACTGCTATAGTGATTGGATCTAGGTTTGATGTAGGGGCATTTCCGATCATCCCCCTGCGAGTCGTCCCAGAATTTGCCAGCACAATTACAGATAGCAATGCGTCGTTTCTGCTGAATATCGGACTCCAAGCCAATTTATTTGGTATTAAGATAGGCGAAACTAGAAAATTGATCCCTCATGTACGAGCCGGTGGTGGAGTGATGTGGCAGCAAAATACAAATGAACAAGCTATATTGAATTTCGCTGGTGGACTCACGCTACAATCAACCACAGACCCCAAGGGTACACGACTTTTCGTAGAATATCAAGGATTGGACAAATTTCATCAAAACAGAATTTTAGTAGGGCTGTCGCTGGGTAGATAATCACCCTTCGAGCATGATTAGGACAACAGCCCTTGACAAACGTCGGGGGCTGTGTTAGTTTAGGGAAACATGCCGAAGAGATGATCGGATAGTGGAAGACTATTTGGGGATCATACAATAGGGTTCAATTCCCGCTCTTGGGTTTAACGCTCATTGATAATTGAAGTATCGTGTGAATTGAGAGACTTTGACGGCTTCCTCTATAAATGAAACCGTCGAATGCGACCGTGGCGTAATTGGTAGCCGCGTAAGTCTTAGGAACTTATCTTAATTGGTGTGGGTTCGAGTCCCTCCGGTCGCACTACGCTTCGTTAGTATAATTGGAAGATTACATCACTCTCTTAAAGTGAAAGATTTGAGTTCAAGTCTCAAACGGAGCATTCCCGCTGATGGTGAAATGGTATCACAATAGACTTTTAATCTATTAGTTCTGGGTTCGAGTCCCGGTCGGCGGATAATAGCAAACTTTGTGGTAGTAGTCCCGAAGAAATCAACCTATGGCCCGAGTGGTCGAATCCGAGTTGGTATCTCGTACTAAAAATCGGGTAACCACATATAGGTGCGTAACTCAACGGTCAGAGTGCCGTCCTGATAAGGCGGAAGCAGATGGGTTCAATTCCCTCCGTGCCTACTTAGTCTGTAGTCAAAATAATGTTTGGGGTTGACAAACAATCCCGACCAGTGTATCTTAGGAGAGTAATGTCGGAGTAGCTCAACTAGAGTACGAGGCAGAGGCCACGAGATGTAGGTGAAACTCCTACCTCTGACACCAGTAACGCCCTTGTAGCTTAACTACTGAGCATTTACCAATCGGTTTCGACTGTGCAGTAAAAGGTGGTGGTGTAAACCCATCCGAGGGCACCAGTAAGTTCTTTGAGAATTGAAGTTCAAGGCTGTTTGGAGTCTTTGAGGATAGTGTGCCGCAAGGTACATAAAGGGGAGTTATGATTGTAGCCCCCGCCAGCGCAAGTTGGTCTGACCAAACAAGTCCGACCGGCACTCCTTCGCGGAGTGACCTCGCCCTTTACGGCGGGGATAGATCAGAAGGTTGGGTATGGGAAAAATCGTAGCCGTCTCGCCCGGTTCGCCGGGGAACGAGGGTTGCGGAAGGGTAACGGGTGGTGCCGACCTCCATACAAACCACTAACCGATGAAGTACTGGTAACGGATAATCGTACGATCCGACTGTTAGCGCAGAAGGGTTGTATGGGAATGCTGTATGACTTGGGGAGTGATCCTCGGGACGTTATGCATGACACAGTAGCCCGCAAGGCGAAGTGTAGTCGCGGAGTGAAGCATTCGGTATCCCAAAAGGGTATTGAACTTCTGGAGAAGCACTTCGTTCAATCTTACATTAATTAATGGGTTTATCTCCATACAAATAATTAAAAGGAAAGACTTCTCCAGTCAGAACGCGAACAATCGCATAATGCCGTCCCCGCAAGGGAAGATGGCCAAGTCGATCCCCCCAAAGGTGAGATTTGTCGGTGAGGACACGCAGGTAGGGTGTAATAGCCCGCATGGCCCGCAAGGTCAGCCGTAGAAGAGCCGCCGAGTAGCGTCTGATGATGAGTGACCCGCCACACTCTAAAAAAGGCTGCGATGACTGTGGACCCCCCTGCGGGGGTGGATACGTGAGGAATAGGATAGTAGAGGTACCATCTTACTAATCTCACAAAGGCACAGTTACGATGGCCGTAGTCTCAAGCCATCACCTACTACACTCAACGAGGTTACATGAAACCCATACTATATCTCGATCTTGACGACACTATTTTGTACCATGGAATGCCCGTGCATAATTCACAGGCATTTTTCGAATGGATAGTCAAGAACTTCGAAATGCGATGGTTGACCGCATGGATTCCTGATGGGATCATGAACGATTACCAAGCAAAAGTATTGAGTAAGCGGTTCGATGGAAAGATCGGGATGAGAGAATTCCAGAAGTATCGTAATCCTCGCGGATTTGGAAATGCTGCGGCACAACCATCATTTTCTGCTCCCGGAGAAATATCTAGCAAATTGGATGGTATTGATTTGACTGATCCTCGTCCGTGGGCATGGGTAGAAAACGAATTGTACCCCAACGAAAAGGAACAGTTGATCGGTCTCAAACTAACGAGCCATTACTATCATACCGATTTGCAGGAACACAACGCCCACATCGTAGATAATCCCATTGCAATAACGTGGGCAAAACTGAAAGAAGATTTCAAGATTGAGTAACTCGCCGCGTCCGTCTATCGGTCTGGACCCTTGCCTTTCAAGCAAGTGACGAGGGGTTCGATTCCCCTACGCGGTATCACTCTAACAGGATCGTAACGTGGATTTGAAGACATTCGTAGCTGATCTAGAAGCGAGTTCTGTTTACCGACCAGTTCCTATTGACCGGGAACCAGTAACCTGTCTCTATCGGTGGCAGGTTTATGAGGTCAGTTCATCACTGTGGGCGGATACTACTCGTCACTTTGTTGGGTGGACCGGAACAGAAGGAAGAGTATCTTCTGCTATGCGGTCATATAATTCAGAAACAAAAGAAGGAATTTCTGAAAGTGGGCGAGTATACAAGTTAGTTGGTGAATCTGCATACAACCCCGACGCCGAATATGTGTGGGCAAAGTGGGCATCATTTAACAAACTGATAAACACTTACAATGTAACAACAGAATATGAGTAATACTGGAGGATAGCGAATCTGTGGCGGGCACTGCAAAGTGTTCGAGGAACTTCCGGCCCATACAGAACAGTCTGGAGCAAAAACTACTCCCGCAGTAATGCGAGTCACGGCAACAGAGACGAATCATTCTTCCGTTCGGCCCTAGGGCAGACCGGTTGAATGGGTGAAACGGGCGACAGGGCAGACATGGTAACCTCAAGCAGCTAGGGCTTTGTTCGAGCGATGCTAGTGGGTTGAGGGCAGCTTTCAGAAGAAAGCCACCGCAAGGTGAGACAGATCACAGAATAAACAGAATCCGGGGTATCGCTATCCCACCCAGTTGTAAACCGGCCAATTAGTATGCAACGGTAAGTGTATACACCATGCGGAAGCGCAAGCGAGTATGGGATTGGGCTTTCCCGAGTAGCTCAGAGGCAGAGCGCACGACTGTTAATCGTGATGTCGAGATTTCGAAATTCTCCTTGGGAGTATAAAGAGGGTGTCTATCAATCTGTGTGATTGAAACTGCCTGTTAAGCAGTCATAGTTGGGTTCGATTCCCAAGGCACCCGTAGTGTGGTCAGCAGGAGAGCGGTAAAGTCTAACAGGGTTCAAAGGCTAATGCATTAGCAGTATGCGACAAGACACCGGTCGGGCGCATGCATCTGAGTTAGAAGCCACACTTCACGCCTCATTCGTCCAATGGTAGGACACCGGGTTCTCAACTCGACAACGGGAGATCGATACTCCCATGAGGTATTCGCGGAGATGGATCTAGCATGGCAGTGTCTCCGATAAGTGTATGCCATGCCCGAGGACGGAAGTCACTTTCTGTAGCCGTCTAGGATTCCTTTCAGAAAGCGGCATGAGAAGTTATTCCCCATGGGACACATGGACTAGCCGGGTTTGCCTTCGAAAAGCACCAAGCACTTCTCACCTAGCTAGTGTAGCATAGTGGCAATGCTCCTCACTTGTAATGAGGACGCCGTCAGTTCGAATCTGACCGCTAGCGTATCGCTTTCGTAGACAAATGGTAAAGTCACTTGGTCGAGAACCAAGGATGGGCAACCCTAAACCTGCTGGTTCGAGTCCAGTCGAAAGCACTACGCGTCCGTGGCTAAATGGTTAAAGCAGCCGCCTTATATGCGGAAGATGTGGGGGTTCAAGTCCCTCCGGGCGCACTATAGAATCCGCGTGGCTTAACTAGTCACTAGTGAGGGGAGCCTCATGAAAGAAACGGCTGGTACCCGTACGACTCGGTTTCTGTTCGCCATAACAGTTGAGCCTCGATAGTGAAATGGACATCACGAAACGCTTCGAACGTTTTATTTCCGGTTCGAGTCCGGATTGGGGCACTAAGGGTCATTCGTCTAATGGTAAGACTATCGCCTCCAAATCGATAAACGTGGGTTCGATTCCTACATGTCCCGTATGCGGGTATGGTATAGAAGTAACACGACACGCTTCCAACGTGTAGTCCCGGTGGCAGAATCCGGTATCCGCTTGTACCACAACCTCAACAGGATGGTTTTATGACAAAAGCAAAGAAAGAAGAACTGATCGCTCGTATTGCTGCAAAGTTGGCGAAGGTGGGCAACAAAGGATTCGGTACTGACAACGAAGCCGAGCGAATTTTCAAAATCACGAAGGCATTCCATTCAGCAGTAGTAACGGGAAGCCAAAAGAAGAAGCACAGCGCCGATGAGATGGACGAGAAGTTCGAGGAATCGTTCTCCGCCATCATCAAGGCGATTAAGTAACGCCAGTTGAGCTAGTGCGGTCATAGCGCCTGTCTGAAGAACAGGAGAATTCGGTTCGACTCCGAAAACTGGCACCACTTCGATCAACACAACAACATGATGGTGGCACACGAACGACGGAAGTCCTAAGTGAGTAATAAGTGATTGTCTGTGTTGATCATACCTAGTAGGGAGGCAGGGCATCTCTAGACGTCTCATAAGCGTCCACAGGCCGTTCGATTCGGCATACTAGGACTTGACAAACTAAAGAAACGAGGTTATACTAGATCATGGCAAAGAAACAGATGATTACAAAAACCGAACCAATATATCTGGATCTTGATTGTGTTTCGTTGCGTAGCCTTCAAGAGAAGGTTGATGTCTTAATCGCAAAATATGGTGATAGTGCTAGCATCGATTACTCGTATGAGTATGATGAATACCAACAATCCACTAGAATATCATATCTCAGAGAAGAGACCGACGAAGAATTTGAGAAGCGCAATGTAGATGAGGCGAGATCCAGAGAAGCAAAGAAAAAAGAGGCAAAACAATTGAAGAAATTACGAGATGCCAAGGATTACGAAGTATATCTAGAATTGAAAGCGAGATACGAAAAGTAATCTCCCCTGATGAGTCCATAAAGGACGAAACGCCGTAAGGCGTCGGGAGTAACGCAGATGTTGGTTGGCTGCACCGCGCTGTAAACGCGTTGACCTAAAAATCCTCCGGGGGTTCAATTCCCTCTACTCCCACTGTTGGCGGGGCACTTGCTAGCGCGGCGTTTACCGCATAAAGTCTAGTGAGTTTGAGGGACTCGTTTGGGGCAAAATGAAGAGGCCGGTGAGATAAACACTACCGAGCCGAGCCTAGCGAACGGAAACAATCACCAGTCTTGGCCGCAAGCTGAGACAACCGCCAACAACCCATAGACGGAACGAATCGAATAAAAGGATACTAATCGCTCTCGTAGTGTAATGGTGGCACGTCTGGTTTACATCCAGAAAGCTTGAGTAGGTTCAACTCCTACCGAGGGCACTGTGGTTAGCAAGAGAGCAGTAACGACTCATAAGGCTCTGTTTAGGTGCCCAAACTGCTGCTGGACGTAGCGGAACGGGAACAACACCGGGGATTATCCTACTTGAGTGACCACATCATTCCTTCGTCGTCCAATTGGCAGGACAAGAGACTTTGGATCTCTGAATCTACGTTCGAACCGTAGCGAAGGAACTAGAAGCATCATCGCAGGGTGGAGAAGCAGTATCTCGTCTGGCTCATAACCAGAAGGTCGGGGGTGCAAATCCCTCCCCTGCCATACAAACAAATCGTCGCGGATGAGTGGAACGGATTGGCTTAATTGCCTAGACCATCTAAGTCTCATAAACTTAGGATAGTGGGTTCGACTCCCACATCTCGCCATAACCTTGACAGGAAGCCGAATCATGATCAAATACAAAGTACGCAATGCGTGGTACTGGATTCGCAATGCTCTGTTTCATCGTTACGACAGAGTGAAGATTGAATGCATGTCTCGGGGCGATTATCGAGACGCAGATTATGTACTTTTCGAATCGGTCTTCCAAATTCTCTGCGATTTCGTGGAAATTGAAGTTGCCCAACTTGGTATGATTGGCCACAAGGAAGAGTACACATGGTGGCAACGATTCCAACAGTATCATCTTCCCCGTTCGTGGCACCGCAAACTGTCTCGTGAACTGGCAATGCGACACTGGGAATGGGAATGTGAATTGAAGGACCAAGATTGGGAACATTGGGACGATGAGAAACAGTGTTATCCGGATACCGATGTGTTGAGCAACCAAGCCATCCACGCACGACAGATCCGTGATTTGTATCTCTGGTATCGGGATGTTCGTCCAAAGCGTGTGGACTCCGAATCAATTTGGCGGTATGATTTGTATGAAGTAGTCCGTAAGGCCGAGCGACTGGGGATTGATATCCCAGAAATCAAGATCATGCGCGACTCTCTTATCGCCAGCGGAGAAGAAGAAGAACGGCAATGCCAAGAAGATACAGATATGGCATGCGAAGTGGTAAAACTTCGCCGTTCGATGTGGACGTAGTAATGGGGGGTGTTGACTTGTGGGCAAGTCAGCGGTTTTGCATACCGCCAATGGAGTTCGATTCTCCCGCCTTCCACTGTTGTATGGTCGCGTTTCAGGTGGCCACCGGCTTAGTCCCGGCGGCGGGATGTCGTCGCGCAGTGCTATCCGGTAAACTTAAAAAGAGCTTGCCCCCCGTTACCATACAACTTAAGGGAAATTCGTCTATCGGTCAGGATAACTCACTGTCTATGAGTAGAGACGGGTTCGACTCCCGTATTTCCCGTAGTAATTTTCAATTTGCCCTTATGGTGAAATGGTAGACGCGCATCGCTTAAGACGATGTGCCGAAAGGCGTCTCGGTTCGAGTCCGAGTAAGGGTATCAAGGTTTTCTTCGTCTATATTTTGTCAAACGCAGGTATAGTATAGTGGAAATACGCAACGTTGCCAACGTTGAATCACGAGTTCAAACCTCGTTACTTGCTTAATACACACCCTTGTCTTCTAACGGATAAAGATCGCTCGTTTCTACCGAGTAAATGCGGGTTCGATTCCTGCCGAGGGTACTAACTAATCACTGAGAGAATAATGAGTACTAAAAGAGAAGAGCATTGTCCAAGATGTAATTCATTCACACTTCCTACCGACGATGTTGTTCGGGTAAAATCCAAACGGCTCCGTCTTCGGTTCTGGAGGTATGAATGTCCACAGTGTCATTGGGTGTGGGCAAATGAACTACAACGCAAGCACAACGATCACGAGTATGATAAAGGATACAAATTACAACATTCTCCTAATGGATGGGCATACTGAAAGTACCATCATCAGATATCAACCAGCTATTGAAAGGAAGTAGTGGTTCATTACTTCTTTTTCTGTTGGAGGAACACGGATGGGCAGTTCCTCGTGAAGCGCATAAACAATTCGAGCTTTGCGATAAAATTATGAACGTAATATACTCACAGAATATAAAAAAGGAGGTTACGTAGATGGCACACATTTCAAGCTACCCGAGCATCTACAACCTCGGGCACAAAGCATTAGAGTCACTTTTCAGCAATCCGATTGTGGTTGAGGAAAAGGTTGACGGATCTCAATTCTCGTTCGGTATTGTCGATGGAGAGTTGAGTGCGAGATCAAAGGGGATGGATCTTGTTCTTGAAGCCCCAGAGAAAATGTTTGCCAAGGGGATTGAAACAGTCCTCTCGTTGAAGGATGTATTAATCCCCAATTGGATTTATCGTGGGGAATACTTGCAAAAAGCCAAGCACAATACGCTTCCTTACGAGAGAGTACCCCTTGGCAACATCATTCTCTTCGACATTATGACCGGACCAGAGAACTACCTTGGACCAGTTGAGAAGGCCGCAGAAGCAGAGCGCATTGGCCTTGAAGTAGTTCCGTCGTTCCCAGCACCAGAGGACATGAACCTTGAAGTATTAAAGGAACTTTGCGCCAGAGAGAGTGTATTGGGTGGAGTACACATGGAAGGCGTGGTTATGAAGAACTATTATCAGTTTGGCCCGGATAAGAAGGTGTTAATGGCAAAGTATGTTCGTGATGAGTTCAAGGAAGCCCACAAAACCGCGTGGAAGGCCGCAAACCCGAATCGTGGGGATGTAGTAGAGCAACTCATTGTCATGTATAAGGTTGAGGCTCGTTGGAGAAAAGCGGTACAACACTTGCGAGAGAAGGGAGAGCTAACAGAGTCACCCTCGGATATTGGCCCATTGATGAAGGAGATTTCGAAGGATGTCTTGAAAGAACACGCTGACGAGATCAAGCAAGAGTTATTCGATCTCGCGTGGCCGAAAATCTCTCGGGGCATCTTGAACGGTTTCCCTCAATGGTACAAAGATCAAGTAGCGATTGACATGTTTGCCCTTAAGTCAACTGGGGATACAGTTGACATAACTTTGGAAAAGGAAACACAAGATGCGTAAGTTTTTTGCACTACTCGCAGTACTAGTTATGCCGATGACATTGTCGGCGCAGACCGGACTAATAGGCGGGCCGGATTTCGTCGGAAATTCCAATTTCTACAAAATCACATATCTTGAATCAGGAGGAGCATCGTACTGGCACAGTATGTGGGCGTTTGATTGGAATGGCAGTGTGGCAACCGATTCAACCCTGTTGTTCTGCAAGATCGCTGGCTGCGCTAGTAATTCGTTCTACGGGCAACAGCAACCCACACAGACGTTTGCATTTACGTCACCGTGGATTCTAGGTCTTTATGTGGAAACCAATGGTGTAGCAGACGCAACTCCAGATGGTACTGGATATTGGTTGTATAGCATAGCTGGACTGAACGGCAATACATCATATCTGTATAACTTTGGTCTTACGGGAGTTAAGCAGGACGACCGTACCACGTTTGTACCTAACTCAAACGTCAGTGTCCTTGATGTGTATGGGTGGGAAGATATCAGGGGCGGGAATGGTGTTGCTGGTGGGGATCGAGACTTCAACGATGCGATTTTCACGATTGAAGATTCTGGCACCCCAACCGAAGTCGTTCCAGAACCCGCAACAATGACCCTCCTCGCCACCGGTTTGGCTGGCATGATTGGGGCAGGAATGAAGCGGAAGCGTAACAAGTAACTGTAGCATGGGGGCCACACAAATGCTGTGGCCCTACCACGCCCTTGTAATTTAATGGTAGAATACTAGTTCGACATACTAGGAGCGGGAGTTCGATTCTCCCCGAGGGCACTTGACAAATTGGGTAAAATAGATTATACTGCCTCTATAGATTAACTGGACAAATCACTTGACTACGAATCAAGAGACGTAAAGGTTCGAATCCTTTTAGGGGCATTTAATGTATCAAGCTGCAACAGGACAGAATTGCGTAAAACAGTCACATATTGGATGTACGATAAAATTTCACAACTGAGAATTAAAATGAGCATCATCTATCTTGGAGACATTCACGGAGAACTTAGGATATTTAATCATCTCCGTAGTATTGTGGAGCCAAACGACATTATTATCCAAGTTGGTGATTTTGGTGTCTCTCGTGAAATTTTGAAGGAGTGGGCAAAAAACTATTCAGATTACCCATGCCCGGTCTATTTCATTGATGGTAACCATGAGAATTTTGACATCATAGACTCGTGGGATAAGACAGAGGTATCAGAGGTTGCCTCCGGTCTCTTTTATGTCCCCAGAGGGCTTGTGAAGACGATACAGGGGCAACGGATTGGGTTCCTAGGTGGTGGTGCGAGTATTGATAAGCACTGGCGCATTAAAGGAACTAACTGGTTCCCACAAGAAGTAGTAAGCGATCAGGATATCGATACACTTCTTGCCAACGTGGGGGAAGATCCAATTGATGTTTTGGTGACGCATGTTGCTCCATCATATATCAATCTTCGGCACTTTGGGAAACTTAATCTCGAAGAATGGTTTCTCCCAGAAGGTTGGATTGATCATTGTGCAGGAAAGGTGGAATTTGTTGGAAAAATTTTGAACCCACCTTTGCATATTTGTGGTCATATGCACAGAAATATTCGAGATGGAAATATCAAGATTTTGGATATCAATGAAGCATGGGTGCCCGGTTACTCTTCATAGGACCGGGCAACTTCACCAAAAGAGGTTATATGCAATGGATCGTACAGAACGCATCATACAACAACGATAATTTTCAGGGACTGATCAATGCCTTGGATGCCGGAAGGCGAGATTACCAGCGGGTTGATGTTATTCCGTTTTCCCACGAGTTGATTCCGGTTCCGGTTGTAACAAATCCCTGTGTCATCATGGGAACGAATTCACTGATCCGATTGTCCAAGAAATACGATTGGTCGCCCGGAGCATGGTTCAAGGAAGATGTGCGGTTCGAAGAGTGGCTGAAACACTACGGGGAACATCTCGTTAACTATGACGCCACGATTTGTAGATTTGCCGATGCTGATTTTGAGGGGATGGCATTCATTCGTCCCTGTGAAGACTTGAAGCAATTCAGCGGGATGGAAATGGAAGGTAGGAATTTTGCTCTCTGGCGCGACATGACTATTGAAGAGAATTCCATGACGGGAGAAGCACTCAGCCCGGATATGATGGTGCTGGTGGCTCCCCTCAAGAACATCAATGGAGAGTTTCGGTTGTTCGTGGTTGACGGAGAAGTAGTGGCTCACTCACAGTATCGGGTAGCCAATAGAATCCTGCCCCAACCAACCGTACCAGATGGTGTGCTAACCTACGCCAAGGAAATCATTGACCTCTGGCAACCAGACAAGGCATACGTTCTGGATATCGCAGAATTGGAAAATGAGTATAAGGTATTGGAAATCAATTGCTTGAATTCGTCGGGATTCTATGCTGCCGATCCCAAGCAAGTGGTAGATGCAATAGAAGTAATGCTTTCGAACCCATGAGTGAAACGAATAGAACATTACCAAACGCTGTAGTAGCTCAATAGCAGAGCACTGGTCTCGTAAATCAGCGACGACGGCGCGATACCGTTCTACAGCATTAACACACAACGAGTAGTTGAGACGTTTGAACCACCAACAACACTTGAAGGATGCACAAACTGTAACTCTCGATGGATTAAAGATGGCGTATGTGAGCGGTGTGGAACAGTTATGTAGTGGTTGAAGACGGATCGCCCGTGGTACAAAAAGTAACAGGTACGTAGCTCACTGGGTTAGAGCGCTAGTCTGTGGCACTAGAGAATCGAGTTCGAACCTCGACTACCTGATTTTAAGCTAGTGTCATTCAATGGCAGGATTCTACTTTGGTAAAGTAGCCATGAGAGTTCGATTCTCTCCATTAGCACTTGACAGGAAGGGGTACTGAGGGTATACTTATAGATGTGTAGGAATTAATGCCTTGTCGTCTAACTGGCAGGACGGAAGACTTTGAATCTTCTAACGGTGGTTCGAACCCACCCGAGGCAATATGGATAGTCGCCGGAGACGGTGCGCCGGGCTTGTTTGCTAAACAATGCGGCCCGAAAGGGCCATAAGGGTTCGAATCCCTTGCTATCCGCTTGGAAGTTACCGCTGAATGGTCGGCAAACGGTGTCGAATACCGTGGGGACGCAAGGCGTTCGGGGTTCGATTCCTCTAGCTTCCGCTGGAAGTTGCCGCTGAATGGTCGGCAAACGGACTTGAAATCCGTGGAGACGGTTAAGACCCGTCTGGGGTTCGATTCCTCCAGCTTCCGTAGATTTATAGCCGAAAGGCCGGTGAAGAACAACACCGTGATGAAATGGTTCCACGCCCCTCTAGCCCAACTGGCAGAGGCGACAGACTCAAGATCTGTATAGTGCGAGTTCGAATCTCGCGTGGGGCACTACTAGATAGGGTAACTATGCTCCGGGCTTGAATGCATTCGGGGTTGACCCCAAATCCTACCCGAGTCTAGTATGAAAAAGTTCAGTACCTGTGAAGACCATCTGAACGCGGATTATATCGCAAACAAAAGGCACACAAAATTGGGGTCAAACGGGGTGTGGGCTAAAGGTCAGCCGCTTGCTTTGGGAGCAAGATATCAAGTGAGTTCGATTCTCACCATCCCGATTGTTTTACCTTCCACGAGGAATCCACATGATCACACGCTTTCTTCTGTTGCTATCCTTAGTTGGTGTTGTTTCGTTGCCCGCACAAGAACCTATCTCCCGCCTCCGACAAGCAGTGCAACAAACAAATGGGCGGGTTATTATTACATTGAAACAAGTTAGACCAGATAGCACCCCAGCGATCCGCCAGCGGGGAGATCCCAGCGTAAATCGTAATGAACAGCGAAGCATCGTCACCCGACTCCGCCGGGATCACGGTGGTCGTACAAATATTCGGTTTGCTGTAGAAGAAACGGCAATGGTAGTTGCGGACATTGATCCAGCAAAATTGGCTGAAATTCTTGCGGATTCGAACGTAGCGTCGGTTGAGCCAGATCGTCTTTGGAGACAGTCGGAAACCATTGATATATCAGATCGCTGGGCAGCATATCATAGCCGTGCCCAAGAAACTCCATACGGTATCCCACAAGTCACTGCTCCAGAAACATGGGCGCAAGGATATCGTGGGGCCGGAGTGAAGGTTGCAGTACTTGACTCGGGCATTGACATCGATCACCCCGATCTAACATTGGCCGGTGGATACAACACCTTAACAAGATTGGAATCTGGATACGATGATGATATTGCTCCATGCAATGGTCACGGTACTCATATCGCTGGAACTATTGCCGCACGAGATAATGATATCGGAGTAATCGGTGTGGCCCCCGAGGCTCAGTTGTATGCCATCAAAGTATTTGAAGACATTGGTGGTCAGTGCCTCGCCTACACTTCATCTCAGATTGTTGGACTCAACTGGGCAGTGACAAAAGGCGTTCGATTGGTAAACGTTTCCATCGGCGGCGGACAGTCCTATAGCTGGGACTCAGCGGCACAGACAGCACTTGCACAAGGTACTTACGTAATTGCGGCTGCTGGTAACAACGGCGGGGCGATGCTGTTTCCGGGATCGTCCATATATGCAGTTGGTGTTGGAGCGGTTGACGGAAGCAACACTAAAGCGAGTTGGTCAAGCTACGGTCCAGAACTGGATGTCGTCGCCCCCGGCGTCGGCATCAACAGCACAATGCCCGGTGGCGGATATGGTGGTAAGTCTGGAACGTCAATGGCTACCCCGCACGTAGTTGGCGTAGCAGCATTATTGCTCCATGCAACTCCTTCACTAACCTTTGACCAATTGCGTCAGAAGTTAATTGATGGAGCACTCGATCTAGAAACAGCGGGATTTAACAATACTACTGGGTACGGGCTGACACGGGCGTTCAATTCACTCGGTCCAATCGTCCCGCCAGCTTTACCAACATTAGTTGTTACCCCACTATCCGCACGTACATCTGTAGTGCTTGGCGGAGTTGCTCCAAATGGAAGTACAGCTATAACATTCACCGGCACAGGAAATGCTCCTTCGTGGACCGCTACAAACAGTAGTTGTACAGGAATGATTTGCCCGCCAATTTGGGCTACGGTAGTTACCCCAACTGGCACCGGAAATGGAACAGTTAGTTGGACTCGTAATGCTGCTGGTCGTCCGATTGGCAATTGGGTAAACACCATCTCAATTGCAGCAGGAGGAGCTACTGGATCACCAAAGGTGTTTACGGACACCCTTACTATCATAGCAGCCCCAGTGTGTACTCTGGGCGTGTCTGGAGCAACCACCAGAAATTACACAGTAGCGGTACAAGGAATGACCCGTGTAGATACCGCTGCGGTTACCGGCACCTGTGCATGGACGGCCAATAGCTCACGGACCCCCTTGACAATTTCAGGCAACCTCATTATCTTCACGGCAAGCGCAACAGATACGATTCGAGTAATCAAGCAGTAATAGTAGTTCAGCGGTGTGGGCTAAAGGTCAGCCACCTGTTTCGGGAACAGGGCATCAAGTGAGTTCGATTCTCACCATCGCTATGCTTCGTCGTCCAATGGCAGGACAACAGACTCTGAATCTGTGAATCTACGTTCAAGTCGTAGCGAAGCAATACAAAAGAAAGAGGAGCGACATTTCTGCCGCTCCTCTTCTTTGTGCCCAATTCTGAGAGATTAACTTGTCGGAGTTGGGGTAGGAGTTGGGGTTGGTGTTCCTGTAGGAGTCTCGGTCGGAGTCAACGTCGGTGTCGAAGTTACTGCCGGTGAGCCGGTTGGCGTCGGAGTCAACGTCGGTGTCGAAGTTACTGCCGGTGAGCCAGTTGGCGTCTTTGTCGGAGTGGCCGTTAACGTCCGTGTCGGAGTATTCGTCGGAGTATTCGTTGGCGTCTTTGTAGGAGTATTCGTTGGCGTCACTGTCCGAGTTGGGGTATGCGTAGGAGTCCGTGTCGGAGTATTAGTCGTAGTTACGGAAGGAGTCGGCGTTGATGTTACTTGTGGAGAGCGCGTCGGTGCCGGAGATCTTGTCGGGGTAACAGTCGGCGTCGAAGTCGCTGCTGGTGTCGATGAAGCCGCTATTGTACGAGTAGGAGTATTCGTCGGTGTTGGTGTAGGACTTCCAACTGGCGTACCCGTTGGGGTATGCGTAGGAGTCCGTGTCGGAGTATTGGTATTTGTCGGGGTAACAGTCGGTGTCTTCGTTACTGCCGGAGTACGAGTTATCCCCGGAGTGGCTGACGGACTTACGGCTGGTGTCCGAGTTGGGGTTTGGGTTGGGGTCTTCGTAGGAGTTGGTGAAACTGATGTCTTTGTAGGAGTCGGAGTCGATGTAGCAGTTACCGTCATTGTTACAGTTGATGTAGGAGTCTTGGTTGGAGTTGGAGTATTCGTTGGAGTGCGTGTGGGGGTACCAGTTGGACTAATGGTTGGTGTCGGAGTTACTGATCCAGACTGCATAAAGTATCCAGTACCATTATATACCTCAACGAGTTCCCATCCGTCTCGGCCGAGGTCGTTGATCATATTGTCATAAACATCTCCGACATACGTCTCGGGGATTGGGATGGTCTTAAATTGCATATACGCGCCTCATCGATATAAAGGGTACAGCTATATGTATATAACTAGTAGGAGTTTAGTGGAAACTTAGGGAGATATGCGCCGGTGGCCAAGTGGTAAGGCGTTGGTCTGCAAAACCAATATGCGTGGGTTCGATTCCCACTCGGCGCTCTAAAAGATTTGATATTGACAAGGTTGTTGTCTCAGTGTATATTAGAAGTACATTGGTGCGTAGCTCAATGGCAGAGCGGCCGGTTCCACACCGGCGTCAGTGGTAATCAGTTCGACTGTGGCTCCTCCGATGATGCGCTCGAACCGCTAGGAACCCATAGTGATTACTCGTCTTGGATCGTCCCCAAGCGCACCAGTAAAAGAGATCAGGGTCTGTATTGTTCGTGCTTGTGGGGAGCACTCGGATTGTTGGCCGGGAAGATTCCTTCGGGGATGATAGGATGATACAGGCCCGCCCCACATTTGAGGTTACATGGTTTACAATTTACCACTCACCAAAGTTACTGGAAAGATTGCCCCCGACAGAGATCGGATATTAATTCACGCGATGTTTCAAGTATTAATCGATTTCATTGAAGAAGAGAAAGGAACCACGTTTCTCTCCATCAATGAAATTAACAACTGGGAAAGTTTAGAAGACGGCATCACCCCACATCCGTTTGAATTCATGTTCGCTCGGGCGAGTTGGTTTAGTCGCACCTTCTATTGGAAGCGGTGGCGTAAGTTGTTAGCCCAAGCATATTTGTATCATGAAATCGAATCGCTCACCGGGCCAGATTCCACTCCCGAAGAAATGGCCTATGCTGAATTTGTGCGCCTACAGCAAGATTTGTATTTGTGGTATACCCGCGAGTATAAAGAACCAGTGATTGTTGATGATTTTATGTACACATCCAGTGACCCGAACGAACAACCCACCGACGATAGGACGGTTGATGAGAAACTTCGTCAACTGATTTCTATTCGTCATACCCTTTGCACCTAAGAGGTTTCTATATGCCCATGTTGCCGATCACATTAGAAGATATCACATACGCCGTTAGCCAAGGATTTCAGGCTGGTCTCTCTGCCTCCGACGACATTCTTCATACAGTTCATACTGGAGAAGAGGATGACGTAAAATTTCTTCTTCGGAAGTCCAGAGACGCAACTAGTAAAGTCGTCGAAGAGTTATCCCGCAGACTAGAATACATCCGAGATTCAGAAGTTGACACCATGTATTGGACTGCCCGAAATAATGAAGTTGTTTATTGGGATGCTCTATGGTCAGAAGCTGATGCTCCCCCGGCCGAGATATCAAAGTGGCATGTTGGTGCGGTTCAACCAACTAAAGGCAGAATTGCTATATGGGCGGATCTCCTTGGTATCAATGGAGTTAGAGACTGAGGCACCAGCGCAACAGAGATGATACTTATAGTAGTACCCCTTTTCCGGAGAACCACATGAAATTTCGCTCTACTCTTATTGCTGCGTTGTTTACTATTTTTGGTGTAGGTTGCATCCACCCTAGCCCAACACCAACCCCAACCGCAAAGCCTCTTCCTGCCACACCGATGAGTCTAAAGGTCTCATTGACAGCAACCGTATCTGATTCCGTGGGGTATAGTTTGCAATGCGTTGTGCCAACAAATCCACCCGGTGGCCCCATTGAAGCATGTCGTTGGAATATTAGTGTGAATGGCACCCCGCTTACTGTGCAACCCGCTGATGGCTTTACCGCTACGGTGACTGTGCTTAAGCCCGCCGCTTCACAGACCGTCAATTTCTCTGCTACCGCATGGTCAGTTCGTCGTGGCCTCGTATCGGTAAGTAGTGTAACCCAACCGTGGTCATACACCGAAGCTGATGTTGCCCCACCTCCTGCTGCTGATATTACCGGTGCCATTACTTCCACTATCGACTCCGTGCTATTGAATATGGCGTGTTCATTCACTACGGGCCAACAAATTGAGTCGTGCCGTTGGACGGTTGTGAAGACCGTAAGTGGTGTAGCTGGATCAGTTAGTCTTCCAGTACCAGATGGATTTACTGCTCATGTTGCAAGTGTTCACCCGGCACCAAACCAGACAATTACCTATCAAGTTGCAGTGGTGACCGTGCGCCGAGGGATGACCAGCACTCCGTTTACTAAGACGTATATCTTTACTGAACCGGATACTCCACCCCCGCCTCCATTTAACTTCACCATTAACTTCATCGTGATTGGTGGCTAAAAGAAGTTAGAAGCACAGTAAGTTTGCCCGCCGGGGTTCGTTCTCGGCGGGCTTGCTTTACCCCTTGACAAACCCTTCACTGGGGGTTATATTAAACTCCTATGTCGGTCACTATTTTCTCAGAGGAATTATGGACATCACGAACCCAGTAACCCCAGACCCAAATCTCGAACAAGAATGTTCTCCCAAGACGCCAATGTATCCTATTGTACTGAAAGTACTTGGGTGGATTGCACTGGCCGGAATGTCGTCGGTGTTGTTCGGTAAATTTGGCGGACTTGTCAGCACTCCGTCAAGTATTAATGTTGTGCTCGGGTATGCGGGACTCGCCATACTTGGTGGATTTTGGATTCCCGTTGTTGTGTCGTGGGTTCTATCAGCAGTTAAACTTCTTAACTCACAGGAAAATTAATGCAAAATCAGTATGGTATTTCGAGTGGTATTAAGTGGCTGATCGGCGTGGGCGTCGGCACCCTTGCCCTGATCATTCTTTCCCTTTCCAGTTGCACTACCGTTCCGCCCGGTTACGCCGGGATCAAAGTGAACAACTTCGGAACGAGTCGAGGAGTCCAACATCTTCCTATCATGACGGGTATGGTGTTGTACAATCCATTCTCTGAATCGGTTCATAAGTTCCCAACCTTCCTCCAGACGGAGAAGTGGACAAAGGGATCGGACGAAGGTTCTGAGAATGACGAAAGTATTACATTCAACTCGATTGAAGGCGCAACTATCAATGTAGATGTTGGTGCCAGCGTTCAATTCCAGTTCGATAGCGTTCCGGCCATCTTCGTGGAATTCCGCAAAGACGCCCAAGAAATCATTGATGGGTTCATCCGCAACCAGATTCGAGATGCGTTCTCTCGCGCCGGGTCACAGATGAAGACCACAGAAATCTTTGGTAACGGGAAGCGGATGCTTGTTGATAGTGTAAACATTCTGTTGAAGAAGTCTCTTGGCTCCAAGGGCATTCTTGTTGACAACATTTCCATCATCGGGGAAATGCGAGTTGATGCCACCGTGAAGGCCAGCATCAATGCCGTGCTTACTGCTACCCAACGAGCCATCGAAGCAGAGAACAAGGTTGCTCAGTCTCGCGCCGAGGCCGAGCAGAAGGTTGCCGAAGCGAAGGGCGATTCTGCCTCAGTCGTAATCCGGGCACAAGGCGACGCACAGGCCAAGCTGACTCTTCGTACCTCACTGACTCGTGAACTTCTTGAATACACAATGCTCCAGAAGTGGGATGGAGTTCTCCCAGTTGTTTCTGGTGGCTCACCCCTTATCAGCATCCCATTGCCTAAGAAGGCTGGAGGAACGGAACAATAATGCGTAAACTACTTCTCGCGGCCATGCTATTCTGCGTGGCCGGAAGCCTCACGGCTCAGACCCCTATCACGATCAAGGTCACTGAATTGACGGATAGTACCCGCTTCACAACCACATGGACGGCTGTTGCGGGGGCATCGTTCTACCAGTACGCCTCATTCAGTAACCCCCGGATGTTCGACACAGAGATGACTCGGAGTGTAACCGGAACCCCCACATGGACCTTCACGGTTCTTCGGTCGAACCTTAAGGATAACATGCCGATCTACGTCAACATCACTACAGTTACCACCACCGGAACACTGATGCCAGTACGGTATGCCGCCATTACCTATAGATTGCCACCCCCGCCCACACCAACGGGGATCGTTGTAAAGAAAGACACCATCCCTAACTAGGAGTTACTGTGCCAATGTCAACGAAGAAAAAGACCATGCAACCACAATTTGTGACCGAGTTTGATGCAAAATTGAAGAAATTAGCAGAGACCATCCAAAGTGCGTGGGACAACCACTACACGAGGACTGATGCTTCTGAGAAGGCAATCTACGACATGGAAAATGTCTCGTGGAAGCTAGAACAGAAGCGAGATAAGGCTCGGCGTAAACTGATCGTTCAGTCCAATGCGGCTGCAAAAAAAGCCGCTGGTAAGGCAGTTGGGGCAATTTGGACAGAACATGATACCGACTGGTGGGACACCGAAGGAGAAGTTCCATCAGAGATCAAGGTGGTGGGAGAAAAAGATATGGTCCACACCGCCAAGACCATGGTCGAGGCCAAGTTGATTTCCAAGGCGTTGAAGCTGGCTGATTCTACCCCGGCGAAAAAGGCAAACCCGAAGAAATAGTTTTCTTGTTCTACCGCACTAGTTATGGGCAACGCCAATACGAGACACAACATTATGATTCAAATTTACATCGTGGGTACGAAACCATGTCTCATCCACGAAAGTTGCTCAGAACAAGACATAGAATTGCCCCGACTCCCGTGGTACTATCGGGACATAACAATTGGCGAGGGGTGGGTATTAGTTCCGGAAACCACCCCCAATCCACTAGAGGCCACCAAATTTGACAACTTGGCCGAAGCGATTGAGTGGAACCAAGTGTTTCTGCATGGGGAAGGATCAGTATATCGCCTATAATATTGGAGGGGTTATGTATGTATGTTTTCTTATTGACCGTCACCGGAACCCCGTGGGATATTAAGTGCGGGTCTAAATTCCCTAAATTGTTGGGGGCAGCGGCAACATCGCTGTGGGGGACAACAAAGTTTGTTTCTGGAATCGCCCCCGATGCGGAATCCCTCGCGCACGAATGGTATCATATTGTGACAACCAACCCAATTAGATATGCTCTATCATATACTATTGGGCGGCTATGGAAAGACAAATATCATACTACCCAAGAAATTGGAGCTAATTTATTTGGCTCTCTTCATTCGGCCGATCCCATATTTTTACATCATGCCCAGACAATTCGGGACGCCGTGCCCACAGAGTGGAAAACAGTTACCATCAAACATAAGGTGTGATATGCTCGATGCGGACAAGGTTCTGGAACAATTGAAGACAGTGAACGAACGGGTGGTGACGCTTCGTACAGAATACAATGACCTCTGGGATTGGTACGCAGAAGGTGGGCATCGATTTACATTCCCGTGTATCGACGATCCAGTGTTGCCCGATGATCTTTGTATTCTACAACAGCAACTAGACGAGGCTAAAGAAGAACAGTCTCGTCTGAGAATCCTATGGAGAGACGCACTGGACCAGCGGAATCGAATGTAGATTTTGACCGGAATAGATTGTGGACTGGTATTATAAACGCCATCAGCATAGAATTGCTCGTGGTACTTATCTACTTGGGGATTAAGAGGTTACTTTGAGCCTAGCAGAATTAGAAGACCGATACTACTACAAGAAGAGAAAACTCCGGTGCGACAACTGCAACCGGCGTATTTTTTACACAGATTTTTCTCGGGGGCTAGCCGAAGGAGAAGAGTATTGGTATGATACCCTTGGTGGCCCAGAATCCAAAGACATATACACTCATACCTATGACTGTGAATCCTTGAAACGGAGACGAGTTAAATGATCGCTCTTATGCAAGGATTGTTCGCGCTAGTGATTCTCTATGCGATTTGTTTTGTTATCATCAACGGACTACGTTGGTTAGTATGGCATATATATCTCTTTTTTGCGAACCGGAGGAACTGATGTCAGACTTCACTCGTAGAGGATTTGTTGGCTCAATGCTAGCGGCGTTGGGCATTTCGTATGTGTTGCCCGCTAAGGCCGTTGCTGCTCCCATTCCGGTTGTCCCACCCCCGATGGTCCCACTCACTATTCCGACGATTGATTTCACTCTCCGGTCAGCAGTACAGCCCGGATTCATCGGGAGCCAACTCCATAAGGAATGGATGGACCGCATGACCAAACACTTCGGGCCAGATTGGCACAAGGATGACAACTTCCTCCGCCATCCAGAAACACAGAAGCCAAAGGAAGGATTGAAAACGTTCTTAGTGTTCTACTTGGATGTAGACTATGAACCAAAGGCTGATTACTCGTATAACGATAAATGGCATCGAGGAGTAGATTACTAATGACCGTCTACGTTGTATTAGTCACCAGCACAGACATTCCAGCCGGATGCTCCGATTGGAAAATCGAGGGTATTTATACTGCGCTCTCCACCGCCGAAATAGTGGCGAAATCTCAATATGATCCCGCGTGGAGTAAGGTGAAAATAGAAATTCATGAGGTAGACGTATGAATACAACACCTAGTCTCCTGCGGAGAAAGAAATGGCAACCCCGGTGCTACTATTGCAACCGGCGTATTTTTGACACTGATTTTATTCGTGGGTTGGCCCAGTATGAAGAGGAGTGGTTTGGCACTTTCAATGGCCCAGACTGTAGAGAGTTGTACGCCCACACCTATGACTGTGAATCTGAGAAGCGGAGACGCATAAAATGATTCCCGAAGACCACAGAGACTATAGAAGATGTGTACATTATAATTGTAGCCGCGTGTTTGATAATTGCCGCGAGAAAGGCACTCATTGGGCATATGAATATTATTGGTGTGATCAATGTATAGCAAACACCATATTGTACGAAAAAGCCGAACAGGATAGATTAGAAGAACAATATAAAAGCCAACAAGAAATTGATGGGAAATTAAAATGAGAGCCATAACATTTAACGGGGATTATATTGTCCGGGCAACTCCAGTTAATGTAATGCTCCCCACCGGATATATGATGCCCAAGGTAATAATGCAAGCCGCGTTGGATGACTACATGGAAGAATATGTCAAGCCGAAGCTGGCATTTGGAGAATTGACTTCTAACGCCCAACTCGATGACCCCGGCTATACAGTAAATCTTACCGGAGTCAGCCACACCGTGACCGGATATAATTGGTGGCACGAACCGGACAGCACGACTTTGTACATTCATGTTCGACCATTGGATACTCCAAAGGGGCAAATGCTTAAGGAACTGATAGCACATGATATTCCGCTCCGTGCGGCCTATCGGGGAGAAGGGTCAATTATTAGTGAGGTAGCAGCTCCAAACTTCAAACTCATATGTTTTGATATTACCCTTGACGAAAATGAATAAACTTCTTGCCATACTCACCCTTACCGCTTGTGTCCCTCAGCCGCCACAGCCCATATCCCCACCTATGGAACTCCCATCGGTCAGTTGGGCACAGCGAATCTATGCAACTCCCATAGTTGATAGTGTATATGTTACCTGCCCAAGAACATGTCGAATAGGGTTTCCTGATGGGGTTTCTTTTCTTCGTCCAAGTGGGTGGGTAGTATTCCAAATAACAAGATTACCGGGCACAGCAACTGTTACCATAAAGGATACTCTTTAACATGTCAATTGAAAATAATCCAACCGGATGGCGAGATTGTAGTGTGGCTATAGTAGGAATAGTGTGGCCTGATGAACTCGTTTATCAAAATAACAATGTATTCATTTATTACACAACTGAAGGAAGATTATGGAAAAGAGAAGAAGTCTCGTCCACAATACAGAAATGGTATTTGTGGCAAGCTGGTCCTTCTCATGAATAGAAGATCATTTTTTGGAATTTCTACATTAGGAATTGGTGCGGCACTGGGATTACCAAAAATCGCATCAGCTAAACCTGTTGATGAATTTCTTGATCGACCGGGATATCGACACATTACTTCGAACTATAACACATGGCAAGAGGCGCTTAAAGAAGAAGACGAGCTAATTCCACCCACTAAGTCCCTGCGACATCTTCTTAAACACAAGGGACTGTACGCTCTCTATCCGGCAATTAAATACAACCAAACATTTTTTGTAGTTGTGTCAAGAGGATTTGATTCACTTGATAGTGCTCTCGCATGGGCTAATAAACCCAATCATGTCATATATACTATGATGGAAGTTCGGCTATTGTCCGGCAAGGGGAAGAAATATGTGGTACGTGGAATGATTCTATGAGGTGGAAGATGCCCTCCTCAGATTACATAGGCGGGCACTTACATGATAAAACGAGTTATTTAATTATTGCGTGGAGTACGTGGCTTTGGTTTCTTTTTACCAGCAACCACTTTTTTGTTGACCACACGCTTCTTTTTTGTGGGCTGCTCAACAGGGACAACTTCAACAGCATGCTCAACAGAAGTGGGAGTACTCTTTCCACCTCTCATGGCCCGGATGAGATTAACAAAACCATCGAGGGCAGCTAAAGGATTCTTACCAATAGCTAACTGTAAGCCCATGGTACCAAATATTGCTCGAAACAGATCTTTGGTGTTATATGGTTCATTGTGGGTCAAGAAGTGCCAGACAACCAACCCGGCAATAGTATATCCCATGAAGGAACGAAACAACTTTGCATTGTCCTGATTGTTATACCATGTCATAATATTCCCAGTGTGGGTAAACACAACCCTATGTGAATAAGTAGTTTATGTTTGTATTAATACCTAAAATATGCCAAGAAATACCTTTCCCCAAAGGAGATTCCATGAACGTCTTTATCGCATACAAGTGTAATGATGAAGTAGCCGATGATTCCGAACGCACTACTATCATTGGCGTCTATCAAACACGAGTTCAAGCAGAACAAGCGGCCAGTGGGTTCTCCGAATATCCATATACGTCATGGATACAAGCCCACTATGTCGAAACCGTGACGCCATTTACCGATCCCAATCAGCCCCACCAAGTCCATTATTCCATTGGTCGGGCACTTCAAACGCTTCGAGAATTCAAAACATTCCCAGAGAAGGAAGAATGGCATATCGGTGAAGCCATCCAACGCCTAGAGAAAGTGTCCGATTGGTTTGTTAAATTGGACAAAGGAGAGATTGTCCTATGAAAAAAACTATTCATATTGGCGATTGCTTTGATTGTCCGTTCCTTACTTTCGCATCATTCGGGAGCGTGAACAGAGAGCATACCATGTGTGGGCATCCCCTATGGACCACCCACCCAGAAGTCGAAGTCGCTGCCCATGCCATTCCCGAGTCATGCCCCTATCGAGAAGAATCATCCGTATTAACGTATACCATTGATCCAATCCCCGAGGAGTAATTATCACATGACCAATCCTATGTCCACCCGTATTCAAGCCATTGTTGAAAATTGTGCCCGATTTGTGATCTTTGAGAGAAATGACACGGCCACGCGGGATCTCCTTGAATATGATCTCGAAGTGGAGCTTGAAGGACTAAAATCTCAGAACCTCATCATGGACTATAAGATAGTAATCCATCCTCCCACATCCGAACCCAAAGTCGAAGGTGTGGTTTATTATCAGATTGAACCAGAGCGATGGATCGAATTGGAATTTGGTATTGGGCCAAGTGAGGTTACATGAGTAGGTTTTGGATTCTCATGGGGTTATTCTATCTTCTCATCGGTGAATAATATGATCTGGGGTCTCACTCTCTTAATCATCTTTGAACTCATAGCCGATGTATTTGCCAAGGAATATTCGTTGCGGGCATCTCCCCACCTTGCCGTCTTCGCTCTCCTCGCCTATGTGATCGCCAATAGCTTCTGGCTCTTCGCCCTACGCAATGGAGCAGGACTCGCCAGAGGAGCCATTATCTTCGGGGTAGGCCAAGGGATCATCGCGGTCATGTTGGGCATCCTCTGGTACAAAGAAACCTATTCCCAGACGACCACGATAGGAATGATCTTAGGCTTCTTGTCTATTCTCTTTTTAACAGTACCTCAAAAATAGCCCAGAAAATTTTTTCAAGAATAGCCCATATAGAATATCCTTTCTATATGTGCTAAAATCGTTTCTAAGACATAATACAAATCCACCCTGCTCGGTACACATATAGGTCTTCTCGAATCGCTCTTGTGTCAATTGTATGTCTTGAAGAGCTATTATACGTCGCGGTAGGCTGGTATATGTCACGATAGAGTATTATATGACGGATATGCCCATGCACCACACCCATCAGATATTCCAATGTAAAATAATTGTTCCCTAGGGCAAAAATTGGACTCGGGATATTTGTCACCCACCCGAGGGGTCTAAGTCGTTTAAAATCATAGGGTTACGTGAAATGTCGGTCGAGGCTGTCGTTA